>WNFS01002183.1_pt1 | contig 14841 bp, 17 predicted proteins | sample 5400141 | NCBI WGS metagenome assembly WNFS01 (sample SAMN13153358, study PRJNA577476) | soil metagenome | isolation source: 60 cm saprolite under Madrone tree | place: USA:California | collected 2016-06-14
AAGTGGCCATCACGCAGCTACAACGTCAGAAGCTTTCGTGGCGGCAACGCAACTTTAGCCAGTTCGCCCCCTCCTAGAACTCCTCCCCTAGCATCCGACGCTATGCCGAAGAGCGCGGCTGGGATTCGTCGAAGGCCGCCCCTTCGGGCTCTCACCCAGCGGGCTTTCGCACTATGGCCACGATGAGCCAGACGTAGAGCAGTAGGCAGACAATTCCAAGGCCCACCGTAAACACGAGGAGACACGGGGCCCACGGGGAGCTGGCCAGTCGCGGTGTGAATGGAAGACCTATGAAGCACGCGGCGATATCCACGACGGATGTGCCGAGGGCGGCATAGAGCCTCGAATTGATGCGGCCCCAGGTATTGAATGCGGCGGTGGCGGCGGCACACGCTCGGCGCAATTGCTGACGATGGGTGATATCCCATCCCATTACCTCTTGAACTCGCGCCGCCATCGCATCGTATCCACGGGTCCGCGCCATCGGCAGATATACGTCCGCGTCAACGCTGTGCTGGTTAAGGATGTCAGCCGACGCCTCGTGCTCCTTGGCGAGCGCGGACAACTTGAACAACACCACCGCCACGAGGATGGCCAACGCGCCCGCTAACGTCTGGGCGATGGTACTGAGGGTGTAGTACAACGCGGTTTCCATGAGGCGGGATGATAGCGGATCTGAAGAAAGCTCGCCGCTGAACCCCACGCAGTAAGCGCACCCAACCGATGCTGCGTGCGCTCTTGACATCCTGATCCTGCGCCGCGATCAGCCGCGTCGATTGTTCACAAGTGCTGGCGACATTGACGGGCGCACCAAAACATTGCTCGATGGACTCCGGATGCCGCAGCAGTGTTCGGAGGTTGAGGGACAACAGCCCGAGGACAATGAAGACCCTTTCTTTGTGCTACTGGAGGACGACAAAGTAATTTACGAATTGAACGTAACGACTGATCGGCTGTTTCTTCCACCGGAGGAACACGAGCCGGAACGGGATGTGTTCGCCATCATCCGTGTTAGGACAAAGACCTTCTCAGGAGATCGCTTCAACATTCACGACCAAGGAGGATAGGATGCTACTGAATCTCGACCCTTGGTGGGACGAGCCCACCTATCAAGCCGCCCGAGGCTCCTCCTCGACCAAGGGTACGTTCATCCTCGCCAAGCTGGCCGAGCATGATCCTATCAAGCTCAAGGACGTACTAGCCGACGTGTACCGCGACGAGGTCCCGGACCCGCAGGACATTACCAAGTTCGAGTGGGAGACCATTCTGCGATTCATGGAGGCGAGCCCGGAGGAGATTGCTGACGTGCAGAAACGAATGGGACGGGTGTGGCGGTGAGGCCGCGTCCCTACAAGTAGGTTGTGATCGCCCGTCGAGTGTGTTTCACTTTGCCCGTACTTGGTCCGTCATCGTGCCGGAACGTGCAGGGGAGGTAAAGAACCCGAGTAGGAAACTCGCTAAGTTAAAGATGTAGTCGAACTGGCACTTGGCCTCACATGCCGGGGGTCACTGGTTCAAGTCCAGTATCGGCCACCATTGCCGATCTGGACCCGGAGGGGACTCAGAGCCCTCCGGGTCTACATATCTCTTCAAGACGCGCTATGAGGGGTGCCGGTCTGGGCTTGCGGATTCTCGGACTCGCCGCGCTCCTCGTTTTCGTTGGCGCGGCCTTCACTCCGGTTTCGAATTGGCTGAACGCCTGGATGGCGGGCGCGGCGCGGATCGAGCCAGCGGATGCCATCGTCGTGCTGGGTCGGGGAGGCGCCGACAGTGACGGTGTGCTCACCAATCGGTCGCTGCGCCGCTTGATGCACGGAATCGAGTTGTACCGGGAGAGGCTGGCGCCGCTGCTCGTGCTGTCCGGCACGGGTGAGGAGACGGGCGCGCGGGCCGTCCTCGCGGAGGGCCTGGGCGTTCCGGCCACGGTCATCATGCAGGTCGGTTCGGTGCATACCACCCGCGAGGAGGCCGAGCGGATCGGGGAGCTGCTGCTTCCCGGAGGCCGGCGGCGCATTCTACTGGTGGGCGATCCCATCGACATGCCCCGGGCGCGGGCGGTGATGGAGCGCGCGGGGTTCACGGTGCTGCCGGCACCCACGGCAGCCACCGGCCCGTCGCTGCCCGAAGGCCGGCTCGGGCTGCTACGCGACATCGCTACAGAGCTGGGCGGCCTCGCCTACTACCGGATCACGGGCCGGCTGTGACTCCGGACGCACGCATGCTGGCTCCGATCTTCATCTTCGGCCTGACGTCCATCGGGATCTATCTCGCGCGTGTGGGACGCGAGGGACTGCATCCGTCGGCCCTGGCGGGAGCAATGCGGGACGTACTGGAGTCCCTCGGGCTCGGCGTGCTCTTCCTGCTGGTCAATCTGGTGGTGGGCGCGGCGATAGTCCTGGGAGTTCGCTCGCTGAGCGGACACTTCGTCTCGATCTACTTGCTCAGTGACGTGACACTGCCGATCCTATCCCTGGTACAAGCGCTAGTCTTCCAGCGCTGGCGGGAGCGGTCGAGGTGAGCGATGAGACGCTGGACATCCTGATCGCGTGCGCGGGCCTGGCCTGGCTCATCTGGCTCGGGATCTTCGGAGCCAGCCGCAGCCTCGGATCCCGGGCCATGCCCAGCCGGCCCGCCAGGTCCTGGCCGTGGGTGATCGCGCTGCCGGCCGCGCTTATTCTGGGCTGCCTGGCGTACTTCTTGTTAGGCAGGCCTTGACGTTTCGGCGGAGTTTTGTGAGAGCGCGTGGTCTACGACCGAGCGGAGCTGGTCGAGCGAGAACGGCTTGGCCAGGACGAAGTCGACCCCGCGGGACTGCGCGTCATCCGGGCCCATCCGGTCACCGTAGCCAGTCATCAGTGCGATCCGGGTCGCCGGCCAGCGTTGCTTGAGCCGATGCGCGACCTCGAGCCCCGAAATACCGGGTAGTCCCAGGTCCACCATGGCCATGTCGAAGGCCCGCGTCTCCAGCTCGACGAGGCCGGATTCGCCGTCGGGGGCGGTCACGACCATGTACCCGTGCCGGCTGAGCAACTCGCGGAGAACCTCGCGGACTTCCTCGGAATCGTCGACCACCAGGATCTTCGCGCCGGGAGCCGACTTGGGCGCCGGGGGCGGCTCGGGGGCAGGCGGGTTGGCGGCCTGGCGGGCCATGTCGGGCCTCGTCGCGCTGGTCTCGGCCCCGGACGGAAGCCACACCGTGAACACGGTACCCTTGCCGGGCTCGCTCTCGACCTTCATCTCGCCGGCATGCCGGTCGACGATGGCGTAGGCGCCGCTCAGGCCGAAGCCCTTGCCCTTCTCCCGCTTGGTCGTGAAGAAGGGGTCGAAGATGTGCAGCCGTACCTGCTCGGTCATACCGATGCCGGTGTCGGCAATCTGGCAGTACACGCGCCCGCCCTCGGTTCCGGTCCGGAACGTGAGGTTGCCTCCCTCCGGCATCGCGTCGAGCGCGTTGAGGGCAATCGCGGTGAGCACCTGGCGAAGCTCGGCCATGTCGCCCGGCACGAGCGGCACCGGTCCGGGCTCGGAGTGGACCTCGCCGTTGATACCGCGGGCGGCGAGCTGCTGCGTCCAGCGCGAGCGGGCGGACGCGGCGATCTCATCGACGAGCTGGTTGAGATCAACCGGCTGGAAGGGCCTGGCTGGGCGGCTGCGGCTGAAGTCCTGGAAGCGCCGGACCACCCACGCGCCCTCGAGCGCCACCTGCTCGATCATGCGTAGGGAGCGGCGGACGTCGGGATCCTGCACGTCGGCGAGGAGGAGCTGGGCGCGCGCCAGGATGCCAGAGAGTGTGTTGTTGAAGTCGTGCGCGACCTCGCCCGCCATCTCCCGGAAGGCGCGTAGACGCTCCTGCTGGACCACCTGGAAGTGCGCAGCGACGAGCCCGTCCAAGAGCGAGCGCACCTCGCTCATGACGGAGCGGCCCGCGCGCTCCACCGGCTTTGGCTGGTCGCCCTTCGACGTCACGGGCTTTTCGCTGTCTCGCGCCTCAGGACTGAGGCGGGCGGGGATCGCGAGCGAACGGGCTCGACTTGGAGGGGCCCTGAAACTTGTGAGCTACCTGGTTGACCAGGTCTTTCATCTCGCCCAGCAGCTTGGCCGCCGACTCGCCGGCCTCGACCTGCTCGGTCTTGAGGCGATCGCTCTCGGCCTGGAGCGCGACCACCTCCGAGCGCAGATGCTCAACCTCCCGCTGGGCGCTCTCGGCGAGCCCGCGCTGCTGCTGCGCCTCCGCGCGCAGTCGCCCGAGTTCCTCGCGAAGCTCCGCTTGCTCGCGCTGAGCGGAGTCCGCCACTGACTGGAGGCGATCGTTGTCCTCCATGAGAGCCGTGACGGTTCGGAGCACGTCCTGCATCTCATCGACCCAGCTAGCGAGCGCATGCCGCGTCTCGCTCCTGGCGGTGGGATCGGCCGAGTTGGTCATCGACGCATTTCCTCCTGTCGCACCTATCGAGAGCTCACCGGTCCCTGCCTGGGGAGCTGGGCAGGTGAACTATTCTAGCCCCCGGTCGGTCCGCCCTCCATCGCAAAGCCCTGACAACCGTTCTGCCCACGTGCAGGACTCGGCCGGGGGCAGATTTGAGTATCGACACCGAACCAGCAACAGCAATGCCACGGCTGGATAGGGTATCGAATCAACTACTTACGATTCTGGCTGCCCGGGCAGGGCGCAATAATTGTCAGGAAGACACTCCCTCGCTGTCACCCAGATTTGCCCCATGGCGGGGAAGGGGCGGTGCTAGGCGAAGTGGCCCAGGTAGTCTCGGAGCTTCAGATACTCACCGCGGGCCAGATTCGCGAAGACTACCACGGCGCCGCCAGTGTAAACCTCCCAGACTAGGGAGGGGAGGCGCAAGCTGCCTCCTACGTCTGGACCCGGCAGCTCGACGACGACGACATCCCCCACGGTGAGCTGGCCCTCGACCGTCACGCGCCCCCCAGAGGTACTCAGGTCGATAGTCCGGCCGGCCAACGTGTCGCCCTCATCGGAGCTGGTCTCGATGCGGATCGGCAGGCTGACGGCCACGCGGCGCGCCCAGCGTCGGATATCACCGGGCGCCACGAACGGGGCGATTCGCTCGGCCTCGCCCTCGCCGAGCGTGACGAAGGAAACGCCGAATCCGCGTGGGTCTCGACGCGCGACCTTGACGAGGACCTCGAGGCGCCCGGTGTCTTTGGGAAGCGTCACGCGGAGCATGAGCGGCGTATCCGGCTCGATATCGAGGTCGGTGCTCACCCGCATGCCGGTTAGGCTCACATCGATGATCTGACCGACGCCGACCCGTCCGTCGGCTGCTTCGAGGATGACCGGCCATGCGGTCCGCATGCGCGGGAACCGACGGCGATCCTGCCCAGTGATCACGGTGGCCTTTCCCCCTCCAACCATCGTACTCATCCGGGGCGAAGGCCGGTAGTTCTTCCTATTGCGCCCCCCGGATGATCACCGCCCCGTGGGTCCGGAGGCGATGGGCGACCTGCGGCGAGTTCCGGGAGTCGTCCTTGCGGCGATCGAGAATCACGCGCACCTTGGCATCGCGGGAGAAGGCCTGGACTAGGTGCGCATAGAGATCGGCCTGCCCGCGCGCGACGACGATGAGCCAACGCTTGGCGGGTTGGCCGTCCAGGTGGTGCTTTTCCGCGGATTCTGGCATTGTGAAAGCCTCGCTCCAGTGACGAAGCAAAGCGAGGGCCATACCCAACGAGCGAAGTAAATCAACTGCATATGCGTCTTCATTCCCTGTGTAGCGCCACGGAACCGTAGGCTCCATGACGAAAACTGTCCTCAGAGCTGGAGGCTTAGCGGGGCAAGGGTGCGGAATCGTCGATATTTTAGCCTGATAGGCCTTCTGGCGGTGTCAGCCTGCATCGGCAATCCGACGACATCGCCCGGCCAGGGGCACAAGACGGCTGGTCCTGAGGCTTCCCAGGCGCCCAGCAGACTCGAGAAGGCCACTTCCGCGGTGATCTCGTCCATCATCAGCTACCAGGCCGCCCTCGGGCGCGTGCTCGCCATCCACCAGCAAGATCTGGCCCGCCGCAGCGAGCTCGCGGAGCTGAGGCAGGATCTCTACGAGCGAGGAGTGTTATCCAAGCGGGAGTTCGAGGACGGTCAGAAGGCGCTAAACGACGCCCGGACGAACGTGGAGGATACACAGCGGGCAATGGCTGAGGCCGACCGCATGCTGTCGGAGGCACGCATGGCCGAGGCGCTCGCGCGCCTGACTCCGCTGCCGCGCGGCGGCTACGAGGAGACGGCTGGCCTGGTGCGGTACAACGGCGCCACGGCGTGGTCGCTGACGCACGACCTCGGTCGGCTCCAGCAGTTCTTCGTGAGCCGGTTCGGCCGGGCCCTGCCGATCAGCGCCCTCGGCCAGACGCCGCTCCACGATCGCATGGGCTTCGACCACCGCAACGCTCTCGACGTGGCCGTGCATCCCGACAGTCCGGAGGGGCGGGCCCTCATGGAGTACCTACGTGCGGCGGGCATCCCGTTCATCGCCGCGTGGGGGGCGATCCCGGGCTCGGCGTCCGGCGCCCACATTCATGTGGGGCAGCCCTCCCCGCGGCTGACCACCCGGCGCTGAAACCGGCGCGTTCGGCACGTCGCAGTAGCCAGGAGTCCAAGTAATGAATGCTGCCATCTACGACCGCATCCTTCTCGCCCTCCTCTGCCTCCACGTCCTCGCCACGTCGGCCTCGGCCGACTGCGCGTGGGTGCTGTGGATGGAAGAACGATTCGCGTCCACCCCCGCCGAATCGTCCTGGCGTGTGCTTCAGGGTGCGACGACATATGACTCGTGCCAGGCCGGCCTCTATGCGCGGGTCCGGGACGACGACACCGACCGGGCTACGCGGGGTGAACCGATGCTTACCGAGGTCTATGGACCGGTGATCGCCAAGCTTCGCGGCCCTGACGGCAGAGGGGCGAGCCAGGTGCTCCGATACCTCTGCCTCCCCGACACCGTGGACCCGCGTGGGTCGAACCGGAAGTAAGCCGGCAGCGGGCGGAGGCCAGGCCAACGCCGTACCAGATGGGGATCGGCCCGGTGCAGGGCAACGCCTTGACGTGCTGCGGTTCCAGCCTCTACGATCGGCGAGATCCAACATGAATCGACGCTCGTTTATCACGACTGTCACCATGGCCACTGCCGCCGCGACTGTGGGCACGGCGCCACGCGCTCGGGCGGCGGGGTCGTCGACCGCGGTGGGGGAGTGGTCGATCATCTCGAAAAACACGGTCCGCGAAGTTCCTCTCCCGTTCGAGCCCGAGGGCAACCGCGTGAACTTCATGGTGGCGTGGAGTGGCGCCATCTGGGACGCGGCGGGGCGCCGCATGTTGGCCTTCGGGGGTGGTCACCACGACTACGCCGGCAACGAGGTGATGGCCTTCAACCCGGACTCGGGCCTATGGAGCTTACTGATGCCGCCGAGCCCCGCGCCGCCGGCGATCACCGCGGGCCCGGCGGCCTACCCCGACGGGACCCCGGCCTCGCGGCACACCTACAGCGGTATCACGTACGTGCCTTGGGTCGGCGCTGGTGGCGGCATGTTCGTTTACTCGGGCTCGCACTGGAGCCTCGGCGGCTGGGGCAGCCCGGGAACGGATACGTGGATGCTTGATCTCGCGGCGAAAGCGTGGACCCGCCTGGCCGATGCCCCCAGCGGCTACGTGGCGGCGATGGCGACCTGCGACCCGAGCCGCCAGGCCATCTGGATTGTGTCGAGCGACGGCAAGGTCTGCCGCTACGACTCCGAGCGCAATCGCTGGACGGTCGCGTCGGCGTTCCAGAACGGCTCCGATGCGGCGGCGACGTTCGTCTACCACCCAGTGACGAAGCGGCTCTACGCGGCCGGCAACACGACCTTCAACCCGCCGAAGGTCTTCGACGCCACGAGCCGGTCACCCAGCATCTCGAACTTCCCAATCATCGGGCCCAACATGGCGAAGGGCGGCCCGGTGCTCGTGGCCGATCCCCTCGCGCCGCTGCTCTATACGGTCGATCGCGGCGTGGTCTGGCAGATCGACGCGCGCTCCGGCAAGGCGGTGGCACTCCCGAGCGGTGGCGTGACGCCCACCGCCGAGAACGGCCAGGGCACCTTCGGGCGCGGTCAGCTCGACCCCCAGATGCGGCGGCTGCTCCTGGTCAACCGCATCGACGAGCCCGTCTTCGCCTACCAGCTGCCGGACGCGCCGCGGTGACCCCGATGACCTTGGGCCGCACGTACCGCGGGCGGCCTCCAGCCTCAAGCGTCCCCTCCTCGGTGAAACAGAATCTGACGAAGCTGCCGCCACACGTCGCGGTGGATCAGCGTGATCGTGACGAGATAGGCTACCGAGCCAACCGCGATGAGGGTCGTGCTCCGCCAAGGTAGCGCCCATTCGCCGACCACGAGGCGCGCGCTGCCGATCGCGGCCACCATGGCCAGCCCAGCGAGCACCGGGCGCACCAGGGTGCGCACCACGTCGCCAAACGCCACACCGAGCGACGCGCTGGTGCGTGGGAAGTTCAGTAGAAACGTGGCGGGAATTGCCACTAGCCAGGAGGCGGCAAGCCCCTCGGCGCCCCAGAACGCTCCGATCAGGAAGCAGCCGGGCCACACCACCGCGGTGATGACGGTGTTGCGCAGCGCGGTGCCCGCGCGCCCCACCCCAGCGACCGCGGTGTTGAAGAGCCCGCTCACCATGCGTAGAGGCACGACCAGAGTGACCATCTGCAGGGTACGGGTGGCGGCGGCCCACTTCGCGCCAAGCACGATGGCCACGAACTCCGGCGCCACCGCGGCCAGCCCCCATAGCACTGGCACGCTGACTGTCGTCAGCAGGCTGCAGGCCTGCAGCAGACGCCTCTTCAGCCGCTCTGGATCGTCTTGCAGGCGCGCGACCGCCGGGAACGCGACCTGGTTGATCACGCTCATCATCTTCTGCATGGGCAGGGTCGCGAGATGGAGAGAAACGGAGTAGACGCCGAGCGCCGCCTTCGACATCATCCGACTGCCCACCAACACGTCCGCCTGGTTGACCAGGATCCAAGCGAGATTGCCCCCCGAGTACTTCGCGCCGAAGTCGAGGTGCGAGCCGATGCCTCGCAACCGAAAGTCCGGCCACACGTTTTCCCCCCGACTCACCAGAAGGCCGGCCCGGGTCGCGCTCCCGAGCACGTTGCCGAGCACCAGCGCCCATACTCCAAACCCGTACAAGGCCATGGTGAGCGTCGCCAGGCTCGTGCTCACCGCGGTAATGAATTCCACCCGGGACAGCCACTTGAAGTCCAGGGCGCGCGAAGCTAGCGCCTGCGGCACCGCACCGAGCGCGATGAACACGAACTGCAGCGCAGCCGTTTGGAAGAGTGGGGTGAGCCGGGCGTCCGCGAAGGCCCAACCAGCCAGACGCGATGCGACGACCAGCAGCGCGCCCAGGCCCAGATGGAGCAGCCACACGAAGCCCGCGACCCGCGCGAGCAGCGCGGGCTCGAGGCGGCGGGCCTGGACGAGGGAGGCACCCAGGCCAAGCTCGGCCAGGCTGGTCGAAACCGACATCACCACTGACACGATGGCCATGAGGCCGTAGTCGGACGGGGCGAGAATGCGCACGAGGGCGAGTGTGACCACCCAGGTCGCCGCCTGGCCGACCAAACGCGTCCCCGCGGTCCACCGGAGCGCGGTCAGCGTCTTGCGCTCGATGCTCACCGGAAGCTAATACTCGCTGGACTTCCGCCGTTCACGAAGGGGCCGGGCGGCTCAGTTGCCGCTCACAGCGACAGACAAGGTCACGATGGGGTCGCTATCCTCGTCTGCGACGCACAGCAACGAGACGGACGGCTCGATCGCGAAGAAACGCGCCGGCTCCCCAGCCGATCCGGCCGACCACCACGTCGCCGACGTCGTCTGCCCGCGTGCTGCTGCCCGTGAGCTTGGCGAGAAGCATCGAGATCGTCTGGAGCGACATCACGCTGTTTCGCGCGATGTCCACTCCGTCGGCGGTGATCGTCGCGTTCAGCTCGTTGCTCATGTAGGCGCAACTCCTCCCCGATTGGAAGGTCACGTGGCGCGGTGCGGCCCACTACCGCCGACGAATCCAGCGGCACCAGCTTGACACGCTCCGCGGCGGCCGCGGTCAGCACCCGACCGTACTGGCCAGGTCACAACGCGTGACGTCCTCCACCTCGATCTTCTCCCGCACGCAGGGCCAGGAGCGCAGGCCGACGGTAACGCCCGGGCGAGGTTTCGTCAACTACCTCCGCGTCTCACCTGCGCTGGCGCGCCTCGGTGGCTGCGGCCAGCCTACGATCCGCTGCCGGTCCAGAGTGAGCTTGATTCGATGAACTCCCTTGACACATCCCAGAACCGACTTTACGATTCCCTCAACCTTCCGCTGAGAGGGCACAAGGTCTTGGTATTCCGGACGGCCGAAGAAGTACCGGTTTCACCGTAGGATCCCGCTTCGCACCCCATTTCTGTCTGTGCAGCGGAGTTGCATCGAAAGCCTCATTTAGGATCTCAGTATCGGCCACAAGCCCTGCGCAGTGCTCTGTCGCCGGCGCAGGCTGACTAGGTGATGGTTGGTGCAGCCGAAGCAGCCGCGGCTCGTCATCGTTGCGCCTGACCGAGGCGAGTGGCACGACTTGGTGCGGGAGCGCTTCGCGGGCGACTCCGAGGTCGAGATCGTGTTGGACCGACGCGTTCGGGAACGCCGCGCCAGCGGCGTCGCGCCGGTTGTCCAGATCGAACGTCGCCACGGCGAGCGCAGGGCGTGCGACATCTCCCGGGAATTGTCGGCCACCGGCTGGGCGGAGGGCCGGCGTGCGACCGAGACGGTTGCACCTCGGCGTCAGCCATCCACCGTGATGTTCTCGACAATTCTCGTCGCGGCCGTTGCCTTACGAGGATACTGGGCGATCCATCACGGCTCGGTGTTGGAAGGGAACGGATGCGAGTACGCGCGGATCGCCGAGAATCTGGTCAAGCACGGGGCATACGTCGGGCTCTCCGGAGAACCCGAGCTCATGTTCCCCCCGTTGTACCCCATCCTGCTCGCGCTCGGCTCGCTCATCGCGGGTTCTGTCGACGGCGCGACGCGGCTCGTCCCGTTCCTCGCGGGCGTACTCCTCGTGCCCGCCGTGTTCGCCCTCGCTCGACTCCTGTATGGTCCGCGCGTCGCGCTCGGCGCCGCGGCCCTGACGGCGTTCCACCCGTTGCTCATCGACCTCTCCGGCTCCGCATTCTCGGAGGGGACCTACCTCCTCCTGATGGTGATGGCCCTCTACTGGGGGCTCCGTTCCCTGGACACCGACGCGCTCGCCCCTACGGTGTGGTGCGGGGTGATGTGCGGGCTGGCGTACCTCACCAGGCCGGAGGCGTTCTTCTACCTCGTCATCGTTTTAGGCGCGGCGCTGGTGGCGGACCTGAGACGGCCGACGTTCGTCCCGCGCTTTACGCGCCGAGCCTTGGGTCTGCTCGCGCCGTTCGTGATCCTCATCGCGCCCTACGCGGCGTACCTGTCGGTGCATACCGGGAGCCTGCGCCTCGAGGGCAAAGGCGTCATGAACTACACGATCGGGGAGCGTCGGAACTCTGGAATGAGTATGGATGAAGCGTCGCTAGGGATCGGTCCGGATCTCTCGGAGGATGGTCCACAGCTCTCACCGAACCGATTCATAGCCACAACCCACCGGAGACTCTCGCCCGGCGAGATTGCGCGCTACTGGGTCGCGAGTGCCCGCCGCAACAAGATGCCGCTCCTCCAGCAGCTGCTCCTCTCCCCCGTCTTCGGCTCCGCCCTCGTCGTGGGCCTCATCACGCTCGGACTGTTCCGTCGCGCGTGGCCCTCGCGGCGGGCCCGGCGCGAGGGGGTCCTGCTTGCCGTCGCCTCGGGTCATCTCGTCCTGGCCCTCGGCTTACACTACGTCGCTCTCAGGTATCTGCTCCCCCTGCTGCCTCTATCCCTCCTGTGGGTCTCCGGCGGAGTCGACGAGGCGGCGCGATGGGGTGTGGCCTCGGCCCGGCGGGGGACGGCTCTGGGGCCGCGGGCTGCCCGGTGGCTCGATCCCGGCATCCGCGGCGTCCTGATCCTCGCGGTCCTGCTCCTGGCGGCCTTGGGCGTGCGCTGGGGGTCACTCCAGGACGAGGGCCCGAGGGCCCTCCTCTGGAAAGACGTCGGCACGTGGCTCGGGACCTACCGGCCCGGGCCGAAGCGAGTCATGACCGTGGCCACCGAGATCCCATACTACTCGGGAGGCCTGTCCTTCGGGATGCCGTACGCGGACGCGTCACTCGCGCTGCGATACGTGCACTCCAAGCGGCCGGATTTCATCGTGCTGGTCAGGGAGGAGCACTACCGCGCGCCGTACCTCAAGCAGTGGCTCGAAGAGGCGATCCCCGACCGAGCGGCGAGGCTGATCTACCGGATCGGCCCGGCCGCGCTCCCCGACATTGCGATCTACGAGTGGGACGGTTCGGGACCGTAGCGGCTGTTCGATCCTTATGCCGTGCTTTACGGCCGGCTCAACACGCCAGCCTGCGGTAGCCGCGTTGACATGCCTCGGCCATCTCCAAGCTCAAGCGTGGCGTCTCCCGGCCGACAGGAGCTGACGAAGCTGCCCCCACATCGCGGTCAAGCCAACCGCAATAAGGAAGGGGGTCCGCAGCGATAGCGCCCATTCCCGACCACGAGGCGGATGCACGCGATCGCGGCGACCATCACCGGTCAGGCGGACATCGGGCGCACTAGGGTGCGCACAATGTCGCGAGCCCCACATCTCGGGAGCACCGTCAATGGCCGTCCTGTGCGACCCGGCTCCGCTCTTCGGCACATTGCCTTCTTGACACCGTCCAACCGAGCGGAGACAATGCGGCCCCAACATGTGTGACCTGGCGCAAGCCAGTCCCGCTACTCGGAACGCGACGGCTGGGTCGAGTGCTCGTTGAAAGACGAATGCCACCCGTGAGACCGCCAGAGCCTTTCAAGCCCGCGAAGCTGTCGGTGGTCATCCCCTGCTTCAACGAGGAACAGACGCTCGCAACCTGCGTGGACCGCGTCCTCGCGATCCAGGACGAGGGGCTCTCCCTCGAGATAATCGTCGTGGACGACTGCTCGCGCGACCGCAGCGCTGGGATCGCCGCGGACCTCGCCCGTGAGCATCCCGAGGTGCGGGTGCTCCGCCACGCGAAGAATCAAGGGAAGGGGGCTGCACTTCGGACCGGGTTCCACGAGGCGACCGGAGAGTTCGTCGCGGTCCAGGATGCCGATCTCGAGTACGAGCCCATGGACCTCAGGGACCTCCTCGGCCCGCTCCGCAGCGGCAAGGCGGATGTGGTGTTCGGCTCCAGATTCCTGAGTGCTACTCCCCATCGCGTGCTCTACTTCTGGCACTATCTCGGGAATCTCTTCCTCACCTTCCTCTCCAACATGTTCACCGACTTGAACCTGAGTGACATGGAGAGCTGCTACAAGGTCTTCCGGCGCGAAGTCATCCAAAGCATCGAGATCAAGGAGAATCGCTTTGGCTTCGAGCCCGAAGTGGTTGCCAAGGTCGCTCAGCAGCGGCTCCGTATCTACGAGATGGGCATCTCGTATTCGGGCCGGACCTACGCCGAAGGAAAGAAAGTCGGATGGCGCGACGGAGTGCGGGCGCTATATTGCATATTCCGTTACAACGCCCACCAGATGCCCGTCCCGATGCAATTCCTGACCTATCTCGTGATCGGGGGCACGGCTGCCCTGATCAATCTCGCCGCATTCCTGGCTCTCATGGCGGTGGGCGTCCCGCTCTCCGCCTCCGCGCCCATCGCCTTTGTCGTCGCCGCCGCGCTGAACTATCTCCTCTGCGTCAAGCTCCTCTTCTATCGGAAGATACGGTGGAACGCCTTCCTCGAGCTGGTCGTCTACGGCGTGGTGGTGGTCGTGGGGGGCGGCCTCGACCTCGGGATCACGAGTCTCCTCCACAGGGCCGGTGTCTCGCCGTGGCTTGCGAAGTCAATCGCCTCACTCGTCGGCGTCGTCTTCAATTTCCTCGGCCGCCGCTTCTGGGTATTTCCGCCAAAGCGTCCGTGAGCCAGCCCGGCGGGGGGTCAGAACCGACCCGGACCGGGAACCTGGCACGGGTCGTGGTCTGGATCCTTCTGGCGCTCGGGGTGGCCCTGAGACTCCGCGTCTACCTGTTCAATCGCTCGCTCTGGCTGGACGAAGCGATGCTGGCGCTGAACATCATGGCGCGCCCGTTCGGCAGACTGATGGAGCCGCTCGAGTTCAACCAGGCGGCCCCGCTTGGCTTTCTGTTCGCGGAGCGCACTGCGGTGAATCTCTTCGGCGGTAGTGAGTATGCCCTCCGCTTCTTTCCGCTCGTGTGTGGAATCGCCTCGCTCTTTCTCTTCTGGAGGGTTGTCGGGGGGTTTCTCTCCCCCCGGGCGGCCGCGGTGGCATTGGGACTCTTCGTCCTCGCAGATCGCCTCGTCTACTACTCGTCCGAGACGAAGCCCTATTCGACCGACGTTGCCGTCGGCCTCCTGGTGTGGTGGGTGGTGGCACGTGGAGACGCGCCGAGCGCCGCGCCGGCCCGGGCTTGGGGATGGGTGAGCGCCGTCGTGGGGGCGGCGGCGATATGGTTCTCGTATCCGGTGGTCTTTCTCCTGGGAGGGGTGGGACTGCACTGGGCATGGCGTCAGACGAAGGCCAGGCAATGGCGCGCGCTCGCTGTCGTCGCAGCGACGGGGGCCATCTGGGCCGCGAGCTTCGCGGCGGCGTACGCCGTGTCGCTCCGCGGGGTGACCCAGAACACGCAGCTCGCCGACTTCTGGGGGGAGGCGGCGGCGCCTCTCCTGCCGCGCTCGTACGAGGACTGTCTC
>WNFS01002921.1_pt1 | contig 14834 bp, 12 predicted proteins | sample 5400141 | NCBI WGS metagenome assembly WNFS01 (sample SAMN13153358, study PRJNA577476) | soil metagenome | isolation source: 60 cm saprolite under Madrone tree | place: USA:California | collected 2016-06-14
GCGATCCTGCAGCACGCCCCAGAGGCGCTCGACGCGGCCTTTGGCCTGCGGGCTGTTGGCGGCGATGAAGGTGACGCCGAGTTGTTCGAGGGCGCGGCCGAACTGGGTGGGCTGGCGTTTTCCGGCGAGTTGTTCTTCCACCGACCAGATGTCATCGTTGCGGACGAAGACGCCGCTGTGATCGCCGTAGAAAGCCAGCGGTACGCCGTGGCGGCGGAGCATCTGTTTAAGCAAGCAGAGATAGCCGAAAGTGGTTTCCGAGGGGAAGAACTGGGCGGCCAGGATTTTGCCGGTGGCATCGTCCTGCATGCCGAGAGCGGTGAGCTGCGGGCCACGGCCTTCGAGCCAGTCGTGCGGGCTGCCGTCGAGTTGCACGAGTTCGCCGAGGCGAGCGGAGCGCAAGCGGCGCTGGCGATGAGCGGGAGCCCGGCGCTTTCTGGTCGAGCCGAGACCGCTCTGGCGCAGCAGGCGGCGCAGCGTTTCGCGACTGAGGGAAAAGCCCTCGCGCTCGACCAACTTCTCGCAGAGGTGGTGGTCGTTAAAGCCGGCGTAGCTGCCGCGTGCCAGTTGCAGGATGCGGCGGCGGACGGGGTCCGGCAGGCGGCGGTGACTGGGCCGGCCGCGGTTGGCGTGAGCCAGAGCCGCCTCCCCGTCTTCGCGCATACGCTTTTTCAAGCGTTTAATCTGGCGCACGCTCAGACACAAGAGTCCGGCGGCTCCGGCACACGCCATGTCTCCCTTGATGCATGCGCTGATCACGCTCACTCGCTGCAGTTCCTTCTGGCTCAACGGAAATGTCTCCTGTCTCATGGGGTGACATTTTCACGTTGCCGTTAGGGGGTGACAGAATTATGGAGCTAAGACAGGGCGATACTTGGTGACCTCTTCGCGATTTGCGCTGCGAGGTATAATAGAGGTTTCATCAGATACCACCCGGCTAGCAGGAGACTTCTCTCGTGAAATTCAAGCTGCGCAGCAACTACCAGCCGCGAGGCGACCAGCCCGCCGCCATTGACCAACTCGTACGCGGCGTGGAAGCCGGCGAAAAGCATCAGGTCCTTCTCGGTGTCACAGGCTCCGGCAAAACCTTCACGATGGCCAAGGTCATCGAGGCCGTAAACCGCCCTGCGCTTGTCCTCGCGCACAACAAAACGCTCGCCGCCCAGCTCTACCACGAGTTCAAGAGCTTCTTCCCGGAGAATGCCGTCGAATATTTCGTGAGCTACTACGATTTTTATCAGCCGGAAGCCTACGTTCCCTCCGCCGATGTCTACATCGAAAAAGAAGCCACCATCAACGACGAGCTCGACAAGTTGCGCATGAGCGCCACGCGCTCGCTCTTCGAGCGCCGCGACGTCATCATCGTTGCGTCCGTCTCTTGCATCTACGGCCTCGGCTCACCGGAAGCGTATTACGGCATGCTCGTGATGCTCGAAAAGGGCCAGCACACGTCGCGTGAAGCTCTCCTCCGGCGTTTCGTCGACATTCAGTACGACCGCTCAGAAGACTTGCGCCGCGGCACCTTTCGCGTGCGCGGCGATATGATCGAGATTTATCCCACCTACGAAGACAACGGCTACCGCATCGAGATGTGGGGCGAGCAGATCGACGCATTACGCCAAATCGATCCCCTTACCGGGGAGGTCCGCGCCGGCCAGGAAGACTTGACCCGCGTACCCATCTACCCTAAGACGCACTACGTCATGCCCGCCGAGCAGCGCGAGCGTGCTATCGTCGGCATTTATGAAGAGCTCGAATGGTGGAAGAAGGAACTGGAGCGCGCCGGGAAATTCGTGGAGGCTCAGCGTCTAACGCAACGTACGCTGTTCGATATCGAAATGATGCGCACTATCGGCTACTGCCACGGCGTCGAGAATTATTCACGCCATCTCAGCGGCCGCCTGCCCGGCGAGGCGCCGCCGACGCTGCTCGACTACGTACCGCAGGATTATTTGCTGTTTGTCGATGAATCGCACCAGACCATTCCGCAGGTCCGCGGAATGCATGCGGGTGACCGTTCGCGCAAGGAGACGCTGGTGAACTATGGCTTCCGCATGCCATCGGCCCTCGACAATCGCCCACTCACATTTGAAGCCCGGTCCTTATGAGCTGACGAAATCGGGCGGCGTTTTTGTCGAGCAGGTGATTCGCCCTACTGGTCTCGTCGATCCGGAAGTGGAGATTCGCTCCGTGAAGGGCCAAGTCGATGATTTACTTGAGGAAATCCGCGTCCGTGCCGAGCGCAACGAACGTGTGCTGATTACTACGCTGACCAAGCGTATGGCCGAAGATCTTTCCGAATACTTCACCGAAATCGGCGTGCGTTGCCGCTACTTGCATTCGGAAATCGAAACGCTCGACCGCATCAAAATCCTGCGCGATCTTCGCCGCGGCGAATTCGACGTCCTGATTGGCATCAATCTTCTTCGCGAAGGGCTCGACCTGCCCGAAGTTTCCCTAGTCGCCATTCTCGACGCCGACAAAGAGGGCTACCTCCGCAGCGCCACCTCGCTGATACAGACCATGGGCCGATGCGCGCGCCATGTCTCCGGACGCGCCATCCTCTATGCCGACACCCGCACCGGCTCCATGAATCAGGCCATCAGCGAAACCAATCGCCGCAGGGACAAGCAACTCGCCTACAACAAGGAAAACAACATTACGCCCGAATCCATCGTTAAATCCGTGGACATGGAACTGGCACGCATCGTCGAAGCCGATTACGTCACTATACCCGTCGACGACGCGGCCCTCGACACCGCTACGGCCAACGTCAAAAATGAGCAGCAGCTCGCCGAATTGCTGAAACAGCTAGAAGGTCAGATGCGCGAGGCCGCCAAAAAATTCGAATTCGAGAAAGCCGCACAGCTCCGCGACCGCATCCGCGGGTTGAAGCAGCGCGATCTTTCCGGCTTGTTTTCCACGGAAAAAGCGGCAGCAGCCCCCTGACGAAACGTACGCGCTACCAGGAGTCACACTACGCCGCGCTTTAGTTCCTTAAGCGGGTAAAAGGTGCCGCGCCAGGTAACTCCGCCTTGCCACAGCGTAACGGCGGTCGATCTCAATAACATGTAACAAAACAGCAGCGCCCCAATCGGGTGTGTCACCGCATAGAGCGGTGAAACACGCATGACGATGTCCACCCCAACGTGAAACCCCATCGCAATCGCCACCGCAATTCCCGCGAAGATGCGAACCCATCCATGCCCGTCAAACACCGCAACGAACGGCGCCACGTTCAATGACAACATCGCCGCAGCCGCCACCAGTGCGATCGCCAGGTTGTAGCCCGCACTCGCAAAAAAGTTCTTGGTCACTCCGCGCACGATATTTCCTGCACCCGCGTGCCACCGCACGACCACCGCATCCTGCGCCACGCCCGCGCAACTCCGAAATCCAGCTTGCTTCACAATCTTCCCCAGCTTCATGTCGTCCACCACTTCCATCGCCAGCCGCTGATGCGTTCCCGCCGCTTCATACGCAGCACGCTTCACCATCTGAAATGCTCCCACGCCCACGTACGTCCGCGAATGTGGATTCCCGACTCGGTACGGATCCGTTGCCAAATGAAACGCCATTCCAAAAAATGTGAGCAGCGTTATCTCCCAAAATCCGTGCATCTCCACGTCCCCGAACAAGGTTAGATGATCTACCGCACGCTCCTTCACTAGGCTCGCCGCACGCCGCAGCACATCCGGCGCGAACCGCACGTCCGCATCCGTGAACAGCAGCCATTCTCCCGTTGAATGTTCATACCCGCGTTGCAGCGCGTGGGGTTTCCCCAGCCAGCCGCTTGGCAATTCTGTTACATGGAGGGCGCGAAGCTGTGAATGCCTTCGCGCGAAGTCCTCCAAAATTGCTCCCGTGGAATCCTGCGACCGGTCATCGACCGCAACGATTTCGAGATTGGGGTAGTCCAGTGCAACAAGCGTGGACAGCGCCGCTGGCAGTTTTTCTTCTTCGTCCCGCGCCGCAAAAATCAGCGATATTCGCGGGCACTCAGCGTCCTGGGCAGGAGCGCAGTCCTTGATCCGTGGCAGCCGCAACGCGCCGTAGGCCACGCGCAACCCGTGAAAAATCCAGAAGAAGGCGATTAGTCCGAAGAGCCAGACGCCCGCGACGTGCTCGATTCTCGCTGCCGGAATTGGTGTCAATGCCCGCCTCGCGGTATCCTAGCACGAGACAGGAAGCGCAATTGAAATCAGCACTCCAGGTGAATATTTGAAGATCTCCGTTGAAAACATCACGCTCGCAAATGGACTAAAGGTAGTCATCGCGCCAGACACTACCTCTCCGGTCGTCACGGTCGGCGTCTACTACAAAATCGGCTTTCGCCTAGAACCGCAAGGCCGCAGCGGCTTCGCGCATCTCTTCGAGCACATGATGTTTCAAGGCTCCGCCAATGCTCCGAAGATGCAGCACATCAAGCTCATCAATTCGAGCGGCGGCACGCTCAACGGTTCCACGCATTACGATGTCACCAATTATTTCGAGTCTGTTCCCTCCAACGCTCTTGAGCGCATCCTATGGCTTGAAGCCGATCGCATGCGGGCCCTCAAAGTCGATGACGAAAATCTGCGCAACCAGCGCGATGTCGTTAAGGAAGAAGTCCGCGTCAACGTCTTGAATCAGCCGTACGGTGGATTCCCCTGGCTCGACCTTCCGCCCATTGCTTTTCGCAATTGGGCCAACGCCCATAATTTTTACGGCGATTTCGCCGATCTCGACGCTGCCAGCCTCGCCGACGTGCAATCTTTCTTCAAAACCTACTACGCCCCTAACAACGCCGTCCTGCTCATCCTCGGTGATGCGAAACCGGACGAAGGCCTCGCCCTCGCGCAAAAATATTTTGGCGATATTCCTGCCGGTGCTGCGCCGCCCTTCGCCGATCCTCGCGAGCCGGAACAAGCCGAGGAGCGCCGCGGCGAAGTCGAAGAAAAATTCGGCACGCTTCCAGCCATGGCCGTCGGCTATACTGTTCCTCCGCGCCGCACCACGGACTGGTGCGCGATGGCGCTGCTCGATCAAGCCCTTCACGGTGGCCGCGCCGGCCGCGCCTATCGCGAACTCGTCCTCGAAAAACAAGTCGCCGTCGAAGTCGATGGCGGCATCGAAGACATCTTCGGCTACAACGGTCCCACGCAAATGGTCACCAAGATCCTGCACAAGCCCGAGTATTCAAGCGATGCCACGCTTGCCGAATTCGATTCCGTCATTCGCGACGTTCAACAAGACGGCATCACGCAAGACGAACTCGACCAGTTGAAGGTAAAATTCCGCTCTGACTATTACTCGACGCTGGAAGGCGGCCATGGCGGCATGCCTCGCTATGGCCTGATGCACTTGCTCGCCTGTTTTTCGCTTTTCGATAACGAGCCGCAGCTCGTGAACACAATTCTCGAAGGGTTCCTCGCTGTCAAACGCGAAGACATGCAAGCCGTCGCCAAAAAATATCTCCGCAACGACAAGCGCGCCGTCGTTTTCCGCCGTCCAGCAAATGCTCAGGCACGGGAGGCCGCCTAAATGGCCACCCGCCCGGCCGCCGAAATTGCCACTGCCGTTCCGCCGCTTTCCGCGGAGCGCGAGGTCACCTGGCCGAAGCGCACCAGAGCGCGCTTGGCCAACGGACTCGAAGTCGTCCTGGCGGAGTCACATACCATCCCCAAATTTCATGGCGAACTTTTTCTTCGCTCCGGCAACGCTGCCGCAACGCACCGCGGCTCCGGCCTCGCCGAAATGACTGCTACCGTCGTGCGCACGGGCACTGCCAAGCGCCCCAGCCGCCAAATCGAAGAAGATCTCCGTCGCCTCGGCGCCGATCTCTCCTCCCACGCGGGAGCCGACAACAGTGCCATCGCCTTCGCCGGGCTCTCCGAGCTGGCCGAGCCGCTGCTTCGCCTTGTCAACGAGCTGGCGCGCGAAGCCGCATTCCCGGAGCCCGAATTCGAACGCGAGCGCCGTCAGAAAGTCGAGGAAGTAAAGCTCGATCGCACCCAGCCCGGTTTCCTCGCCAGCGAGCGTCTGCGCAAAGTTCTCTTCGGCGCTCATCCCTACGCGCAAGTCGCACCCACGGAAGAACAAGTCGCAGCCTACAAACTGGGCGATCTTCTCTCCGTCTATCGCGATTTCTACACCCCGGAAAACGCCCTTCTCTTGATGGTTGGTGATTTTGATTCCGCCGCTATGCTAAAAACCATCGAAAATGTTTTTGGGACCTGGAGTGGAAGAAAGCCGAGCGTCCCGCCTGCGCCAGAGCCCGTAAAGCCTCGCGGCCGCCGCGTCCACCTTGTGCATATACCGGGTGCAGTGCAGGCGCAAATTCTCGCAGGATGCCACGCCATCACTCGCAAACATCCCGACTGGATTAAGCTCGGCCTAACCAACAGCCTCTATGGCGGCGCGTTCAATTCGCGCCTAGTGATGAATATTCGTGAGGATAAAGGCTACACCTACAGCCCGCGCAGCAGCGTCAATCCTCTGCGCGAGTATGGCTACTTCTCGATTTCTGCTGCCGTTCGAAACGACGTCGTAGCCGCCTCCCTCACCGAAATCTTCTACGAGCTCGACAAGCTTCGCGCCGTCCCCGTTCCTGAGCCGGAGCTCGCCGATGCGCGCAACTACGTCAGCGGCGTTTTTTCCCTGGGCCTTGCCACGCAGGACGGCCTGCTTTCGCAACTTGCCACCGTCGCGCTCAACGATCTCCCCGACGACTACCTCGAAACGTATCGCGAGAAAGTTCGCGCACTTACACCGGACGATTTGCTCACCACCGCGCGAAAGTATTTCGACTCCGCCAACATGCAGATCGTAGTGGTCGGCGACCGCACGCGAATCGAACCGCAAGCCGCTTTGTTCGGCGACCTCGATGTTTATGACGCCCACGGCAAGCACCTCAGCTAGTTGAGTATGTTATGTACTTAAGAAACTATCTTTGCTAGTATTCCGCTGTTATGGGTCGCGGCAAACCGCGGGTTCGGCTCTGTCTTTTCTTTCTGGCCATCTGCTCTGCCTTCGCGGCAGTGGCAGGAGCTACCAAGAAACCGCCGCTCAAGCCTATCAACATCAACACCGCCAACTCCGAAGAGCTCCAGCAAGTTCCCGGAATCGGTCCCGCGACCGCCGAAAAAATCCTGCAGATGCGCAAATCCTACGGCGCCTTCAAAAGCGTCGACGACTTGCTCTCCATCAAAGGTCTCGGAAAGAAGCGCCTCGAAAAGATGCGCAAATATCTAACCGTTAGCAAGATACCGGCCAGCAAGCAGCCGGCAAAGATCTCGCCCCCGCCGGCGGTCGAAACCGAGGCCCCGCCCAACTAAGTCCTTCTCTGCGCCAACGCTGTGCTGTTCGCGTCCGTCTTTGCGCTAGATTCTGTTGTTTAGAATGTTTGGTGTGTTGGGTGGCGCGATTCCACGTGCAGCGGCACTTGGTCCGCGATCCGGATGCCATAGCCTTCGAGAGCCACGACTTTCTTTGGATGGTTGGTAAGTACGCGGATATCTTTGAGTCCCAGATCGATCAAAATCTGCGCGCCAATCCCGCTCTCATGCTGCACCATGCGCTGCCGCGCCGGCTCGCGGTCCAGTTGTCCACGCGAATGAAAATGAATTTGTGGGAGCACGCCAGGCTCTTCGGAAACCTCAATGCCAAACCCGCGCCCGGTGTGATGCAAATACAAAAACACGCCCCGATCCTCTTTCGCGATCGCTTCCAGCGAGCGTGCAACCAGCTCCGCGCAATCGCACGTGACCGACCCAAACACGTCTCCCGTCAAACAGTGCGAATGCACCCGGACCAGCGGCGCTGTTCCGCCTTCAAGCTCTCCACGCACCAGCGCCACATGTTGGTCGTGGTCCACGTCACTCGAATACGCGATAATCCGAAACTCACCGTAGCGCGTCGGCAGCACTGCCTCCGCCACGCGCCGCACATAGCGCTCGTGTTGCATACGGTAGCGGATCAGGTCCGCCACAGTCAGCATCTTCAGATTGTGCTGTGTGCAAAACTCAACGAGCTGCGGCACGCGCGACATCGTGCCATCTTCGTTCATGATTTCGCAAATCACGCCCGCGGGAGTCAGCCCGGCAATGCGTGCCAAATCCACGCTCGCTTCAGTTTGCCCAGCGCGCACGAGCACGCCACCATTCCGCGCGCGCAGCGGAAAAATATGCCCGGGCCGCGCCAAATCCTGTGGCTTTGTCTTCGGGTCAACTGCTGTCAGAATCGTCATCGCGCGGTCAGAAGCGCTGATCCCGGTGGTGACTCCCAGGCGGCCGTCGATCGCCTCGCAAAATGCTGTTCCGTGCGCGGAAGTATTGATTGGCGACATCAGCGGTAAGTGCAGTTCGTCGCAGCGCTCCTCCGTGAGCGGAAGGCAAATCAGTCCGCGCGCATACTTGGCCATGAAGTTGATGGCCTCCGGCGTAATCTTCTCCGCCGCCATGGCCAAGTCGCCTTCGTTTTCGCGGTCTTCGTCGTCAACAAGGACAATCATTCGGCCCTGCCGAATCTCCTCCACCGCCTCTTCCACGGTCGCAAAGGCAGGTCTCATCTCTCTCATATTGTCGAATATACCATTCTCGTCCGCCTTCAAGCGAATCGGTACCTGCGCCCACGCGGACAACAGGTGCGTGCGACTCAGGCCGATTGGCCCGTCCACCACCAGGATGTGACCGGTGACAAAGCTGGAAGCGTCGGAGGCCAGGAAAACGGCGGCTCCCTGCAAATCGTCGTCGTTGCCGAGGCGGTTTAAGGGAATTCTGCTGAGCAACGCGTCTTTGTTTCGAAGGAGTCCGGGCTCAAGGGGTGTTGGGGGAAAGCGCCTGCCACCGTTAGTGTCTCGGGTGCGCGACGCTTCTCCAAAGGGGTGCAGTACGACGAGGATGATCAAGACAAGTACGACTCTGGTGGGTCGGGAAATCAAGAAAGTACGCTAGAATTAGAGTTTCGCATGTCGGGGCGTAGCGCAGCCTGGTAGCGCGCCTGCCTTGGGCGCAGGAGGTCCCGAGTTCAAATCTCGGCGCCCCGACCACTTACTTCTTTGTTTTCAATGGACTGTCCCTAACACTCCAGCGCTGGAGGCCATATGGAGTGAACCGTTGAACTGAGACAGTTCGCCGGTCCGTTAGCTTTTCGGACACCACTCCTTTAAGTCGCAGACGCCCGAGGTCCCGCTACCGAATCGTCAAACAAGAATGAGTTTAAGGAAAGAAAGAGTACGTGTATTTTACTGCAAAGCGAGTCTCGCGGATTTGGGGTGGATTCGCAGGCGCGATGCTGGCGAATTGCGTGCCGACGTTATAGATGATGTACAGATCGCTGTCCGGCCGGTAGTTGTACCTGAGCCGAAAATTGGCACTCACTGCCTGCGCATTCGACGTGTCCATCTGAATCAGGCTGGTGAACGTCAGGAAACGAGTGAAGGAATAATTTCCCTGCAGACTGGCCAGCATGACCGAAAAATTGCCGTTCGGCAGCGGCAATTGGAATCGATTCCAGGTCTCGGACGCGGAGATCGAGAACTTCGCCGTCGGACGATAGTTGACGCGCACTCGAAATTCATTCAAGGTCCCCCCGTAGTACCCGCCAAACCTTTCAAAAAGGTTGTACGTAAACCGCTGATCCTGCCCGGACCCATACGTTAGCTGGTGGCGGGCGAAGTGATACAGGCCGTTGGGAATAAAGACGTTCTTGTAAATGTGAAACGGCGCTGTGATCCGCTGCGAAAAGACATCCGCGATATCGTTGTCGGTGTAGGCCCCGTTGTTGAACTCAGCGCGGAACGTGCCTTGCCATTCTTGCGTGGAGACTTCATTGCGTGTATCTGGCGCATGGAGAATGAAGCCCTCAAATTGCAACTCACGGACGGACCGAATCTCGGGCCTGACTTTGAAAGTTAGGTCTCCATACGTTTCGTTTGAATCGGTTCTCTCGATGAAACCAACCTCCGGGTTGAAGTTTGGCCCGGTTTTTCGCCGTTCGACGATTCCATCCAGCCAGTTCGAGCGATATGACAAGGAAGCCCCTACGTCGCTGGCCCCACTGGGCTCGCTAGGTGATCGCGTTCCTGCCATATGGGCGTCAACGAACCAGTCTTTGAAGAAGACCAGGCGCGTGTCAACGCCGCCGGTTTGATTAAAGCCATCCAGCGTGTCGCCCAATCGCTTATCGATCCCCATCGCACCGATATACGAACCTGCCCAAAGAGATCCTTTCAGTCTTGCGACGGCATAGTTCGCGTAGGGATTGGGACCACTGGAACGAGTGTCCACCTCCATGATGCCCAATTCCATCCGACCAAATGTCCCGGTCAGTTTGGCTCCGCCATTGAGGGGCACCTGTTGGCCGGTGATTGGATCAATCCCAATCTGGCGGCTAAAGAACAATTGATCCTGATCGCCCATATCGAAATTGAAGACCCCTGCGTTTTCGAGGAAGAACTGACGTTTCTCTGGAATGAAGACTTTGAACGGTGTCAGATTGAAAGGCTCAAGGTCGACCTCAGTATCAGCAAAATCAGTGTTTCCCGTCAGATTCAAGACGAGGTTTGAAGTAAGGCCGTACTTAACATCGACCCCGCCAATCAGCGGGAATCGCGAGTCTTGCCCTGTTTGCTTGTCGTAGCGGGCCAATCCGTACGGCTTAACAATCAAGAGCCTTCCACTCCCTATGTCTTTGATGCCCCTAAGTTCTCCCGCCTCGGAGACCTTAGTGATGCCAAAAGTTCGCCGGTAAGCACTCCAGAGATCCTCTTCGTTCTTTCTACGGATAAAGCGTTTCAAATTCAAACCCCAGACCACATCGCTTGAGTGGGTGAAATTTAGGGTTGTGAATGGAATTTCTATTGTCGCGGTCCATCCATCGGAAGTGATGCGCGCCTCTGACGTCCATACTCCGTCCCACCCCCGGTCGAAGTCGCCCCCATCGCCGCCCCCTTGCTCCTCTACGATGAGGCCGTCGCTCTGGGTACCAAGCGGATTGATCTCGAATACATACGCTCCGCGGCGATCGTGGATCGAATCGATCAGGATTTCAAAGTGATCATCCAAATCTTGACTCACGTCGCGGCGCAGTTCCGTGGCCACAATTCGCGGTGCATACGAGTCGTGACAAAGAATGCCAAAGTAAACCGCGTGGCGCGTGTAGAGAATGCGCACTTCGGTCCCCTCGGTAGGCGGCTTGTTTTCGAATGGTTCTCGCTGGCGAAAACCGGTGATTGGTTTGGCATTGAGCCAGAGCGGATCATCCAGAGTGCCATCCAGTTTTGGAGCATGGTCCACCGGCACAGCCTCGGCCACCCGCGCTTCCGATTGGGGACCCGAAGGCAACTCAGCCAAACGAGGTCGAGCAGCTCCACAGCATAGTGAGGACAATGCCGAGGTCAGATATGCGCCACAGGCAAAGCGGTGCAGATGTTTGCGCAGGTTTTTCACGTGTCCCTGCGTCCCCCACGCAGAGCCCATTTCAGCCTTTCAGAGTCGGTAGCATCTTTGAGACCTCACTGGCCGGGGGCCTACCGACCACAAGATCGTCCTTCCGGAGTTTTCCCGTCGCGGAAAACCAGCACACGTTCATAGCGGCACCTTCCGTTTTTGAAATAATGGGCCGGGAAACTCATACGCACGAAACCGCAGACCGCGACTTAACGGACTACGGCTTCGTAAACCGTCATGCGCGCCACCGGCTTGCCGTCGGCTTCTTGTTCCGGGGTGTACACCCGGTGCGTCTGTAAATCGACGGCGAGCGTGTGGACCGCGTGGGGCACGTGAAAATCCTCGATCTTCGTGTAGTGGTTGGGATCGTCCTCGTGAAACACGGACATGGCGCCGCTGTAACAGGCGGCGTAAATCCGGTCGAGGCCCGAATCGAACTTGATGACATCCGGTCCGTCCGCCATCGGGAGATAGGCGATGGGTCCGTGTTTGTCGAGATCGAAGACCGTCATCAGGTTGTTTCCTTCACACGAGAGAAAGGCGCGGTGATGCTCCGGGTCAAGCGTCATGCCGTGGTTTCCCTCGCAGCGTCCCACGGGATACCGGCCCACAACGGTATCCGTCGCGGGGTCGATGACCGCAAAAACGTTCTGGTCCTGCAGGTTCACGTACACCTTGCGCGCGACCGCGTCGTACTGCGGCATACCGGTCTCGCTGTCGAAATGTAGGGTCTTGATGATTTCGTCCTTGGTCACGTCCACGATCGCTTCCGCTTTGCCGCGCTCGTCCGAGACATAGAGCTTGTGAAACGGAGCCGCGTACGTGATGCCATCCGGTTTGGCTTCGGTCTTCAACTTTTTGACGACCTTCATCTGCTTCAGATCCACGACGCCGATGGTGCTGTCGTAGGCGTTGGACGTGTAGAACTTATGCAACCCCGGCACATACTCGACGCCCTCCACACCCGGTGTATCGGCGATGGTTGCGACGACTTTGTTCGCGCCGAGGTCAATTACATAGGTTTGCCCAGCGGCAAGATGTGCGGAAATCAGGTAATGATCGTCGGCATCGATCGTCAGATAGTCGAAGCGCTTGCCCGGCGGTCCGGGCAGGTCGAACGCCGCCACCTTCTTTAGGGTAGGGCCGTCCGTCGGGGACGGGAGCTTGGGAGCTCCCGTCATACTCATCAGCGCACACAAGAACAACAGCCACATTCGCATCATTGATCTCCTTGCAACACGCTCACTTCACCGCGACACGGCTCAGCGCAGCCTTGATGCCGCCGCCCAGTGATTCCGGACTTCCCACGGACCAGAAGTGCATGAAAAACAGGCGCGGCTGTTCGGTGAGCATGTGGCTATGCAGGGCCGTCACCGAAATCTGGTGTCCTTGCAGTTCGGAGATGACTGGGTTGGCCTCTTCGGCGGTGAGCACGAAATCGCCAGTGGTGGCAACGTTGTCGGAATCCGCAGCCTGAAAATTGATGGCCTCTGCGACACCGGCAGCGGGAGGAATGGTCATCATTCCCCCCATAGTGATGGCGTCGCTGCGCGCCACGCCGTACGACAAAACTCCGCCTTTGAACGTGCCCTTGCGCCCGACGGCGTCCTCCACGGCTTTTACCCACGCCGGCGGAGCGGCGTCCTCTGCGGCCGCGGCGGGCTTCTCGAGGGGAGTCTTCGAAACCGACAGCGCCGAGCGCAACGAAGTGGCCAATTGCACGGCGGGGCCGTGTCCCAGGTAGTGCACGTACATAACGTGCGGCGTTTCTTCCAGAAGGTGGTTGTGCACCGCGGAGATCTCAAAACCGGAGGATCGCAATTTCGCCAAGACGGGATTCAGCTCGCCCTCCAGCAACACCAAGTCGCCCATCACCATCGCATTATCGTCGGTCCCGAGAAATGCCGCCCACGAGCCAAGCGCGAGGCCCGGCTTGATCGCCAAGCCATGCACGGAAACGTGCAAGTCGCTCCTTGGAAAACTTACTTTGTAGACCTCGCCCGTTTTCTGGCCCGACCGGCCCAAAGCCTGATCGATCGGTCCCGTTGTAACGCCTTGAGCGAGGGCAAGATTGGGGAGCAGCAAAACGCAAAATGCAATCAAACAACGCAATCTGGCAATCATCATCAGTCTCCTTGTAAATACACAAATTAGTGTGAAATATGCCGGGAAATTCATTTCGGAGCGCCTGGCGCGTCTGGGACAACCAGCTTTGCAGTCACGCGCATCCCTGACCGCAGTTCGTCCGTTCCGCGCACAGCAACGGCATCTCCCGCGTGCACGCCTCCGAAAATCTCGATCAGCTTTCCATCGCCTTCTCCGGTCTTGACGTTGACCCACTCCGCGGTCTCGTCGTGAATGCGAACCACAAACGTCGCTTCCGTCGTCCGGGCGACCGATGACACCGGAACGAAAAGGGTCGCAGCGGACCGACGCACCGGCCAAAGCACTTCGGGGAACATGCCCGAAGCCAGAAGCCCCTTCGGATTCGTAACATCGAGTTCCACGGGCATCGTTCGTGTTTTTACTTCCACCGAGCGAGCGATCCGCGCCACCGTTCCCGCGAAGGTTTGATTCGGGAACGCCGACACACTGAATTCGACTTTGGCGCCCTCCGACATGCCCTCCGCATATTTCTCCGGAACCGGGACTACCAACCGGAGCCTCGCGACCTGCTCAATACGCAAAAGAGGGACGCTGCTGCTCGATCCAGTGGTCGGGCCCACCAGAGCTCCCGGATGAACGTTTCTTTCGGTGACCACGCCATCGAAAGGCGCTCGAACCTGCAGATACTCCTGAATGTCCGTCAACGACCGCAACGCCGACTTCGCCGCTTCCTCGCCCTCACGCGCAGCTTCCAGGCGGGCACGGTTTCCTTCGACCGCCTTCTGCGCCACTTCCAAGTCATTTCCCGCTACGACGCCGGGCGTCGCTGAAGCAGATTTGAGCCTTTCGTACGTGCTTTCCTCCGAAGCGAGTTTGGCCCCGGCTTCGGCTCGTTGAGCGACGGCTGCTTGCAGTTTGGATTGCGCTTCCGCGCTCTGCGAGGCTATTTCCGGGGCGACTAGCCGGGCGAGCAGTTGCCCCTTTTTCACTATCGATCCTCGGTCGACGCTGATCGAATCGACGAAAGCCGTAACTCTGGGATATACAGCTACGGCTTCATATGGCTGGAGCTCCCCGGGGAGACGCACCGTTATGGCCAGCTTGCGTGAGGTCACTTGCGTTACTTCCACCGTCGGCGTCGATGCCGAAGCGGCTTGCGCGCTGCCGGCGCTGGTCGTAGGGCCGGAACTTGAACCACACGACACGCACAAACCGACGATGCCGCCGCAAAGAAAAATAGATAGAGATCGTTCCCACGTCATAGAGCTTCTCCCGGGATCGCGTCCGTTCTACCCCCGG
>WNFS01002189.1_pt1 | contig 14830 bp, 10 predicted proteins | sample 5400141 | NCBI WGS metagenome assembly WNFS01 (sample SAMN13153358, study PRJNA577476) | soil metagenome | isolation source: 60 cm saprolite under Madrone tree | place: USA:California | collected 2016-06-14
CGGTCTATCAAGCCCAGGATACGCAGTTCGCTGATCGTCTGGTTGCTATTAAGGAAATCAACATCAGGAATCTCGAACCACAACAAGTGGCTGAAGCCACCGATGCATTCAATCGCGAACTGCGCCTGTTATCAGGCCTGGCGCATCCCAACCTCCCGCGCATTTACGACCACTTTACCGATAGCGAGCATTGGTATCTCGTGATGGACTTCATCCACGGTGAAACGCTAGAGCAGTATCTGGAAAAATGGGAAGAAGAGAGACGTTACCCCTTCTCCAGGCGAGATTCCTCGGATAGAATGCCGCTGGGATTGCCTGTACGGGAGGTCCTTGAGATTGGCATGCAACTCTGTGAAGTGCTTGATTATTTGCACACTCGTGAACCACCCATCATCTTCCGCGATCTCAAACCTGCCAATGTGATGCGGACAGCCAGTGGGCATCTCTACCTCATCGACTTCGGCATTGCCCGCCAGTTTAAGCCGGGACAAACCAGAGATACCAGTCCGCTTGGTTCCCCAGGTTATGCTGCCCCGGAACAGTATGGTAGAGCGCAGACTACTCCACAGGCCGACATCTATAGTTTGGGAGCCTTGCTGCATCAGCTTGTAACAGGCGACGATCCTACGCAGACACCTTTTCGCTTTGTACCTCTGCCGCAACAAGGTCAAACGATGCCTGAGCGACTCCAATCACTGCTTTTACAGATGCTGGAGATGGATGTAAACAAGAGGCCAACCGGCGTTGTCGCGGTCCAACAGGAATTAGAGTGTATAGCTGCTGCCCTGCAACCTGCTGTCCTCCCGCCTGCAGAAACCATCCTTGCCACCTATCGTGGTCATTCTCGGTTAGTACTGGCTGTGGTATGGTCTCCCGATGGGAGATATATCGCCTCTGGTTCCTTTGATGGCACCATGCAGGTGTGGAGCCCTGTCGATGGTGTGACGAGTAGCATGTTCACCTATCGCAACTCTGCTAAACCGTATGCTTGGGCGTGGACACTGGCGTGGTCGCCTGATGGTACATACATTGCCTCTGGCAGCGACGATAAGACGGTCCAGGTATGGCAAGTGGAAGACAGCACGGCTACTACGTTCAAGCATGTCTTGACCTATCGTGGTCATACGAATTGGGTGAGTGCTGTGGCCTGGTCTCCCGATGGCAAGCGTATTGCTTCTGGCAGTGATGATAGAACAGTACACGTCTGGGACATGGAGAACCATGTGGGGGTGTATCGCGGCCACTCCCGTTGGGTGAATACGCTGGCGTGGTCGCCTGACGGCAAGTATATCGCTTCCGGCGGAAATGATGGCACGGTACGGGTGTGGGACACTGTCACGCTGCATACAGTCCTTATCTATCGTGGACATGCCTTTGGAGTGAATGCGTTGGCATGGTCGCCTCATGGGGCACGCATCGCCTCTTGCTCAGGGGATAACGCTGTACGGGTGTGGGATGTAGCTACTGGGAATACGGATTTGATCTATCATGGTCATACTGGTTGTGTGAACACCATAGCATGGTCTCCCGATGGGACACGTATCGCTTCTGCCAGCAAGGATAAGACCGTCCAGGTGTGGGACGCTACCGGAGGAGACGGTGTGACCATCAGAGGCACCAGCATGTTCACCTATCGTGGTCATGCCGGTTGGGTCTATGCGCTGGCATGGTCGCCCGATGGAACGCGCATCGCCTCTGGTGGCAATGACAAGACCGTGCAGGTCTGGCAGGCCCTGTAATGAAGATGCTAACAAGTACTACTTTGTTAGTTTTGTTTCTCAAGCTCACTCGCTGCTTGCGGCAGCTTCTAAGAGGTTTAGGTTTCTGTGGTGGCTGGCAGGGCGGGCGCAGCCCGCCCTGCCAGCCACCACAGAAACACAGCGAACCGCCGTTGTAGAGTGCCGATTTATCGAGCACGTGCGGTGAGAAGTCGAAACTAACGAAGTAGTGCTCGGGGTAAGGACGAGTTATGAGCCAAATTGAACATTTACCTTCGCTAGGCGCTAGAGAAGCATCGCGCTGGCGACACTATATCAGTGATAGCATACTGGCAATAGTAGGCGTGTCGCTGGTAACGGGTGCCATCTCTGTTTTGCATCTCTATCCAAGAATCCCAACCATCTCATTTGCCTATTTGCTCGTGGTGCTGGCATTAGCAAGTACACGGGGACTCTATGCCGCTATCCTTGCCTCTGTTGTTGCTTTTTTTTCCTTTGACTACTTCCTCGTTCCCCCGCTTTATACATTCGTCGTTGCCAAATTTGAAGACCTGCTTGCCCTCTTCGTTTTCCTGGCGACAGCGATCATTACGGGTGAATTGGCCTCGGCATTGCGGAAACGTGCCGAGCAAGCAAGTCGTCGGGAGCGTGAAACACGTATTCTCTACGAGTTGATGCGCGCCGTGAATAACGAGGAAGACCTGGAGACGCAGCTCGACATTATAGTGCATGCTGTTGTTGATATTTTTTCCTCCTGGGGTGTGCGCGATTGCTCTATTCTTTTGCCTGATGCTACAGGAAAGTTAGCGGCGAAGTTGTCATCTGACGAGGAAACGACAGTGGAATGGGTGATGAGGCAGGGGCAAACAGTGGAGTTGCATGATGTTGCGTTAACTCCCCAAACTTCTGTGCACTCCGGGCCGCGTGCCGTGATACGTAGCACTGCGTCATTGCACCGTGTACGTCGCTATGTACGTATGATTCCTCTAAAAACAGGCCGGGAAGTGATAGGTGTCATGCGTTTGCTCATGGAAGACGACCCGCGACAGCTTGAGACGAGCCTGGGGGTAGAACAAGAACGATCGAACTCGCAAACAGCCTTCTTTTGGACTTTTCTCGATCAAGCCACGCTTGTGATTGAACGGGTGCGCTTGCGTCGTGACAGCCTACAGGTCCAGCTATTGCAGCGGACAGATGCACTGCGTGCTGCTCTCCTTTCTTCAGTCTCACATGATCTTCGCACGCCGCTCTCTGCGATTAAAGCTGCCACCAGTAGTTTGCTTCAGGAGGATGTGCAGTGGGATGATGAAGCACGGCGTAGTTTCACCCTGGCCATCGAGCGTGAAGTCGATCGGCTGAACCGCCTCGTAGGGAACCTGCTCGACATGTCGCGCATCGAAGGGAATGCGCTCAAGCCTGAGAAAGAGTGGTACCCCATTGATGAGTTGATACATGATGTACTGGGCCACATGCAACCGCTTTTGCAAAACCGTGTGGTGCAGACATCGCTGCCCGATGACCTACCGCCGGTGGAACTGGATTATCTGGAAATAGATCAAGTCTTGACCAATCTGATCGAAAATGCCGTGCGTTACACGCCTGCCGAATCGCCGATTGAAATTAGTGTGCAGGTTGCTGGTGAGCAGATGACCATTAGCGTTGCCGACCATGGCCCGGGTATTCCTGTAGCTAATATGGAGCGCATCTTTGACAAGTTCTATCGCGTCTTAGATATACAGCGCGATGTAGCATACCCCAAGGGCTCGGGACTAGGCTTAGCCGTGTGTCGAGGACTGGTCGAGGCGCATGGTGGGCGTATCTGGGTGGAGAATCGCGAAGGTGGCGGCGCTATTTTCCGTTTTACGTTACCCGTCAGGAGGGCAGTAGGAGCATATGAGTAAGACTGGTGCTCGTATTCTAGTGGTCGATGATGAGATTGAGATCGTACGTGCATTGCAACGCAGCCTGGCGGCACGTGGCTACGACGTTTTTACTGCAGGCAGTGGTGAAGAGGCTTTAGAGTCAATTGTGCAGCATCGACCTGATCTGATGCTGCTTGATCTGGGGCTGCCCGGTATCAGCGGTCTGGAGGTCTGTAAGCGAGTACGAGCGCAGTCGAATCTGCCCATTATCGTTCTCTCAGTCAAAGATGCTGAGCGCGATAAAGTGCAGGCGCTTGATCTTGGTGCTGATGACTATGTACCCAAGCCATTTGGCATTGATGAGGTACTGGCACGTATACGGGTGGCCTTGCGTCATGCCGCCCAGGTGCAGTCTGGCACAGAGCCGCGTTTTGTAGCAGGACCACTCAGCGTCGATTTTGCTCAGCGGCTTGTGCAGGTCAATGGGCAAGAGGTGAAGTTGACACCTACCGAATATGATCTGCTCAAAGTGTTGATTAACAACAAGGGCAAAATCATGACGCGACGTATGTTACTTGCCCAGGTATGGGGAACTGGCTATAGTACGGAATCGCACTATTTGCATGTCTATGTTGGTCAGCTGCGGCGAAAAATCGAACCGGATCCCGCACATCCTCGCTTCATTCTCACTGTGTCGGGCGTTGGCTATCGTTTCAACGATGACGAGTAACCATCACCAGCGTTTGACCAGGTGTGCTACTTTGCCTTCCGGTGTGAGTTCGTAGCGGATACGGTCGGGGTTGATATCTTCGAGTTGGGCCGCGCTTTCGGCAGCAACCACGGTATCATGAGGATGAACCACGTGCCAGACACGGCAGACTGCCTCTGGTTCTCGCTGTAGATAGACGTACCGGCGCGCAATCTTCGCCTTTTGGGCAAGACTTTCAGCCTGTCCAAACCACTCTTTGGCTTGCCGATCATGCAAGTAGGGGTCATACACCTCGAATAGACCAGGCGCACGCCCAGGTTTACGCTCGCTAACATAGAGGAACACCACGGGTTTCCTGTCGGCATTCCTGATAGCACTATGCAACACAGCCTCGTTGTGTGGATTGCCGTTCATCAGCACTGCCAGAACAGAACCTGGCAAGCGTTCCTCGACACTGGTCGTCACCACCAGCAAGCGCCCCTTTTGCTTATGACGGTTATAGTTGTAGTAGGCCACGGCCATGCCTATTAGGGTCACAGTGCCACCGAAGGCTGTTGCCAGTAATTTATGGATCAGGTTGGTAGACCAGGCAGTTATAACTAATAGAGTGGTCAGTATCCCTAACCAGAAATCAATGTTGTACCACAGTTTTCGTAGCCGTATCCGCATAGACGTTCTGCTTGCAGGAGTGGCCAGCGTCGCAATAACACCTGGTTCCAGCCCATTGCTGGATATGCTTTCATTTGCAGGTATACCTGCCTGCTTCGTAGTAGCAATGCCCCGCAGTACATCGTCAGAGAGTGCTCTACCATTGTTATCATTCCCACCTGGTGAGTGACTGGCCAAAACTTTGGCCGCCTTACGTTCGCGGTAACGCACAATATCGAGTCCCAGGCACGTCAGCGAGAAAGCTCCTAGCAGACCAAAGGCATACATATCGCCAAGGATAGTGATGTTGCCCATCACCAGTAGTAACACCACAATGGGAATGCCCGTGGCTAGTGCAATGGAGTAGTGGGGCGTGCCGCGTAACTTATTGCGTCTCAGAATCAGCGCTGGAAAAAATTCCATGCGCGCGAGCGCCATGAATACGTGGTAGGCACCTATGATCGCCGTATTACTGGCGAATATCAGCAGCGCACTGGCGCTGATCGCTACTTCTGTCTCCAAGAAAAATCCCCAGGGACCTCCAAAGTGACCGCCAAGCAATGAGATAAGCTGTGTAGAAAGCACTGGATCAGCGGCTTCACGAGGCTGCAGCAGCGTCGAAAACATGGTCAGTAGAGGACTGGTAAGACCAATCGTTAATACCACCAGCAACATTGCAATGCCGGCCACCTTCTTGCGCGGTGTCCTCATGACTGGCGAGAGCTGCGAGATACTCTCCAGGCCTGAAAAAGCGAGGAATGAGCCCGCGAAACCGTACAGGATCGCGGGCACGGTGAGGGTCTGGTGCGCAAACATCTTTGGAAACAGTGCCAGGAAATCAGCGAAGGAGATGTGTGTAAAGACGGTGATCAGAATAGCGATATCGCTGAGAAATGCGATCACGGCTCCCACCAGGCTCACTTTGGCACTTTCGCTGATACCTACCCAGTTCAGGATACCTAAGAGCACAAGCACACCGACGGTAATCACCAATAAGAGCACTTGTACCGAACCAAACACGGGAAGGACGATACTGGGCCCAAGCGCGGGAATGACGACACTGAGGTATTGCATGCCTGAGAGGGAACTGATGGCAGCCGTCAGAAAATAGTCGACCAGAATAAACATGCCACCCAGAGCGCCGACCCAGTGATTCATGGCCTGGGCCGCTACCGTCACGACCCCACCACCCTGGGGGAAGCGATCGGTGACCTCTGCATACTTCAATGTGAGCAGCACAAATACCGACATCGTCAAAAACACAAAGAACCCGGCGAGACTACCGACGGTTCCATACAGAATACCAGGAACATAGTAGACAGAGGTACCAATATCGGCAAAGACGACTGCCCAACACAGGATGGGGCCTAGCAGGTTCTTCCCATGGCTGTGCTCATCCCTTTGAGCGTAACCAACTGCTGCCTGTGCCACAGATTTTTGTGCCATTACACGGTCTTCCTTCACGGTTCGCGTAACTCTTCAGATGCCTGCCTTCTCGCCGCCTCGTGCGTTATTTGTGCAGCGGGCATGGCAGCCGCCGGCTGCCATGCCCGCTGCACAAATAACTCTTGCGAACTGCCGCAGGCAGTGAGGAGTCCTGAAGAGTTACGAGTTCACGCCGGATGAGCATGCTTTAGGAATACGTCCCTCTACCTGCTATTCGGTGTGAAACCAAATCTGCATTGCCTATAGTGTAGCATAGCGCTATGGTACAAGCAAGGACATCGGTTTTGAGCAAATTTTGAGCTATCCACCTCTTCTCTTTAGCTTACATTGACCTCTTTTGAGCTACATTACCGGTGTGAGTGAAAAGTGTGTGCTTTCCCTTTACGACATGGACCTCTGGAGGTGACAATGGCGGCACCATATTTGTTGCTTCCCTTTACCCATGGGATAGCTATGGATGTACTTGAACACGCAGTGTTGCTCGCGAAAAGTCGCAGGGCAACGCTTGTGCCTCTTGCGCTGGTTTCTATACCACGGTCTGGCGGAGTACGTCTTGAACATGTGCAGCAGTCAAAGGACTTTTTGGAGGCGGTACAACATATATCTGCTCGCTATGATGTCCCTGTTGAGCGCTTCGAGGTGTTTACGGGTGATGTTGTAGAGAGCATCAACCTCGTTGCAGAGGAGGTGAAGTGTGAGGCTATTCTGATCTTTGTATGCGAGGGAGACGGTATCTTGCTTCAAACGAGTGAAATCAAACATCTCATGGAACAGGCCACCCGTAATTTCTATGTCATTCGTTTACCTTCCAAAGGTAACAAGCGGTTCGCGCTTACTCTGCCCAGGTGGCTCGCTAACTGGCTACCTGGAAAGCGGAGGCACTCGTCTGTCCCTGGCTGAGTACCAGCACTTCGCATGGTGCATTCCTCATGACGTACTCGACTGTCGGGTCAATCTGCTGCACATTTCCTCGCACACGAACGGGAGTATTGGCGATCAGGATCAGGTCTACGGCTTGCTCCTCTGCTTCGCGCACGATGGCCAGTCCTGCAGTACGCGCCTTCAGGATACGCTTATGTATTTTAACCGCAATGCGCATGGCTACTGATTCAGCATGATCTAGTACTTCGAATGCACGCTTTTCATCTTGTTCCACGCGAGCATTGAGCGGCAAGGTAAAAGGAACCTCGATAACTGCTAACAGCTCGACATTCCCATTGCGCTGGCGTGCCATCTGTGCAGCCAGGGCAACGATGCGATCTGTCGCCTCATTCCTGCTCAAGAGCGGTACAAGGATGTGCGATAGCTTATTCACTGAGCGCACGGCCTTTGTTACCTTGCGTGTCTCTTCGGTCTCTTTGGGCAGGCGCAACATCCAGCCAAGCACTCCAACAATCGAGCTAAGAAAAAGAATGGCAATCACTACGCCTGCGACAGTGATCTGTAATGGATTGGTAATGTCTGCTCCCAGGATGGGCATAACTGTTTTTTACCTTCCTTTATGCATTGTCGAACTGCGTGTACTCTGTCTGTAGGCCCATAGGCGCACAACTCCCAGGCCGATAAAAGCCAATCCGAGAATGATCAATGTCCACGCTTGCACCCCGGCCATCAGTGCACGCACGGTAATAATCGCGCCAAGCGGGATGATGAGCAGGCTGACCAGCAGACGATAACGTTCACGCAACGATCGCCGGGGTTGTTCGTTCATGTGGAGCCTCCTTTGCGGTTGTTGCGTGATCCATTGCTTGGTATAGGTACATCGACTACTTTTGTGCCCCTGGGCAGAACACTCTCCTTAGAGTGATCACCTTGCAAGTGGTGCTTGCGTTTGAGATTCTCACGGAACTCATCCGCTAGATCATATTCACCAGCATCCTCATAGACGGCCAGTTGTTCTTTTTCCCAGTTTCGTTTCAGCGTGCCCCAGATGGGGAGCTTACTGCGCTTACGGTGCCAGATGTAGATGAGCAGTCCTAGTACAATCCAGGCGGGACCAGCGATGCGTCCAATCGCATGTGTGAGTACGACAAGGAAGAGAATGCTGCTGATACCCAGGAAGCCAAGGATACCGACGATGGGTAAGAGGTGTATCTCGCCATCTTTACCATGGATTTTGATATTCAGGGGTACCTTAAATGGGCGTGGTGTCCAGGGGTCGATGAAGCGCAGCACAAGCAGCGATACGAATACGAGCATGTAGGCTGTCGCGGCACCAAAGGCGTACATGTTGCCCAGGACATCGTAGGCATTAGGTGAAAGGCCGGCCAGCCAGAGTTCTAACAGGGCGATGCCAGAAAAGACGATGAGGGAACGAGCAGGTGTGCGAAACTTTGGGTGTACCTTGGCGAACCACTGGGGCAGCAAGTTGAATCTTGCCATTGAGTAGGTGATGCGCGAGGCACCAAAGACGCCGGAGTTCGATGAGATCAGTAACAGCGTTGCGCCCAACAATGCTACGTATGGCCCGGCAAAGAGGCCCAGGATGGGGATGTGACCGGCCAGCCAGGCAATGGGGTCGCCATTATGCGCAGCGATGCTTTGCCACGGCAACATCGCCAGGCTCAGGTTTGAGAAGGCAAGCGCGTAGATCAGCACGGTCAGAATAAGCGCAATCGAGGTGCGTGGCACGACCTTGCCAGGACGTATGGTCTCCTGGCTGGCCTGGCTGATCGACTCCAGGCCTACGAATGAGATGATCGCCAGCGATGCTCCGTATGCCAGGTGGTATGGATCGGGCCACGCGGTGATCATCTGGTGGATGAGCATCGTTGGATTAAAGGCGAACAGGAACCCAAAGAACAGGATCGAGGACTCACTGAAGATATCCAGTGCGCCCAGAATCTCGTTGAATCGCGATGATTCGCGCACGCCCAGAATGTTGAGCAGTGTCAGCATCACGACGAAGAACGTGGCTTCCAGGATCAAGATGGGTTGGACACCAGAAAAGCTCAGCCAGAACAGATGGATGTCGACACGCGTATTCAGCACGGGCAAGAAGAAGTTGATATAGCCTACTGATGCTAACGCGAACAGCGAAATGTCGATGGTAAAGTCCAGCAGCACGGCCCAACCCGCTGTAAAACCCAGGAGATCTCCCAGGCCACGCAGGACATAGAACTGGCCACCCCCGGCCATCGGGTAAGCGGCCGCTAGCTCGGTATAGGCAAGGCCGACCATGACATAGACTAGCCCGGCAAAAAGAAAGGCAACGTTTGTGGCTCCCTGGGCCGCTGCCATAACGATGCCGAGTGCGACATAAACGTCGGCTCCCACATCAGCATATCCCCAGGTGTATGATCCCCAGACGCCAACAGCGCGTCGTAAACCGTGGCTTTCTTGCGATACCTCAGCAACTGCGTCAGGTGTACTATCAGGCGTACCAATGGTGCCTGGCATTCCTTTGCCGACCATCAAATTCCTCCAACGAAGCTATACACGGCAAAAAGTCTACTAGAATGGTATAATAAAAATGACTCTTGATGGCTCAAAAAACACTCAAGAAGTTGCCCGGAACCGTCAGAGAATGCTCAGGAAGTTGTTCAGTTAGGTAATCTAGCGGGGTTTTCGCTTGCTAGGTAACCTGCGATTCCACTATACTCTAAAAGTAAAGACTCGGGACTCCTCACCACCTTCGGTGGTTCGCAGCAACAGCACGCACGAGCCGCCGCGGGCGACGAGGAATCAGGCGTCTAAGGAGATACCTCTAAACAGAGGCGGCAGATATGAGGAATAGACTGGAGCAGCACCTATGGACCAGGCAGATGATCAATCGCAGAAGAGCAACGACACTGAGGATACGCGCCAGAAGAAACCGGATAGGGTGTATGAAGACGATCCTACATTGCTGGTTCGTACTGAGGAGGTCAAAGGTAGTCGGCCAGGAGATGTGCGTGTACGCATAGTGCGCTCAAGTCAACGCTCATTTCGACGCGTAAGCGCCGGCTTATTAGAAGCCACAGAGGCAACACTGGCCCCACGCACTCGCCTAGAACGTCTCAAACGCCTGCTCATCGGTACTCCCATTGCTACAGCTCAAGCAGAGCACGAACGACTGACAAAATTCAAGGCCCTGGCCGTTCTCTCATCTGATGCTATCTCTTCGGTTGCCTACGCGACCGAAGCAATCCTGTTCACCCTGGTAAAAGGTGGGTCGGGTAATCTGGGTATTACATTACCTATCAGCTTTGCTATCGTTGGTCTGCTGGCTATTGTAGCTATTTCCTACCGTCAGACGATACCGGCCTATCCCAATGGTGGTGGCTCATACATCGTGGCGAAAGATAACCTGGGGACCCTACCGGGGCTTATTGCTGCTGCTTCGTTGATGATCGACTACGTGCTTACTGTCTCGGTCAGTGTTGCCGCTGGCGTGCAGGCTCTTGCTACGCTCTTCCCTGTATTGTCGCCAACAATAGACGTTATTATCATTGATGTGGTATTAGTGATTGTGATCACCATTGTCAATCTGCGTGGCGTGCGCGAGTCAGGTTCGATCTTTGCTATCCCTACCTACATTTTCATTGGCAGCGCACTGCTGCTTATCCTCGTTGGTTGTATCAAGTCCTTTCTCATCCAGCATCAACCCATCATTGGCACTTTCCAATTTGTTGCTGCCACTGAGCCGCTATCGGTTTTTCTGATCCTCAAATCCTTTGCTGCTGGCTGTTCCGCAATGACGGGGGTTGAAGCTATCTCCAATGGGGTGCCTGCTTTTCGGAAGCCAGAGACGCGCAATGCTGCTATCACATTGACCTGGATGGCTACTATTCTCGGTACGCTTTTCATCGGCATTACGCTACTGGCAACATCTTATCATGTGGAAGCCAATGCAGCGGGCAACCCAACTGTGATTGGTCAGATAGCACAGCAGGTGTTTACAGGGCCACTGTTCTTCCTGTATCCTATCTTCCAGCTCGCAACGCTGTTAATTCTAACTCTGGCGGCCAACACAAGTTATTCCGATTTCCCACGTTTGGCTTCGCTGCTGGCACGTGATGATTTTCTGCCCCATCAATTCGCCTTCCGGGGCGATCGCCTGGCGTTCTCGATCGGTATCGTGTTCCTGGCTACCCTTGCCAGCCTGCTCCTGATTGTGTTCAAGGGCGATACCACACGACTCATCAGCCTGTATGCTGTCGGTGTCTTCCTGTCGTTTACGCTCTCGCAGGGAGGTATGGTACGTCACTGGTGGCGTCTGCGTAGAGAACAGAAAGGGTGGCAACGTAGCCTTGCCATCAATGGTTTAGGCGCGCTAACAACACTGGTTGTCGCTCTCGTGATCGCCTCTACAAAGTTTCTTGAAGGTGCGTGGATTGTCGTGGTGCTGATTCCACTGCTGGTGTTGATGTTCCTGGGGATCGGGTACCACTATCGGCGAGTCGAGGGAGAGCGTACCACCAGTGTTCCCATCCACCCAAAGGACATCCATCATCGCCTCATTGTTCCCATTGCTGAACTGAATATCGCTTCGAAACAGGCTCTGGCCTATGCGCGTTCGATTTCACCGCAGGTAACCGCCGTCCACGTGGCAGTCAAGAGGGAGAAGGCCGATGCTCTGCGAGCCGCCTGGGACGAGTGGCAAACTCTTCTCCCTGCAAATGAGTTGTCCACACTGGACATCATTGATCCTGGGCGTCGCTTGCACCTGCTTCCATTGCTCGACTATATTGAGGCGGTGCATCAGCAGCATCCTGAGGAGACGCTGACCGTCGTCCTGCCGGAACTGGTGAAGTCCTCGTCGAACCGCTTGTTCTCTAGTCCAAAAATCCTTGGATTGAAGGCAACGCTGCTCTTCCGACCAGGTATTATTGTCACCAATGTTTCCCTGCGCGAGCAAGCCAGCACTATTCCCACACGTTCGAAGGAGATCCATCATTGCTTCATTGTTCCTATTGCGGAGTTGGATCGGGCTGCTGTACAGAGTTTAGCATACGCCCGTTCGATCTCACACCGTGTTATTGCAGCACATGTTGCTATCGAGACGCATGATGCCGATGCAGTGCGTTCTAGGTGGAACCGTTTTCAGGGGCAACTCGCGGAAGATGAGGAGACTCAACTCGTCATTATAGAGTCGCCTTATCGCTCGCTCGCTCGTCCTCTGCTTGCCTACATTGATACTGTGCATGAACTGCATCCGAAGGATACATTGACAGTGATCCTGCCCGAATTCGTGGTTGCGCATTGGTGGGAACATCCCTTGCATAACCAGACGGCGTTTCGTTTGAAAACCGCTTTGCTTTCTCGACCACATATTGTCGTTACGGATATTCCCCGCCATCTACGGGATCGGCCAGAGGTGGCGGCAAAGGTTCTGGCGAGATGAGCGTGAGACTCTGCCAGGTGGTATCCTTGTTGTGCTCCGTGCTCACTGTTTGCAAAAATCTGTGGGACACCCATCGGCCAGGAAAGTAGGAACCAAGTATACATGAAAATCGAAGAATCCCTCAGCCCAACTGTCGAAGAATACCTGGAGACCATCTATAACATGGCCATGGAAGATGAAGTGGTGATTGGAGCTCGCCTCGCCGAGAAGTTTCGCGTCTCCCCCCCGACGGTGACAGAAATGCTTAAGCGCCTGGTGCGAGATGGCTATGTGGAGATGGACAACAAGCGCCAGGTCACACTCACCGAAGCTGGCAACCAGGCGGCTGAAGCAGTGTTGAGAAGGCATCGACTGACCGAGCGTTTCCTGACCGACATGTTGGGGATGCAGTGGCACCAGGTGCATGAAGAAGCCTGCCGCCTGGAGCACTTTATCTCCGGTGCAGTAGAGGCCCGTGTCGTCACCAGCCTGAACAATCCAACTACCTGTCCTCACGGTAATCCCATCCCCGGTTTGGTAGCAAATGCCCGCAGCTACCTCAAAGACCATCATGCCATTCGCCTCTCTACCCTGGCCGTTGGTGAGATCGCCACGGTCCTCTGTCTTTCGGAGGTGGTAGAAGATGAGGAAGCACTGGTGCTCTACATGCATGAAAAAGGCTTGACGCCGGGAACACAGTTCACCGTTCTGGCGCAGGATGATCCAGGCATAGGCGAACACGAAGAGAGCTTCAAACTGCAGGTGAAAGGGCTTGATGTGAGCATCAGCAAGGCAGCAGCCAGCAAATTATGGGTCACTCGCTAGTAGCTTTTCCTCTTGACAGGACACATTAGGGCATGCTAATATCTTAGTAGCCAACTAGGATTTACCAATGTGGCAATAGTCACAGGCCATAGCGATATGGTGTGTTAGCAAGTAGGTGTGCCCATGTTAGCAACGTTTGTTCTTTTTCTGCGTGAAGGGCTAGAAGCCAGCCTGATTGTCAGTATCCTCTTCGCTGTAATCCGCCAGCTTGGTCAAACCCATCAAGCTCGAGCTATCTGGACAGGTGTAGGCCTGGCGATACTGGGTTCGCTCATCGGTGGGGGGATCGTGTATGTGCTTGTGCGCAACTACGTCGGATCAACACTCCAAACCATCTTCGAGACGGTTACCTATTTGATAGCTGTGGTGTTGCTCACGGCGATGACCTTCTGGGTGCAGCGGCACAGTCGCTCGCTGAAGAAGGAGATCACCGTCAAGGCCAGCGCTGCTGGCTCCGGGTTTGCGCTTGGCCTGCTGGCTTTTACCACCGTCGGGCGCGAGGGATTAGAGACGGCATTCTTTACGCTGGCTTTTGCTTTCCAGACGAACGGATGGTTGCTTCTGCTTGGAGCGCTCCTTGGACTGCTGGCGGCAGTGGGATTATGCTTCCTGATCTATCGCCTGGGCTATCGCCTTGACTATCGCATCTTCTTCCGTGTGATGGGCCTCCTCCTCCTTTTCTTCGGCGCAGGTTTGCTTGGCGATGCCGTGCAGAATATGCAAGTGCTGAACTGGCTTCCCCTGGGCACGACACCGCTCTGGAATACTGCCCATATTCTGAGTGAGGATAGCACTCTTGGTGATATCCTGCATACCTTCCTGGGTTATGCCGAGGCTCCCACGATATTGCAGGGCCTGCTGTATGCTGCATATCTGCTCATTACGGGCACGATCTTTGCCTGGATGACGCGCAAGCCCTCTATGGGGCGCCCTGTTCAGCCAGCGGCAACCCGCGGTGAAGGGACTGCAACTGGTCGCGCTTAATTACAGAATTGCCGGAGGCGTCGCCTGAGCGAGCCTGCAGGAAACAGCCAATTCCAATGGAACTGCCAAGTGGGGTTACTCTTCCTCTTGCAGCCGTGCCTGCTCCTGGCGTTCCCGCTGGCGCTGTTGCCTCTCTGCCGCCTTTTGCTGCGCTTGGGGGTCAGTGTTGAAGAGGTTCATTGTTGCGTTGATGCCCTGAGCAATTGCCATCTGTACGGCCTCAACCGCTTTATCCTCACCTGTCTCCAGCAGGATACGCTCATCACCTGGGGGAGCACTCAGGAGGTAATCCGCTCCGGCCATGTGACTATTGGTGGGACGCCCGACGCCAACC
>WNFS01010403.1_pt1 | contig 14822 bp, 14 predicted proteins | sample 5400141 | NCBI WGS metagenome assembly WNFS01 (sample SAMN13153358, study PRJNA577476) | soil metagenome | isolation source: 60 cm saprolite under Madrone tree | place: USA:California | collected 2016-06-14
GACGAGCTTGCGGACCAACCGCCGGCAAACGACCGCGAGGTTACCTACCTTATCGATGTGCGTTCCGACGGCGAGTTTAGAAACGCTCACATCCCGAAATCGCTCAATGTCCCCGGCGGACAGGCGGTGCAACGAGCCGACGATTTCGTCGCCGTGAGGAACGGCCGGATCATTTTTGTCAGTAATCAGTCGGCACGCGCGGTCATGGCCGCGTATTGGTACCGCCAAATGGGCTTTCGGGATGTGAAGGTTTTGCGAGGAGGTTTGCAAGTTTGGCGCGAGAACGGAGGATCGGTGGAGTCCGGCGAATCGCGAAGCGAGCCGCTTGGGCTTGAGGCTGCGAGGAAACTGGCCCGTATGCTGGCGCCGGGCGAGATAAAGTCATTGTTGCAAGGTTCATCCGTGGAAATTCTCTACGTCGGCAATAGTCTCGATTTCGAAGCCGCGCATCTTCCCGGCAGCAAGTGGATTTCTCGCGGCTGGTTGGAGCTCAAGCTGCCAACACGGCTTAGTAATCGAGCCCAGCCCATTGTGCTTTCGTGCCGCGACGGGCAAAGCTCAATCCTCGCCGCGCGAACGCTGTTGGAAATGGGTTACAAGGAAATCTTTGTTTTAGATGGTGGCATTCAGACATGGGCACGTGCCGGCCATCCGATCGAGAGAGGACTTGACTCCTGTCTAATGGAGCCGAACGATGTCGTAGTATCGCCTTCCGTCAAAGGAGACAAGGAAGCGATGCTGCGTTACCTGGAATGGGAAACCAAACTCACGCAGTGAGTGGCAAGGTTGTTCAAGGTTCAACGTTCAATGTTCAAGGTCCGAAACGAGTTGAAACGTTAAACTCGGAACATTGAACCTTGAACTCCCCACTCGTCCCTCGGTGAATGAGTGCACTAGCAATTCTGGTACTTCGGACTGGCAAAAGTCTTGACGCTGTCATTGGCGGTATCGAAACGCAGGCGCGGCATTTCTGCCAGATCCTTCCCGTACACGTGGATTTCCACCGTGTTCCGATCGGAGACGTTGTTCATCTCATGAATGTCGTCGTTCGGCGGGACCAAACAGGACACCCTTCCGGCGGAATTCTTCTGGACGGCTTTGACTTCGAGTTTGCCATAGCCCGGCTTCGATCCATCGTCTAGGCGGCGAAAGCGGGTCTCCTGAATTTCGTTCTCGATCACGCCGACCAAACCCCAGGTGTCATGATTGTGCGCTTTGGCATTGTCTCCAGGACCCCAGACGACGGCTGTGACATTGAAATGTCTCCCGCGGTGCAGCATGTAGCGCCCGTATTCGTTAGCGGGACGCTTCTTGAATTTCGCCTCAACACAGTCGGGACGTTGCACGAGCTTGGCCAGTAAAGGTTTTGCCGCTGCGACGATGGTTGCCGACGAATTTTCGCCGCGCGTAATAGCATCCATATCTCGGATGAAGCTTTGTAACGAATATTCCTCGGCCATACGGAGAATTATTTCCCGCGTACAGAGAGAACCGGACAGTGTGCCGTCGAAACGACTTGGTTGGCAACGCTCCCCATAAGCAACTTGGAAAGGCCGGTCCGGCCGTGCGTTCCAATCACGATCAACTTTGCTCTGCGGCTCTTGGCAGCTCTGACGATCTGCTCGTGAGCCGTACCACGAAGCAAAAGACTTTTGGCGTTGACCTTCAACTTATGCAATTTCTCCATGAGCTTTTTCATGGAGGTTTCGGCCTCTTGCTTGGTCGTCTCTTCCAACTTCATGTAGAGCTCAGCCCCGCCAATGTCATCTCCCGTATCGTACGGTGTTACGGGATCGATCACATGCAATACCAACAGTTCCGCATGATTCTGCTTGGCCAGAGCGACGGCTTCATCGAGGGCACGAGCCGAAGCCTTGGAGTAGTCCGTAGCGTGGAGAATCTTGCTGAAGTGTTGCGCCATGTGCTCCTTCGAGACGGAGCCCGATTACGCCGAGGCCTGGGCCGCCGCTGCCGCCGTGGCAATGCCCTCCGGGATCTTGGCCAAATCGAGATTGTAGAGTTTGCAGACGTTCGTGGTCAAAACCTTGGTCTGCGTTTCCACCGGCAGGTGCCCCAGATCTCGCTTGATGATCTTGAGTGAGTTCGGCCAGGTTGAGTTCGGATGCGGAAAATCGTTGGACCACATAATGTTGTCCTGGCCCCACCATTCCAGATTATGGCCGCAGACGGAATCGTTGAAGAAACAGGAATACACTTGGTTACGGACAAACTCGCTGGGGTTTTTCGTGATCGGTGGCGGATTCTGCTTGCGGAAACGATTGTAGTAGTAGTCCCACTGTTGAACGATCCAGGGCAGCCAGCCGCATTCGTTTTCTACCGTCACGATCTTGAGTTTCGGATACCTTTCCAGGACGCCATAGAAAACCAGCTCGAAGAGGCCGTTGGCGATGTCCATGAGCTTCAAGTTAACGCTGCCCCGGTAACGTTCGACGCCTTTTCTTTCCTTATCTTTGTTGTAACTGTGGCCCGTCAAAATGTGCAAGCTCACGGGTGTATCCAGGTCCTGGGCTGCGGACCAGAACTTGTCATAGTGGCTAGAGTGAAACGGCAGGTCCGGGTGGGGCGCCTGCCATATAATGGAGCCTTTGAGCCCCGCTTTGCGGCAGCGTTCCAGTTCCTTAATTCCGTTGTCGACGTTATAAACGGGAATGGCCGGAATCCCGACTAAACGGTTTGTGTCCACGCTGCAGTAGTCGATGAGCCAGTCGTTATAAACGCGGAAGCAGGCTTCTTGCAGGCCAGCGTCATCGAGCGCGAAGAGATCAAGCATAAGTGTCGGATAAAGCACCTCGGCGCTGAGTCCGTCGATTTCCATTTCTTTGATTCTGGCGCGCGGGTCCCAACCCCCGGCATGGTGCTGAAATCCCTCGCCCACTTTGTGTGGCGGAAAAAGCGGAGCGGCATCGCGATACTTGTCCGGAACGCCTTTTTTCCAAAGATCCACAGGTTCCATGACGTGGGAATCCGATGAGATGATAACACCATTGATACCTTGAGCGTGACCATTGCCTGCCGCCATATTTTTACCCTCCTTGCCGAGTTATCATTTGATTCTAGACCGAATGACCGCAGCTTATGCGATACCTATGCGTGCTGTCAATTCGTATGATCGAAGAATAGCGGTTCCGGCTTCGATGGGTATCGGCAAAAAAACGCTCCTACCCATCCTTCGTTTTTCGCCATAGCGAAGCGAGCCACGGTTGTTGGGCGCGAGGGAGACCTGGCGGCCGGTAGTAATGAGTGATTTCTACAAAACCCGCTCCGGTCACCAATTCACGCCAACGCTCCAAATTGTAATAAACACCATAGCGCTCGCCGTTCCAGCCTTCTTCGTTGTCACCGCGGGGATTCGAGCTGAAGAGCACACCGTTCGTTTTCAATGTTCCCCAAAGTTCCTTTAGAACTCGCGGCAACTCCTGGTTGGGGACGTGAAAGAGCGCGGCATTGGCGAATACGCCATCGAAATATTCCTCCGGCAGTTGAAGACGTAGAAAGTCCTGATGCCACACCTCGCAACCGCTATAGTGGCGCGCAATCTCTACGAACCGCTCTGCTCCTTCGAGGCCGATGGCTTCATGGCCCATGTCCCGAAAGACTTTTAGGTCTCGACCTGGCCCACAACCAAAATCAAGGATGCGGAACGGGCCTTGCCCGGGAAGTTGTCGTAACAATGAATCGCGATTCTGACTAACGTCGTGATCCTTCGTGCCTTCCCAAAAACTATGCGCGTGTTGATTGTAGTGGCTGAGAGTGATGACAGAAGTTTGCGCGAGTTCTTCAGCGTTGAGCAACGGTGCGTGAGGCTTTCGCATGGCGTAGTAACAGACGGTGGTCGCAGCCGGGTACATCGCGAATAATGGCAAGCCCTTGCCCTGGAATCAATACAAGGACAGCAGAGGGGGTTAAGGATTGGTCAGTTAGACGGCGCTGTACGGTGGATGATAATATATCCAACAGTTCACTTACGGGAGGTAAATCATGAAGATCGACAGCATCGACCACGTGGTTTTCACAGTCAAGGACATCGAGGCAACCTGTGACTTCTATTCCAAGGTGCTGGGGATGGAGATCGTTACCTTTGGCCAGGGTAGGAAAGCTCTGGCCTTCGGATCACAGAAGATTAATCTGCAGCAGCTTGGGAGAGAAAGTACTCTGATAGCGCAAAAGCCCACATCCGGTTCTGCCGACATTTGTTTTGTTACTTCTGTGCCCCTTTCCGAGGTTGTCGCCCACCTGAGTTCCTTCGGTGTGAAGCTGATCGGCGGCCCAGTTGAAAGAGATGGGGCAAGAGGCCTGATGATGTCGGTGTATTTTCGCGATCCCGACCTGAATCTGGTTGAAGTCTCCAACTATCGGAGCGCCTAAGTCAGCGACTCAGCACTTCCGGGTTGAGCAGATTCAATGGCCTTCCGTCTAGGAAGCTCAGAATATTCGTAATCGCTTCCTCGTAGCGCTCGCGCATAACCTCGACGGTGGCGTAACCGCGGTGGGAGAGGAGAATCGCATTGTCAAAACGACGTAGCGGGTGGTCCAAGGGCAAGGGTTCGACGTCGAAAACGTCGAGGCCGACTCCGCCTAAATGACCGCGCTCTAAGGCCGCGACTAGCGCAGTCTCGTTTACCAGAGGCCCGCGCGATGTATTCACCAGCAGCGCTCCCGGTTTCATCATGTCGAACTCTTTCGCTCCGATCATTCCCCGTGTGTTTGCAGTTAATTGGACGTGGAGCGTCACGATATCGGATTCTTTTAATAGGGTTTCCATAGGCGCGTATTCCGCGCCGACTTCACTCGCGATGGCCGGGGTTAAAGTCCTGGAGTAACCCAGAACTCGCGTATTGAGCACTTTCATAACCCGAGCAACCTCTTTACCGATCCTGCCCAAGCCCAGAACACCGACGGTTTTTCCTTCGAGCAAGCGGCCCGCCACGGGGGGCCAACTCTCTTCCCGCATGCGCCGGTCGACCTCGGGAATTTTTCTCATGAGCGCCAAGATCAGGGCGACTGTGAGCTCCTTGGTGGAGGTGCCATTGTCCGCCGGTGTTCCTGCTACAGCGATGCCGTGCCGAGTGGCCGAAGGCAAATCGAGATGCCTGCTGGCGCGGCCGGTTTGCGATATGAACTTTAGGTTCGGCAATAGGCGATATTCATTATCGATGAAAAAGGTGCGTTCACGCATAAGAAGCAGCGCATCCATTTCTTTTAGGGCGTGTGCGATTTTCTCCCGCGAATCCAGCCGTTCCCGAAGGATCGTTATGTCGGCCCGGGCTTTGAGCTTTTCGTAAGCCGGAACCGTGTCGGCCAATTTCTCGAAATCATCCAGAATAGCGACGCGAAAATGTTTTGTTTCTTGTTGAGTCATATACGAGCCCGCTCCTCAATCGTAGCGACATTGCTTACAACCGAAGTTCTCCGTCATCGGATTCTTCGGCCCGTGGCCTCCAGAATGACATTTAATTGACGCGCCCTCTATTCATGACTCCTCAGACGGTTGCCGTCACTTCGATCTCGCACAATTTCCCTTCGGACGAATAACCGTCCACGAAGGAGTATTCCATCGCGGGGATTTTAGCCGTGACTCTTGTGCTAAAAAGCTCTTTAAGCGTTTCCACTCTTCGACTTCTGTGGAGAAAGAAGGAGACTTTCGCCACTCGGTCCCATGAACTGCCCGCGTTCTTAAGGGAATCTTCGATGCGCGGTAGAATGTTGTCCAATTGCTCGTCGAGGGTAGCAAGCACAGCGGTCACTCCGGAGAGGACGAGGACCGAATCATAAGTCAGATAGCGCAGCGGTACGATGGGCGGATCGTACTCTTTCAAAAACTTTTCGGTGTCCGAACGGGAGGGTCGCATGGCGAGCAGATCGATCGCCACCTTTGCGTTCGAGTCGAAGTGGATCGGCGCGATGTAGCTCGAACTGGCCGAGCGCGCCTTGCCGGAAAGGACTTTGACGCGTTCATTGCTTCCCAGGTCGCGGCTTTCCCGGTCGCGTCCCCAAAGCCTTGAGCGGATGGTGTTGTCCAGGGACAATCCGTGTGCCCGCAACTCTTGATCGAAGCGTTGAAAAAGCTCACGTGCCTCTTCAGTAGCGGTGGCCGCGGACCTTGCTTCGCCGGATAGCTCTACGAACTCTTTTCCTAACCACGAGAATATTCTTTTGCGCATGGTGCACCTCGCTGTGGCACGGGCCTGCTTTAATATTGCGTCGATCTTATCTCAGTGGTTTGTAGGGATCAACGCGGAATGTTTAACTGCAGCGCTAGAAACGAATAAGACTTACTTGAAGCCTAGGCGGATCAGTTGGTCGTCGTCATCTTTTGGGCTTCCGCGGCCGTCGCGATTACTGGTCAAGAGATACAAATTCCTGTCGGGTCCTTCGACGATGTCGCGCAGTCGACCAAACTGGCGGTAAAGATAACGTTCCAGTCTTTCTACTTTCCGCGGGTTTTGGGGATCGAGAACGACGCGGTAGAGGGTCTGGCCGCGAAGCCCCGTAAATAGGAGCGAACCGGTCCACGGTCCTTGAGTGACGAAGGTCGCCCCGGTGGGCGCCCAGGTTTCGCTGGTACCGGACTCAAGAATGGGCGAGATCATCCCTTCTCGCGTTTCGTCTCCGCGGATTTCCGCCCAGCCGTAGTTCTTGCCCGGTTCGATATAATTCAGTTCATCCCGACAGCAACCTTGAAATCCGCTGGGACCATGTTCGGTGGAATACAATCTTTTTGTTCCTGGTTGCCATGCGAGCCCTTGCGGATTGCGGTGGCCGTAGGAGTAGACGTAGGAATTGGGAAACGGATTGTCCGTGGGAACGGTGCCGTCTGGATTGAGTCGAAGGATTTTTCCGTTCAACGAAGAGAGATTTTGTGCCAGACGCGCGGTTTGCGCATCGCCCATGGTCCAATAAAGTTTTCCGTCGGGACCGATTTTTACTCGCCCGCCGTCGTGATTGTTGGAGCCGGCAACGTTATTAATGAGAACTTGGTCCGCGAGGCCTTTGCCGGTTTTCGGATCTTCACGCAGCCGAACAAGGCGATTTTGCAGTCTGCCGTTGGCCGCGCGATAGGTGTGAGCCACATAGACGAAGTGATTTTTGGCGAATTGCGGATCGAGAGCTAAACCCATAAGTCCCGCTTCGCCGACAGCTGCGACATCCAACGTCATCCAAGGTTCGGATAGTAATCGACCGCCCTCGATCGTGCGGACGCGCCCGGGTCTTTCCGTGATAAAAATTCTACCGTCCGGCGAATTTTCTTGATCGATCACGAGCCTGCCGCCGGCTTCGGTATGACCGTCAGAGATTTTTCCCAAGCCGGCCGAAGATCGGGAGAACAGGGATAACGGATGCCGTTCTCGTCGACGATTCTGGCGGTCGATTCTAGCAGTTCAGCACGATTAAAGACCATGGTTTCGTGGGCTCGGCGCGTTGATTTGGCGAATTTGAGAGTGATCTGTGGCTCCTTGTCGTCATGCAGGAATTGGACTAAATCTCGTATGCTCTTGACTCGATGACCATTGATCTCGCTGACCACGAAGTGTTCGGGATCGTCGTAACCTTTCGTGATGCGATCGGGGAACATCGGTGAGGAAACGACGACGAGTTCTTCACCATCAAAGCGGGGCCTGTCGTAGCGGCGCGTGATCAGCGGGCTATTCTGTTGACTCGCAGGCAACGGCTTTTGACCGGTCACTCGTTCGACATAGTCTTGAGTCGCTTGTGAAAAGACGAGGGGACCGAGAATGAAATAGCGCGGGCTTGCATTCAACAGATAGGGCATGACCAGCTCTCGGTGCGACTGAACCGGTACCCTCACCGGGATGAGCTTACCGTCGCGAAAAACCGTGAGATCAACGTATCCATTCTTCCCCAGCCTTTGGACCAGATACAATGCCGAGAGACGCAGGTCGTAACGCACTTCAACTTTGCCTTCACTGTCGATGGGCGCGTTGCCGATCCGGGTGATGACATCCCACTCCTTGAGCGGGTAGTCGGGATCTTGCCGGTAAGGCTCTGTGACCATAACGCCAGTCACGCCGGCGGGGAGGTTGAGTCTTCGGCGTAACGCTTCGTTTTCGACCGTTTGGAGAAAATCGTAAAGTTGCGGTTTGCCGTCATATTTGCCGTCGGCTATGTCAGCTAAAAACAACTGAATTTCTTCGACCGGGATCAGATAGCCGATACTTTGAGCGTTCTGAATGAGACTAAAAACGAGACCGACCAATTTTCCATCCGAGACCGCCGGTCCGCCACTGTTGCCGAAGTTGAGAGCGGCGTCCACCTGAATCCTCAAGCCACTCACTTGGTAGTAGTAGTCGGTGTATTCGATGCGAGAGACGATGCCTTGAGTTACCGAAAGCTCCGACCCGCCCGTAGGGTAGCCGTAAACATTGATTGGATCTTTGACCCGCGGCAGTTCATCGGCGAAATCAATCGTCTCGCGTTTGTCAAAAAAAGATTCGTCATCCAGCTTTAACACAGCCAAATCCATCGACGCCGTCATCGCTTCCACGTGCGCCGGGATGCGGTCGGCGGACTGATTGGGTTGAACGTAAATCTGGCTGGCGTAACGCACCACGTGCGCGTTGGTGAGAATCCTTCTACCCTTGATGACGACGCCGGAGCCCTTCACTTGCTGCGGACTGTTTTTCGCCCACGGACGCAAAACGTCGGGCGTCTGGTGGATCGCGTGGATCTTGACAACCAAATCCCGAATCTTGTCTTGTGCGTTCAATATCGACGGCGGGGCGGCGAGAAAACTGAAAACTATTAAACCGAGAGCGATTCGATGCATAAATTTTCCTCGTTTCTATGGCGCGGCGCGCCGGTAATATTATATACAAAAAAAAGCAGAGTTAAACCGCCCCGCGATTCTATCGGCTAGGTAACATTCTTACAACAGATTCCAACAAAAGTTCTTGACAGTCGAACGAGGCAGTCATATCCCTGAAACGCAAACTGCAAAAGTATCAGGAGGTAATAATGTGGTATTTAGTGCTTAGGCGTCCGGTGAAACCGCGCGAGGAGTGGACCGTGACCTTGGATCAACATCTGGTCTGGATGAAGCAACAACACGAGGCTGGAAGAATTCTTTTCTCGGGTCCGACGCCGGATCGCAAGCTCGGTATTTATGTTGTCCGCGCCGGATCGCGGCAAGAGGCGGAGAAAATTGCCGGCAGCGATCCATACACGGAGGCGGGCTTCAGCGCTTTCGACTTGATCGAATGGGAAGTGCACCAGATCATGGGCGCTGGTCCATTCACAGCGGCGGAATTGCGGGGCCACAAATAGCGCCTGAAAACGCCTTTCGTCGTGATAAGGTCGTTATGAACTTCCGAAAGTATCCGATTTTCTTGTCGTTGGGCTTCTTGTGTTTCTCAGGAATGGCAGCCGCGCAGTCCGACTGGAAAAGGCAATGGGAGGCGACCATTGAGGCCGGGAAGAAAGAAGGGGAAGTGGTGATTTACGGCCCTCACAACCCAATGTACCAACAACTGTGGGCGGTGTTTCAGAAAAGTTTTCCGGAAATCAAATTCAACTTCGTTCCCGGCAAAGGAGCGGACCACTCCCAACGGATCGTCGCGGAAAGACGGGCTGGGAAATACCTTGCGGATCTTGTCATGGGAGGATCTTCGAGTTACGCCTCGTTCGCGCCCGGGACGTTGGAGCCGCTGAAGCCTTTGCTTGTTTTGCCGGAAATTAACGATGCATCTGCCTGGTGGGACGGAAAATTGCACTTCGCCGACCCCCAGAACCAAGCCGCGATCATCATTTCCGGCGAGGTTGGGACGAGGCGCGGTTCCTATAATACCAAGCTGCTCGACCCGAAGGAGATCCAATCCTGGTGGGATCTGTTGCAGCCGAAATGGAAGGGCAAACTGGGCAGTTTTGATCCACGAGTTGCGGGTGGTGGAGGAGAGACGTTTCTCTTCTTTTACTATACGCCGGCGCTGGGCAATAAGTTCATCACTCGGATACTGAGCGAGACTGATATCCAATTGACCCGAGATTTGCAGCAGGGGACAGATTGGCTGGCGCAGGGAAAGATTCTCTTTTACATCGGCAGCGGCCAGCCGATCACGAAAGCAAAGAAACAAGGTCTACCGGTGGATTTGTTTCCACATCCGTTAAAGGAAGGAGAGGTCATGGGAGGGGGTTCCTGCTGCCTGGCTATGATGGGCAAAGCACCGCATCCCAACGCGGCAAAACTCTTCATAAACTGGGTGCTTTCGCGCGAGGGGCAGACGGCCTGGCAAAAATACGCCGAGGTGAATTCCTTGCGCATGGATATACCGAAGAGCGATCTCGGCCCTGACGATGTTCCGCAGAAGGGCGTCAATTACTTTATGATCAATTCCTACAAGTACAACGATCAAGCGGGGCGGAAGGCCTTGCATCAGATCGTCGAAGACGCGCTCAAAACCACGGCTAAGGCGAAGTGAATCCAAACGAAAATTTCAAGGAGACGCAATGCCAACGATTGGATTGATAGGTCTAGGAAACGCCGGGCGGCACATAGGTGAGCGAATCCTGGCGCGCGGGTACGGGCTCACCGTCTACGATCTCAATGCATCGACAGTCGAGAGTATGGTGCGGCGCGGCGCGCGAAGGCACGGACCCGGATTGTGCGCGCGAGCTGCAATCCAGATTAGAGGAAAAGCAGGCGGCCTTTCTCGGCGGCACGCTCCATGCCGGCGGCGCGCCGGCCGTTGTAATTCCGCAGGGCCAGTTCACCATCGCCGTTGGAGGTAAGCGACAGATCATTGACGGCTGCATAGATTTTCTAAGCGAACTGGCGCAAACGATTATTTGTCTCCCGGAGCCCTGGATGCCGAAAGCGTTTAAGATCGCCGTGATCATGTACTCGACGGCGAACAACATCGCGACTGCGGAAATCTGCTCTTGGTTGACGGCACAGGGCGCCGATCCGAAACTGTTCTTAAAACTGCTGCGAACCACCGGTTCCCAAGCCTCCGCCTCGCGCCTCGAGGAGTTCATGCAGCGCAACAATAACGATGGCGGCGCGTTGAGCAACAGCTACAAGGACATACGCCAGGCATTGGAAGTCGCTGCGGGGCTACAGATCCCGATGCCGCTGTTGTCGATGGCGAATCAGATCCAGGAAATGGGAAGAGCGAGCGGATTCACGCGGCTCAACAGCCCGGCTGCTATGGGCAAGTTGTACGAATTAATTACGGGCGCGGATCTGAGCGGTGCGACAATGAACGTTGATAAGAAGTTGCGCGAGAGTCGCGAGTCGAGGGTGGTTTATTTGGGCGATTGAGCGAAGGATCGGAAAAAGTTTGGCTGCAACAATGCGAAATCATCCGTCGGAAAAAAAATAAAAAACGTCTTGACAAGAGTGGTTTACAGCAGTAGGTAGAAACTGTGTCCTGAACCTCTCACTAGGGACCGGAAGAGTTAAGACGGTGCGCGCCTGTCGGAACTCTTCTAAGATATGGAGGTAACCTATGACAGGAGAGAACAGTCCGCCGGGCTGGTATAGCCCGCCAAAGGCGGGCGCCAACAATTCGATCGGGTATCTTGTTCGGCATCGATTTGCCTGAATCAAGCCCTCAACTAAGCACCTGAAGGTGACAGCTCGCTACGGTGAGCAATCAGAGGAAGGGCTTCCCCAAAGCAGACTCGGAATTTCGCCGGAAGAGAGAGATCGAACTAAAGGGAAGCGCTTTAGCTGCGAGGCGGGCAAAACATAAGAAAATACTTTATTAATTACGATGCGATAGCGTCACAAACGGGCCTCATTCCTGGGAATGAGGCCCGTTTGTTTTTGACCTCTTTGGGTCAATTGCACTCAGCTTGTTGCGAGATTCATGACAAAGTAAATCCTGTGGACTGTACACTAACGAAGGAGCTGGCCGTACCCCGCAATGGGTATCTTCATCCCGAGTTGCTTAAGCACCCACCAAAGAGACGCAGCGGTGCTGGAGACAACCAGGCGGCCGGTATCGGCCTCAAGTTCTGCGACACAGGCTACCGATCGCCAGCGTCCCTGGATTAGAATGGCATCGGCGGTAGGATTTTGGCGGAACAATTGTCCTGCGACTCTATAGGAAGCGTAATCCGGTAGCTTCACTTGCTCCACGGGTTTGGTCACTTCGAGTCCCTTGATCCCTAATACCTGAAACCCGGCATCTTCGTAGTAGCGCTTCACCGCTTGGTTGATCTTTTCCATATAAGCCGTTGCAATAACGATGCTTTTGACTTTTGACTGCTTGAGCGCCTCGACGCTCGCGTTCATGCCCGTGCTGATGGGAAGTCCCACGTGTTCAGACAGCTTAGCGACCACTTCCTGCTCTGCTGCATAGCCGCGTTGGGTGCCCAACGTAATACCCCCCAGCAGAATCGTATCGCACTCCTCCGCGCTGAAAATCCCCAATCCTTTCTCCAGAGCGTCGATGGCTTTGTTGAATTCCTCGGTGGTATGGGCCTGGACATTGAGTCCTCGTCCAAACTTGCCTTTTGTAACGAGTGGCGCTGAATCAGGGTGACCGCTGGAGTGTCTTTTACCGCAACCCGATGGATATGGAAAGGGAATTCCCTGCTGTCTTTGAAACTCCACGTAACTCATTGGAAACAGGGTCGCGGCACATTGCCTTGAGTAGCACGCAAAGGTTTTCCCCGATTGATTTTGCTTCGCCGTTGCCTTAGGAAAAAGCTGTGAAAGCTGCCTTGATATCTTTTCAACTGCGTTGAGGGAAACTAAAATATGTTTCGTCAAATAAACATGGTAAATTGACTGAAGGCGTAATAAGGCCGACATTCGGGATTGGGAGGCGTTAAGTCGTGTATTTCGTGGGACATAGATCATTGGCTTTGGTTGCTATAAAGGCTTCATCGGTAAGTTTTGTCGCGGCCTTTTTGGTGGTAGCTGCTTTGGTGGGCTCGGCGGCGGCACAGACCGGGGAGTTCAATCGGCGTGCAACCGCTACCGCACAGATATTGGCCGGTATCACGCCTACTGCTGGCGACCCGAACCTCGATCGTCTGGTAAAACTGGAGGTTTTTGCTGAACACCAGAAATGGATGGCGGCGCATTCCCAAGTGGAGTTCGGTAGGTTACTCCACGATGTGCGGAGTGCTTTTCACGATATCTTCGAGCGCAATTACTTCATTACGGATTATATGAATAAGCAGCTCACGACCCCGTGGATTCGCGGCACCGTTCCGATAATGGCGACGATGATGGCCCTGATGAATTTGCGCATTGTTCGGATCGAGCCTATCGATCTCTATCCCGAGTTAACAAATACCTATGAGGCAATGGAGGCCAAACGGCCTCGCAGGCTCATGCGCGGTGTTCGGATGGATTTTAGCAGTGCCAACGGAGAGCCGTTGCACCAGTTGTACTACTTCTCGGTGGACGCAGCTGACAAGGCGCTGGAGTTCTATCCCGGCTTCCTGGATTGGGTGGCCCAGCATCGGCCGGCTTCCGCGTTGCTCAAGTCGGCATCTTACCTGCTGCATGATAATCAGTTCGAGAAGACGCGCGCCATGATTCTTTCGAGCGCCGACTTTGTCATTCAAGATGACACCGGTATTCCCTATCGTTTTTTGCAGCAGTCTCCATGGCAAGTTCGCCTTTATGGCCGATATCACAAGCCGATTAAGGGGCTTCGTTACGGTTATCAGTCTGACCTTGAATCCGCGTACAAAGCAAAAACCGACATGCCCGAACTTCCTTTTCCATTTGGTTACCACTGGCGAGGTAAACAATCGGGTTTGATTATCGCGAACCGGTAAAGTCTTGTACGGCAGATTGCGGCAAGTTTTTGTTGTAACGTGTCTATTGGCCCTTTCGGGAGCCGTAGCGATCGTGGGTGCCGCTGGACCGATATCACGATATACTTTCTCAACCACCGACGACGTGACGCTCTCAGTCCTGGAAGCCGGGAAAGAGCAGGCTAGCGGCGCCAAGCTTACAATCGCCTGCATTCCTGGTTGGTCGATGCCGGCGTCTATATGGCAAGGACAACTCGAGGAACTGGGCCGCCGCTATCAAACGCTCGCTCTGGACCCACGCGGGCAAGGTCAATCTGAGATTCCTTCCTTCGGCTACACCGCGGAGCGCCGGGCTACCGACCTGCACGAATTTCTGCAGCCATTTTCCAATGTTCTGCTCATCGGTTGGTCTTTAGGGGCCATCGAGGCGCTTCAGTATGTGGAGATGTTTGGCACCCAGCGGCTCGCCGGGCTGGTGCTGGTGGACAGTTCTGTCGGCGAAGAGCCGGCACCTCCTTCCGGCGGCGGCTTTGTGCAAAGCCTTCGCGATCACCGAGACGAGACGCTTAAAGAATTCGTTCACGCCATTTTTGGCAAGCCGCGGCCGGAGGGAGAGATCGAATCGCTCGTACAGGGCGCAAAACACATGAGATTGGAAGACAGCATCGCGCTTTTATCTTATCGTTTCGAACGCACACACTGGAAGAATATCGCGCACGGTTTCAACAAGCCGCTGCTTTACGTCGTCACGCCTCAGTTCGAACAGCAGGCGCAGAATTTACGGAAAAATCGCCCAGGAACTGAGATCGAAGTTTTTAAGCAAGCCGGCCATGCGCTTTTCGTCGACGAGCCGCAGCGATTCAACGCTCTGATCCTTAGATTTGCCGAAAGCCTTACGTCACAGAACAGGAAATAGGCCTTGACCGCGTTCCGTTAAGGGATTATGAGGGGACCCAATGTCTTCTCGACAACGGCTCTATATTGCTCTCCTAGTCGGTTATCTCTTTATCTTTTTGGCTGGTCCGGCGCGGGGCGCCAAGCTCTATGTCGTCTATGCTTCTATTAGC
>WNFS01002190.1_pt1 | contig 14821 bp, 16 predicted proteins | sample 5400141 | NCBI WGS metagenome assembly WNFS01 (sample SAMN13153358, study PRJNA577476) | soil metagenome | isolation source: 60 cm saprolite under Madrone tree | place: USA:California | collected 2016-06-14
CCCCAACTACTGGGCGACGTACAACTGGCTGGGTCGTTTTTACCAGCGTCATGCGCGGTACGACGACGCCGCAGCCATGTTCTCGCAAGTGGTTTCTCTGGCGCCAGATAGCTTTACGGGCTACTACAATCTCGGCGGCGACCGCATCTTGCAAGGCAAATACGCCGAGGCCATTCCACTGCTGCAGCGTTCGCTTGAAATCCGGAAAACGGCGGATGCGACATCTAACCTAGGGACGGCATATTTTCAGTTGCATCGCTACGCGGAAGCGGCGGGCGCGTTCGGGCAGTCCACACAACTCGATCCTCAAAATTATATATTTTGGGGCAATTTGGGAGACGCTTACTACTGGGCTCCAAGCAGACGCGCAGAAGCGGCGGCGGCCTATGGCAAGGGCGTCGCACTGGGAGAAGAAAAGCTGCGCGTCAACCCGCGCGACGCCGAAGTACTGAGCAGCTTGGCTATGTACCACGCCATGCGGGGAGAGCGAAAGCCGGCGATAGACAATCTGGACGCCGCGCTCCACCTCAAGCCAAAGAGTCCAGACCTGCTCTTCAATGCCGGCATTGTCTATCAACAGCTCGCGGACACGCAACACGCTCTCGACGCGCTCGAGAAGGCCGTCGCGGCGGGCATATCCCCAGCAACCTTACGCGACACGCCAAACTTTGATGGTTTACGGGCCAATCCAAGGTTCCTCAAGCTGATCCAACGGTAAGAATAGATTAGAGGAGGTTGAAATGGATGCCATTCTCGTGCCGTGCCGTGCCGCGAGCCGGTTCGGCTTGGCTCTGCTCCTGATGCTTGGAGCGAGCGGCTGTAAAGAGCACAAAGTCGAAAAAAAGACCGAATACTTCCCTTGCGGCGATAAAACCGTAGACGCGAACGCAAATGATGGGGCAACGCCGCAAGCGGTGTACGTCTGCGTGGGTGACACAGTGACGTGGAATCCAGGCGGACACAATTTTCTCGTCGAGTTCAAGAAGGATTCCCCGTTTGACGATGATGGAAAGAAGTTTGACAACGGACACGCGAAATCGGGGAAGGCAAAGCGCGTTTCTCAGCTCACCGTTTACGAATACCGGATAACCGTGGACACTACCCACGTATTTGACCCGCAGGTAGTCGGCGGCGGCGGTACCCCCTGACCAGTTGACGTAACCGCTGGATGATACTGATTGGATCGCTTGCGTCCTGGAACAGGCGGATGGCTGCGATTCCCGCGGCACCCGCGACAACGCAGGACTTCGCGTTGTCCAGCGTGACGCCGCCAATAGCCAGAACGGGAATGGATACAGCACGGCAGACCTGCTCTAAGAGCGTTGTGCCTTGTGGAGGACCGAACTCCTCCTTTGATGGCGTCGTGAAAACCGGACCGAAAAAAATGTAGTCGGCGCCAGAACGCGCGGCCGCTCGCGCGGATTCCAGCGAATGGCAAGAAACGCCGGTGAGAAAGCCTTCGCTGCTCGTTAAGCGAAGGCGAATCAAATGTTTCGCGTCCTCAGCGGACAAGCTCCTCTCGCCTAGATGGACGCCGCCGGCCCGCTCGGCAATAGCAACGTCAAGCCGATCATTGACCAGGATGCGAGCGGCGAAGGACCTCTCTGCGGAAGACCTCTCTGCAATGCGCAGAGATTTGCGAGTAAGGGATGCCAGTTCGCGCTCTGTCAAATCCTTCTCGCGAATCTGCACCCAGTCGACACCGGCGGCCGCGACTTCTGCGATCTTCCGGGTCGGCGCTTCGATCGAATCTGCCGAATTCGCGACGGGCAGGCCGTGGCGGTCCGTGACATAACAGAGCAACGGGGAATCGCCCGCCGGAAACGGATTATTGCTGGCGGACACTGGAAGTAGCGGACTGATTTGGGTCAGGCCCAATCATGTTGACGGCCAGAAAAATGTCCAGCACGCCGAGTCCGCTCACGGCGCCGCGAAATGCAGGATGAAGCAGGATGCGCATTAGCGAAGGGAAATGGCTGAGGAAGTAATTCTTTTCCCAGATCGAGGTCCATGGCAGATAAAACAGGATTGCGCCCATGATGCACAAGACGACCACTAGCATAGCGCTGAGCATTCTATTCATGAGTGAAGGGTAAGCCCGGCAGGCGGACCCAAAACGTCAACGAATGGGCTTCTGAAGAGCGGCGATGCGCTCACCCACATCGCGATAATCGATGTTCATCGCGTAGACCTGGGAAAAACTCTTCAGTGCCGCGCCCGGTTCGCCCGCCGACTCCTGTGCTACACCTAAATCATACCGCAACGCGAGTACACTTTCCGGGTCGAGGTCCGGAGTGCGCAGGGCGCGGTCGTACCAAATCGCCGCGACGCCGGGCTGTCCCTTTTCCATGAAGGCAAGTCCGAGGAGCGTGCAGCACTGCATGGTGTAGCGGAACGCGCGGCCGCGATCCGTGGCCTTGGCCACCTTCTGAAACTCGCTGATCGCTTCTTCGAGCAAGCCCATCTCGCGGAAGGCGATACCAAGGTTGTAGTGTGTCTCAAGGTCTTCCTCTTCCGCTCCCATTTCACCCAACTCCGCGCGAAATTCGTCGAAGACTTCCTTGAGCGGACCGCTTTCTAAGGAGCTAGGCGCCGGTGGAGGCGCGGGCGCAGCCTTGGAAGAATTCTTTCCTCCCGCAGGTGCTCGCGGAGTCGAACCTGCGACTTCGCCGAGGCCCAGTTGGTCGATCTCATTGGCGAGTTCCGCGAGAAACTGGTCGGAGGCGAAGCTCTCTTGCCCTGCCGCCGGCGCAGCGGTGTTTTGGTGTACCTGTTCCGGTTTGCGACGGCTCGGCGGAGGACTCGGCGGCTTCTGCTCGTGCACGGGCTCGAGCGGTTCGGCGTCGAGAACCAGCTCGTAGTCCTGCTCTACGTCCAACTCCGGTACCGGCGCCTTGGTTTTCTCTTTGGCCGGAGGCCGTTTTTCCTTGGGGGGTTTAGCCGCGGGCGGTAGTCCTGCGCGCAAGAGAGGTTCGGCAGATTCTACCGACGAAGTATCCTTCTCGAAAATCGACGCGGTCTCGTGAGATTCCCGTCGAATAGAAATTTCGGGCTTTTCCCCTACGGCAGGCTTCTCTGCGGCGCTCTCAGCGAAAGGATTCGTATTTTCCGGTTGCGCAGCTTCGATGGGGACTTCAAATTCTGCCGCGCCATCTTCGTGACTGGTGGGTGCTTTGCCGGCAGGCTCGGCTGTCCGAGTGTCGTTGAGCATCGACGCCCATTCGTCCGACAGATCGACTTCGTGGACCTCTTCCTTGTCCGGAGCAGACGGCTCGGCCACTGCAGCCTGCTCTGGTTCAACTTCTGCAACGCTCAGCTCAGGTTCTGGCGCCGCAGCTAGTCGTGGGGCCAATTCTTCGTCGGACAAACCTGCCGCGCGTTGGAAGCGGCGGCGAAGTTCTCCGAACCGTTCCGCGCTGCGCACGTCACCGCGCTCCGTGTGGATTTGCTCCAGTTGTGCTGCAAGTTCCGCGGTGCGGCGGTCGTCGCCCGCGCCGAGAACGAAGTCCAGAAGTTTCTCTAGTGTCGGGGCGTGCCGCGCTGCTCGCCGCAGGATCGCTTCCAGCAAACCTATTGCTTTCTGCGTCAGTCCATAGCTGGCGAAGAGGTCGACATCGGTCAGCGACTGCGCGATGAATTGCCGCGTATCGTCATCGAGCTCGCTATCCGCGGAGTCCCCTGCCGGCTTGGCTCTTACTTCCGGGGCTTCTGCCTCCCTCGGCAATTTGGGAGCAGCCGGTCTCGTCAACTCGACAGGCAAAGCCTCTTCTTCTTGCTTCTCTGCCGGTACAGGAGCCTCGTCCGGAACGTCCCGGCCAAGCTTGCGCAGAACGGCGTTCAGCTTGCGCTTTGGCCCATCGCTTTCCGGCTCCTGAGCGACGAGTTGCTCGAAAATCTCCTTGGCCCGATCGTATTTCTTGGCCGCCACCAGGGCATCACCGAGATGCGCGAGAGCATCGGGCAGGTGGAATGAGTCGTTGCCGCGGCTATAAAGTTCGACCAGCCATTCCAGCGGCTCGAGGCGCCCAGGCAGCCGCGCGCTCAAGTCGCTCAACAAACGGCCGACTACCTCGTTCTCGCCGGCATCCAGCATGGGGATGCGAATGCGCTTGAGAAGCGTGAAGGCTTGCTCGCCTTCATCGGCCTGCAGCAGAGCCTCTACCACTTTTTGCGACGGTCCGAAGTTCTTTATGTCCGCGTCGAAAACGCGCGCGGCCAGGGCCGCAGCCTGCCCCCAGTCCGAGTTTTTGAGATAAAGGTCGAGAAGCAGTTCGGTTTGCTCGCCGCCCTTCTCGAGATCGCCGACTTTCTCCAAAGCCTTGGCGGCCTCCGCGACATCTCCCTTGGAGGAATGGATGCGCGCCTTCACGATTACCGCGGCCATGTTCTTTGGATCGATCTTTAGTGCTCGGTCCGCCAGCTTCTCGCACTCCGCGGAATCGCCGCGCGCCAGCGCTCGTTGCGCAGCGGAAACGTACGCTTCGATTGCGTCGGCGGTCTGCCCCATTGCGGTGTAAAGATCCGCCAGGCGAATCTGAATGCGCAGGTTGTCCGGCTCCGCTAGCAGCAGCTTCTTCAGCAACGCCACCGCTTCGGGCTGGCGGTGGCCCTTTAGATGGATTTCCGCGAGCTGCAGGAAGAGTGGGCGCGCCTCGCTCATCACCCCTTGCTGCACATAAAGATCGGCGAGTTTCTCGAGCGGGCGAATCTCTTCGGGCGCTAGTTTGGCGATGCGCTTGTAGACCGCGATCGCCTTGGTCAGGAAACCGTCGCCGACGAAGATCTGTGCCAGGCGCTCGAAATAGTCAATGGCTTGAAATGTCTCGCCCTGCCGGATGTACAGCTCTCCGATGGTCATCAGGGTGACCTGGTCTTTGGGCTCGTACTTTAGGATTTGTTGGTATTCCGCGATGGCCTGCGGGACCTTGCCCTGATTGAGGAGCTTCTGTGCGGCTTCGACGTATTTGCTTTTGCTATAGGCCATTCGCGACTCAGACTCAGACACAGCACCGCCCGTGCCTGCTGGAGAGGTTGTCCTCCGCGCCCGAAGGTGAAAAAGGCAGGCAGAAAGCTGTGCTGGCTTACGCTAGCAGGCGGGCAAAAGCCAAGTCAACGAAGCCAGAGTTTCGTGTGAGCAGCCAGTTATCCCCGTTGGACTTAGGAACGCCAAGGCGAAAACCAGGCGAACGCAATGAATGGCCGTCTATATTGGAAAACTCTTTCCGCATTCTTTGACCAGCCCGGTCTAGCCCCCTTCAGGGCAGAATCGCGTCCGGCAGGAGGGCGATCTGGATGGCCCCGGCGGACCAGCAGCCTGCGTCGCGAACGGGAGCGAACGAATACCGGTGCAGCGGCGTGGGACCGTGCTGGCGTAAAGCCTCCAGGTGGTCGACCGTGGCATAGCCTTTATGGCGCGCCAGACCATACTGCGGGTAGACGGCATCCCACTCTTCCATGCGGGTGTCACGATGCGTTTTCGCCAGGATCGAAGCGGCAGCGATCGAAACGCTCCGGCAGTCGCCTTTGATCAGCGGTTTCTGCTCGATCAGCACATCGAGCTGGAGGGCGTCGATCAGTAAGTAGTCCGGGGCGATGGCAAGTTGCTGCAAGGCCGCGGTCATAGCCTGACGGCTGGCCTGGTAGATATTCCACGCGTCGATGCGCTGCGCATCTATCTCCGCAACCGCCCAGGCGACTGCGTGCTCGCGGATGCGCCCAGCCAATTGCGCGCGCCGCTCCGGCGCAAGTTGTTTTGAGTCGTCGAGCCCGACAATGCGGCGCTTCGGGTTCAGAATCACCGCGGCGGCCACCACCGGGCCGAAGAGCGCGCCGCGGCCGGCCTCGTCTAAACCGGCGATGCGCGTCCAACCGAGTTTACGCGCGGCGCGTTCAAAACGCGTGCAACAGAGACGGCTCATTCGGCCGCGATTTTAGCACGAGAGCAGAAGCTGGGAACCGGAAGTCGGAACCAAGAGGGAAAAACTACTCATAACGCAGCGCAACCATCGGATCCACCCGCATCGCCCGGCGCGCCGGGAGCCATGCGGCCAGAAACGCTACCGAAAGAAGAATCAGCAGGGCCAGCGCCAACAGCAGCGGGTCATGCGCGCGAACCTGAAATAGCAGGGACTCCAGCAGACGCGAGCAAAGCCAGGCACCGAGCAGGCCCAGCGCGGCGCCGGATACAGTCCAGCGGGCCACGCTCGAAAGCACTAACTTCAAAATGCCCTCGGGAGTGGCGCCCAGCGCCATGCGCACGCCAATCTCTCGCGTTTGTTGCGCCACCAAGAATCCCACCACGCCGTACATGCCGATAGCTGCAAGCAGAACTCCCATCGCCGCAAAAATCGACAGCAGAATGGCGTTGAATCTCGGGCGATCGGCAAGTTTGCCGACGCGTTGCCTCATGGTTTCGATCGTGACCGGGACGGTCGGATCGATCGCCGCGCTTCCGAGCGTACCCAGCGCGCCAGCGCTTGCGGGTTCGGCATCCAGATTTTCGTCGCTCTGCCGTTTGCGGAATAAGCCCAGCAGGCTTGAGCCAAGAATGCGCAAGCCGCTCATCTCACGCCCCTTCCGCGCCCAGCAGCCGCGCGATCACGCCGGCCATGCGCTCCCAGCTTTCCGCTTCGGACGCGAGTTGTTTCCGGCCGGAGCGCGTCAGCGAGTAATACTTCGCTTTGCGATTGTTGTCCGATACGCCCCACTTCGAGGCAATCCAGCCGCGCTGCTCCAGCCGCAGCAGCGCCGGATACAGCGTGCCTTGGTTCAGCTTCAGCAAGTCCTCGGAAACTTGCTGGATGCGTTGCGCGATGCCGTAGCCGTGCAGCGGCCCTAGCGCATCGAGTGTTTTTAAAACGATCAGGTCCAGCGTTCCCTGCAGAACCTCGCCTCGCGGAGGGGTCATCGAACGGCTCCTTTAGATAAGCAACAGAAGGCTAGCCGACTTCCTGTTGAGCGTCAACAGGAAGCTCGCTTCCTATAGACGCCGCCGCCCGGAAAAGGTTTCCACGAAAGTTTGACCCGCAAGCCGAGCCCGCCCTAGCATGTCGAGGCCAACCCAATCACTTCTTACGTGGCAAAGGGGAAACTATGCGAGCGCTTCGGAGTGTGGCGGTCGGTGTTTCAGTGGCAATTGCTGCCTGTACCTTCGCCGGTGGCAGCGCGGCACAAGGATTGGCCAGTGCCGATCTCGCTCGGCTTCGCTCCGTCGGCAGCGTGGCGTTATCTCCCGACGGGCACCGCGTCGCTTATACCGTCGTGATGCGCGACCGGCCGGGGCGGCCTTACGGCCAGCTCTGGCTCATGGATATGGCCACGCAGAAATCGGCGCGAGTTGGCGGTGAAAAAGATTCCGGTGACAGCCCCCTATGGTCGCCCGACGGCAAGTGGCTGGCGTTTGACGGAAGCCAGAGCGGCAAGGGTGGACTCTATGTCGCCCGCGCGGACGGTTCGGAGATCACTTTCCTCGCTTCGACCAGCGGCACCAACAGCCCGCTCCCCGGCACCGGCAAGGGCATGACTTGGTCGCCAGACGGCAAGCAGATCGCTTTCATTTCTTCGACGCCGGGAGCGGAAGCGGCGCAAGCCTCCGGCGATCCCATGGTCATCACGCGCTATCTCTACAAGCCTGACGCCGGAGAAGGGATGACGCGCTTCAACGATAACCAGCGCCTGCATATTTTTGTTGTAGACGTAGCTTCAAAGCAGGTGCGCCAGCTCACCCAAGGCGAAACGGACGAGCACTCTATCGATTGGTCGCCGGACGGCAAGGAGATTTTATTTGTCTCCAATCGCGAACCGAACCAGGACGAATTCTTCAATTACGACGTTTTCACGCTGCGCCTCGCCGACAGCAGCATTCGCCGGCTAACCGCCACCGAATACAACGAGTACGACCCGCTATGGTCTCCTGACGGTAAGCATATCGTTTATCGCGGTACGCGCCGCGGCCTGACCGACCGCGAGACCACCATGGAAGACACGCACGTCTGGATGATGAATGCCGATGGCAGTGACCGCCGCGAAATTGGCGCGGTGATCGACGATCGCCAGGGCGCGCCGCAGTGGGCGCCGGACGGCAACTCTGTCTACTTCACTGTGCAGGAGCGCGGCAGCATCCATCTGGTGCGCTTGCCGCTCGCCAGCCCCAAACCGGAATACATTGTGAACGATATCGGCACGGTCGGCGGTTGGTCCGTCAGAAAAGATGGCGCGCTCGCTTACAGTTTCACTTCGCCGCTCGACATGTCTGAACTCTATCTCAAGAGCGGTGCCGCGGCCGCGCGTAAGCTTACCGAGCTAAACGCCGAAATCCTGAAAGGAACGCAGCTCGGCGAAGTCGAATCCTTTAAGTTCATCAGCAACGACAACAAATTCGAGGTGGAAGCCTTCCTCACCAAGCCGCTGGGCATGACGACCACGTCAAAACATCCGCTCATCGTGAACATTCACGGCGGCCCGCACGGCCAGAACGGTCCCAGCTTTAACTTCAAGAATCAGGTCTATGCCAGGCGCGGTTGGGCCACGCTGAACGTTAATTTTCGCGGCTCCACGGGCTACGGACAAGAATTCGCCGATGCCGTCTTCGGCGACCAGAATGGAAACGAAGGCCAGGATGTTTTGTACGGCGTGAGCGCCGCGGTGCGCCGCTATCTCTGGATCGACCGCGAGCGCATGGGCATCGAAGGCGTAAGCTACGGCGGCCAGCTCACGGACTGGCTGATTACGCAGACCAACGAATTCAAAGCCGCCGTGCCCACCGCCGGCATCTCGAATCTGATTAGCTACAACTATATGACCTACTACAATCAATACGAAGAGATGGAGTTCGGGCAATTCCTGCACCAGGGCAATTTGATGGACTTCGCCTGGGAACGTTCGGCGCTAAAGCACGTCGCGGCGGCGCACACGCCCACCATGCTCATGCACGGCGAAAACGACAACGATGTGCCGATCGCCGAGGCCGAACAATTTTTCATCGCGCTGAAAGATGTTGGCACCGAGGCAATTTTTGTTCGCTATCCCCGCGAAGGCCACGGCCTCAGCGAAACCGGCCACATCATCGATTCCATAGACCGCTGCATCGCCTGGTACGAAACGCATTTCCCCAAGCCCGGCGCCGAAGGCATCACCAACGTCCAGCCCTGATGGTTACTGGGTTTTCCTGTGTAGGTGGCCACATCCCTAGGCGCTGTCATCCTGAGGTCCCGGCGCCTTTCAGCCGGGACCGAAGGACCTTCAACAATCCGAGCTTGGCGCAAAATAAAAAAGCCCCGGGCACACCGGGGCTTTCATAAAACAACAACCAGCTGTCTTACGCTTTCGTTTCCGTTCCCGCGGCAGCGGCCACCGTGGCTGGCGCTTCTTCGCGCCCGGCGCGCTTGATACGCGCTGCCTTGCCGCGAAGTTCGCGCAAGTAGTAGAGCCGCGCGCGCCGCACTTTGCCCTTTCCCACCACTTCAATCGAGCTGATCGTTGGCGAGTGCAGCGGGAAAATGCGTTCGATGCCCACGCCGAAGCTCACGCGCCGCACCGTGAATGTCGCCCCGGAAGCGCGGCCCTTCTTCGAAATCACCACGCCTTCAAACGCCTGCAAACGTTCCTTTTCCTTCTCGCCTTCGCCCTCTTTCAGCCGCACATTGACACGCACAGTGTCGCCGGGCCGGAAGTCGGGGAGGTCCTTGCGCAGTTGCGCTTCATGTAGTTTTGCAATTACCGGATTCATGTTCGTATTCCCTGCAGACCCACTCGGGCGGGGCCAGCACACCAAAGGCAAATTTCAATTATATGCAAATCGTCGCGATTTTCCTAGCAGAAATCAATTCCGCTCCTATGCATCAGTGGCCCTCGGCGGCCAACCTCGTTGCGGTCTGACGCCGCGCCAAGAGCATTCCAGCAGCGACGCCGCCGACAACCTTTAATGCATGCGCGAGCCAGTATTGCCAGGGTTCCGGCTGCGCGCGAGTGAGTGCGATGTACATGAGCGTGCCCACGACGCCGATGAGCACGCCGTGCAGGACGAAATTCGTCTTAATCCCGCGGCCCAGCCAGACGGTAATAGCGTAGGTGGCAATGAGCGCCACCGGTGGCACGACGTAGAAGTTGACTCGCCCCGCGCCGGACAGGTATGGCGGGACCGCGATAGCTAAGAGGACTAGTTCCATTAGGAAAGCAGCAAGTAAAACGCGTCCCCATTGGATCGACATACGTTTCCGCCTATAGGCCCGGCCGCCGTCAGCCTGAACCGATTTCAAATGCGCCCACTATCCCCGGAGTGCTAGGCAAGCGCCGAGGCCGCGCTGCGGCGTCGGATCACGGTGTCTGCGAAGCGTTCCATCTCTTCGAGCTGCGGGCTGAATTGCAGGAGCAGCAAATCCACGCCGACCGCCTCAAATTGCGCGACGCGCTCCACAACCTGCTCCGCTGTTCCCACTAGGCCGGAGCGCAAGCCGCGATTCGACACCGAATAATCCTCCAGCGAAACGCGCTGCTCGAGCTGCGTCCCCGCAAGCCACTGCTGGTAATTCGCATAGCCCGCGGCGGATTGCTGCACGTCCGTAATCCGCCCCAGTTCGTCCTGCGCCTCGCGCTCCTTCTCGCGCACAATCGCATAGCCCGCCACGCCAAATTTCAGCGGCGGCAAATTGCGCCGCGCGCGCCGTTCGCGCAAGTCCGCAATTTTCTCGCGTACGCGCTCCGGCGGATCGCCATGCATCAGATACGCATCGCACTTTTCCGCGATCAACTCCTTCGCAGCGGGCGACTCGCCGCCCGCATACAGCGTCGGCCGCGGCTGCGACATCGGCTTCGGCTCCAAAACGTTGTCTTCCACCCGATAATATTTTCCCGAAAACGAAAAATGATCCCGCGACCACACTCCGTTCAGCACCTCCAGCCATTCGCTGGTGCGCGCGTAACGATCATCGTGCTGCTCGAACCCCACGCCGTACTTCCGCGCTTCATCGGCCCACCAAGACGACACCACGTTCAGCGTCAGCCGCCCGCCGCTGATGTGATCGATGTTAGCCGCCTGCTTGGCCAGCAGCGCCGGCAAGTGAAACGTCGGCCGCACCGCCACCATCAGCTCGATTCGCTCCGTAACCGCCGCCAGCGCCGCCGCGGTCGACCACGCATCCAGCGAAGGCGCCTCCACTCCCTTGATGTCGTTCAAATTCAGCTCGGCAATCAGCGTGACGTCAAAACCAATCTCCTCGCTTCGCTGCGCCAGCCGCTTCACGTACGCCCACGTCGCCTGCATATTTTCATCCGCAACGTTGCGCAGCCATCCGCCAAACACTGGAAGCCAGTATCCGTACCTCATGCCTTTTCTCCCGCCGCCACCAAACGCGCCGGCCGCTTCGCTTCGTGGACGCGCGCTTCTTCAATCAGAAAGTCCGCCAAGCGCCCGTAAGGATTGAATCCCAGCATGCGCTCCGGATCGGCAACAAAATTCGAGAGCGCATTGATGTCGTAATACATCTGCCGCCCGCTGCGCTCATCGAAGACGTATTCGACGCCGCCCACCTCGATGCCCGCGTTCTGCATGATCCGTTCGACATCCGCAATCACCTGCCTCGGTGCTTCGTATACCTCCACGGTCATCCCGGTCTTCGGCGCGTCCACTGGGCAAGCAATGCGCGTCAGCTCCTCGCCTTTGGTGTTCTTGCAAATATCGGCGGGGCACAAATCAAACGTCTCCCCGGTAATGTGAATCCGGATCGCGTACAAATGTTTCCCGCCCAGGACCTCCACGCGCGTGATGATACCGTCGCGCGCCGTGAAACATTCCTGCACCAGCGCCGTGTTGTCGATCCCAAAATGCAGACTGCCCTCATCAACCGCCGCTTGCAACTCGTTTCGCGAAGAAAATCGCTTGATTCCCGCGCCGCTGCCGCCGATATTTGGCTTCACAATCAGCGGATACCCCACCGCCTCCGCCGCGCTCACCGCCTGCGACGCATGATTGATCACCCGCGCCTTCGGATATGGCAAGCCCAATCTCCCGAGCAGCGCAAGCTGCAGCGCCTTGGAAGTCTCATGCGTGAACGCCCGCGACCCGTTCACCACGCGCACGCCCTTGTCTTCCAAGTGCTTCAAATAGTTCAGCGTGTAGAAAATCCCGTGTCCCACTCCGCGCTGCCAAGCCGAAGGGCTCATGCGATTGAACAGCAGCGAATATTCCCGCTCCGGCGACGCCGCGTCGTATTGGTGATACCGGGCGTCCAGCTTGATCCAATTTACGCCGCGCGCGTCCAGTTGCTGAAACAGCGGCACAAACCAGTTCGCCTGCTCGTAGTAAATCGCGATGGGCTTGCTTGTATTCCCGTTTCTGTTCGTCGTCTCGCTCATACGCTCTCTGTGCCCCATAAAATCAAAGGGCCGCTCATTCGGAGCGGCCCGGAATCCTCGCTGGCTGAAACTCGCGCTAGCCCGCAGGATGTCCCGTGCCGCGAATCGCGGTACACATACACGCGCAGCAGCAACAAGCGCAAGGCACCTGCCTTTCGAGGCAGGCCCCGCCCGCCAGCAGCAGTCCCTTTTGGCGCTCGCAATTCACAGAACCATCAGTATAACGCGCCAAATTATCCGCGCAAAAGCAAATCCGGCCGGTTCCGCCGCGTCTTCTCCAGCGCCGCTTTCTGCCTCCACTTCGCCACTTCCGCGTGATTCCCGCCGATCAGCACTTCCGGCACGGTCCACCCGCGAAACTCCGCTGGTCGCGTGTAGTGCGGATAATCGAGGATCACTCCATTGCTTTCAGCTAATCGCTGCTCAGCGGCGCGATGTTCGTCGCCATGTAGGGGCGCAACATGTTGCGCCCCAGTTGGCAACACGCCGCCCACGCTAAACGATTCATTCTGCGCCGAAGCTTCGTTTCCGAGCGCTCCCGGCAACAGCCGCGTCACCGCATCCACCACCAGCATCGCCGCCAACTCCCCGCCGCTCAATACAAAATCTCCAACCGAAGTCTCCTCCGTAGCCAGATGCTCCGCCACCCGCTCGTCCACTCCTTCATAACGCCCGCAAATTAAAATAACCCGCTCCAGTCCCGCATACCGCCGCGCCGTTTCCTGCGTGAATCTTTTTCCGGCAGCAGACAACAAAACGATCGCTGTCTTCGATTCCCGAGCGCCCGGCTCCGTTGCATTTCCTACACCGCGCCCCAACAGCGATTCCACCGCCTCAAAAAGCGGCTCCGGCTTCATCACCATCCCTTCGCCGCCGCCGAATGGCCGGTCGTCCACCGTTCTGTGCCGGTCCTTCGTGAACTCGCGCAAATCCTGCACGCGCACGCTAATCAGTCCCGCTTCACGCGCCCGCCGCACAATCCCGTGCTCCAACGGCCCCGCAAAAAACTCCGGAAAAATTGTAATCAAGTCGAATCGCATGTGCGGTTCAGTCTAACTTATTCGTAAAACGAGGAATCCAGCGCGGCACTCGCCGGCAGTAGGCCTCGTATTCCGCGCCGAACTTGTGCCGCAGCACGGGCTCCTCATAGACGATCACGAACAACGCTGTGAACGCGAAGAATACGCAGCCGATCTCCGCGAGCGCCACCGAGCGAAAAGCCAGCGCCTCTCCCAGCATCACGCATAACACGCTCCAATACATGGGATTCCGCACGATCGCATAGGGGCCTTCGGCCACCAGCTTCTTTGGAGGGTCAATAGGCGCGGGAGTTCCTTTGCCACGTAACGCAAAACCCCAGAAAGCGCAGGTCAAGTAAAGCGCAACGCCGGCGGTAACAAGCAGCCAGCCGGCAACCGCGACGCCGCGCAACTCTAGCCGTGCGCCGCGTCCCACCACCCAATAGGGCACAAGCACGGTCCAAAAGCCCGGAACAATGATCGTGAAAATCAGCGTTCGAAAGAACGGAGCCATCCGAAGGAGCGTACACCTGTTTCGTTAGTTCAGGTCGCGCAGTCCTTCCGGCAAGACTACTTCAATCCGCCGGCCGCGCACGTCGATGTCCGTGCAGATATCTTCCGCCAGCGGAATCAGCAATTCACCTTCTCGTGTTTCGACCACCAGCAGCGGCGTTCCAGAAACACCCTCGCCCGTAAACTGAACATCGGTAACCCCGCCGAGCAAAGCCGGCGCCGTCGCCATCGAGCACGGCGAAGAAGCCACCGGCGAAGCCTCCCGCCCGCACTCGAACACCGAGCACCCAATCAAATCCGAAATAAAGTAGTGTCCAGCAGGCAGAGCCACCCGCTGTTCGATCGGAAGCAGTACATCCAAGCCGCGAAATTTTTCAGCTTCGGAAATCGAGGAACAACCCGCGAAGTGAAACACCGCCTGCCCGCTATGATTCTGGCTAAGCCAACACGAAACCAACGCAACCCGCCGCGGCTTGTCCTTCCCACCCGCGACAAAGACCTCGCGCAATTCCGCCAGCCGCTGCGGAAAGTCCGTCAACAATTCCGCGGCCACTTCGCCCTTGTTTCCTCGTGGGCGAAGTATGTGCGCCACCGCCACCCAACGCTGCGACTCGTCGCTCACTCTTCCAGGATTTCGAGCGTAAAGCGCTTGCGCACTTTCATTCCTGCCGCGCCCAGTAGCGTGCGCACCGCCTTGGCCGTGCGGCCTTGCCGCCCGATCACTTTGCCGAGGTCTTCCGGATGCACGCGCAACTCCAAAATCGTAGCCTGCGAACCCTCCACGGATCTAACCTGCACCTCTTCCGGATGGTCCACGAGAGCCCTGGCGATGAGTTCAACCAGCTCCTTCATAGAGCACCTCTACGAACGCGACTTTCATCAATTACGCACATGAGCCTGGGAAAAAGGCGCCCTGGCCAGGATGAGGGTGCACAAAA
>WNFS01002355.1_pt1 | contig 14816 bp, 16 predicted proteins | sample 5400141 | NCBI WGS metagenome assembly WNFS01 (sample SAMN13153358, study PRJNA577476) | soil metagenome | isolation source: 60 cm saprolite under Madrone tree | place: USA:California | collected 2016-06-14
GCCGCAGCAATCGCGCTCGTGCCCACGCTGATCTGCCGCTCGTTTCTCGGCGGAATTCCTGGACAGCTCATCAGCGCGGGGTTTTTTCTGGCTATTTTCGGTGTCCAATGGTGGCATCACCATGTTCATCGCAAAGACAAACAGCGTTAGGCGATGCGAACACGTCCCACGCGTCGTGGAAAAACGCGATTGTCTCATTGTTGTTATGTTGGCGCCCGTTGGGAACATGGTGAAGCGATAAGGTGCGCCGCTGTCGTCGCACAATCCGCAACCTTCTGACCGATGCAGGCACAACGTAGCGGGCTACCTGGCGGCGAGCGAGATACCCACTAATCCAGATATCATCCATGTAAAATGCTCCGCGTGGAGCCTGCGAGTAATCCCACAGCGATTCATCGAAGAACCTTGGTTGGATCAAATAACTTCCACAGCCGGTGATCACCGCCACGCTCTGCGGCTCGCGAACCTCGCCGCCGTAAATCATCGTGGCGTCACGCCAGTCAAAAGTTCGCGGCATTGCTGCGCCGCGGAAACAAAGTGCCGCTCCGGTCAGCCGCGCGCTATAATGCAAATAAGCTGCAAGTGCATCTCGCGGATAAATGCGATCGTCATCCACCACCATGATGAAGGTATTTTCCCGGCCGGCTGCCAGCTCTTGTTGGATGACAGGGATAAACTTTGTGGCTGGTCCCCAGTCTCTCCGAGAACGTAAAATGCGCACGCGCGGCAAACGCAAAATATATTCGGGCACGATATAAGGCCGCTCCTCGCGAATCGAAAATTCTGGAACGGCAAGGATGATTTCATCCGGCGGGCATGTTTGCCTCAGAAGCGACCGAATCGTTGGCCTTAGATTGTTGATTCGGCCGGGCAAAGTCGAAAGTGACGCGATCACGCGGCGATTTTCGAACCTCCCGTCGCCAGCCAACGTTTCACGAATAAATCGGACCTGGTGACGCTGCTTTCTTCTGGCCGGCAGCAGCCGGATCACACATGCCGGAATTAAAATGACAACGACTGCGCAAATCAGAGGAAACATGGAAACGGGATCGACATCGTATTCTCAAATGCAGCAGTTCGACAGGTAAAATACGGAGAATCGCGGAATAACGAAACGTAGATACATCTCCTCCTTCTTCGGGCCGATCGCTTCCAGCAGAATTAGGAACCTATCTTGCTTGCTTGACACCGCGTCTATGACTGTGATAGGGGAACGAATGTTCTCTCTCCAGCAGGTCACTCGCGTTTTTGATACCAAACCATGGGTTGCGCACCTGTACGTGACCGAACAGTGCAACCTGGATTGTCATTATTGCAATGAGTTCAACAACTCGATTCCGCATCCGGTCCTGGCCGATCTCAAGAAATGGATGGACCACATTCGGAAGCTCGGCGTCACGCGCCTCGGTCTGCAGGGAGGCGAACCGCTTCAGCATCCGGACATTGTAGGGATAGTGCGGTACGCAAAATCCATCGGTTTTTGCCAAGTGAGCATGTCCACAAACGGCTTTCTTCTGAACCGTCAACTCCTCGCGGACCTTCAAGAAGCGGGGCTTGATGACTTGCAAATTTCCGTGGACCGAATGACGCCGATCGCGAGCACACGCAAAGCGATGAAGTCGATCGTGCACAAGCTTGACTGGTTCAAAGATTCGAAGGTCAGGCTGAACGTCAGTGGCGTCCTGTTCAAAGACACGCTCGATGAGATGGCGCAGGTGATAGACACTTGCCTCGACTTGGGCATCCCGGTCCGCGCGCGCGTGGTCCACGACGATCTTGTGCACGACCGCGCCTTGCGCGATGCGAGTGAGAGCGAGCCGCTGCTCCGCTTTCTCGAACAGCAGGAGAAACTGAAGCGAAACGGCCAGAAGATTCGCACAAGCTGGAACCTTCTCACTTATCAGAAGAAGATGCTGCGACAGGAACCGATCGAATGGACCTGCATCGCGGGGTATAAATATTTCTTCGTCTCATCGACCGGTAAGTTTTGGCTCTGCAGTCAAGTGCGAACCGAGAGGCACATTCTCGAGATCACGCAGGAAGATTTGCTAGGCTACAATCGGAAGAAGAATTGCCAGGCCGGATGTGGCGTTTATTGCACCGTGGAGGCCTCACTGGCCGTGAGCCATCCGCTGCGATACGCGGGCCGGGAGGTGGCAGGGATGCTGGCCAGTCGCGTGTCAAGGATGCGGCGCGGCGGTCCCGAGCGCATCCGGGACCTGACGGCGGCCCAATAAGGCGAAGCTCGGGTTTTACGGAGCCCCCGCGGTCGGAGTCTTATTCGTCGGGCCAAGAATCCGTGACTAAAGCTGTTCTGCTCTTTTTGGCCGCCTTCGCGCTTTACTTTTTCACACATTCGCCGGCGCTCGATGACATCGATGCTGTGCAATTTGCAATGGGCGTGCGCTCGTTCGACCTCTGGCATCATCAGCCGCACCCACCTGGTTATCCGCTTTTTATTTTCTTTGGCTGGCTGGGTACGAGATTTTTCCACATCGGAACCGAATCATCGCTTTACTGCGCTTCGGCGTTTGGCGGTGCACTTTTCATCGCGGCTTGGTTCTCGATTATTCGCGCCCAGTTTTCCGAAAGGCTCGCATGGTGGGTCGCGACTTCGTTGCTGATCACGCCAGTTGTTTGGATGACGGCTACGAAGGCGGTGACGGACATGCTGGCAGCGGGTTTCATCAGCGCGGAGTTACTTGCCGCGATCTGCTTTTTGAAACAGGGGAAGCGCGGCCTGATTGTCTGGGCTGCTCTCCTTGGGGCCGCCGCGGCTGGGACACGGCCGCAATTGTTTCCTGTCGTTGCAGTGGTTCTTGGCATTCCGCTCAAGAAAGGCTGTGTAAACGCTAAAACATGGTGGTTTGCGTACGCGGTGCTGGTCGCAGGTTGTCTAACCTGGCTTCTGCCTATGTGGTACATGCAGTCTCAATTGCGTCCAAATGAGCCGTTCTGGCGTGTGTATCCCGAGCTCGCGTACGGCCAATGGCGCTGGCGCTTAAACCTACCGTCCGTTTACATCGGGGCGGGCGATTGGAGTCCTCACTACCTCGGAGTGCGGTTCGTCAAGCACATTCTCGGCTGGTTTTGGAAAGGGTTCGGCTTCATTCAATCGCCTCGGGTGCTTGCAGCCGGTATCGTTCTTACAACGTGTGCGATCATCGCTTATTTTCGGTTCGGACGCGAAGCGATCGATCAGCGATTTTGGAGATTTCACGGTCCCTGGCTCTTAATTGACATTGCGATTGTCTTTATCGCGCTTCCAAGCGATCAAAGATACTATCTCATGGTCTTTCCGCCGCTCCTCGTTGTGATGCTTCGCGGTTTTTTAGGATTACCAAAATGGTGGAACCTCTTGGCGATCGGCGTTCCGGCATTGCTCCTCTACATTGTCTTTCCATTGGCTATACAAAATCACCGTGATGAAGCGCCGCCAGTTCGGCTCGTACGCTATTTGGAAAAACTTTATCCGCCCTCGAAGCGCGGCAACGTGCTCTTGATTCTACCCGTTGCGTACCGTTCCGCCCAGTGGTACGCGCCGCAATTCAAAATATTGGACCATGTCCCCATCGCGGAGGACGAGGAAGTGCTACGGAATGCGGCAGCGGTTTATACCGACGATCTATCCCTCAAGCGGAAAGATTTTTACTTGATAGAGCTCGCCGATTTCAGACGCTCAACGTTGATTTATACTCAGAATCGCCATGTCCGACTTTATCTTGTCGAACGGCGCCGTTCGTCATGAGACGCATTTTTATTACGGGTGCCAGCTCCGGCATCGGCCTTGCTATTGCCGCTCACAAAAATGGTCACAATGCACCCGACAAGCGCGGAGGCATTGCCTTGGAAGAGGCCGGGAACGCGGCGCCTGTGATGATCGCGCGGTCCGCCTCGCCTTAAAGTGAAACTGGCCAAGCGTCGCAAGGTCGGAGTCAACAAAGGTGATTACGGCGCATTCCGCTCGTCGTCCTGCTAGGATGGTGTGATGGTATAACATGCAAATCGATTCACTCGGCCAGTTCCAATCGCCCACTTTCAGGCTATGAGCTGTGGAATCGGTGCGGAAATGCGCTGAAAGAATTTCCGCATCGAATTAAAGCACACCGGCTTTCACTTCGACATGGCGCTCGAGCAAGCAACACCGACAACTTTGCAACACATATCGCTTGCGCGGCGCGGCGCGACTTATTTCGAAATGTCTGGTCCGGGCGAATTCATCGCCGCAGCAGTTCTTTTCGCGCTGATGATCGTGATCAGGGTCGTAAATATCCTGCGCTACAGGTTCGACACCGATGAACCGCAGCATCTTCACGTTATCTGGGGATGGGCGCGCGGGTTCGTTCAATATCGCGACCTGTTCGATAATCACATGCCGCTGTTTCATATCATGTTTGCGCCGATCTTTGGGCTGATCGGCGATCGCGCGACCATTCTTTATGAGATGCGGTTCATTTTGCTGCCGATGTATTTCGTCGCGGCGTGGTGTACTTACCAGATTGGCACATCGCTTTTTTCCAGGCGGGCCGGTATATGGGCTGTAATACTAGCCGGTCTTTATACCCGCTATCACTTGATTTCACTGGAATTTCGAACGGATAATCTTTGGGCGCCGCTCTGGTTGTTGTGTATTACGGTACTAGTCACAGGTCCGCTGACTGTACGTCGCGCTCTCGCCGCGGGCCTGTTGCTTGGGCTCTGTTTCGGCGTCTCAATGAAATCGGTCCTGTTTTTATTGTCGATTGCGGTCGCAGCGCTGCTGACGCTGTTGCTCGTTGGACGCCGAAACCTGGCCCTGTCCTCGACTCATCTGGTGCAGTGCATCGCCGCCTTTGTTGTTTCGACAGCAACTATTCCTGCAACAATAATGATCTTCTTCGCCTTCAAAGGGCTCTGGCGCGATTTCCGATATTGCGTGTTCGACTTCAATTTTCTGGTGCGTGACGCATCTCAAAACTCTCTCGCTCACAGAATCCATCTGACACTAACAATCATCATTGTGCTGCCGATTATCCTTTACGTCGCCCGGCGAATGATTTGCGCTACAGATGGTGCGGGTTTGGCGTTCCGGCGCGTCTTTATCCTAATGGTTTGTACTTCCTATTTTCTCGCCTTCAAGACTTTCTGGCCGGTGAGAAGTCATGATGACGATCCGCCATTTTATCCGTTGGTTGCCGTGCTTTGCAGCGGCGCGCTGCTTGCTGCCTCCACCAAGTTGATCAGTTCTAAGTGGAACGCGGGCCAGATCCTTCGACGAGTCCCTGTGCCGGCGTTTCTCGCGGTTGGCGAAATCTTTGTTCTCATTGCAATGCAACCGATTTGGAAAGACCGAACTAAACGCGAGACCGATTTGCTCCGGAACGTGCTTACGCTGCTAAAACCGGGCGATTACGTCCTCGATTGCAAAGGCGAAACGGTTTTTCGACAGCGCGGTGTTCGCGCCGTTTATGAAACGATCACGAAATCGGCTATTCAGCGCGGGCTTATTCTGGACAATGCTCCGCAAAGATGTGTGGAGACACACACTTGCGTCGTAGCTACCACGCTGATCAAAACATTCCCGCGTGACACATCCCGTTTTGTGAGAGGTAACTACTTAACGGTGACAAACAACTTGCGGATAGCAGGCAAGGAACTGAAACCTTCAGCCACGAATCCGCGTCGGTGCGAGTTTGAAGTAACAATTCCCGCATCCTATGAAATCATTTCCCCCAGGGAAAATGTCTCGGGTACGCTTGACGGAATCCCTTACAATGGCGCGCGGTTTCTCGCAGCGGGTTCGCATACATTTGAGTCGACATCGCCATCCCACGGTTTGGTCTTGCTCTGGGCGCAAGCAGTGGCTCGACATTTTACTCCGTTTTGAACATTATACTTGGCACACCGGCTGATCGTGATGGCTTCCTGATTAGCACTGATTGTTCTTCCCTTTGAAAGAGCTGGTTCTCATGTCCGGTCCACAGTTCACATCTGAATCGAGATTGATGCTGATTACGCCCCATCCCGACGACGAAGCACTGGCTTGCGGCATTGTTTTGCAGCGCGCCGTCGGTGCCGGTGCCGCCGTTCGTATCGTTTATGCCATACGCTTCGTTTGAAGTTACTGCTTTCCGCAAAACCGCTGCGGCTGACGACCGGAACGCTTTTTGTTTTGGGTCACGATCTGACGGGAATGATCCGTTGTAAGCGTACGCCTATTCCAGTTCATCCTTCGGCAGTGGAATTGGTTGACTGCACTACCTGCGAACCCATTCATGTCGCCCAATATGACGGCGACGCCTTCGCAGGTGAATTCGCAATTCCTCTCGACGTGTTTTCCGCTGTCCACGCGGTCTTCGTCAAATTGGAGCGTCGCTTGTGGTTTTTCGATGAAGCAGGCTGGTTGGAAATTCGGCCAGTCACGGCCGACAGTACGGTTACCAGAATCCACAGCACGAAATGCGTCAGGGCGGAAGTGCTCTCTTAAACAAAGCAATGTTGTAATGCACCGGAATTTGCCGTGTTTTACAATATGTCATCGTCGACTCTGCCGCCACGGCGTTTGAAAAAATCCAGGCGATCTATACACAGGAGCGCCGGCTCGAGTGTGCTACCGGTTGGCACCTTCCCCCCGACACCGGAATTTTCGCGCTTTATTGTGATTTATGGAGGCACCACGATGTCTGGCACTTTCGAAGTGAAAGCATGACTGCGCCTTGAAGAAGATTCTTATCACTGGCGCGAGCTCCGGCATCGGGCTCGCCATTGCAAAGTTGCTCGCGGCGGAGGGTCACGAGGTTTGGGGCACATCGCGCAATTTGGAACGCATCCCAAAAATGCCGCGGTTCCATCCGATTCGTCTCGACCTCGCCGACCGGCCCTCGATCGAAGACGCATTCAACTCCACGCTCGCCGAAGCTGGTTACCTCGACGTTTTGATTAACAACGCCGGAGCCGGTCATTTCGGCCCTGCCGAGCTTCTGCCCTTTGAGACGATCACGAGCCAGTTTCAAATTCTCGTGTTCGGCCAAATCCAACTGATGCAGCTCGCCTTGCGGCACATGCGCCCGCGCGGGGAAGGTTTGATCATCAACATCAGTTCGCTAGCTTCCCGGCTTCCAGTGCCGTTCATGGCGGCTTACAACTCCGCCAAAGCAGCGCTGGCAAGTTTTACCATGTCGATCCAGCTTGAATTGGCTCATTCCCGGCTCCACATCGTTGATCTTCAACCGGCAGACATTTCCACGGAATTCAACGAGAGCCTGAGCAAGATCACCAATGCGGATCAGCAGTACGAGGGAAAGATCGCCAAAACCTGGGAAATAGTTGAACGCAATCTGAAGAAGGCGCCAGGTCCTGATCTCGTCGCGCGGCATGTTCTCAAATTGATGAACACTCCGCAGCCGCCGGTGCGGATTACAGTTGGCGACGCGTTTCAATCAAAGATTGGACCGCTAATTTTTCGGTTTCTTCCGCAGCGTATTCGCCTTTGGGGACTAAGAAGATATTACAAATTATGACGCGGATCTCTGAGGCTGTGATTTTGATGGCCGGCGAGGGCTCCCGCCTGCGCGGTTCGGATAAAACTGTCCTAAAGCCCTTTGTCCCCGTGCTTGGCCGTCCGTTGATTTCGTACACGCTGGATGCCTTGATCGGCACAGGGATCAAAAACATCAACTTCGTGGTCGGTTACGAAAGCGAGCGCATCATCGCGCAGCTCAAGCAGTTGTTTCCTTCCGGCCTCTGCGCGTTCTTCATCGAAAATCCCGATTGGCAGAAACAAAACGGCGTGTCGGTCCTCGCAGCAGCTCGCCGCGTCAGGTCACCGTTTCTCCTGACGATGAGCGACCATCTTTTCGATAGAGCGATCGTAGAACTTCTAATCGAGTCATCGGATCCCGATTTGCTCAATGTCGCTGTGGATCGAAAACTCCATTCCATTTTCGATTTACGCGACGCAATGAAAGTCCAAACGCGCAGAAACAGGGTCACCGATATCGGGAAACATCTGCGGGAGTTCGATGCGATTGATACCGGTTTGTTCGTTTGTTCCCTCGAAATATTTGATTATCTCGAACGCGCGAAGTCAAACAGTCCCGAAAGCTTTCGGGATTGCAGTCTGGCTGACGGAGTTCGGATGATGGCTGCTGACGACAAGGTCCGCGCGATCGATATAGGCGACGCCTGGTGGCAGGACGTCGATACTCCGCAAATGTTGCAGCACGCAGAAAAGGAACTGGCCAAACGCACAGAGCACGCGCTGACATAATGCGGCTTCAGGGACTGCGCTTGTCGGGCCGCAGGCCGCAACTTCACATCATGGCTCGCGCATGACTTCGCCTTGGCCACTGCCGGCCCTGATCGCGGCGAACGCGCTGAGAACCAGGCTCGCGCCGGCGACAATCATCCAAAGATGAAGGATCCAGTCAGCCAGGCCGAGTAACGCAAGTATAAGAAAAACGACGACAGCCATGTCGCGTTTGGTTAGCTGAAAGAGCCACCACACAAATCGTCCGCCGAGATTGAGCAAACCGGAATACCCGATCATCACGTGGTGTCTAGCATAAAACGACTCATGCAACTCGGAGGGAGCAATCGAGCTTTGGCTCCTGCCAGCTCGTAGAAAACACTCGTTGGCCGTAATCAGGACGGCACACACAATCCCTTCAGTCGAACGATGAAGCCCTAACCCGAGAGCGAGAACGTACAGAAGGCTTGCAATAAAATCGCAGAAGTAATCCAGGCGTTCGCCGAACTTTGATTCCAGGTTTTTGGCGCGCGCAATTTCGCCATCGCAACCATCAAGAATACTGAAGACTTGAAAAATAGCCGCGCCGATGACGACGCTGAGGTAACTGCCGCGTATCAAAAATATGCAGGCGATTAACGGCAAAACGAAGATCGCTATCGTCCACGCGTTGGGATGAATCGGAAATTTAAGCAAAAAATGCGTGATACGGCGCGAAATCGGCCGATTCAAAACCCGCGAAACGAAACCATCTTGGGGTTTGCTCATTAGCTCAGCATCCGTTTGAAAATTCGATATCTCTTGTAGCGTCGAATCCCCACGGCTTCAACAGACTGATTGAATAATGTTTACGTCGGGAACGTGATAATCTAGCGAGCGCAATTCGGAATTTCATTCGTAAACCGGCACCTGTTCAGCATCCGCTCACGCGATTGACTTGCGGTAGATGCGATACGTTTTATAGCGATGCGCACCGATCGCCTCGAGAAAACGGTTGATCATGAAGTTGTCTTCGAGCGTCATACTGAGTTCGCCGGTGATGCCTCGTTTGATCATTGTTTCTTCCATTACGCGTAACACGAGCATCTCGGCGATTCCCGCGCGCCGATATTTCTCGACCACGCCGAGCGCGATCAGGCGGCCCTTTTTTATGCGCTTCTTGTAGAGCAGCAATTTGATTAGACCGATCGGCAGGCCAAAGCGAGTCAGACGGCCGTTAAGCTCGCGCAGGACGACGTTGATGTCGGGCAGACACAACGTGAATCCGACAGGCTCGTTCCCGATCTCAGCGATCCAGGCAAACTCCGGCACTAGCAGCGGCTTCAGTTCGGTGGTCATGAACTCGATCTCCGCTGCTGTAAAGGGTACAAAACCCCAGTTCTTTTCCCACGCCTGATTGTAAATTTCACGGAGCCGTCCGCTCTCGTCCAGAAGATTTTTGAGATTGGCTGAACGAAGAGTGACGGGCCGCTGCCTGTGAACGCGTGTCGCGAGCCGTCGCAAATGCCCAACAACTTTTGAAGGATCAGCGAACCACCACGCGTACCAATCCTTCGCTTTTGTAAAACCGCAGGCCTCGATCAGCTGCCGGTAGTACGGTGGATTGTGCGCAGTTAATATTGTCGGTGGAAACTCAAATCCATCGATCAACAAACCGCAGACGTAATTGGTTGAATAATCGATCGGTCCGATCATCTCGTCACGTCCTCTCTTGCGAAGCCAACTGGCCGCAGCTTCAAAGAGCGCAGCGGCTACATCACAATCGTCGATGCACTCAAACAGGCCGAAACAGCCGACGTTAGATTCGTGCAGCGAATTGTAGTTCGGATCGTCGCTGGCCATGATCCGCCCAAGAATCTTGCCGTTCTTCCGGGCGAGAAAAAGCGCAGCGTCGCCGTGCCTGTAAAACGGATGCCGTTTGCGATCGAGAAACGCTTTTCGTTCGATGATCAGCGGCGGCACCCACGCCGGATCATTCGCATAAATTTGCCATGGAAATTTGATGAACGCATCGCGCTCCCCGCGCGAGATCACTTCTGAGATTTCGATCTTCGACACGGATAAAGAACTCGCTACGCCTAATTCTCAGTCTTGACCGATTTCCGCGCAAAACAGTGATAATGCGCAAAATCGACGCGAGGACGCGTGCGCACTCCGAAAGCTGCGCGAAACAAAGAAGACCGTCTCCAGCGAATTTCGCACCAAGTGCTTTTGGAGTGCGATGCGTCCTAGCATCGCTTTCATTTCGCCCACGTTTGTTCTGCGGGTCGCGACAATGCGAACTCCAGCAGCGATCCCGCCATTCTCTCCTGACGCATAAGGAGATAAATGAAAAGGAAGTTCAGTGGGATGAGTTCGAACCAAAAGTAATAAATCGGCTGCCCCACGAACAATAGAGCAAACAAAACCAGCATCCGGCTATTGGTCATCAACAAGCCCCACCACTTAAACGTCTGGCCCGTCGAATCTCGATAACGTTGTCCTAACCAGCCCGGAATTTGGCCGTGGAACAGTTCGCCGACTCTACCACGCAGCTGTTTGAGACGCGGCGCGAGCATTTCCTGTTGGCGAGTGAAATTCAAATACAGCGCGAGGAGAAATTTGTCCCACGCTCTCTGACGCCAGCTCCACTTTCTGTACTCAGAGCGGAGTCCGGAGGCGGAATCCATCCCGGCCCGTGCTCCGTTTGCTGCAAAGTAGAGATAGGTGCTGCGGAAATAGTCAGCTGCTGCCCCTTGCAAAGCGTGACTGATGCCAGCAGCAAGCGCGAGAAACCAGATCGCCGGCGAAAAACCTTCAGCCAGACAACGCAAAACCAGATTCAGATAAATGCTCACAAAGACCAAATGGTCGGCGATGCTATCAATGACTCGCCCTTTGCGGCTTTCTGTCCGCGTTAAGCGAGCGAGTTGGCCATCCGCATTGTCGAGGGCATTAGCGCAAACATGGAGCACCATGCCAACGATGTTGATGCGCAAATCGCGATAGTAGTAGAGCCGTCCCGCGATGATGCCGCAGACCCCGGCCAGCAGCGTGACTGTCGCGGGCGTGATCTTAAGCTGTGCGAAAAGCTCGGCCAGCCGAAATCCTATCGGCCTGTAAAAGTACAGATCGAGAACTCCCTCGACCTCGCGTGCTTTGTAAGTGGTTTCGACGCGTGAACGGAGCGCATCTTTGCGTTGCGACATGGAACTCACCGCCAATCGCAAATTTACGCGCTCCGCAGTGCCGCAGGAACCAGCGTGTCCGCGAGGATGTTCAGGGCTTCGTCGAGATCTGCACGCGTATGTTTGGCAGTCACGCATGCGCGGAAACAGATTCGATTTTGCGGCACGGCCGGATAATCCACCGGCGCAACCCACAGACCGCGTCGCCGAAGTTCATGCCCAATCCGATACATCCGCTCTCGATCTCCGATGACGATGGGCATCACATAGGTTGTCGACTCTCCGGTGTCGAGTCCCAGGCTTTCAAGTTGCGCGTGGAAATAGTCGGCATTCTCCCAAAGTTTGGCACGTAGTTCTGGCTGACTCGTGCCGAGCTCCAGCGCCTTGAGAATGGCGGCGATCACTACCGGTGGAAGCGCGCAGGAGTAAACGTAAGGATGCGCGTAGAAACGCAGGTATTGCAGCGTCTCCTTCGAACCGGCAACAAAGCCGCCCAAAGCTCCAAAAGCTTTCGAGAATGTTCCGTAAACGAGCGGCACGCGGTCTTCCACGCCAAACTTCTCAGCCGCCCCACGACCATGGTCGCCGCATGCCAGCATCGAGTGCGCTTCATCAATGAAAACGCTCGCGCCGTGCGACTCCGCTACATCAAGCAACTCGTTCAGATTGCCGAAATCGCCGTCCATTGAGTAGATGCCTTCGATAATCACGAGCTGGCGGCGCCCTCCTTGACGGCTCAGTGCTGTGTCAAGCGAGAGCGGATCGTTGTGCTCGAATTTCTCTGTCCGACACCGGGAGAGTACGGCGCCATCGCGCAGACTGAGGTGCGAGCGATTATCCAAAATAGCCACATCTGTCTTGCGAAGTAGTCCGGAGATCGTGCCCAGGGCGCCGCCAAACCCGCTGTTAAAAAGCATCGCGTCCTCGCGTCTGAGAAATTTCGCGACGCGCCATTCGAGCTCGCGATGGAGATCAGTCATTCCGGAGAGCATGGGCGAACCGCACGCTCCCAATCCGTGCGTCTTAAGGGCTTCATGCGCGGCCGCAAGCACCTCGGGGTGATTGGCAAGACCGAGATAGTTATAGGAGCAGAGATTAATCACCGGCCGCGGTTTGCCACCGTAGTTGATCATCGTGCGGGCATCTGCGCCGGCGAGGAGTTCAGGCTCATATAATTCGACCGCCCATGCACCGACGCGCATCCAGTTTGTAAAGCTCGCTGGCGCTTGCAACGGATCGTCGCTTTCGCCCGCCAGAAAGTTGCTCAGACTAAGTTTTGCCGGGTCTTCGTTCATCAAATGGTACACTGTCTTTCGCTCGCTCCCGCCCCCACGGACGGTGTTTCCCAGCAAAATTGAGATTTTATGTGCTTCACCAGATTCCTTACGGGGTTCTCCGCATGCATCCGCATGCAACGGTTTCCGTGTCGGGGCAGCCAATTTAGCCGGTTTCGGATTTCGCGCCAAGACTTTTGCTGCAACGAAGCCACCCCCCTTGACAGCCCATTTGTATCGGTGGATCCGGCTACAACGAACGACGGCTTCCCGCCGTCGCATCGCTTGGACGGCTAGGAAGCCGTCCCTCCTTGATATTCTTCCTTCACTTTCGCGTCGTGCGGAAAACGTAATCCCAAAGCGGCGAGCTGATGCCGTATCCGGTGTGATCATCCTTGTAATGATGGCGAAGGTGATACTGCTTCAGCCAAAGCCAGGCACCGCGCTTCATGGCGAAATGATGCGTCGCGTAATGGAGCATGTCATAGCAGACATAACCGAAAACCAGCCCGGCAAAAACTGCCGGCGTCACACGCCCAAAAATCAGAAGGAAGATGACGTAAAAAAGAAAAGCTAGTGGAACGCTGATGCTAGGCGGCATGACGAGCCTTCGTGCGTCATTTGGATAATCGTGATGAACGCCGTGGATGATGTAGTGCAGCCGTTTTCCCACTCGCGTCTTTGGTTCGTAGTGAAAAATATATCGGTGGATGAGGTACTCGGTCAGCGTCCAGAGCAATACGCCGAGCAAAAACAGCGCCACTACGGCCACGATCGGCAATTGGCGTTGCCAAAGCGACACGTAGAGCATGTAGCCAACTACCGGAAGGTACAAAATGAGCGGAGTCACTGGATGCACGCGCGAAAAAAATTCCATGAAATCGCTCTGGAACATTCGAACCGTTTCGTCCTTATTCGAGACGTAGAGGGGCGGCCTGGAGAAGGCCCTTCCTTGGTGTAATCGCTCCGCCATAACTAAAAACTAATAGACCGGGCACTGAGATCAAGCTCCGCATTCCGACCATTCGTGGTCTCGGGAGCCGCATGATAAGCGGCCTTTGCTTTCATTCGTTCGACCCGGGAATAGAGGCTGTAACGCCTGTCGAAAACGAACTGTAAAAGCAAGCGGCTCCATGAGGAGTGATACTTCAGATTGTCGTAAAACTCCGGTGCCATTGCGCGTAGCTTCGGCAGATTGTTCCACGGTATCGACGGCAAATCGTGGTGCTCGTTGTGATAACCCATATTTAAAGCCACCAGATTGATCGGTCCGTAATAGCTGAACGTCTCCTGGTCGAAATCGTAGGTGTAATGCTCCTGAACCCAGCGCGCGCCGACCGGATGCAGCCCGATCGAAAACAAAAACGCGAACACGAGATAAAGAAATCCAGCCCAGCCGAAGAAATAAATGATCGCCACATCGTATGCGGCCGCGCACGCGAGATTGATAGAGAACCATCGGTCCCACATCTTAATTGCCTTTAGTCGAGGCGGGCGAGTTACTTGGAAAAATGGAAAGAGCATCAGCCAGATCGCCTTCCGATACCATTTGTTGCCTACCAGTCGCGCCTCCCAATGGTTCGCCAGGTCGGCGTCGTATTCGTAATCGCCCTGATGCGAATGATGTTTCAAATGAACGCGCCGATGCAGAATGCGACGAGCAGACTGAGCCACCAATAGCTGAATCCAAGCGTGCCCATTGCGCACGCAATCGCTGTTTGTAGAACCACGATCGAGACCGCAATCAGCGCAGTCCACGGATTCCGCACCATCAACTGGCGAACTTCCGGATGCGCTTTGATAAGCGCGCGCGCCCGCCCCGGATGCGGCTGATCAGACTCCGATTGATAAAATGCCTCCTGCATTGCCCTTCAAATTATGCATTGCAGTAGCCGCATGCTCAAACGCGCTTTTTGAATCATGCACTCAAAGCGGTGCGACCCTAACGGGATTCGAACCCACTTTGAACATTTCGCGGCTTTGCGTAATTCCGCTACAAACATGCGGTAGACTGCGCGTTAGAGGGGAAAATGCAAATCGGACAGTTTGCACTAATCGCGCAGAATTACGCAGTTCCAGTGTCCGATTTTGTCCGAAAAACGTTTCTCACCCGTAAGTAGGGCGGAAATCCCCGTCTCCGTCAGCGGT
>WNFS01004783.1_pt1 | contig 14815 bp, 13 predicted proteins | sample 5400141 | NCBI WGS metagenome assembly WNFS01 (sample SAMN13153358, study PRJNA577476) | soil metagenome | isolation source: 60 cm saprolite under Madrone tree | place: USA:California | collected 2016-06-14
AACGGAGACGTTGGCTTGCGTGCCGGAGTGCGACTGCACGTTGGCGTGCTCGGCGTCGAAGAGCGCCTTGGCGCGATCGATGGCGAGCTGTTCGGCTTTGTCCGTGACTTCGCAGCCGCCGTAGTAGCGCTTGCCGGGATAGCCTTCCGCGTATTTGTTGGTGAAGACGGAGCCCATCGCTTCGAGAACGGCTTCGGAGACGAGATTTTCCGAGGGGATGAGCTCGATGCCGGTGGCCTGGCGCTTGGCCTCTTCGCGTAGGAGTTCGGCGATTTGCGGGTCGACGGAGTCGAGCGGGCGATTCATGCGGTCATTGGCGTCGGTGGTGCGGGTCATTTCAGATGTCCTTCGTCGCGAAGTGGAAGCATCGGGCGTTGAGACAGTTTACCTTGCCGGCGCGAAACAGGCGAGGCCGGTGAGCCATAGCTGGCCCAGGGAAATCGTTTTTGGTTAACCATAATCACCCACCCCCCTCCCCCCTTTTTTCGTAAGTGTTGAAAACAAAGGGACTTTAAGTCCAATGATTTGTAAGTGTTCATTCTAAAGGGGATGCGGACGCATTTTTTGTAAGTGTTCATTCCAGAGGAGTTAGGCGAAGAAAACGAGAGAGGAGAGCTGGGAGAAGGATCTGCCGATGATGAACAGTCCCCGGCAAAAGTGGGGTCAAAAGTTTCGAATGGAACCAAGTTACACTCATCAGAATATCAGAAAGAATTTACGAAGTCAATAGATATTTTGTAAGTATTGTAACGTCGCGGGACCAGCCGGAGAAGGCGCGAGTCAAAGTCAAAAACCGCACCCTTAACTTCGAAGGGTTGCGGCACCCGGCTCAATCCTCCCAAATCATCGGATCGCCATTACGATTAGACGTTGATTACAGCTCCCGTGCGCTGGTTGAGTCTTTTGTCGGCTCCTGTGGCTCCGTAACGGAAGTATCGCGTTCCCATCCCTCATTCTCGAGCTTGATGTGCTCGATGGCCACAACGTTCGCGCCGGCATCCAGTGCTGGTAACGCCTGATACTCCGATACCCAACACCGGTACACCTTGTAAGAAAAAATCTTCTGCCCCGCCTCATTGAATACATCAATGATGATGTCTTTGCGGAAATTCGCCAGAGCACTTTCAGGATTTGCGCCGAGCTTCCACACAAGGTTAGCCCACTCCTCGAAAGAGACGTCATGAGTTACACCACGTTCCAAGGTAATGGCGTCAAACACTGTCCGGCCTGGCGATTTTCTATTTGTGCTTGGATCGCCGCCTTCCCTGTGCTCGATCACTTCCGTAGAGCGCTTCAGAGCGCTGACTTTGGATACTCCAGCCACATACTTACCGTTCCACTTGACCCTGAACTTGAAATTCTTGTATGGGTCTAAACGATTTGGATTAACGGTGAATTCCGTCATTGAGGCCTCCCTGCGACCTAACTGTCTCTTTAGACAGGAGGAAAACCAGTGTAACGCCGAAGGAGGAATACGCTCTTTGTGCGCCTTAATAAGTCGGATCGTCGAAACGGAAAGGTCAAAGTCAAAACCCGCACCCTTGAAAATCAAAGGGATGCGGCACCCAAAATCGACTTAACCGCTAAGGGCCTGCCACCCGCCGTCAATCTAGGCCATTGACCTTCATGCGACTGACGCTGTGGTTTTGGAGGTCGAGCAAATAGAGTTCACTCTCCACGGGCGTCGCGTGCCGGTCTGAGCGCCACTTGAGAAACACGGCAGTCTTTCCGTCGGCAAAGACCCTCAAGTCAGTCGCGTAGCCGTTCCGCTTGGTCAGCCTCTCGACTGAGCCAGTTTGGAGGTCGAAGCGGTACACGTCGTAGTCGTAGAATCGCCATCCTTCCGTCGCAGCCAGAAAAACAATGCTCTTCCCGTCGGGCATGAAGTTGGGAGAGTTATATATCTTCTCGTGGCCGGGAACACGAGGGCGTAGCACGCGCGCCGGCTTTCCGGCGGAGTCCAGGGAGTAGATGGAGACCTGCTCGGGGCTGTCAAGACTTTCGGTGACGACCACCATACTCTTCCCATCGGGCGACACGGAGAGTCGCGAGGCGTTGTAAAAGCTCTCGTTGGTGAGTTGGCGAATATTCGTGCCGTTCACGTCAGCCGCATAGAAGTCCCACGCGTGATAATGAGGCTGCGCGATGGGTGAGTAGTTGCCGTAAAAGCGTGAGCGCGAAAAAATCATTGTTTTGTTGTCAGGCGAGAAGACCGGCGAGAAGTCCCTGGCATTGTCCCGCGATGGTGACCAAGCATGGAGGTCTGACCCGTCCGCGTTCCCGACCATGATTCGGGAGCGTCCACCATCTGGTGGAAAGTAGGTATAGGCGATGTGCTTGCCGTCCGGCGAGAAGCTGAGGCCTGATTCTTCGCCTTTATTGTCATCGGTAAGGCGGGTTGCGTTGCCCGTGTCCAGGGCTATCAAATAAATATGTGACTTCTTATCCCTTATGAAGTCCACCGCAACGGTCTTACCGTCTGGAGAGACACCAACAGATTCCATCCGACCGGGGGAGGTTTCGCCCCAAGTAGTCATGGGAAGGAAGACAAGCGACGCCAAGCAAGACGCCAACAGCTTGGCCAAACATTTGGTCATGATTCCCTCGTAAAGTAACTCTTGATTACGATGCGCTCAATCCTGGAGAATGCATTCGGAATACCACTCAACGGTCGACAACCTTCTCTTTTCTTCGCAATTTTACAGTACCTGTTCCAACGAACGTGCAGGAACGAGCAGACACGTCAAGCCTCCACCCTCCAGACCAGAAGGACTATTGCCTCTGATTTGGGGACTGAGTCCTAGTAAACGCCTCACCGGAAAAGTGGCCCTCCGCCCAAGCCGCTCCTGAGGCGCGGAGAAAAAGTTAGTTCGCGGGGCGGTTCTGGATTTCCACCAGGGCATAGCGCAGATAGTCCACGCAGTGCCCTCGGTCCAACCTGTCACAATTTTGGCGGAGGTTATCCTTGATGTGGCTGATGGCGTTTGCATAACTACGCCGCGCTGTTGGCAGATTTTGGCTAAGTGCAATTTACCGTTTCCTCTACTTGCTTTTGTCGGCCCTCGAGGAGAAGTTGCAGGCGTTTGCGCGCTTTGTGAAGCTGGGATTTGGAATTGCCTACGGAACATTTCAACGATTTTGCGATTTCGGGATGTTCGTAGCCCAGCACGTCGTAGAGCAGGAAAATCTGTTTGTAGCCGGAGGGAAGCTTGGCGACGGCGCGCTTCAGGTGAAGGCGATCGATTGCGCCGAACATGGAATTGTCGGCTGCGCCAAGTTCACGCGGGCGTTCGCCGTTCGGCGTGCGGTCCTGCAATTCCTCGACTGAGACTTCCGGCAGTTTCTTCTTTCGCATGTGCATGAAGATTATGTTCAGTGTTACGCGGTGCAGCCAGGTGGAAAAAGCGGCGTCACCGCGGAATGTGGCGATCTTTCGAAAAACCTGCAGGAATACTTGTTGCGTCAATTCCTCGGCCTCGGCCGGATGCTTGATCATGCGCGCGCAAACGCTGAAAACGCGTTTGCAATACGCCTTGTAGAGACATTCGAAGGCGTTTTCGTCGCCTTCCCTGGACCGCGCGATGGCTTCTGCTTCCGTTAGACCGAAAGCGCCCTCGCTGAATATTGCGCTTGCCATATTGCTCCTTCTGGAAAAACTGAACTTCCCCGCAGATTGCAAGGTACGGCATGGCCGAACTGGAGGCGTGACCCGCCGGTGGAGTTTTCGGTCCAATTTTGGTGGAGATGGCCTACCGAGCGGACCAAAACGAATTCCTTGCGACAGATGAAACGCAAAAGGGCGAAGCCTCGGCTTCGCCCTTTGTAACTCTAGGTCAAGGAGACGAAATTACCGTTCTTCATCACCGATGAAGCGTTCGGTAGCCGTGGCAATCCAGCGGCCAGCCGCGCCCGCCGGACTGGCGATGCGGATGAGGAAAAGCGGGTTTGCACAGGTGAGTGGGATGTTCTGGATGTGACCGGCAAAGTTGGCGTCGCCGTGCGCGTTCAGTGCGACGGCCGCGGTATCGAGCACAACCTGGGTTTGGGAGCCGGCGTTGCACACAAGCGTGCCAGTAACGGCCGAAACGGGGCCCGGCGTTCCGGTGGAATTGCCGCCGTTGATGGAAAGGCCTTCGACTTCAAAGAAGGCGGCGCCGGTGGCGAGGTTCACGCTGGCATGTCCGCTACGCACGGTCCACGGAGTGGCACCGGCGCGGATACCGGCGACGGGATTGTCCACGCCGGGAATGGTGATAACGCCCACAATGCTCTTCCAGCGGACGATGGAATCGTCGCTATCGAAAGCAAACACAGCGGAGGCGCACAGCAAAGTCAGGACAACTGCAAATATTTTCTTCATTCGTTTCATTCCTATAGTTGGCGATCGGCTTCGATCGAACTTGCCGGACCATGGACAGGGTACGGAATGAGCAGAATGCTGCGGTGGACGTTACGGTGGCGTTTTCGGTCCTATGATTAGTGGTTCTGAAGCAACAGCTTGATGCGAGCTTGCTGGGCGCGCCGGACGTGGACACGGATGGCAGTTTCAGCGGCAGAGGGATCGCGGGCTTCAATTGCTTCGATGATCGCGCGGTGCTCCAAGAGAGCGGTTTCGCGGCGTTCGTTGCCAGTGCGGCCGGCGGGCTGAAGGAGAAGCATGGCGGTCTGACTGTACTCGAGCATTTTCAGGATGTAGCGATTGTGCGAGCAGTAGTAGATGGCTTCGTGAAACTTGCGATTGTGGTCAGCCAGTTTGCCCGCATCGTCAAGAATCTCTTCTTCCATTTCGATCATTTCGCGCAAGGCGAGAATTTCCATTTCCGAGGCGTTGCGCGCCGCAAGGGCTGCCGCGGTGGACTCCAGAACCTCGCGGACCGCGTAGAGCTCCATAATGGACTGATAGTCGAGCTTTGTAACGATTCGCCCGCGGGCGGTATCCAAAGAGATCAAACCATCGGCTTCGAGGGCGGCGATGGCTTCTCGAATCGGCGTGCGGCTCATGTTGAGCAGGGCGGCGAGTTCGCTTTCCATGACTCTCGCGCCGGGTTTCAGGGTGCCGGTAGCGATGGCGTGGCGAACAAGTTGATAAGCCTTCGTGCCGCGGGTGCGGTTGTCGTCGCGATCGGGAACGTTGTCGGGAAAGGCACCACCGCCGATTGAATGAGGCGGGTCGACCTGCAGGCGGCTGAGTTTCCCGGGAGCGGCAGGCTTGCCACCCCGCCCGCGCTTTCCTGTTCGTGCCGAAGCGTTGCCCGACTCGGATTTATCGGTCACGTGTCGGAACCTCTCTCGAACGCGTTCCCACTGTGCATGCTTGGGGGGGGAGTGCTCAATACCATGCGGGACAGATGGGCCTGGGCCGGGAATAAAAGTGGGTCATGGGCCGTATTGGTCGCTAACGAAAGGGAAAGGGCAGCGTCCATACATGAGTATTTGTGTGTAGACATATGCATACACGCTCGACAATATGCGGCAATCGGCCAAACGTCAACAAAAGGATCGAAGAAGATGAGGCAATTTCATTCCTTCCGGCTCGATACAGTGAACCACTGCCTATGGCGCGGGGAAAGTCGCGAGGTGCTGACTCCGAAGGCTTTCGACGTATTGCGCTATCTGGTGGAGCACGCGGAGCGGCTTGTGACGCAAGAGGAATTACTCGAGGCCCTTTGGCCCGAGACGTACGTGAACCCCGAGGTGATCAAGAAATACATTTTAGGGATTCGGAAAGTGCTGGGCGACCGGCACGAAAATCCAGAGTTCATTCGAACGTTTCCGCGAAGAGGCTATCAGTTCATTGCACCGGTCAGCGCGGTGGGTGCGGCTGAGTCCTCGGCCTTGTGCGTTAGCGCGGCGAAGCAACTGACGATTGGCGAAAGTGCGCTCGAGCGGCTGGGAGGGAACATAGGCAAGGCACTGATGTCGCGGCAGCAAGTGGTGTTTCTTGCGGGCGAGCCGGAAAGTGGAAAAACTTCGATCGTTCGTGAATTCCAACAGAATGTGACGCCGATGACCGCGGTTTTGATTGTGTTCGTGTCCGAGCCCGGCGCAAACCAGGAATGCAGGCGGCAACGATGATCGGATCGTTGCTGGCGAATTGGCGAGAGGCCCGGTGCGCGGCAGCGATGGTATTTCTGCTGTTTGTCGGAGTCGCTGAGGCGCTTCCGCAAAACAATGATCCGGAATTCAACGATTCTCATTTTCATTTAACCAACAATATTCAAGAAGGGCCGGACATTCGCGAATTTCTAAAGATGATGGGAAACAGGGCCGGCCGTGTGGCGATATTTGGGATACCGCTTCAGCAAGAGTGGTCGTATCGCGTAGACGGAGATCGGGCGCCGACGTATTACCTGCATTCGGATGCGCCGCTCTACTACTACTCCTTTACCGACGCCTGGATTGCGATGGCGTACCGATCTTTAACGAAGGAGCAGCGAGCGCGATTTGATCCGATGATTACGGGATTTAATCCGGCGGACATGTATGCGGTCGATCACATTCGCCGGGTGCTGCGGACTTTTCCCGGCGTGTTTAGCGGCATCGGCGAATTTACGATTCACAAGGAATTCGTGTCGGCGAAAATTCCGGGCGAAGTGGCGAGCCTGCAGAATCCGGCGTTAGACCGGATACTGGATTTTGCCGGGGAAGTGGGATTAGCGGTGATATTGCATTGCGATGTCGATATTCCGTTGGCGAAAGACGTCGCGATGGGCGCAGCCGAACCGGCGTACCTGAGCGAAATTAAAGCCGTACTCAAACGACATCCACAGACAACGATAATTTGGGCGCACATAGGCTTGGGCCGATTGGTGGCGCCGCCGGAAGGATACCTTTCGCAGATCGATGGGATCCTCAGCGACCCGGATTTCAGCAACGTCTATGTTGATATTTCATGGGACGTCGTTGCGAAATATTTTGTTGCGAGCCGGGAAGCGACGGAAAATCTGGCGGCAGTGATGCAGCGTCACCCAGGAAGGTTTTTATTTGGCACGGACGGGGCTGCGCCGGTGAATGAATCGAAATATTTGAGCGTGTTTAACCAATATGCCCCGTTGTGGAAGACGCTCGATGCGGAAACTTCGCGCAAAGTGCGGCTGGAGAATTATGAGCGCGTCTTCGATGAGGCGCGGCGACGCGTCCGGAATTGGGAGCGCGGACACGTCGCACGTGTCGGCGCAAATTAAGCCGCCGATGCTCGCGTAGAATGCCGAAGCAAAGTTAAGCCCCAAGCGGGACACGAGACACCGCGATACCAGCACAATCAGAGAACCTTGGCGGCGAAGGCGCTACGCACCAGTGCGCACGTTTTGAAGTGTAGCGATGTCGAGCTTCTGGTGAGCCGAAGCCAATACAAAGTGGCGAGAACAACAGGGCCAAATGGTTTAGAGTGTGCAAGACGGAGGAAGGAGGAACACATGGGAGCAGGAAAAGATCTGGCGTTACTGGTGATTCGAATTGCGAGCGCGCTGGCGTTTTTGTTTCACGGGAGCGCAATTTTGTTTGGGGCGTTTGGCGGGCCGGGACCGGCAGGCTTTGCGGGTTTCCTGCACGTGTCGCTGACGGTCGCGTATCTGGTGGGACTGGCGCAATTTTGCGGCGCGCTTGCGATGTTGACGGGGATTTTTGCGCGGATTGGGGCGCTGTGCATCGTGATCGTCATGATTGGAGCGATCAAGCTAGTGCACTTGCAGCATGGGTTCGATATCGGCAGAGGTGGATATGAATATGCGCTGACGCAATTGCTGATTGCGATTGCGATTTTGGCCGCAGGAGCGGGAAAGTTTTCGCTCGCGCCGGGGAAGATCAAGAATTGGTGAAAGCTAAAATGAAAAACAGAAAATGGATGACGATTGTTGTTTGCGGGTTCGCGCTTGTGGCGGGTGGTGCAATCCGCGCGCAGGAGAAAAAGGGGAGCGAGAAGATGGTGGCGAAGGGAGCGTTCGACGTGAAGATGGCGTCGGTGGATACCGCGCACAAGGACGAAAAAGCAATTGCGCGGTATTCGCTGGACAAGGTGTATCAAGGCGATTTGGAAGCGACCGGGACCGGTGAGATGCTGGCGTCAATGGGAACCGTAAAGGGATCGGGGACGTATGTGGCGATGGAAATTGTGAACGGAACGCTGGCGGGGAAGAAGGGCACGTTTGCGCTAGGGCATATTGGGACGATGGCGCACGGCGAACAGAATCTGTCGGTCAACGTGGTGCCGGATTCGGGCACGGGCGAGCTGGCGGGAATTTCCGGGAAGATGAAGATCATTATTGCCGCGGACGGCAAACATTCCTACGAATTCGAATACGAAATCGCGAAGGTATGAAATAAGGAAGCAACAAAGAATCACAGAGGGCGAGAAGCGGAATTTAACAGGCCGCGAACTGCGGAGTGGTATAGTTTGCGCAGAATTGTTGCGCGAGGTGCCGCTGGGATGAAACTCCAAGAAAAAGATGAGTGGCGATTCGGGATGCGCCCCGTAGCGTGCGCAGCCGTGATGATTCTTGCCGTGATCGCTGCGGGGGCGCAGACAAAGAATCCTTACGCCGGCGACGCGAAGGCGGCGAAGTTGGGCGAATCGCAGTTTCGCTCGAACTGCGCGTTCTGCCATGGATTGGGGGCGCGTGGCGGTGGGCGGGGGCCGGATTTGACGCGCGCACAGAAGCGGCACGGAAATTCGGACGAAGAGATTTTTCGCAACGTTCACGACGGAATTGCGGGCACGGCTATGCCGCCGGCGACGGCGGGGGGCATCGGCGTCGGTATGACGGATGAAGAGATCTGGCAGGCGATCGCGTACATCCGGAGCGTGGAGAAAAAGGCGAGCGGTATCAATGGAAACCCTGCGCGCGGGAAAGAATTGTTTTACGGCACGGCGGCGTGCGGGACATGCCACATAGTGAATGGAAAAGGCGGGCGGCTCGGACCGGAATTGACGACGGCGGCGACGTCGCGCTCCGCGGAATATTTGGTGGAGTCGGTGCGAACGCCGAGTAAACGGCTCGCGCAAGGACTTCTGGAAGTGATGAAGGATTTTCCGCAGCAATACGAAACGGCCAATGTGGCAACGACGGACGGGGTGAAGTATCAGGGAGTCGTCTTGAACGAAGACGCTTTTACGGTGCAAATCCTGGACACGCGGGAAGTTTTGCACGCGTGGGAAAAGAGTTCCCTGAAGTCCTATGAGAAGACGAGGGAGTCTTTGATGCCCGCGTACGACGAGAAAACGCTACCGGAGAAAGATTTGCAGGACCTACTGGCGTTTTTAGCAGCGAGCGCGGAAGGTGGAAAGTGAACACACGCGCATTGGCACAGACCGGCGGCTTGCTACTGATGTGGTTCGCGATTGATGTCGCGGGTGCAAACGCGCAAGTGACGGCTGACAGATTAGTGAACGCGGGGCGCGAGCCGCAAAACTGGCTCATGTATTCGGGCGATTACGCCGGCCGGCGATATTCGGCATTGGAGCAAGTGAACGCGACGACTGCGGGGACGCTTGCCCCGAAATGGGCGTATCAAACGATGGCGGGCGGGAAATTTGAGACGACGCCGCTGGTAGTGGATGGAATTCTCTACGGTACGGGAGTAGAAGACCGGGCGTTTGCGCTTGACGCAAAATCTGGGCGACCGATCTGGCAATACCAGCGCGCCTTGCCGCCGGATATTCGGCCGTGTTGCGGACGTGTGAATCGTGGGCTCGCGATTCTTGGCGACAAAGTTTTCATGGGAACGCTCGACGCGCACGTGATCGCACTGGACGCGAAGACGGGAAACGTGGTGTGGGACGTGACGTCCGCCGACTATTCAAAGGGGTACAGCTTCACGCTGGCTCCTCTCGTGATCAAAGACCTTGTGCTGGTTGGTGTGAGCGGCGGCGAGTACGGGATTCGGGGATTCATTGACGCGTACGACGCGAGCACCGGCGAACGTAAGTGGCGATTCAATACGATTCCCGGACCCGGCGAGCCCGGGAGCGACACCTGGGAAGATGAGTCGTGGAAGATCGGTGGTTCACCTGCGTGGATTACAGGGACGTTCGACGTTGCGACGAACACAACTTTCTGGACGACAGGAAATCCGGCGCCGTCGAATCGGGGAATCGGGCGAGCCGGTGACAATCTCTATTCGGATTCGCTGGTTGCGCTCGATCCGGGCACAGGAAAACTGAAATGGCATTTTCAATTTACGCGGCACGATGAACACGATTACGATGCGACCCAAGTACCAGTGATGATCGACGACGGCGAACGACACTGGATTGCACAAGCAAATCGAAACGGATTTTTTTACGTACTGGACCGGACGACGGGCAAACTGTTGTCGGCGACGTTGTACGCGAAAGTGACCTGGAGTACTTCGAAGGACGCGGTAGGCAGACCGGTGGGCGCGAAAGAGGGCGAGCCAACGCCCGAAGGGAACCCCGTGTGTCCGGGTGCCGCCGGAGCGACGAACTGGATGTCGCCTTCGTACGACCTGCAGACGAAACTGTTTTACGTGACGGCGCGCGAGCAGTGCGACATTTTTGCTACGGCACCACAGCCGTTTGAAACGGGGCACGCGTATTACGGCTCAGCGTACTTTCCGAACGATGGAGCCCAGCCGTTCTGGGGAGCATTGCGCGCGATCGATCCCGTAACAGGGAAAATTGTGTGGGAATGGAAGCACGTTTCACCGACATGGTCAGGCGTGCTGTCCACCGCCGGCGGACTCGTGTTTACGGGCGATGCGGAAGGGAATTTTATTGCGCTGGAAGCGAAGAGCGGAAAAGCGTTGTGGCATTTCCAGTGTGGCGCGAGCGTTTACTCCTCACCGATGACGTACTCGGTCGACGGGAAGCAGTATGTGGTCGTAGCCGCGGGCTCGACGCTGTTCGCGTTCGGCTTGCCGTAGATGGCGTTGCGAAAGATCACTCGATTTCAACAGGACGAGCACGGCGATTGGGTTGCCGACCTTGCGTGCGGGCACGGATTGCACGTGCGGCACAAACCTCCGTTTACCGTGCGACCTTGGGTGACGACGCCGGAAGGACGCGCCGAACATCTCGGTCGCGAACTCGATTGCAAGAAATGCGAAGAGACCGGCATCCCAGAAACTGGTGAGCCAATCGCATAGCGAATCTTTCCGGAAAAAGATCGCTTATCTGGATGAGCTAGCCGAGGAAGCAGCGCCGCCGATGGCTTCGCCATTGACGACCAGTTCCACGCGACGATTTTTCTGACGGCCGTCCGCCGTGTCATTCGACGCGACCGGCTGCGTTTTTCCGTAGCCATGCGAGGACATCGAGCTCGCCGGCACGCCCTGTTCCGCGAGAAAATCGAGTACAGAGCCTGCGCGCTGTTGAGAGAGGCGCTGATTGAAATCGTCGCCGCCGACGCTGTCCGTGTGGCCTTCGATCTGGAGTATGAGGCCGGGATGCGCGAGGACAATGCCGGAAATCTTCGCCAGTTTTTCGCGCGTTGCGGGCTTGAGCGTATAGCTGCCCGTGTCGAAGAGAACATCCGACATGTTCACGATGAGGCCGCGAGCGGAATCTTGCGTTTGCAGTACGGCGTTCAATTGCCCGAGAAGCTGTGCGCGGAGTTCCGCTTTTTCCGATTCAGCTTTGGCGGCGGCCGCGCGAGCTTTGTCCGCGTCTTCTTTTGCCCGTGCAGCGTCGGCGGAGGCTTTTTCTGCTTCTGCCTGGGCCAGGCGTTTTTGTTCGAGCGCAGCTTGCTGATCGGCTAGCGCTGCCGCGCGAGCTGTCTCCGCCTCTTCCTTGGCTTTCGCGGCGTCCGCGGCTGATTTTTCGGCTTCGGCTCTCAAACGTTCCGCCTCGGCTTTGGCGGTTTCAGCGGCCTGCCGTGCTTGCTCGGCGTCCGTGCGGCGTTTGATTTCGTCGGCGGCATCCTGACGCGCTTTCGCTTCGCGGGCTTCGGCGGCGGCTTTGTCCGCGGCGGCCTTGGCTTGCGCTACTTCTTCGGCTTTTTGTTTTACGGCGATGACGCGAGCTTCCTCTGCCGTTTGCACGGAATCACGCGCCGCAGCGGTGACGGATTTTTTGTCGCGTTTCTGGCGATAGAGATCTTCGGCGGAAGCGAGTTGCTGCGCCGCTTTGGTCAGAGAAGGGCCGGCATATTTTTCAGCGCCGGCGTTGCGAGCGATGCGGACGGCGTTGCGCGCTTCGAAGAGTTCGACCGGCGTTTTGCGATCGATGCCGAAAATGGCGTTTTCGATTTTCGTGTTTGAGGACGAGTAGACTCCGCGAGCGAGGAGCTCGTAGCGCGCCTCGATGGTTTCTCCGCCAGTCACAGCATCCAGCGAATTTTCCGAGACGACCGTGTCGCCGGGTTGCGTCACTGCAAAGTAGGGTTCCGCGGTGACAATCATGCCGAAATTCTGCAGGTCGGAAATCGCTTTAACCTGCGCTTGCCCATTCTTGATTTGGACTTCGCCGAGATTGACGGCGCGGCCTTGCGGAGAAACCGCCCAAAGAACGTAAGTGAGATATTCGAGACCAAACTTGGTCGCCTCTTCAAAACCTTCGAACTTCGCGTCAATTTCGACTCGATTGCCCTTATTTTCGACTTTGGCTTCGCCCGCGGCTTGCTGCATCAGGTCCGTGCCATGAAAGAGGATTTTTAGCGTGGTCCCTTTGCGGCCGTAATTAATGGCTTTCGTCGTGCGGGAAACGGGTGCGGTTGTTGGAGCAACTGTTTGGCTCGAGGCGCGCAACGCGAAAAGGCCGAGCAGGCCCATCACCGCGATGCACAGCGCGGCAAGGCGCAAATTGAAATTTGTGCGAACTGAGTATGGAGAATCGTCGGTGATGCGTCGAAGCATGTGCATGCCATCCCGCTGCGGCTGGTGGCCGCGGCAATTGCGATTTTGTTGCCCAGATTAATTTCAGAGTAACAAGAGAAAACCGCTAATTTGCAAGCGATTTGCGGCGTTTGCGCAACTGATTACACCTGTACTTTCAGACAAGGTGAGGCGAGTCAGTCCATATAGGCGCGGCGGAACCTGGCCGCCGAAGCGGAATTGGGGGCACCTGCTGGATGCAATGCATACGTGCAGGACCTGCGGGTGAATACTCCTAGCGGGACATCAAGTCTTTCCAACGCTTCCACGCGTCTTCGCGGGCATGTTTGTTGGCCTCGCTGGCGTCGGGCGCTTCGCCTGCGCGCATGAAGCCGTGGCCTGCGCCGTCGTAGGTCACGGGTTCATACGCCTTGCCTGCAGCTTTCATGTTGGCAATCGTGTCCTGCAAACCTGCGTTAATGCGCGAGTCGTTTCCAGCGTAGAAGCCATACACAGGAGCCTTGATTCGCGCCATGTCTTCCTTATTCGGCGAGGAACCGTAAAAGACGAACGCGGCGGACAGGTCTGCGCGATTCGCGGCGAAGCGGAACGTCTGGCTGCCGCCCCAGCAGAATCCGGCCACGAAAAGTTTTCCGTTCGACGCAGGCAGTTTCAGGCCGTAGTCGGCCGCTGCGTTCAGGTCGGCGGTCACTTGATCGGGGTTGAGCTTGCTGACCGCTTCGATCGCCGAATCCACATTGAAGTCCTTGGTGCGGCCGCCGTTGGCGGCCATGCCAGTGAGCAGGTCCGGCGCGACGGCGATGTAGCCCGCGGCTGCGACCTCGTCGGCAAGTTCCTGCGCCCAGTCACTCAGACCAAAAATCTCGTGAATGACGAGCACGACGGGGCGCTTGTCTTTCGTTTCGGGGTACGCGATCAGCGTGTCCACGGAGCGGCCCTTGTGCTTGATGGTGACCCATTCGCGATGGCGGGGCGATTTGGCGAGCTGGTCCTTCGCCCAGTCCTGCGCGGCAGCAAATTGTGCGGTGAACAGAAGTGCGACGGCGGCGAACAACATCCGTTTCATGGGACCCCCTCAGTTGAACGAGCGAGGAAATGCTAGTGGGTTAGGCGAAATCGCGCAAGCGTCATTCGGTGCGGCCCAAATGTCAGGGCGTGCAGGAGGCAGGGACCGCGATCGTCTGGCCGATATGGAGTTGATGGGGGTTGGTTAGGGACGGGTTAGCCGAAGCGAGGCAAGGCCAGTAGGAAGCGTGACCGTAGGCGGCGAGGGCGAGTTTCGAAAGCGAATCGCCGGCTTGAATGGTGATCGTTTGTGCGGAGTGCCGATGAGAGGTGGTGCGCGCTGGCAAAACGAGTTGCGTACCTGGGACGAGCCGGCCCGGATCCTCGACAGCGGGATTGGCGGTGAGGAGTTCGAGCCACCGAGTTCCGCGGCCCAGATGCTGGCGCGAAAGAGTCCAAAGCGTGTCGCCGGGCTGGACAACGATCAGAGTCGCCGTCGGTGGCGATGATGTGTGTGGAAGCGACGCCGAGAACGACTTTGGCTGCGGTGTAACGCGAGGCTCGACAGGACGAATCGTCATAATTGCCGGCGGCGCTGGTTGTGTGCGACGACCGACAAACGGGTCGATGCGGCGCATGCGAGACGACGGCAATGAGGGCGCGTTAGGAACGGCTGGATGCGAGAGCGGCGCAACGGGTCGCGTGTTAATGAAATTCTTTGGATGCGGTTGTAGCAGGGAATTGGAATTTGGTTCCACCAACGGTGCAATGATTTTCGGCGCGGCGAGTTCGGTCTGACTCGAAGGCAAATGGAACGGCGAAATCTTTTTGGCGTTGCGGTAACGGCGAGCGACGTCGCCGAGAGGTTCTTGTGGCGTCGCCGAGTTGGCGTCGAGAGCCTGCACATCCGGCGGTGCTGCGGGAGACGGTGCTGACGGATCCGGTGCTGACGAATTCTTGTGATTCGCCGCCTCGGCGCGTGCCTGATCTTCCGTCGTGAGAATCTTTCCGCGGTGCAGAT
>WNFS01002191.1_pt1 | contig 14814 bp, 11 predicted proteins | sample 5400141 | NCBI WGS metagenome assembly WNFS01 (sample SAMN13153358, study PRJNA577476) | soil metagenome | isolation source: 60 cm saprolite under Madrone tree | place: USA:California | collected 2016-06-14
GGCGATGCGTCGAGCAGCCGGCTACCGGGAATCATACCGGCAGGATAGGTCAGCCAAACGGGGTACCAATAGGACTCAATTTCGCGCGTCGCGGGCCACCGCGAGCTAGCTCCGCCGTCGAAGTTCTCAAAGCTCGGCGGGTTCAATAGCAATGTCTTCATTACATCAGGCATTCGTCATCCTCAGTGTGGTGCAATGTCAAAGCCCTAAATTCTGTGCTCTGTGTGGGTTACCGGGTTCTGCCCAACCGGCCTGCGTACTGTTACTTCGCCACTATTCTAGTGTACCCGACTTGGTGGCCGAGCCAAACCACAATTCAAGCGTGTTTCGAATGCTTATACGATGCCTCGGTAGGTGGTGGCGTTGTGGCTTTCCTGAACTTTTGTTACGAAATTTTAAACTGGGTATCGGCCTGCGCTCGATTGAGCCGCTCAAGGATTGCTTCAACCCAGTCTTTATGTTCCGGCTTCATCAAAACCGAGCGGAGGCAGGTCACCGTTTCCGAATCGCTGAGGCCTTCCAAACCGACGCCGCTCCAAAACCGGCTCGGAAGCTCGGCAACCGCCAAATGCAAATCATGCTTCGCTGCGGCGGCGAAAATCTCGCGCGATCGTGCCGAGGCTTTTTCCATCGTCGCCTCGCGCGGAAGAAATACCAATATGTCTAATTCCGGCTCAAACGCCGGAACAAAAACCTCTTCGTGCTTGAGATGGTGGTAGAAATGAAGAGCGGCCTCGCGTCCGGCTTCAAGTCCCTTCGCAAACTCACCGCCATGCTCAAGCGGCAACAATTTTTGCGTCGCCCAAAGTGCCGCTGCAGCGGCACCAGGCCGCGAACATTCAAGGCTGATCTCTCCCAGATGCAATTCGGCCGAACTGAAATAGGTATATGGCGATTCATGCTTGTAGAGTTTGCCTACAGCCGGATCGCGAAAGAGCACGCAGCCGCACCCATAGGGCTGCAGTCCGTGTTTGTGAGGATCGATTACGATTGAATCGGCCTCGGCTATACATGCGAATGAATTCTCGGCGCGGACGCCGAGGTTCGATGCGAGTTTGAAATACCCACCGTATGCCGCATCCACGTGCACTCGGAATTCGTAGCGTTCGCGCAATGCCAAGATTTCAGCCAGCGGATCCACCGAGCCTGTGGCGGTCGTTCCGAGAGTCGCAACGACCGTGCCGACGTCGCCAGTCTTCAACCTCGATTCGAGCGCGTCAACGTCCATCCTTCCGTGGTTGTCACACGCGACGGAATCGAAGTCGAGCTGCAGTACCGAGCTGATGCGTTTGTGCGTATAGTGAGCCTGTTCACTGGCGAGAATTTTCTTTCGCGATTGGAGCTTCCCGGAAACCCACAGCGCCTCCAGGTTGGCCATCGTTCCACCGCCACACAAGTGCCCGAGGAATTCCTTCCATCCAAACATCGCGGCGATTTCTGCGACTGCTTCCTTCTCCATCGCAGAGGTAGCCCGCCCGCCGTCCAACGCGTGGTTGTTAGGGTTGATGAACATCGCCAGCGCATAGGCCAGACGCGCAATCGGATGCGGCGGCTTGAGCATCTGCCCGGCATACAGCGGATGGAAGTAAGGAAAATTGTCCTGCAGTCTCTCGGCGGTCGCCGTAAGAACTTCTAGTAGCCGGTCATTGTTCGTTCGTCGCGGCTCAAATTCCGGCAAATGGCGAAATCCATCGTCGAGTCTGGCCAGCGCTTCGCCCAGAATTGTGATGCTTTTTGAATCAAGCATGGAAATTATTGGAAGTCACTCGCTCTGCTACTCGATGACCTTATCAATTTGCCCGGCGGTCCGTAGCAACTCCACTTGCGCCTGCTGCCTCTGGAACGTGGCGTCGAGGTACGCCATCCATCGGTCGCTTTCTTCCAGCCGCGCGCGTTCGACGTCCCGCAGATTCGTTTTCCCCTCTTCAAATTGTGATTGCAGCGCGCTCACGCTTTGTTGCGCCAACTGCAACTGCAGCCGCGCGACTTCCTTTGCGGCATCCATTTCCCGCAAGCGGCGCGTCTTCTTCTTCACATCGGCGCTGACCTGACTTTTCTTGTTCTCAAGCGTCGCTTTCGCTACTTGCAGATTCACATCCGCCAATCCAACGGCCGCCTTCGTCCGTGCGCTGAAAATCGGCATCTGCACCTGCACTCCAGCGTTGAGATTGTTCCGCTGAAAAGTCTGGAAGAATTGATCGTAATTGTTGAACTTGGCCAGCAAGCTGTAGACACTCACCAGCTCCACCGTAGGCAGACGACCACCTTTTTCGCCGCGGTAACGAAACTCTTTTGCGCGAACATCCGATTGCGCCAGGCGAATATCCGTATTGTTTTCCATCGCGAGCGCAACCAGATTCGCGCCTTCCTGTTCAGCGGCCCCAGGAAGTTCATCCGCGGCCAACTCAAACTGCTGTTCCGGCGCAAGTCCCAATTGATCTCGCAAATAGGTTTCCAGTTCTTCTTGCCTGGATTCGAGCTGCAGCACTTTCTGCGCCACCTGGGCTCTCGTTAGTTGCGCCCGCGTCACTTCCATCGGCAATTCGAGACCTTCACCCGAGCGTTCCTGCGTCACACCCAAAATCTTCTCCGCGCTGTCATTTTCTTTGCGCAAGAGCTCAAGCGAGTGCCTCACCTTAGTGAGTTCCAGATACGCCGTCGCCGTTCCCGCAATCACAGCGCTTCGCACGTCTTCGAGAAGAATTTTCTGCGCTTTCGCTTGTTCCTGTTGCTCCTTCGCAGCTCCACGCAAGGGCAAATTGAAGACCTGCTCGGTGTACGTCACGTTGAAAATCGAGGGCGCCCGTCCTCCGGGAGTCTCCGGAATGCCGTAGGTGTATCCCGCTCCCGAGCCGACGTACAAATTCGGCAGGAAATCGGCTTTACTGATCATCGCCGCCCGGTCCGCGACCGACGCCTGAATCCGCGCAATCTTGATGTCCTTGCTGTTCTGCAACGCCAACTCGAGCGTGCGCTTTAGCGTTAAAGCAATCGGCGGCGGCGTTTGCTGTCCGTATAACGCCGTTGCAGCCGCACTCGATAGGAGCGCCGCGATCACCGTTCGATGGAATCGTCGCATTGTCATACTCCGTAAAATACTCACCCAGAAATTATTCGTAACGCAGAGACTCGATCGGCTGCAAGCTTGACGCGTTGTTCGCTGGTAAGTAGCCAAAGAAGAGCCCCGTAGAACACGACACGACGAAAGCAACTACAACACTCAGCGGCGAAATCGGCACACGCAGGTTCCCTGGCAGGAAAAATTGCGCCGCTACCGGCACCGCCAACCCAATCAGGATTCCCAACACGGCGCCACCGCCACTGATTAGAAATGCTTCAATCAAGAATTGATAAAGAATATCCCGCCGCGGGGCGCCAATCGCTTTTCGGATCCCAATCTCACGGGTGCGTTCTTTCACCGTAACCAACATGATGTTCATGATGCCGATCCCACTGATCAGCAACGCAATAAACGCAATCACGATCAGTACAATCGTCAAAGCCAGTGATATGTTTTGCGCCGCGACCAGGATTGCCGTCAACGTCTGTACATTGTATTCCGCTTCGGGTGGATGCCTGCTGCGCAGCAGCGCGCCAACTTGTTTCTGAACCCGGGGGACTTCTTCCGCACTACCCGCTTGCGTATCCAGCACGCGAAGCACGTCCGTTCCGGTGTACGACTTCATCAGCCCAAAAGGGATCAACACGGATTCATCTTGAATGTCGGACAATCCATAGGTCTCGACGCGTTCTTTGAAAACACCAATCACGGTGAACGTCAATTCGCCCATGCGGAGTTGCTGACCGACTGAACTCTCATGGCCATACAACTTTTCGGCAAGCTTCGCTGTAATCAGGCAGACCTTTCCTCGGCTCACCATATCCGTTGCATCAAAATAACGTCCGCGAACGACAACCAACCGTTTGATGGTCTGGTAGCCGTCCGTCACGCCAATCAACGTTACCGGGCGAACCCTTCCCTCGGCTACGACGGACATAAGCAGATCACTTGTGCCGGCCACTTGCGCAACACCTGGAATCGACCGCGCCGCTTCCATGTCTTGTAGTGTCAGCTCATGACTTATCGGCTGCGATTTGTCCGGCGTTTTGACCACTTCCACCCACACCAGATTTGCGCCGACGCTTTCAATCTGCGAGATAACAAACTTCTTGCTCGTCAATGCAACAGTTACGACTAAAACGATGGAAGCGCTCCCAATGATGACACCGAGCGACGTCAGCGCGGCACGCAACTTGTTCGCGCGGAGTGCATCTATTGCGACCGTAAACGTTTCGTGCAAATGCATCGTGTTCTAGCTAATGCTTCTTGACCCGCTTCAACGCTTCGTTCGCGTACCGGTTCTTCGGTTCCAGCTTCAAGGCGGTCTCATATTCGGTCGTCGCTTGTTGCAGGTCATTTTGGCGCTCGCGCAGACGTCCCAGCCAAAAATGGCCCATTGCCGGCGAAGGATACGTATTGCGCCGTGGCACATTGCTGATGTAACCACGAATCGCATTCTCCGCTTCAGGCAGTCCCTCGCCTCGCAAGATTGCGGCCACCGCCCGATAAAATGCGCCTCGTGGATCTCGCGGGTTCAGTTTCTCGCCCAGTTGGGCCACCACGATCAATCGATCAGATTGATCATGCTTCATCGCATAGTCGCCAATGTCGTACACCAAATCGGCCGACATCGGGTTGCTTTCGAGCGCCTTGGTGAATTCGGCGTCTGCTGCCGCATAGTCTTTTTTTTGGCGGCGGCAATTCCCTCGGGCATAGTGCCCTTCCGCCGCATCCAGCGCCGCGATTCTCTCAGTCTCCCGCGCCGCTTTGTCCTCACCGCCGCCCACAATGCCAGGCGCACTGCAATCGAACTCAATCAGCGCCTGCATCGCGGAAAAATTACGCTCGTCCAGTTCCACGGCCGTGGCGAATTCCTTCCTCGCTTTCTTCGCAAAAGAAATCGCGGCGAACCATCCTGCCCGATCGGCTCTTTCGCCAGACGCCCTACCCAGCCACTCGTGGTTAAACGAGTTCTTCGGATCGATCGCAACTGCCTTTTCGGCGCTAGCGCTGGCCCGTTCAAAATCCTGCATTTCGTAATACGATTTTGAGAGCAGGAGATAAATTTCGGAATTTTGCAGGTCTGCAGCGCTCGCCGCCTGCAGTATCTGAATAGCTTTTGGATACTCGCCTTCCATGTAAGCGCGTAACGCTGCTTCTACAGCTTCGCTTCGATTCACGGCGCTCGTAGCCGCGGCCCCGATTAGCAGGCAAGCCGCAATTCCCCAAAACCGTCGCTTAACTCCCATTGGACCGGCCCAGATAATCCGACGCATCCGGATTCGTCACTTGCACCAGCATGCCGTCTCGCAAGTCGAAATCTCCCGGTAGCGCCACCAATTCCCTATCACTTAGCCCCGCCACCACTTCGTAATTCGCCGCATCGGCAATCCCCACAACAATTGGCCGCTTCTCAAGCGAATTTTTCCCGACGTTAATGCCCCCGTCTTTCACCACAAAAACAAATCTCATTCCGCCGCTCGACCCCACGGCCGAGCGCGGCACAGTCAGCACGCCGTTCCGCTCCCGCGCGCTGATTCGCACATCCACATTGATGTTCGGAAGTAGCTCCAGCTTTTCGTTGTTCACGGAACACAATAGCTCGCCTACGCTTCGTGAGTTGCGGGATACCACTTGCTTCGGTATCACTGTCGTCTTCCCTTCCCAACTACGATTTGGCAGTGCATCCCACGTAATGCGAACAGCTTCGTTCGGCTCGAGCCCTCCCAGTTCCGGCTCATCCACAAACGCGCGGACGCGAACTTGATGCAAGTCCGCCATCTCGGCCAGCAAATCACCGACCTTCACAAAATTGCCTTGCTTCACCGGCAGTGAATAAAGCGTCCCGTCTGCTGGCGCAGCGATTCGACCGTCGCGAACTTTGTCGTTCAACGCAGCCACTTCGTTTTGCGCTTGCTGTACTGCCAACTGGAATTTGCCGGCGTCGAGTTTTACGGATCGGTCGAACTCTTGCTTCGCCGCAGTCAAACGGTCGACCTCCGCCTGCGCTTTCGTCAACTCCACTTCATTCGCGGCAAGCTCGTCTTTGGTCGCCGCCTGTTGCGCGATCAATCTCTGCAAAGCATCGTGGCTACGCTTGATCCGGTCTCGCTCCGCTAGCGCTTTTGCCAAATCTCCGGAGGCTTTCGCGGCCGCGTCCGATCGCCCGCCGCCCAGCGCCGCTCGCAAATCATCCTGCGCCTGCAACAATCGCGATTGTGCTTGCGCCATCTGCGCCGCAGCATCCTTCACGTCCAACTCCAGCAGTAGTTGGCCCTTCTTCACCGGCTGCCCCTCGGTGACGTGCACTTTCTCCACGAACGTATCGAGCTGCGCCCGCACCACAAAAGGTGAAATCGGTTCCACCTTGCCATTGGTCGTAACCGAAGCCACCAGGTTTTCCCGTACTGGCCTCACAGCCATAACCTTCGCAACGGGTTGCCGCCCGCTGAGTCGCACCAGCAGGTACGCCACAATTCCCGCGGCTGCCAGAAAAATCAAAATGCGGTTTCGAAGTTTGCGTTCCATACGTTGACTGGTTGCGCCTCGCACCGTTCCGGCACACGTAATTCTCGAAACGCCGCCGGCGTTCTCCAAATTCCTGCCAAACTATTTACAAAACTTGCCTGCCGCCGCCCAGCGGGAAATCGTTCCCCATCAGTTTACAAGAGCCTTCCCACTTGCACTATACAAAGACTGCCACATCTTGCTTACACTCAGAGAGATGCAGGGGCCGTCGCGAAAGATGCAAGTCTTTGCCTCGGGTGGCAACGCAGTGATTTAGCACCCCCGCTATCTGTTGTAACCTTTCAACACCGCAAACGTATTACAGTCAGAACGGTTGCGCTCTTTGATTCAGCTCTCCGGCGGGGTGTGCTAGTGATTGAAGCTCGTAGTCTGTCCAAGCGGTTCCAAGACAAAAAGCGCGGAGAAGTGCGCGCCGTCGACAACGTTACGTTTACTGCTCATCCAGGCAAGATATACGGCCTGCTCGGCGCAAACGGAGCCGGCAAAACGACCACTCTCCGGTTGCTGGCCACCATCCTCGAGCCCACCGACGGAACTGCTATCGTCGACGGCCACGACATCGTCGAAGCGCCGGAAAAAGTTCGCGCGTCCGTCGGATTCCTCTCCGGCGGCACCGCACTCTACCCGCGTCTCACCGCTCAGGAAATGGTCGAATACTTTGGCCGATTGAACGGCCTCGACGAGGCCACCCTCAAGAAGCGCCTCGACGCTATTTTCGACCGCCTTGACATGAACGAATTCCGCGACCGCCGCTGCGACAAACTCTCCACCGGCATGAAGCAAAAAACTTCCATTGCGCGGACGCTCGTCCACGATCCACCCGTAATGATTTTTGACGAGCCTACGTCCGGTCTGGACGTCATGACCGCGCGCACGATCATCGGCTTCATTAAGGAGTGTCGCGATCGTGGCAAAACGGTGATCTTCTCCACGCACGTCATGAGCGAAGTGGAAAAGCTCTGCGATATCGTCGGAATTATTCAATCGGGAAAGCTCCTTACCGAGGGAACGCTCACTCAGCTTCGTGAAAAGCACGGCGAACAGGATTTGGAAGAGATTTTCGTCAAAGTCGTTGCGCCCCTGTACGTCGAACCGGAGGCCAAGTAAATGTCACTCCGAAATATTGGAATCGTCTACCGTAAAGAACTGAGGGAAGCCCTTCGCGATCGCCGTACCGTGATTGCGAGCGTCGTTATCCCCCTCTTTCTGTTTCCTCTGTTGAGCGTAGGATTCGGCACGCTGGTGTCCTCCATCGTGGATAAGACGAGAGAAGCTTCTCCCAGGATAATGGTAATCGGTGGCGACGATTCTCCCGGCGTTCTAGCAAGTCTTAAGGCCACGCCAAAAGTTGAAATCGTTTCTGCGGCCGCTAACTGGAAAGACTTGATCATTGAAAAACAAATTCCCGCCGCCATCGAAATTCCGTCGGGCTTCGACAAAAGCGTTGTCGACCAGAAAAAGCTCGAAGTGATGATTTACAACTATTCAGGCGATTTGAAATCCGATATCGCGGCGGGCAAGATGGACACCGCACTGAAGGCCTACCGGGATGACGTGGTGAAGAAGCGCGTCGTCGCGCAGAAATTGCCCGTGGAAGTGCTGACACCGTTCGAAGTGACGCAAAAGAATATAGCTCCTCCAGAAAAATCCGGTGCCGCGCTTTTCTTTGGAGGATTCATCGCATATATCGTCGTCTTCCTCTGCTTCAACGGAGGCATGCATCCTGCGATCGACTTGACCGCGGGCGAAAAAGAACGCGGCACCATGGAAACTATTCTGTCGAGTCCCATTTCCCGCGCCCACCTCGTTGTTGGCAAATTCCTCCTCGTGCTCACTACGGCGCTTTCCACTGCTGCTCTTTCGGTCATCTCCATGGGCATTTCCTTCGCCTTGGTTAATGTGCTTCATGGCAAGACGATTCAGGCGGGAAATGAAGGACCGGTAATGCATATAGGGGTCGGCGCGGCGCTGTCCGTTTTCATTATGGCCGTACCGCTTGCGGTCCTCTTCTCGTCAATCTTGTTGATGATTGCGTCGTTCGCGAAAAGCTACAAAGAAGCGCAGACGTACATCGTGCCAATGGTGTTCATCATCATCATTCCGGCCATCGCCGCGATGTTGCCCGGCGTGGACCTCAACGCAAAACTTGCGCTCGTGCCAATCTTGAATGTGAGTTTGCTTTGTAAGGAACTGGTCATTGGCACGTACCACTGGAACTTCATCGCCATCATTTTCACGTCCACCTGCGCGTACGCGGCAGTCGCCTTATTCTTGGCGGTAAAAATGTTCCAGCGGGAATCCGTACTCTTCCGCTCCTAGCCCGCCGGAACACGGGAACTCTGCAGGGTCAATCTTCGTATCTGCTCATATGAGGCGCTTCGGCCGAATCCTCGCCATCTTGATTCTCTTTCCTGCTGCGATCTCCGCCATCGGTGGCTGGTTCGCTGGCCCCATGTTTCTCCATCCCATCAAGCGGCCTCTGACTGCGAACCTGATCCGCGAGGCCGACGAAAGTTTTAAACACACCCACGGCACGCGAGAAGATATTGTCGTCCGCGCTCCCGATGGCGCTTTGTTACGTGGCTGGAAGGTTCGCGCGGAAAAGCCGAATGGCTCCTGGGTTCTGCTCTTTCACGGAGTCTCCGACAACCGCATCGGCGTCATCGGCCAATCTGAGTTTCTTTTGCAAAATGGCTACTCCGTCGTAATGATGGATTCTCGCTCGCACGGCGGCAGCGAAGGCCCGATAGCCACATATGGCTGGCTCGAACGAAAAGACACGAGCGCAGTCATCGACACGCTCGAGCGCACCGGACATCCCCAGCATCTCTTCGCACTCGGCGAATCCATGGGAGCGGGCATCGCCTTGCAATCTGCTGGCGCTGATTCCCGCATCGAAGCCGTCATCGCAGAAGCCTCTTTCGCCAATCTGCGGGAAGCCGCATACGACTACGCGGGCCTCCGTCAATATCCCTGGCTGGGCAAGACGCTCTTCGCTCCCGGCGCGTGGCTGATGGTCTATCGCGGCGAACATCTCGCCCGTTTCCCGGGTGCCGAGGTTTCTCCGGAGAAAGCTGTCGCGGCACGAGCGTTCCCGGTTCTTATTATCTGTGATGCCGAAGATCACGCTCTTCCCTGCCGCCACAGCGAAATGATTTTCCGCGCCGCCGTTGGGCCGAAAGAATTTTGGCGAGTTCCTCGCGCATACCACACCGCGGCCCTCGGCTATGAGCCAGACGAATTCAGAAAACGTGTCCTGGGTTTTCTAGATCGCTTGCGCAACAATCAGCCAGCCGCCGCCAGCTAGATCGCTTTCAGCACCATCAATATGCGGTCATCTTCGTAAATCCCGCCCCGCGAGTGCGCATTCACCGCTTCCAGCACGCCGTCCATTATTTCTTGCGGAGCCAAAGCTCGCAGGCGCGATACCAATTCCGCCAGACGCGGCCGGCCAAATTCATTTCCAGCTCCGTCCATGGCTTCCGTGATTCCATCCGTACAGGCCACGAGCAAATCATCTTTTCGCAACACAACCTCACCGGGTTGATACTCCTGGTCGGGCAGCAAACCCACTACCATCCCTCCCTCCGTCAGCCATTCACACGATCCATCCGCTCGAACGACCGCGGGCGGCACATGACCCGCATTTACATACCTCAAGTTCCGGCCGCTTTCATCGAGCGATGCCAAAAACATGCTCAAGTATTTTGTCCGCCGTCCACCTGCCCCGGCAATCACCATTTTTTGATTGATCGTGGCCGGCAGTTTTTCCAGCGGTCCGGGCTGATCAACCAGCGCGTGCAAGGTCGCTTGCACGTTCGCCATTACCAGCGCCGACGCCGCACCTTTTCCTTCCACGTCCGCCACCACGATCAGAAGTCCACCAGACTCCGCCGGCGCCAGTCGCACAAAATCGTAGTAGTCTCCTCCGACCATCTGCGACGCGCGATGCGACACGGCAATTTCCACGCCCGGCACAACTGGCGGTGAATTCGGTAACAGACTCGCTTGAATCTCGCGTGCAAGCGACAAGTCGCGTTCCAACTTCTCTTTTTCAACCCTCTCCCGGTGCAGTTGCGCCTTTTCCAGGGCGATAGCCACGTGCGCGCTGAGCGCATCCAGAAATGCCTCGTCCTCAGTCGTAAACGCGTCTTCTTTATTCAGGAGTTGCAGCACGCCGACAATTTGTCCGCCTTCATTTCGAATTGGCAGGCATAGCAGGCTTCGCGTCGTAAATCCCAGCCTCCGGTCCACGTCCGGTTCGAACCGCGGATCCTCATACGCATTTTCGAGCCGCAGAGACTTTCCATTCTGCGTAACCCATCCGGCAATGCCACGGTCCGCCGGCAGGCGAATCACCTGCTGCTCCAAACCGAGACCGACGAGCGACCAGATTTCATTTTTTTCGGCGTCAACCAAAAATACGGTTCCGCGTCCAGCGCCCGTCTGCCGCGTTGCAATCTGCAGAATGATATGAATCAGCTCGCCCAGATCCAGCGTGGAATTCAGCTTCTTTGTCGCTTCAACGATGCTCGACAGCTCCTCCATCGTACCGCGCCGCTCGGCAAGAGCCAGCGCCAGCGCTGCAAAACGCGCGAGCAATTCTAGCTGCGATTTCGCTTCATCCGAAAACGCACTCTCTCCATGTACCTCCAGAATTCTCATACGAAAATCGTCGCCGCCAAGCGCACCCGTCCACATCGTTGACGGCAGATCGCTTTTCTCTGTCGTAGTCGTCCGCTCCAGACGCGCAGCACCTTCCGGCAGCGTCCCAATCTGCGCCCAGATGTCCGCAACCTCTTGTTCAAGGCGCCACAGTCGCGCTCCAACCGCACCCGGAAGCGTCGTCGCCGCCCGCACCACACGCAACGCCAGTTCATTTGGGGGGATGCGGCCTTCCAGCTGGCCAAGGCTGTCCGCTAATTCCGGAGGAACTCCCGCGGTCGCACTTTGGTGCGGGGTGCTTTGCGGCGCGCGTTGTGGGGTGGGCTTCATTCGGAACGTGCCGTCGTCCGCGGCACGCGCCGCATAGCCTAACAAGAGAATCGCAGGATGAGAAGAGCGCAGTGAAGTTTCACTTCGGACCGCTCGATGCCTCCCGGTTCGTTTCCCATTCCTGGCTCAGTCGCCTCACTGTTTCCCGGAGTCGCACCGCGAGCGCAGCAATCGTCTCGAGGCGCGTCTGCGCCCCCGGCGGCAATTTTCCATCGTTTTTGCGGCGCACTTCGGAGAGCAACAGTTCCGCGTTCCCCAATATTCCCGTCAGCGGATTGTTAAGCTCGTGCCGCAGCAATTGGCCGAAATCGTCGATGCCACGGCAGCCTTCCACCGGTTGTCTCTCGTTCTGCGCCGCAAGGACATGAGTTTCTACTTCGCGGGATCGCTTCAACCGCCTCTCTACCGCTTCCGCTGCCGCGGGAAAATTGGCGTCCGGCAAACCGATATAGTCTGCAGCTCCTGCTGCCACGAGCGCGTCAAGTTCCGCTGGCCGCGCATCATTTCCGAATACAACGACTGGCGCGTAACCTGCCAGTACAGACACCACCGCGTCTAACGGCAAAGGCACACCATCGTGGTTGTTTCCACGAACCGCGGCTTCTTGCAACACAATTACCGCTGGCGTCTCTTCGCGCATAACCATTCGCGCCGCGTCCACGCTTCGCACGATCGCGACCCGCGGCTTTCGCTCGCGCAATTGCAACTCGCTCCTCGTCCGCGCGCACAACTCCTCGTCGCCGCTGATTAATAAGACAGTCTGTTCCCGTGTTCCCATGATTTATCCCGTCGTTGCTGTGTTCTTCCGCAGTGGACTGACTTGTCTCACTCCGGAACTATCCTTCGTCCGTAACACCTGATGCACCTTTTCCAGCAGTTCCTCAACCCGAAAAGGTTTCGCCACGTGTGGGACGCGGTTTTTCATCAAAAACGCATGCGTATTCGTCCCCAGCACATCTCCTGTGACAAAAAGAAACTTCTCTTGCAGGGCGCGCCGCGCCGGTGTCAGGGATTCGTACAGAGTCTGCCCATCAAGATTCGGCATTTTCATGTCACAGACGATCAAATCGAATTCGCTCCCCGAAATCCGCGCCGGCGCATCCCTTCCATCAAGAAGTGTTTCCACTTCGAAACCTTCGTCGCGGAGAACGTCTGCGATAAGCTGTGCCACCGTCGGCTCATCCTCGACGACAAGCACACGCCGGGCCAATGTGTCGTTGGTAGATAACGCTGCCGCCCGCGGTCCGCTTACCAGCGTTGGCTGATTCCCTGGCCTTGTTGAATCGATTTCACTCGTCTCGCGTTGTTCTGCCACAGGCAGTTCGATGGTAAAAACAGCGCCGCCTCCTCTCGGACTAGTCACATGTACCTGCCCCCCATGTTCCCGCACCAGGCTCAGCACAATCGCTAGTCCAAGTCCCGTGCCCACTCCAGCCGCCTTCGTTGTAAAAAATGGATCGAAAATGCGCGCCATGATGCTTTCCGGTATCCCGGGACCGGAGTCGCTAATCTCCAGCCGCACGCGATTGTCCCCGGTGTGTTGCGTCCTCACTCGAATCGTTCCGCCGCCGTTTTGCGACTCGATAGCCTGTCGGGCATTTCCTATTAAATTGATCAACACCTGCTGCAGTTGCCCGGCGTCGGCCACCACGTTGGGCAATTGTGCGTCCAGCCAAATTTCCAAATGAATCCGTTCGGCCGCCAGGCTGAATCTTTGCAAATCAATCGTCCGTTGAACCAACTGGTTCAAGGACACTGGTCGCCGCTCCGGCGCCGTCTCTCGCGCCGCCAGTAACATGCGTCGCAGGATCGCTCCTGCGCGTTCCGCCTCGGAAAATATCTTTCGAAGTTCCCCGAAATCCCCTTCAGCGTCGTTTCGTAGCAGCAATCGCTGTGCGTAGCCCAGGATACTCGTCAATGGATTGCTCAATTCGTGCGCCACGCCCGTAACCATCTGTCCTAGAGCCGCGAGTCGTTCCGTTTGCAAAAGTTGTGCCTGAAATACACGGTTGGCGGTCAGATCCCGATAGAGCTCTATTCGCCCCATTCGTTCGCCCCGCGCGTTCCGTATCGGCCGCGACGCACGCTCCAATACTCGAGCCGCCGGCCGCACGAGGTGTACCTCTTCTCTTTCCCCGCCGTCGAGTCGCTTCGCCAGGTCCAACCAGTGTTGTGCAAAAACACCCGGGTCGGCGCTATGGCTCCGCAATCTTGTTATCAAGCTGCCTAGCGTCTTGTATTCATCTACTTCACTGGGGGCCAACCCAACAATCTGCGCGAAGCGCAAGTTCATCAACCGTATCTTTTCCTGCGCGTCGTAGACTACGACTCCCTGATCCAGCCATTCCGAAAGTCCGAGCAGTTCCGCCTGTGCCCGGCTTTCTTCCTCGGATCGAGTCACGCTGCTCGGCACCAGCGTAACCGCCCTATGCGCCAGCCCGGCTTCGCGCGAATGCATCCAGACGCGCACGCCGCATTCAAGTTCCGCCTCCAGCGACTCGTGCTCGGTTCGTGAAAGGCCTGTCTGCTTCCGCTGCCACGCGGCAACTTTTTCCCGGTCTCGCGCACGAAAATATTCGCTGAAGTGCCTGCCTCGTGGCAGCGAACCGTGCTTTTCCCCGGAACTCCGCCCCTCCAGCTCGGGCGTTAAGAGAAGAGTCCTCGCTGCCCGGTTGCTCGTGCTCGGTTCGCCTCCGGCGTTCAGCATCACAATTGCGTCCGTGCTCGCCTCCAGCAGCGATTTCGCTTGCCGTTCATCGCTAACCCCCGCCAGGCGCTTTCTTTCGGCAAGCAGAACGGTCGCCGCCAGCTTTCCCCGTAGCTCGATTCGTTCCAGCGCCGAGAGTGAAGCGTTGTTCGGATGGAATCCGGCGAGCAGCACCACTGCTGGCCCGCTCTCTTTCTGCATAAACGGTACGGCCACAACCCGAAGCAGCGTCTGCCCGGCATGGGACCATTTCAAATCGATGCCCATCGTCCGCCGCGCTTCGAGCGCTCGACGCGACAGTTCCTTCACGGCTTCTTCCGCCATCGAATGCCGAGGTTCCGATTCCCCGGCGGCGCAAACCACCGTGAAGTTTCGCTTCGTACTGTCGGAATCAATTTGCTCCGTTACGATGGCCGCATAAACGGCGCCGGCACCGCCCCCCAGACTGGCCCCCGGACTGGCCTTGCACAAACAGCTCTCGACGATTTCTTGCAGTAAATTCGCCGGCGAGGCACCTTCTTAG
>WNFS01002193.1_pt1 | contig 14812 bp, 9 predicted proteins | sample 5400141 | NCBI WGS metagenome assembly WNFS01 (sample SAMN13153358, study PRJNA577476) | soil metagenome | isolation source: 60 cm saprolite under Madrone tree | place: USA:California | collected 2016-06-14
GGCTTGAGAGCCGGCGATTTTCAACACGGCGCGTCTCGCGAACACGGCTCGGCCCGGCGCTGGGGACCAGGATGAATTCGCCGCCCAGCTGACGTTGGATCATCTCCGCAGAAGCAAAGAACAGCTTGGTCTCCCGGTACGAGATGATGAGACCACTGAACCAGCTCAAGAACGGAGGGCCGGCGTTGTTGTTCGTCGCGTAAAGCTCAGTCGCAGCACGACAACTGTCGAGCGGCAAAGTCCCTTGATGGGCGACTTGCTCGATGTGTGTCCACGAATGATCACGCCGGCGCTTGTTGCTTCGCCTTCGGACAGAGAGCGGCGGACCTGCTGGCGCCCTCGCGAAATTCGCGCGGGTTTTGTCCCGCTCAATTTTGAGGGTGATCATTGGTGCCCCCGTTTCAGCTAACGGGGACGATTAGAAGAAGCACGACAGGGATCGAATCAACCAGAGAAATGAGTCTGTCGCGATCTGGCGTAGAGTGGCGCGTAGAAACTGGCGAGGGCGAAAAACCTCTATCGAGCGAGTCGCCATGGCCAATTTGGTACTGGCTGTGCCGTATTTCGAAAGAACCGTGCGGCGAGTCGGACCTGCAAGCGTAGCAGCTCAGCCGGTTTCAGATCGTGCTTGTCAATTTGCGCTTTGAACCGCGGCGCTTCGCCATGGTCTGGAGGCCCAAGAGTGGGCGACCGCCTCTTCTTAGCATCTGTTTGCGGCGGCAAACGACGTCGCCTGCTTCGTCACCCTTCACCGCTCCCGGGACCGTCCGGGCAGATCTCACGGTTCGCTCTTCCGTGGTTCGGCATCCGACGGAGGGTGACTGTCAACATCCTCCGGAATCTCATGCAGAAGACTTTGTCCCTTCTGCAACCTTTGCCCCAAGGCTTCCACGAAACCTTCATACCGCTGACGGCCTTTCAGCTGCGCCGCCGCCTGTGCGTCTGCTGGGAGCGGCGGCGTGATGGTCAACCAGAAGCGGATGAACAGCGCCAAGGTCTCGATCGCAATGCCCACGTTGCGTTCGAGCCGCTGGACCTGCCGCGACAGCCGATCGAGGCGCCGCGCAAAAGCAGCCTCACGGCGGTCTGCGCCGTCTGGTGACAGGAAGGACGCGACCGCCGCCTCGACAATGGCCGAGCGAGAGAGCTTCTTACGGTCGGCGAGATCGGCGATCTGCTTTACGAGCTCAGGCGGGAAGTAGACGTTCATCCGGTGACGCATCGGCCACCTCAAAGCCCGAGCCCGTCGGCAGGATCGAGCGCCGCCTGCCGGGCAAGACCGCGCATCCGCTGGCTGAGCACACGGGCCTGCTGGACGCTGTCATCAGTGTCATCGGTGACGGCAAACTCCTTGCTCGGCGCCGACACCGTAGTTTCCTTGGCAATCGCCAGATGGTCCGGCAGCTCCGGTTCGCGGCGCAGACCGCTGTTGGCGGTGTCCTCACGCTTGTCGGTTTCGGTAAGCAGAGCGGCTGATGGTCTGCGAAGCGGGAGGGAAGACCATTCGTCGGGCGCTGCTGGATCCGGCTTAGGGCCAAGCTTCGGGGGCGACAACAGGCGCTCGGCGAAGCGCCTGTCTTCGAAATATCGGGCCTTCTTCGCCCGGATCGGAGGACATCCCGACATCAGCACGAGTTCGTCATTCGGCGGAAGCTGCATGACTTCGCCGGCGGTGAGAAGGGGTCGCGCCGTCTCCTGGCGCGAGACCATGAGGTGCCCGAGCCAAGGCGACAGCCGGTGACCGGCATAATTCTTCATCGCCCTCAGTTCGGTGGCGATACCGAGCGCGTCCGATACGCGTTTGGCGGTACGCTCGTCGTTGGTCGCGAAACATACGCGCACATGGCAATTATCGAGGATCGAGTTGTTAGGGCCATAGGCCTTCTCGATCTGATTGAGCGACTGCGCGATCAGGAAGCTTTTGAGGCCGTAGCCAGCCATGAAAGCGAGCGCCGATTCGAAGAAGTCGAGGCGGCCGAGGGCGGGGAATTCGTCGAGCATCAGCAGCAGCCGATGTCGGCGGTTTTTCGGATGCAGCTCTTCAGTCAACCGCCGGCCGATCTGATTGAGTACAAGGCGGATCAGTGGCTTCGTCCGACTGATGTCGGACGGGGGCACCACGAGGTAGAGCGTCGCCGGCCGATCGCCGGTGATCAGATCGACAATGCGCCAATCGCAGCGGCAGGTCACCCGTGAGACCACCGGGTCGCGATAAAGTCCGAGGAACGACATCGCGGTGGAGAGCACGCCGGAGCGCTCGTTCTCAGACTTGTTCAAGAGCTCCCGCGCCGCTGAAGCGACGACGGGATGCGGTCCCGCTTCGCCCAGATGCGGCGTCGTCATCATCGCCTTCAGCGAGGCCTCGATCGGGCGCCGGGGATCGGACAGGAAGGCCGCGACGCCGGCCAGGGTCTTGTCAGATTCGGCGTAGAGGACGTGCAGGATGGTGCCGACCAGCAGCGAATGGCTGGTCTTCTCCCAGTGGTTCCGGCGTTCGAGCGATCCTTCGGGATCGACGAGGATGTCGGCGACGTTCTGGACGTCGCGAACCTCCCACTCGCCCCTTCGCACTTCCAGGAGGGGATTGTAGGCCGCCGAGACCGCATTGGTTGGGTCGAATAGCAGCACACGGCCATACCGGGCCCGAAACCCTGCGGTCAGCGTCCAGTTCTCGCCCTTGATGTCGTGGACGATGGCCGAGCCTGGCCAAGTCAGCAGCGAAGGCACCACCAGCCCGACGCCCTTGCCGGAACGGGTCGGAGCGAAGCACAGCACATGCTCGGGTCCGTCATGGCGCAAATATGCGCGGCCGTAGCGCCCGAGCACCACGCCGTCCGGCCCAAGCAGTCCGTCGCGCTTCACCTCACGCAGCGTCGCCCAGCGGGCTGAGCCATATGTTTCAATGGTCCTGGTCTCCCGCGCCCGCCATACCGACATGCCGACCGCGACCGCGATGGAGATGAAGCCGCCCGATGCCGCAATCCCGGCGCCCTCCAGGAAGATCCGTGGCGCATAGGCGTCGTAGGCGTACCACCACCAGAAGAACGCCGGTGGGAGATAGACCGGCATTCCCGGCACAATCTGGAACCAGGGCTGGCCAAGTTGCGGCTGAAAACCGAGGCGCCAGGCGGTCCACTGCGTCGCCGCCCAGGTGGTGCCAAGCACGACCAGCACAACGATGGCGATCTGACCCCAGAGTATCTTGGTTGCGGACATGCTGGCTTTCGGATGGTGAGTGACTCGCCTGTTAACGAAAGCGCCGCGCCACCGAACTTCAATATCCGGCAAAGCCCGGTCGTGCTCATGCGTGTCGTGGCGTAGAATTACTGAGGCCGGCCATCATCAAATCTCCAGCCCGCGCTTGCGTCCAAACCCCCATTCGATGCCGCCGCCCTCCTTGGCGATGCCGGAAACATGGCGGCCGAAATGCTTCTCAAGCGTTGGCGTCCACGGGACGAGCGCAAAGCCGAGGCCGTTGTCGATCATGGCCAACCGGCCCGAGGTCAGCGCGAGGCGCTGGCGATAGGTGCCGGCGACATGCTCGCCGACCGCAGCTGGTTCGTAGGGCAGCCCCGTCTCGGCCGAGAGTTTGGCCCCGGCGGCGTCGAGTTCCCGTTGCCGCAGCGTGGCGAGGAGGTTGCGCTGCAGGATGATGCGCTGACCCTGACGGCGGGCCAGCCCTTGAGCCACAAGATGTTCAGCCCGGGCCGCCATGGCGTCGCGGGCTTGCTGCCCGAACCCGCCCATGGCAAACGGCATTGCTTGGCGCTCGACGAGCCGGTGATCGAGCCAGGTCGCGCCAGGCGCTGTGACCTGCGCGGCCAGATCAACATCCGACCGGTTGGCAAGAACGAGGGTGAGACGGGGATCGTCGGAGCCGCCGAACTGTCGCACCTCGACGATGCCTCCGATAGGCGGCGCATGCTCGAAAGCCTCGATCCCCCGGAAACGCACATGGTGAGCGCGGCCGTCGGTACCGTCGATCACGGCGTAGGCTTCGCCCATCATCTCGTCATGGAGTCCCTTATCGATGAGGCGCCCGATGATCGGTGATGCTGCCCGACCGGTGTCGATCACATAGTCTGCGATGCCACGGTCCTGACCCCGCTCGGTGAAGGCACGGTGCATGGTCTTGATGATGTCGCCACGCAAGCCAAGATCGCGCAGGCGGCGTTCGGCATCGAGGCCAACCATCCACTGACCCGGACCTGCGGTCGTGGCAAGGCCCATGCGTTCCAGCCGTTGCAGCCTGCCGATGGCGAACCGGCGGACCTCCGGATCGTCGACGCCAGGATTGTTCGGCCGCAGGTCGATCAAGCCGGTCTCGTCGGCCGCCATCCGGATGGCAGCATCGAGGCGCGTCCAGCGTTCGGCCTCCACCTCCCGCTCCAGAGCAGAGCGCACCTCGTGTTCCGGCTTGGGTCCGAGTTCGATTGAAACCAATTCCTCGGCTCGTGAACGCAGGCCGCGGCTGATGTAATCGCGGGAGATGATGAGATCGGAACCATCCTCGGCGATGCCCCGCACCAGGAGATGGACATGAGGATTGTCGGTGTTCCAGTGATCGACCGCGACCCAATCGAGCCTGGTCCCGAGATCGCGCTCCATCTGGGTGACGAGGTCGCGGGTGAAGGCCTTGAGATCGGTCATCTCGGCGGCATCCTCAGGCGCGACGATGAAGCGGAAGTGATGGCGATCGTCATGGCAGCGCCTCGCGAAGGCCGCGGCATCGGATCGGTCCTCCGCGGCGCTGAACATGTGCGCTTTCTCCCCGCCGCGCGTGACACCGTCTCGTTCGAGGTACGCAATGTGGGCCGCCAGCGGGGCCGAGCGAGAGGCACGGCCCGCGTGCCGGACTACGCGGGCCTTCACAACGACGCGGCGGTGACCGGCAAAGAACCGGCTGCGGGCAAATGCCAGATGGCCCCTCCCGAATATTGAGCGTCCAGACCGCGAGGAGGCCCTCCTGCCGGCCGCATAGGTACCGCCATGACCGGCCTTCTTCGCCGCGCGCAGCACCTGGTCGATAAAACTCTTGCCGCCGCCGCGATCGCGGATGCGTCCCAGTCGGACCCGAAAATCCTCATCGCTGCTGTTCATAGGTGCGGTCCTCAGCGCGTCTGTCTCGGGGAGTGCCGGAATGAGCCTTGAAGAAGCGCATCTTTTTCTTGCGAGCGGCACGCGAGCCGACCGACGCACCCGAAGGGAGCCAAGCCATGTCAATGGCTTGGCTCCCGTCCGGGGGCGCCCCCTTTTATCTTGCCGTCGTGCGGTCGTGTTCCAGCTGCCGTCATGCCTCACTGCCAAACATGCGAACTCATGCGAGATTGCGCGAAACGCCGTCATTCCGATCATGGCAAGGTCCGCTGTGCTGATCTGGGTACGAAGAGACCGTCAGCAGGCGGCTGAGACGGAGTCGGGCGCGCGCTCTGAATGTCAGACTTTTGCTTCTCGACTGCAGGCCGATCTCTTGCTGCATCATCGATCGGCGAACGCTCGGATGGCCGAGACTTGACCGGAAAGAGGGGGCTCAATCGGGCGCGCTCGCGATCATCTGGCGCGGCAGGTGGTGCCGTGGCCGTGTCGTGGAAGGGAGGCCGCTGTGCGGGACGGACCTTAGCTGCATCGCCGCCAGTCTCCGCCGGCATCTCAAAGTCCGGCGCATCATTGTTCGCAACTGATGTCCTGACCGCGTCCGCGAAGGCGTTGTCGGGCCGCTCCCATGAGCCGCGATAGGCCGCGATGGCGCAGTAGATCGGATCGCCGTTGAAGTGTGGGGACGTCTTGCAGCGTTCAGCGAGCTGCGCGATCTGGCGCGCTGCCACTGTAATGTTTGAGCAGGGGGCGAACATCTCTGCGGCGACCGACCGGCGAGTGGCAGACAGGCCTGTCAGCCCGATCCGAATGGCAACGTCGGCCGGGTAGGTGTCGTGTGCGGCATCGACGGCGTCACTCACGTCTCGAAAGACCTGCGGCTGACGCACTCCCGCCACCGTGAATGACCACGGTTCGCCGCCTGATTGATGCCAGATCAGCGCATGCATGATCTTTGGATCAACAGCGAGAGCGCATGCGGTCACAAGAGTTGTGAGGTCCATGATATCCGCTTCATCGACAGTGAGAGCGCTTGCGTCTTGGACGGCGATGAGGACGCCGAGAAGCTTACGGTGATCCCGCACAGGACAGCCAGCGTGTCGGTCTGACGGCTCACCGCCCTGAGCTGCGCTGCTGGAGTCAAGCCTATTTGGTGAGAACACCTGAGCGCGGTAGCAGCTGCCATCGCGCGAGTCATTGGCCGAACAGACGAGTGCTTCTCGATCGGGTCGGCGACCGCATGATCAGTCCTCCTCGAATGTCCAAAGCGGTACGGCGCGGCCGACGATGGCATGCACCGGGATCGGTCCGAAGTAGCGGCCGTCGAGCGACGCCGGTTCATCCCAATTCATGAGGAACACCTCGTCGCGCGCCAAGGTATGGCAACCCTCCCAAACGGGGAGCACGCGTCCGCGGCGGTCGCGCTCGCGTGCCACGCCCATTTCGATGCCATCGACCGCAATGGTTGGGCCGGTGCGGCACACGGTCTGACCTGGAAGCGCGAGAATGCGTTTGATAAGTGGTACATCTCGCGGCAGATAACCGCCGTCCTCGAGCAAGGTCGCGAGCGTTTCCGGAGGATACGCAACCACAAGCGTGGTGACGATCAGGTCACGTGCTGGCTGCACCTGATAGAGCCCGGTCGGAACGCTTTCGGAGACGTTCCATACGAAACGCGGCGCAGGTTTTGGGCCGAGCATAGCCTCGATCACGGCGGCGGCAGCCACAGCGGTGACCAGCGCTATGGGATGGTTTGTCATGAGATCAGCTTTCGGCGGTGTAGCCAGGCTTGATGCCGAGTCCGCGTGTAGGGTCGTGGCCGCTCGCCAACGGACACGCGATTGTGGACATGCTGCCAGTGCTCTGGGGCGGCATCCGCCGGATCCGGCCCGAAATTCCCAGAACGCCCAGCAGGTCGTTCCAACGGGCGATATAGAACGGGTGCGTCGTCCGTGTGCTCAATGCGCCGAGACGGAGCGTGTCGAGTGGCACATTGAGCGCGATTAGACCGTTTTCCGGCGCTTGCAGCACAAAATCGCGCCGTAACCCCGTGCCCGCGAAGACGCCGAGCGCGAAGAATAGGAAGGATCGGCCGCGCGTGCTGTCTTCCGGCCCGACGTTGCGCACAAGGCCCTTCGGGAACGTCATCCAGGTCCGAAGCCGCTCGAACGGCAGCTTGAGATAATGCTTCTTTAGCAGGTCGAAGCAGTCGTCCTGCGCCTTGCTGACGGCCGGCTCGCCGGCGTGGCTCACCAACAAAGGCACGCGTTTGGCCTCAAGCTGGTCGATGGCCCCGATGAGACTGTCGAGGCCGCCGGAGAACAGGCTGACTCCGGCAACGGTCGGCACGATTAGGTCCGGCTGCGGGACGATCTCGGCGAAGCGCGGCGGGCGTGCACGGAATTGGATCGTCCAGCGATCGCCGGTCAGGAAATTCAGCATACGTTCGAGGACCGGCACGGCCACGTTCCAGCGTGCGACATCGCTGACCGGGATGACGACGCGAATTTCACGCGTCCACGCGTCCTCCGATTCCGTCGCGCGCGAAATGCGCGTGTCGGCGGCGTAGACTTGCGCGGCGGTGACGACTAGATCGAGGGCAATCTCGTTCGGGAAGACCTTCTTGGCCTTCAGGTCAGTCAACGCAGCGCCGATGCCGAAGTCCAGGACCTTGTCATAGGCCACGAGGTCGAAGCGCGTCTGCTTTTCGTCGGCCCCGGCGGCGGCAAGGTTTGCGCGGTCGGCAGCACCATAGTGACCTTGGACGAGATGGCGCGTCATGTCTCGCCCTCCGCCTCGCCAAGCGTCTGCAACATGTCGAACGCAGCTTCGTAGACCGCGTCGACATGTTGCAGGGCCTGTTGTTGCGTGAGGGTGCCGGTTACGGCGCGCGCTGCGCTCAAGGCATCACTAACGGCGCGGCCCACGAAATCATACAGCTGGGCCTGGACGCGTTCGACCGCAGCCACGTCGGATGGCAGCTTGATACTGTTCTTGCCGATGTCGTTGCAGATGCGCGCTTCGATGGCGTGTGCGGCAAACATCTCGAACACGGTCTGCATCTGATCCGTCGTCAGGGAGTCGAAATCGGAAATCCCCTGATCGGCGAGATCGGCAATCGTATCGACGAAGGCATCGCGCGCGATGCCTTCGTCGACCGTACCGCCTATGGGGCACACATATTCTGCGATGCCGAGGAAGATATCCTGGATCGGCCGACCGGCGAGCGCTTCGAGATTGAGCGCGCGGAGTGCTTCGACAGGTCCGCGCGCCTGTGCGTCGGCGAGGAACGAATAGAGGCGCGCACCAGCTTGTCGCGACGAGCCCATACGCCGTGCTGCTTGGCGTGCGCCGCCGGCGGCGGTCGAAACATAACCGGAAACCGCACGGCCCAACGCGGCGCGGTCGGTTCCTCCCGAGCGCGCGAAGCGTGAGAAGTTGGTACGCGGCGCGGCGAAGCGGTTGGGCATGGGTGCCTGCCCCGGTACCGGACGCGGCTGCGGTGGGCTCGGTGGTGGCGCCACGGGTGCACCGGGTGGCCCGTTTGGACCGTTCGGCGCGCTGGGAGCGGCTGGTCGGGCTGGGCCTGGCAATACAGGCGCTGATCCTGGCGCCGGATCATTAAGAAAGCCTGGTATAAGCGGGGACCCGTTGCCCGCGCCGCCATAGGAGCCGGACGTACCCATTACGCGCTCCTGATCTTCACTTTACGGGCGGCGGTCGCCGCTGTCTTCAACGTCGACTTCCTTTCGCTGGACGCCCACTGCTCGATGAGATCGGTGAGCCGCGCCGATGCCGATGGATCGGTGATGACGCCTTGCCATCCCGAGACTGGCCAGGCACCGCACCGCTCGCCCGGCAGTGCTTCGAGGAAATCCAGCAGGTTCGTTTGGAGCGCGGGATGCGCTTTCACCAACACGGTGAGGCCGTCGACACCGGGTGGTATGGTGACGAATGAATCCTCAGCCATGATCCGGCCGCGAAGTGCCTCGAACACTTGTGCTGCTTCCGGTGCTTTCAGCGTCTTGAGTTCGGCATCGAGGCCTTGGACGGCGAGCTTCGGTCCGAGGAGCTTTTCGACCACCCCGGCGAGGTGGCCCAGCGCCGATGCCGCGCCGAAATAGTCTTTGCGGTCCTTGGTGACGAAGATATAGGGGCGTAGGTCGACACCGGCGAGCGTGGGACTCACGCGCGACCACGCACGGACTTGTGGCAACGCGAGCCACTCAGTGACGAGTGCGCTCTCGGAAATATCCGCTGCGCCGTCCTTCACCTTGCCCGGCTTGCTGTCGCCTGCCGGCTTTCTTCCGCCATGCGTGGTCTCGGCCGCGGGCACCTCGGCCATCGCCGCCTCCAGCGCGGCGAGATCGCCGCAATGGCCCTTGGGATCGGCTGCGGCGGCAAACGCGATCTGATCGAACAGTCGAGGCATGAAGCGCTCGGCGAGCATCAGTTTTGCCAGCACGGGGAGTTTGACATCATCGCCAAAGCCGCGCGCCTCGGCCGTCTGCTGCCGCAGCAACAGCGAATTGAGGAAGCGCTTGATCTGGCGCGGGTTGCCTTTCGCGCCGCTGGCGAGGATCGGCCCGATCTGGTCGCTAAGCGTGACGGCATTCTGCACCGAACCAGTTGCATCGCCGAGCGCCGCTTTAATCGCTGCGAAATCAAGTGGCGCATTTTCCCATGGACGCTTGAGCCGCTCGCGTGCGGCGGCGATAAGTTTCCCGTATTTCTGGTCCGCTTCACCAAGCTCGGCGCCGATGAGGAGCAGCGTTACATAGATGCGCGTCTCGGTCTCACCCAGCGCCGGGATGCGGAACGGAATCTGGATCAGTTTTTCGAGGTAGTTGCGCGCGTAGTCGCGTGGACCTGTGGTCTCCGGCAGGTCGGGGAAGTGCTTTCGCACCGCGTATTCAATCATCGCTTCGTCGGCAGCGACCACGAAGGCGGTGCCTGAGGTGAAGACGAACAGGCGGATGGCTTCGAGCGTCTCTATCGCGGTGTCGGGAAGGCAGCGATCGAGGTCGTCCACCAACACGATTAGCTGCTTGATACCCGCGTCCTTCAGGAGCTTGTCGAACGCCTTGCGAAACTCGGCGATCTCTTCCGGGATGTTCTTGCCCTCGGCACCGGGCTTGATCACCGACTTCACGCCCTCGATCGCCGCGCCAATGTTTTCCTTTGTCGCCAGCTTGGCTGGATCGGCGAGGATGTGCTCAAGGCCACGGGTGATCGCCGCGATTTGGTCGGGCGTCGGCACGCCGGTGAACGCAGTGAACGCCAAGCCGCCCGCGTGCTTGGCGACCTTGAGCCAATCGATCCTCTTGAACAGGTCTTTGACGGCTTCACTGGCCTTCGTGAGCATCGGGCGTTTTTCAATCAGCCCCGTGACGATACCCTCAATCAACGCGATCTTGGCGTCTTCGAAGCCTTGAAAGCGCCAGCCGTTGAACTTCAGGCAGAGCACGTCGTCGCTTCCGGAAAGGCCGGCCTCGATCATTTCGAGGACACTTGATTTGCCAGCACCCCAGTCGCCGTGAACGCCGATCGTCACTGGGTGAGCATGCTGCGCGCGTAACAGTTTTATGATCGTCGCCGCGATCGCTTCGTTGTTGAGCAGGTCTACGCGCGTTTCATTGTCGGGAAGGATCATCCTTCGCCCCCAAGCGATTTGTCCGTCAAATATGCGCTATCGAGCGATGTTCAATCAGCGCGTTCAAAGCGCTAGCCATCGCACGCTGAGCGGCTCCGGGCGCTTACGCGCCTAGAGCCCTTCCCGAAGCGGACGCGCCAAAAAAGGGCGTGCCTGAGGGTCGAGAAAACTTCCCCAGACTAAATCCCAGACTAAACGGCGCTTTTAGTCTGGGGCGATTTTGCGATGGAGGAGAAAAACCAGCTATTTCAGTTTTCTAGCTGGCGCGGCCGGAAGGATTCGAACCTCCGACCCCCAGATTCGTAGTCTGAGGGTTGGCAGTACCCGCCAAAGCCGCCGTCGTATGCCGAAGTGTATAGTTTCGCGAGAACCCGCCTCGCCTAGAAAATGAAGGCTGCCAGGAGCCCGCTCTTCGAAGCGGGCGAGAAGCGCCGTCGAGCTCCGGCCGGCGCCGAAGGCGCGCCACGCGGCGCACGCGCAGGAGCGTCAGCATAGCGCCGCCGAAGGCGGGACGCGGGACCGAGTGCGCCCGGACGGAGCTCTCCGTTGCGGCGGCCCGCCGCCGGGTCAGGGACCGCGATCCGGACGGGCGGAGCTGCGAGTTGCGTGTGATGGATCGCCGCTATCGCCCGAGCGACTCGGGGCGCAAAGCGCGCAAGAGCCCGACCCGTAGGGAGACGCAGAAGCCCCGACAGCCGATACGCTGTCGCGCGAAGACGTTCTGCGCCCGCTGAACACCTTTTGAAGTCGATCCCGAAGTGGAAGTCAGCTCCCGCAGTTCGGCCGCACGGCGGGTCAAGAAGCGTCTCTCGTGACGCACCACGCGCACGCTTGTCCTCGCACCTGTCCCCCAAACTGATCAACGCTCGGGGACAGTTTTGGATGTTGTTGATTTGTCGGGTGATTTCTGGTCGGAGTGGCAGGATTTGAACCTGCGACCCCCTCGTCCCGAACGAGGTGCTCGACCGCCAGCTAGCGAGAGACCTCGCGATTACGAGGCGAGCTGCGACGTCGATGACAGGCGGCCTTTTTTGGTCGGCGTGACGGTTACGCAGGAAACAAGCTGCCGAAGCGCTATGGCGATCCTCCGCGGCATTGTTCTACCGCATCCTGGTGGAAGTACATCGCAAGTATTTCGACTTCTCTGTGACGCGACGTGCTTCGCAAAATCTTTCCATGGTGCCGTTTTGCCTGCGTGAATGCGAAATAGCGCGACTGAATTTAAGTTGACCGCAAAGGCAATCCTCGGCATTCGCAGCCAAGTAAGGGAATTTTGGAGACCGGCGGCGATACGCCCCGGTGCGGCCACGAACACGAAATATTCGGGCAATGCGCAGTATAGTGCCACCTCGAACTGCGATCAGTCCAGACGCGCCCCTTCGTCTGAGCGTAGCGGCGGCGGTTGCCTTTCCGGATGGGTCCATGACGGCATCCGGGCTTCGTCGCGAAGGCGCTCGAGGTCGGTTGATAATCGAGCGGATTGCCGGCAAAGACTACACCACATTGGCCAATATCCAACGTATGAGGGAATCATGCCGCGTCGAAGCAAAGGCGCTCGACTTTGGCTCCGACCCCCGCGGCGCAAGGCGAGGCGGGTTATTGCCAATGCTGTCTGGATCATCCTTGACGGCAAGCGACATATCGCCACGGGATGCTTTGCGCATCAAATTGGCGAAGCTGAGAGGTGCTTAGCGGACTACGTCTCCAGCAAATATCGACCGGCAAGGCATGCGCGCGACATAGCACAGATTGATATAGCGGACGTGCTCTCAATCTATTTGGATGATTGCGGAGCACGTGTCGTCGATCAGCCAAAGCTCGAACGATGTATCGCTCGCCTCAATAACTACTGGGGTGGCAAAATGCTTTCAGAAATCACCAATGAGGAGTGCCGCGCCTACGTGAGGTCGCGCGGCAAAATCGGCGGAGCTCGCTCCGATCTGGAGACTCTCCGGGCAGCAATCAATCACCATGCCAAGCAAAACTTGCATCGCGAAACGGTACATGTGTCGTTGCCAACAAAGGGGCAGCCCCGCGATCGCTGGCTAACGCGTACGGAAGCCGCGAGGCTACTCTGGACTTGCTGGCGTTACCGAGAGAAGCAAACGGTTCACAGGGGAAAGCAGAAGGGCAATCAAATTGAAACCGACAAAAGGCCTCTTCGCCATTTGGCGCGATTCATTCTGATCGGCCTGTACACTGGCACCCGTGCTGGGGCGATCGCTTCAGCTTCGCCCTATCGGGACCTTGGTCACTCGTTTGTCGATCTCGATCACGGCATATTCTATCGACTTGCCATCGGACGCCGAGCCAGCAACAAACGACAGCCACCTGCACCCGTTCCCGAGCGATTGCTTGCCCATATGCGGCGCTGGGTCCGCCGTGGAGTCATCACCTCTCATTTCGTGGAATGGAATGGCGCGCCTGTCAATTCGGTTAAGACGGCCTTCAATCATGCGGTCAAGCTGGCCGGTCTGTGGGGACGCGTGACGCCGCATACACTGCGGCACACGGCGGCGACTTGGTTGATGCAGCGGGGCGTTCCAATCTGGCAGGCGGCCGGCTATCTAGGAATGTCGGCGGAGATTCTTGAGCGCACCTACGGCCACCATCACCCGGACTACATGAGGGGCGCAGCCCAAGCGATCACCTCGAAACAAGTCCAGAACGTATCTTTGGTTGTTTCATTGGCTGATCAGCGAATCGACCGTCAAAAACGGCGAAAAGCCTAAACATTTCATGGTGGGCCCGGGAGGACTCGAACCTCCAACCAAGCGGTTATGAGCCGCTAGCTCTGACCATTGAGCTACGGGCCCCTTAAGTGTCTTAGACCTTTTTTCGCGAATGTGGAGACCGGAATGTAAATCGTGTCAAGCTTGCCGGCGATACCCACAGACCTCATAACTGCCGAAGTCGGGCAAGCCCGACTTCGGTGCGATGCTCCTCACGATGAGGCCGGTTTGGTCCCGCCCAACATGCCTCGTCGGTCCGAGGCGAAGCCTCATTAGAACCTACGCTGTGCCTACGGCCGGGGCCGCGGCTGCGCGCTTCGCTGCCCGTCGTTCCAGCACCAGATAGAAGGTTGGGATGATGAACAGCGTGAGGAGCGTTGCCATGATGAGGCCGCCAGCCACGACGGTGGCGACACCGCGTTGCACATCGCTGCCGATGCCGGTCGCGAGCGCCGCCGGCAGCATGCCGACCGTCGCCACCGATGCGGTCATCAGAACCGGCCGCAGCCGTTCGCCGGCGCCGATCAGCACGGCTTCGAACAGTGGGACGCCGCGTTCGCGCACATGATTGAGGTTCGCCACCATGATGACGCCGTTCATGACCGCGACGCCGAACAGAGCGATGAAGCCCACCCCCGACGCCACATTGAGCGTGGTTCCGGTGGCGTGCAGGGCGATGAGCCCGCCGAGCGTTGCCAGCGGCACGGCGCCGAGGATGAGCAACGCCTGGCGCAAGATGCCGAACCCGGCATAGAGCAAGACCACCATCAGCCCCAGCACCAGGCCAAGGATCAGCGCCAGCCGCGCTTCCGCCCGCCGCTGGTTCTCGAACTGTCCTCCCCATTCAATGCTGTATTTGTCGGGATCGAACGACACCTTCTCGTCGACCTGCTTGTGGGCGTCAGCCAGCAGAGACGACAGGTCGCGGCCACGATAATTGAGCTTCACCGTCAGATGCCGATGGTTCATCTCGCGCGTGATCGTGCTTTCGCCGGTCTGCAATACCACCTGCGCGACCTGCGAGACCGGAATGAGCGCGCCGCTCGATGACGTGAGCACCAGGTTTCCGATCGCCTCGGGACTGCTGCGCGCCGACGCCGGAAAGCGGACGGTGGTGTCGTATCGCCGCTCACCGATGAACACCTGGCTCACGGGGTCGCCGCCGATTCCGGTCTTGATCAGGTCGGAGACGTCGGCGACGTTGATGCCGTAACGGGCGGTGGCCGCGCGATCGACTTTGACGGCGATCTGCGGCAGCGGCGGCTCCTGGTCGATCGATACATCGGCCGTGCCGGGCGTCGATTCGAGAATGTCAACGATCTCTTTGCCGATC
>WNFS01002194.1_pt1 | contig 14812 bp, 8 predicted proteins | sample 5400141 | NCBI WGS metagenome assembly WNFS01 (sample SAMN13153358, study PRJNA577476) | soil metagenome | isolation source: 60 cm saprolite under Madrone tree | place: USA:California | collected 2016-06-14
GTAGGATATGCCGTGATACCGCGCTATGTGAAATGGCAGCCGCGACTGGACTTCGTCTTTCATAAGATAAGCCTGGACAGCGGGCGACAGTTCAACGTGAATTGAGCGCTCGACTCGCTGTCGCTGGTCAGCGGCAAACTCGCAAATGAAAAAGTCACGATAGATGATTCATCACCGGAGGGTACGTCCCGCATCCACCTGGTCTTCGATAAAGCTAAGTTAGTCACTGCCGAGCCCGCGTCAACCGTCTTCTTCGCGGGCGGTGGTTGAGGGGTCATTAACTTCTTCAGGTCTGAAGACGCACTGAATCAATGGCTCAGTAGATACCCGGAACTCAAAGACAAGCCGCACGGGACTGTCGAACAGGCATTGGAGGAGATCAAGAAGCGCCAGAAGACATAGACTTGGAACATACGAAACTGTCTGTCTAGAAAACATCTGGCGAAGTTGATTCATCCGTGCGGATCGCACCAAGCTCAAGCGCGACTACTCGGTGCGGAGTGAATCACAGTCGTGTAAGCCAAGAGCGTTAACTTGAGAGAGCAAACGGCCCGAAGCTTAGTCATCGTGTCACCGAGGTTCCGATGAAGAGTTTTTGGAACTTCGCTCGCAGTTTAGGTGTGATGCGATAACCGGTATCTTCGAACGCGTCACCAAAGTCATTGCGTTGTTCGCCACCCTTACCGATGTGGCAGAGTGTACTCTTGATACGCCCCTTAGGCTGATTCACAATGCGGAGGGCAGGGTTTCTATCCCTCTTTAAGACCGTGCCCGGTAGAACAGAACTGTAACTCGATTGGATCGACTTTGAACTTCCGGCAAGGCCTAACTTCCTCTTTGCACTTCCGGCAATGGAAGCTTCCAAAATTCGAAACTCGGCGGAACGTCGAGGTCAGAATTGCTCGAATTTTTGTAAACTTGCGGCAAGTAATTGCTTCCAGTCGCGGCAAGTAATCGCTTCAAGTTACAGTAAGGCGCTTCAATCTCAACCGGCGTGCCGTCGGGAATCTTGAGGATCGGCAACTTCGTCTTGAGCGCCGTTGCCGGTTCGCTGGATTGCGACGGTTGGATATTTTGTATTGCTGGGGTTAGAGGAATTGGAGTCTGCGCAAACAGCGCAGAATTGAAAGTAAACACGACTAAAAATGCCAAAACAATCGATTTCATTTGCATGCCTCCGACTTTAAACGCATTCGTCAAGTCGCAAACGTGCAAACGTGGTGCCGTCGGGGGGATAAGCGGAGCCGACAAAAAATGCGTGGCAAGCTAAATTGCCACGCAAGATAAGATGTTTATAAAGGATGCTTCCTCGTGCGCTGACTTAAGGAATTTTTTCCAAGGTAGCGTCGATGTTTGCGGCACCACGAGCAGCAACGGTCATCGTGCGTTGCCAAGTCTTGAATCCGGTTTTTTCAATCGCTATGGTGTGCTCGCCCCCTGGGAGCTGAAGACTCGACGGAGTATTACCGACGAATTTACGGTCTATCATAATGTCTGCCCCAGCTGGAGTAGAGTTGATATTCACAGTGGTGACCTCAGAGGAGATCGAATTAGATGGCGTTAAGACCGTTGCGGACGTGGAGAATTTTGCAGGATCGAGGGGCGTATCTCCGGCGATGTAGGCTGTGATCTCGGTTCCCTTAGGAATGGTAATGTCCTTACCATGCATGAAGAGAAAAAAGGGCGCAGCTGGAAAGAAAACGATACTCGTCGCCACTATCGCGCCGGTCATTGCACCAGTGTGGTTCCCGCCACTACCTCCTTTAACTGCGCGAAGCGGAACTTTATCTCCGGAAACTAACTGGACATAGTCGATGTTAATGTTTAACTTTCCGGCGCGACCCATTCGCCGTTTATGCTGAGCTTCAGTAACAGTGGCGATAGCCATTCCGCCATGTTGAACTACAACCACATCGCCAACCTTTACATCTTCTAAAACTTCAAAGTCTACTTTTTCATCAAGCGTTGCATCTTTTGAGGACATCGTGCGAGTTAGTTTGAGTCGCACTGGAGTATCTTCGCTTAGGCCAAATGCTAGCGGGGGCCGCGGCGTTTCGGGAGGGGCAGGTTGTGTTTGCGATTGTTTGTTCTTTTGGTCCTTCTTGTTGTTCTCCTGGGAAACTACTGAAGTGAATAAGAAACACAAGAGTAGAAACGAGAGACATCGCTTCATAACATTCATGATTTTCCCCTTCGATTTAAGCGAGGAGCGGCGAGTTTAGGGACTCCGACAACTCAATAGTCGCCTGCCATTCAAAGACAAGCGAGGACAAAACTAAACGCTAACTGATTCTTCTTCGTGCTCTGGAACCAAGTAAGGACTAACAGTCACCGGCTTCTCATCAGCATCTTCGTCCAGCACGGCCTGGATGATCGGCAGACTCAACGAATGCTTCTTCGAAATACCGGGCACGTCGTGACCGGCGGCGTAAACGGGATGGCGTTCGTGTTCTTCATACCATTCGGCGAGGTTCGCAGTCTTGTGCATGTTCTCGATGATCTGCCGCCAGCCGACGCCGGTGTTGTAAGCGCAGAATGAAATCTCGCCTTCCTGCGTGCCGTAGGGAATGACGCACATCTCGGTGCGGCGGAAATCGTAGTTGAAGAGATCCTGGAACCACATGCCTTCGACGCACAATACACGCCAGATGTCGTTCGGGTCTTCAGTCTTTTCAGTCTTCATGCGATCGTTGCGATCAGAGCTGGAGTTTGTCGATGAAGGTTTGAAGAGATTCAGAATCTGCGAAATCGGAAATCCTTCCGGCGCTTGTTCCGCGTTGAAGTTTCGCAGGATCGCCATGCCGAGCTGTGCGTAAGAAAGCTTCTTGCCCCGTGCCGTGTCGGTAATCGTCGCCACGTCTTTCATAAACTGCTCGTAGTCGAAAAACTCAAACAGCGATTTGAATTCTCCGGTCTTGCGGTTGACCACTATCAAGGTAAAGATGCCGCAGTTTGGATGGCAATTGCATGAAGACCAACCCCAGGGCGCGTCCGCGCCTTGCAGCATGTCCATCACGCTGGTGAATGCCGAGTAGGACGAAAGCGGATACCAGTCGCGCAACGGTTCGAGTTGACCACGCAATTGATCTTTCAGATCGTGCGTCATTCCGGCCAGCGTATAGCGCTGCTTGATGCGCAACTTGTCGGAAATATCTTCGTCGCGGCCAGTAAATGACACGGGCTGGAACGCAATGGTCTGCACCTTGTCGATATTCTTCGCCGCGAAATCAACGATTGCGCCGATGCCATCGTTGTTAATCGTGTTGACGATGGTCGTAACCAGCGTAACCTTGATGCCGACCGTGGCCAGGTTTTCGATTGCCTGCTGCTTTACATCAAACAAGTTGCCAACGCCGCGATGCCTGTTCTTCTCTTCGCTGACTCCGTCAAACTGTAAGTACACGCCGTGCTGGCCGGCCGCTTTTGCTGCTTTACAAAACTCAATGTCTTCGGCAAAGCGAATGCCGTTGGTCGCCGCCAGTATGCGATAGAAGCCGACCTTCTTTGCATACGCGACAGCCTCGAGATAATAAGGCGACAACGTCGGCTCACCACCTGAAAAGAGAATGATGATTTGGCGCTTTGGTTTGAATGACACAGCGCGATCGAGAATCGCTTTCGTGTCTTCGTAGGTTGGCTCGTGAACATACCCAACCTGATTCGCATCCATGAAGCATGGATTGCACATCATGTTGCAGCGGTTTGTTAGATCGACGGTCAACACAGCGCCGCGGCCAAACTTGATGTTCGAGGTTCCGTGATGATGGACGTGCGAATCCTCAGCAGCCTTAAAGTCGCGGCCAAAAAAGAGCGATTCGATGCGCTCTAGAAACGCGGGATCCGTTGCCATTACGTCAACAAACTCGCCATGCTTCAGACAAGTCTTGCGCATGACCACCTGTCCGTTTTCTTCAACTATCTGTGCTTTGATCTCGCCCGGATGTTCGTTCATCAACGATTCGAGCGTGGTCTCGCCACTGATGACAGCGTCGCGAACTTCTTTCACACAACGCGGACAAAGACTGTCGGTCTCTCTGGGGAAGCCGAGCGGCGGCGCACTTCGTTCGTAGGACTTCAGCAGTGGTCCAGGTGCCCAGGTCGGACGAATGGCTTCGCCTTCCGGAATATACTTGTTTACGGATTGAAAGGCTTTCCAGGCGACGCCAGAAAGACTTGAGAGCAGCTTGGAGCTTTTTACTCCGGCAAGCTTGCCCTTTTCCGACTCACCTCTGCGAAACTGATCACTAAACAATGAGACATTCTCCTCGACGGCGCTGGATTGACTCCAATCGCCTGATATAAAAGCTCTAACTGCAAAATTACTGCCGCCAAGCACAACTTAGATCCGAGAATTTGGCGACCGCGACATGATAGATGGTCTGTCGAAGCATGGCAAGCTCAAACACTGGCGACTGTTTCGTCCTATTTGCCTTCTCAGGCCTGTTTTTGTTTGGTGAAATGCACGATTTCGCTTGTCGTGATTCACCTGAGGCGGAAGAAAAAGTGTACTATCGGCCCCGCAATTTCCAACTCAAAGGTCCCTGCTGTTTCGCGAACGAATCTCATGAGTGAAACGAAGACATTCACAGTCGCTGATCTGGCAACTGCCTGCGGAGGCCGCATAGTCGGCGATGGCGCCCTTCATATTGCGAGAGTGGCCGAGCTTGAAACTGCCGGCGCGGGAGATATTGCCTACGTCGAGGACGAGAAGTTTTTTGACACGGCGTGTCAGAGCCAGGCCACCTGTTTGATTGTGACCCGCGAGTTCGTTTCAGGTCAGAAAAGCGAGTGCGATTCGACGTTCATCGAAGTGGCGAAACCTAAACTCGCTTTCGCTTTAATCGCAGAAATTCTCCGTCCGCAAAAGCGCCGCGAGCCATTTGTTCACGACTCCGCCGCGATTGCGCTGGGCGCGGATATCGATCTCACGGTTTTCATCGGCCCACATGTTTCAATTGGTGATAACACACGCATTGCCGCAGGCACGCGCATCGAAGCGGGGGTGGTCATCGGCGATCATGTCACCCTTGGTCGTGATTGCGTGTTGCATCCGGGCGTTGTGCTTTACGACAACGTGACTGTCGGCGACCGCGTCATTCTGCATGCGGGTGTTTGTATTGGCGCAGATGGTTTTGGTTACGTCCGCGGTGACGTTAGCTATCACAAGTTCCCGCAAGTGGGAACGGTTGTCATAGAAGATGACGTTGAACTCGGCGCGCATACGTGCGTCGATCGTGCAGCCCTGGGCCAAACGCGGATTGGACGCGGAACGAAAATCGACAACATGGTCCACGTCGGCCACAACTGCGACATTGGCGAGCGCGTAGTAATTGCCGCGCAAACCGGAATCAGTGGCAGCGTGGTGATTGAAGACGATGTAGTGATCGGCGGGCAGGTGGGCTTTGGCGATCACATACGAGTGTTGAGCGGCGCTGTGATTGGTTCAAAAGCAGGTATTCTGCCCGGCAAAATTGTGCGGCCCGGCGTTTGGTGGGGCATTCCGATTCAACCGCTGGATGAATACAAGCGACTAAATGCGCATATGGGCCATCTGCCAGAAATGCGCAAAGAAATCAAGGAGTTGAAGAAACAATTAGAGGAACTGAAGGGAAGCAAGAGCGCTTAGCGCATCTTGATCACGACGACCATATTTCTAACGCGCGTATGACCTGTTCAGCGGCCCTTTGTGAAGCGCCGCCTTCGCCAAGCTGATGCGCCACCTCGCGCAGGCGCGTTCGCGCATCTTCGTTTGTTTTCTTATCCAGTAGTAACAGCAACTCTTTTGCCAGCCGCTCACCATTCAGATCATCCTGCATTAGTTCAGTTGCCACGCGCTCACCTGCCACCAGGTTTACCAGCCCGTAATGGTCCACCGTAATCAAACGTCCCAGCGCGTGCCAATTAATCAGCGATTCTTTATAGACAACTACCATCGGTGTTCCCAGCAAGGCGGCTTCCAAAGTCGCGGTGCCACTCGCTATCGCAGCGGCATCAGAAGCGGCGAGTGCTTCCCGTGATCGACCGGACACGAGATGAAGGCACGACGGCAGCGGCTCTGGCGTCGCTCGCTGCGCGCGCACAAGGTCTCTTATTTCCTTCGATGAACGACCGGGCGCGCCTACGACAACGAATTGCACCTCTGGGTGGCGGGCAGAAATGAGCGCGGCTGCTTCGAGCATTGGCGGCAAAATGCGCTCAACTTCTTTGCGACGACTGCCGGGTAACAGTGAAATGATTGGCAACTTGGGATCAATTTTCATTCGCCGGCAAAACTCCGCCCGATCCTGAAGAGCGTGAACCTCACCAGCCAGTGGATGGCCCACAAACTCGACCTGATCGATCCCGCGGTCGGCGTACCAATCTTTTTCAAAGGGAAGAATCGACAGCAACAGGTCGACGTTGCGCTCAATACTGCGCGCACGATAACCGCGCCACGCCCAAAGCTGTGGGCTGATGTAGTAAATAATCTTGAGCCCATTACGATGCAGCGCGCGCGCGAGTTTTAAGTTGAAGTCCGGCCAGTCAACCAGGATTACTGCGTCAGGCTCTTTCTCAAGCGCCGCTTGTTTTAGAAGTTTGTAGGCGCGCCAAAACCTTGGCAGCGCCGAACTAATTTCGACGAGCCCGAGAATAGAAAGATCATCCGTCCGCATCACGGACTCAACACCGGCCGTGCGCATCAATGGACCAGTAGCGCCGAAAAATTCAAAGCCGGTATTTGGCTCAGCACTCCGCAACTCGTTGACGAGCGCCGCAGCATGCGCGTCACCCGAAGCTTCGCCGGCCACAATCATTAGTCGACGCGTTTCCATCGGCGCGCATGATAACAGTGTGCGGTGGGCAGTGTGCAGTGGACAGTGAGCAGTGAGCAGTAAGCAGGCGCACGGAGAAAGATTTTCCATTTGCCATTTACCATTTTTCATTTTCCATTTGAGGCGGGAGGGTTTAAGTTTTACCGAGTCTAAGCGGCGCACTGCAGCCGCAGCCGTGGAGTTGAAAGGCGGAACAACTGCTGCAGCGCCAATGAAAAATGAAAAATGGTAAATGGCAAATGGAAAATCTTGCTTTCTAGTCACAAGCCCTACTTTACCCCAACCGCTCACTGCCCACTGCTCACTATTTCGTGTTAGCATCCCTGCGTTTTTATAAACGGGCAGTGCTTGCAGCATTGAACTTCATGCGAGGCGCTCGTTCTTCCCACCGGAAGGGTTCATTTTCTCTTGCGCGCTTCTTTTCGTTCCAGCAGTAGCATGACCCTTATTCTGTTTGCCCTCGCAAGCGCATTCGTCGTCTTAACTCCGCTCAAAGCTTTCTCGCAGCAAACGAACACGGTCGATCGCAAGGTGACGAACCCGATGACCGACACCCCCAACGTCAATCCAATAACTCAGGATCAGCCGGTCAGGCCGCGACGCACTGCCGCCCAGGGTGAAATTGGCGAGGCGACGGACCTGTTGAAAGTTGATGCGGGCACGCAGACGGTTTCCGGACCGAAAGAAGCGCGCGTATTCGTTTATGAAGGCAACGTCGACGCGCGTATCGGGACCTATCGCTTACAGGCCGACAAGGTGACGGTTTATGAAGCGACCAACAAAGTGATTGCTGAGGGCAACGTGGTTTTCGATCAAGGCGACCAGCAACGAATCACCGGCTCGCGCGCAGAATGGAATTACAAAACCAAGACCGGATTATTTATTGATTCCACCGGCTACACCAATCAAACGCAAGACGGCACGCGCGTCTATTTCACTGCCGACCGCGTTGACAAAGTCAGCTTCGATACGATTATCGCAACCAATGTTCAGGTCACTTCATGCGACGAAGACGTTCCAAAGTGGAGCTTTCATGCCAAGAAAGTAAAAATTAAGACAGGGGATCGCGTCCGCCTTTATTCGCCGGATCTCCGTGTGAAGAAGGTGCCGATCTTTTATCTTCCTTACGCGTCTGTCTCAATCAAACCTCGCGACCGGGCTTCAGGATTCTTAACTCCGACCTTCAGTGGTTCCGGTCAGAAGGGATATCGCCTTTCAACTGCTTACTATCAAACACTGGGCAGGTCCGCCGATGTGACGGTGCGGAATGACATCTACACCAAGCGAGGCTACGGGCTGGGAGCCGACCTGCGCACGCGTGCGAATTCGCGGTCATTCTTCAACGCCGGATTTTATATCGTGAAGGATCGCGCGCTAGGTCCCAAAGCCGACGCCAATCATCCCGATCAGGGCGGCTCGAGTTTCTACGTTGAGGGGGTTCACTATTTTCCCAATGGATTTATCGCTGCCGCCGACGTCAACGTAACTTCAAACCTCGCGTTTCGCCAGGTATTTTCCGACAGCATTCAGCAGGCGATCTCGCCTGAGGAGCGCTCGCAGGTTTTCGTTAATAAGGACTACAACGCCTATAGTTTCAATTTTCTGGCGCGCTCGCAGGTGACAAATTTGCCTAACGCGCGCATCCGCATACGCGAGTTGCCCAGCGTCACGTTCGAGCAGCGCGCGTCGCCGCTGAACTTCATCAAGAAGCTGCCGATTTATTTTTCTTACGAAGCCGGCGCGGAAGGAGTCAGCCGCAAAGAAACGGTCGATGACTTGATTTCCTTCAGACGTGACGTCGGCGGCGATCCAGTAGTTTCCCCGTCGATCGTGCAACGCCTTGATTTTCACCCGCGCGTGCAGATTCCGCTCTATTTCTTTGGCGTCTCGGTGACGGCCACGGCGGGAGCGCGCGCCACCTTCTATTCAAATTCGATCGACCCGACAAATCGCGCGATACTCAGCCAAAACATCACGCGAAGTTACGGCGAGTTTGAGTTGGACGTGAGACCACCAGCCCTGGCGAAAGACTTTCATCATAATGGCGCCTTCTGGTTCAGGCACGTGATTGAGCCTTACGTTATTTATCGCAAGATTTCGGGAGTCAATGACTTTGATCGCGTCATCCGTTTTGATTACATCGATGCGGTGGCGGACACGAACGAAATTGAGTTTGGGGTTTCGAACCGCTTCTTTACACGACGATCGACGGAGAATGTGAGCGGCAAGCGGAAAGAAACCACCGCGACAACCCGCACCAACAACCGCGAGTCGCTCGCGACCCAGCCTTATGAAGCGCTGACGATTACAGTGCGCGGAAAATATTTCTTCGATCCTTTTTTTGGCGGTGCTTTGATTCCGGGCCAGCGCAATCAGTTCTATCCCATCGACACGCTTTCGGGCTTTAGCTATGGCGGCGTGCCGCGGCGCTTTTCGCCATTGAACGTCGAGGCCCGTTACCGTCCACGGGCGCAAATCTTTCTTGATTTTCGTACTGACCTGGATACGCACGGCGGTGGCTTGCGCGCACTCTCGGCTTCGTTCGGCATCAACCGTTCCCTGGTGCAGATATTTCAGAGTTTTTACTACACGCGAGCAGTCGAGCTCGTTCCGAGTCTGGCGCAATTTGCGGACGCGCGCGGCAAGGAGCCTGGTACATTGCGCGGTTCGCAATGGAGTCCATCATTCTTTCTCGGCAATCGCGATCGCGGACTCTTTGGCGGTGCGTCGTTCTTTTACGACTTTCAAATGCACCCAGGAAATCATCGCACGCTCGTGAGTTCGACAGTAACCATCGGCTATAGCTGGGACTGCTGCGCCGTAAGCGCACAAAATTACACTTTCAATGTTGGCGTGCGGCAGGAAAACCGGGTGGTCTTCAGTTTTCGCCTGAACGGCATTGGCACATTCGGGACTGAGCAAATCGGGCAACGTTTCCACTAGAGGGGCAATCTGTATGTAACTCGGTCGAAGACCGTCTGTCCCTGGTAATACGCGGCCGATGAGTGCATCTTCAAATGGGGCTTCTGCATCTGAAGTCGGAACGGTAACGTCGCGGTTCGATCAAAGTTTTTTCCACGTGGAATTCACTCAACTTAACTTAACGGATATTCGTCAGGCTCTTTGCCTGCGTGGACACCTTAATCCAAATTGCAGGGCCCGACACAACTGCGGTTGAATTTGTGTTTAGGAGCTTCACTTTGTTTATTTTCTCTTTTTCGCCCAGCCTGAGTAATCGACTGTTCTTCGTCCGTGGCTTGCGGCGCCAGCTCGCGATAGCCCTCGCTGTTCTTATTTTCGCAGTACCCCTAGCCGTCGGAGTCTCAGCGGCGAGGGACGCGCGTCAGCCGGCAATACCAGCCTCGGCCACATCCAGCGTTCTCCAAGGTAGTAATGCTGTGGCAGACAAGAATTCACAAAAGAGTGGAGTAGATAGTTTCATCATCGAGATGGTTGATGGGGTATCGACCTGTCGCAAAGCACGGCCAGCGGAGGTTTCGTTAACGCTGCCGCGTCCGGATGATCGAGGGATACCCGTTCGCGAGCTTTTAAAGACCAATCTTGAAAATCAACAATCTCAGGGCGGTGTGAACTCGGCTACAGGATTGACTATTAATCTGAACGCTCTGCAACAACTACAGAACGATTCAAACAAGGCAACGGTGATCGCGGCCTTCCAACAAGCCGCCGGTGTCTGGACGGCCCGAATAAAGTCGCCGGTAACTATCAGCGTCAATATCGATTATGGCGTGAATGCACCTGATGGAACTGCCTTTCCATCCGGCGTGCTGGGCGCTACCAGCTCGGGCAGCATTTCCGTTGATTACCCTGGTGCACGTAATCATCTAGTCACCACCGCCTCAAGTCCCGGCGAAACGAGCCTCTACAATTCGTTGCCTGGCTCCGTTATTCCTACCGATACCGGAGATGGATCGGTAATATCCATATCGCGCTCTCTTGCGCAGCCGCTCGCTTTTGTGCCCTTAAATCCCAACGAAATTGTGGCTACTATCGCCTTCAACAAGCATTTCACGTTCGACTTTAATCCGGATGATGGCATTAACTCCGGCGCAATCGATTTTGTTGCAGTGGCGGCGCATGAGATCGGGCATGCACTCGGCTTTGTGTCCGATGCGGGCGAGGGCAGCACCGCACAAGTGTCGCTTTGGGACATGTTTCGCTTTCGTCCCGGTACAACGACAGGTACCTTCGCCACGGCGCAACGGATCATGTCCATCGGAGGAGGCAGCCAGGTTTATTTCACGGGCCAGACTTTTGTGGTTGGCAGCGTTGGCACTAATGAATTAGGACTATCGACCGGTGGTCCCGATCCCGCGCCAGGAGATGGCGACGGCAATCAATCAAGTCACTGGAAAGCTGACGAGATTACCGGGCAGTACATTGGGATCATGGATCCAACGATCGCTTCCGGCGTTCATCGGGACGCCACCGACAACGATTTTTCTGCGCTCGAAACATTAGGCTGGAATCTTGTTGATAGCACCCCCCCGCCGGCGCCTCCGCCACCGGCCAGCAATGATAACTTTGCGAATGCGCAAACTATTTCAGGATGCTCCGGCAGTGTGACCGGCACAAACCTGAATGCGACCAAAGAAACAGGCGAGCCCAATCATGCTAATGGTGGCGGAACGCGCTCGGTTTGGTATCAGTGGCAGGCCCCCAGCAGCGGTAGCGTCACAATGACTACTGCAGGAAGCGGGTTCGACACCGTACTTGCGGTGTATACCGGAACAACCGTCAACGCTTTGAACTTGATTGCCAGTAACGACGACGCTTCAGTCCAACCCCACATTACGACCAGTAGTGTTACCTTTCCAGCAAATGCGGGGACGATTTATCAAATAGCGGTCGATGGCTTCAATAACGACGGCTCTGGAGGCGATGAAGGGCCCATCAAGCTCAACTGGCTTGCAGCTAACTGTGTAGACAGCTCCGTCCAATTCTCAAGTGCTGCGATGAGTGCTACTGAAACGCCCAACGCGACGACGAAGATCAATCTCACTGTTACCCGGACTGGAAATATATCAACCGCCGCGAGCATTAACTACGCGACAAGCGATGTAACTGCCAGTGAGAGGTCTGACTATCTTGCCGCAATCGGTACCTTGCGGTTTGCCGCCAACGAGTCGTCGCAGACCATCCCGATCTTCATTGTTGACGATTCGTACGGCGAAGGCCCGGAAACATTCAACGTCACGCTGAGCAATGCCGTTAACTGCGTTCCGGGCTCACCTGCAACTCTTACAGTCACAATCAACAGCGACGAAAGCGTGAATGGACCCAACCCTGTTACTGACGCTAGCTTCAACACCGATTTCTTTGTTCGACAGCATTACGTCGACTTCTTTAATCGTGAGGCTGACCCTGCGGGACTCGCCTTCTGGAAAAACCAGATTGACGAGTGCACAACTCCGGAGTGCCGCGAGCTTCGCAAGATCAACGTCAGTGCTGCCTTCTTTCTTTCGATCGAATTCCAACAGACTGGCTATCTGGTTTATAAAGCGAACCAGGCGGCGTTCAACTCGCAGGAGTTTTTGAAGCTGCGAGATTTCCTACCTGACACTCAGCGGATTGGACACGGTGTGGTCATCGGCCAGCCTGGCGCTGACGCGCAACTGGAAGCTAACAAGCAGGAGTTTTTCCTCGACTTCGTGCAGCGGCCGAAGTTCACGGATTCCGCCGCCTTTCCCGCCTCGATGACGGCGGAGCAGTTTGTCGATAAGCTAAACGGGAACACATTTGATCCGCGCGCTCCGCAGTCGGGAGGCTCGCTCACAGTGGCCGAACGTAACAACCTGGTCAGCCAGTTATCGCCAAATCCTTCATCAGCCACGTTACGCGCGCAAGTTCTGCGGTCTGTATCGGAGAATGCACTCTTCCACAGCCGGCAATTCAATAAGGCGTTTGTTTTGATGCAATACTTTGGCTACTTGCGTCGCAACCCCAACGATCCGCCGGAGCTTGGGCTTGATTTCGCGGGTTATAACTTCTGGCTGACAAAGCTAAATCAGTTCAACGGTAACTTCGTTAATGCCGAGATGGTCAAGGCATTTATCGTCTCAAGTGAGTACCAGCAGCGCTTTGGACCTTGATCAATATCAATATAGTGGCTTCCATTTACGCGGAGCTTTAAAACTGTCGCGCTATCCTGGAGTAAAAAAAAGCTGGATTCATTTCGAATCCAGCCTTTTTGTTGGACAGACGTTCCAGTCTGTCATCACTTGACCAGGACAAGGGACGAGGGACAGGCAGGAATGCCTGTCCTACTTAAAAGCGATTTAGATACTCGCCGGAGACCAGGAATGACCTGACCATCTGCGCGGCGTGAAAATCGCCGCCGTGATTGTTCAATTTCTGTAACCAGAAATCATAGCCGGTGTAGTCCGTATCCTGGCCGCTATTAGGGTCTCGGCGCAAGTAACCAAGGTATTGCATCAGCACGAATGCTTTGTTCTTCTCGGCAGTATTCAAATTCTGATGTTCAGCAATCGTTCTGACCACTTGCGCGCGCGTTTTCTGGCCGCCAGTCAAATCGCTGATCAACTGAGTACGCTCGCCTGACGACAGGGGATTGCCGGCGTTGTTGTCTAACGCTGTTACAACTTGAGTCGGAGTCCATGACGATGGATAGGCGGTTGTGAATCGAGTGCGCGAAACAAAATCATTCGCGAACGCTACTTTGTTGGCTTCCAACAAAGTATCCCAACCAGGTTTCCCGACTATTACACCGTTGCTCATCTCCAATGTGTCTGGCAAAAACTCGCTGCGCTGAACGACTGGTACTTTCAGTGTATGAGCTCCCCCAAGAGTCGATGCACCGTCGATGTCACCATACGCCACTTTGTACATGCGCTCGACCAGATAGCCAGTTTCCTGAAATTCGATCGAAAGGAAGAAGGCACCCGAGGTATTGTCGCGCTGCCCGGCGATGCATACGGCGTCGCCATTGCAGCCGGTGATCTGCTGCGTCCAGAAATCGAAACCACTCTGATCCGGGAAGCGGCTCAGGAAATCGACGTATTGCTGGTTGACGAAAAAGTCGGCGTCGTTGATGGTGATTGGCGTGGTCGTGCCCGGACGCAGGCGCACTGGCTTAACCTTGGTGTTCCCGTAGTAAAGATCGGAAGGCAGATTGGGAATCTCGGTTACTATGTGCAATGTCGGTGCTTGCCCCCAGACGGTCAAGGCAGCAAAGGCTGTGATTAATAAAGCAAAGGCAAATTTCATCTTATTGCTCCCGGCGTAACGTGTAACTTCTGAGGTAAAAGGCCTCGAAACGAGGGGCCGTCCAGATCAAAAGTTTAGACGCACCGACAAGGGTTAAAGTCTAACTCGTGGCGCCAAGTGGCGTCAATCAAAGCTTAAAAGCGTTGCTTTCACGGAAAAATAAAGGCTGAGCTGAGAAGTAACAACCTCCATACAGGTTGCTTGCAAGCCACCCCAAGCCAAAAGAAATGCATATTGGAATAGACGGACTCCCACTCACAGCGCCAAAAACGGGCGTCGGCCATTACACCTTCGAACTGGCCAGGGCACTCGCCGAAGCAGATCCGGAAAGCGAATTTGAACTCGTTTATCCGTCAACCTTCCCGCCCATTAGACTCGACACGATTCGGCAGGAGGGCGGGCTGCCCGGAAATCTGAAACTCAAACGCGCGATTGTTGGCCCGCTGGCCCGCCACTGGTGGTCTAACGGGCTTCCTCGTTATGTGCGTCCAAACGAGATTCAACTTTTTCACGGCACAAACTATGACGTGCCCTTGTGGCGGCGTTGTGCGACGGTGCTTACTATTCACGATCTATCACCTCTGCTTTATCCTGAGACCCATCGAAGACGAAGTGTCAGACGCGCGCGGCGCCGGCTGCCGCTCATGGCCCGGACCGCCGACGCGATAATCACGCCCAGCGAAAGCGTGCGCCGCGAAGTTTGCGAACATCTGGCCGTCAATGCCGAAAAAGTTTTCGCCATTCCGGAAGCG
>WNFS01002195.1_pt1 | contig 14810 bp, 15 predicted proteins | sample 5400141 | NCBI WGS metagenome assembly WNFS01 (sample SAMN13153358, study PRJNA577476) | soil metagenome | isolation source: 60 cm saprolite under Madrone tree | place: USA:California | collected 2016-06-14
CGAGTGATCTCCCCATTTCCGGGAAGGAGCCGCACAAGCGATACGGCGAGCGTGCTTTTGCCTGATCCGGATTCGCCGAGGACACCCAATATTTCTCCGGGCATGAGTGCAAAACTGACGCCCTTTAACGCCGGGCACATGACACCTTCGCGCGAGCGGTACGAGACGTGAAGATCCTGGATTTCCAGAACGGATGCCATGCGCCAGGCCTGTTTTGGCCCATCCCCCACTTCGATTCATGTTGCGGCAGGATCATGGAGCGGACAAGACAAACGTCGTCTCTCGCGCACCAAAGGTAATTCTCTCAGATTAGTGGAAAGTTGCGTCAGACTTCAGAGAAGGTGTAGTGCGGAGATTCTTCGGAGTGTGGAAAAGAATGTAAATCTGGATGCCAGAGCTGAATCCAAGTGGGGGATTGCAGGAATTCAGGAGGGGAAATCCTCGCAATCCCGCACTTGTGCCGTACACCGCCAGTACGGCGGGGACATCTAACTGTGATCGAGTCGCGCTTGGCCTTCGGAGGCTAGCGAATTTCTCCTCGCCCCGATGGCTTGCTTGCCACCGCGACGTCCGATCGAGGAGTCATAGAAAGAACAAAATATTCGCGCTCCTTGCCGTCAGCTTCGGGAACTCGAAGCAGCAACTTGTCCTTGTGAATCCGGAATTGAGCGGTCTCGCCCACCGGCAAAAGCACTGGATGTTTATCGTCTTTCGGCCTGATGCGATAGGTGACCCGCTCCGTCTGCAACACGTATTCCTGGCACATTACTACCTTGGTGTTCTTGTGCTGGCCGTCCGTTCCAAAGATTTCGCCGGCGATGGTCTTGCCATCTTTTTCGGCGTAGCCGCAAGACGAAGATTCCATTTGAATCAGCACGCCCTTTTCATAGGCTGGCGCATCTTTGGCCTGAACGCTCATGGTCGTCGCGAAAACTAGAATTGCAACCATTCCTATTCTCATCGTCGCCCTCCCAGAAAAGGATTGTTACTTCGCGCAGACAGCAAAATGATGGCGCCATGCGCCGGACCAACAGACTGGGCGCAAGAAACCCCGCCCTTCCGTAGGCCGTTTCCAGCTCATCGTATAAGGGATGCCCACGCTTGGAAAAATATAGGCTCTTCAGGACTCGCATATCCGGAGACCAGCGCAGTCACGCTCAAGCCGATGCAGAAGCCCGAGCGTTGAAAAACCGATTCGTTTTTGTTTAGTTAAGGAAAAGAGAATCGGAAAATTGAGAAACTCAGAGATTCAGAGAAACCGCGCGGGCCGCAGGCCGACCTTCAGAGGAAGCTATGGATTGGGCGAGGGTGAGGCGTGGGACTCGCAGCAACAGGAACAGTTCACCGGCCCAGAGTAAAATATCCAGTAAGCGGCCGCGCTGGAGATTGGTCAGGGTTTGGGATTGCAGGCTGACGTCGAGCGCCTTTCGAGAGCATTCCTCGATGAAGGCTCGCATGGAAACCACGTCGATGGGTTCAGTGCTGAACTTGCGGCCCCGCGGATCAAGGCTGTCAAGCGTTTCATAACAACGCATCAGGAAGTGGTTCAGGCAGAGAGACTGGTGATCCAATGCAGTAATCGCGGCACGTCCACAAGAAACCTCCCAGCAGCTTCGTTTCCCAACCTTCGGATCCATTCCAGCCAGGCCCATTGATGTACCCTACGACCGGTCTCATTCTTCTTCGGACTTCAATGTATTAGATGCGCGATGCGACCCAAACGGTTTCATCATGGGAAAGAAAGTTGTTCATTATTGGACACTCGCCCATGGCATTTGTTTCCGGCGGAAGCCACACTTCTGGATCGAGGGCGTCACGCTCACCACGGCAAGCTCGCTCACGTCGAGAATTGTTTCCACGGGCCGCGATTGTAGCTGACATTGCGCTCCGCCATTCTCCAGCACGCCGTGGCGCATTTCCGTAAACCGATGAATTGCATCCAAAACTTGGTTCGAAGCACTGGAGGTTTCCACAGGCGCCACTCTTGTACTTTTGGACCGTCTCAGCATAAACTCCCTCGCAGCATTCGCTCCTGCGAGCCGCCTCAACCTTCTGAGGAATTCTCTGGCTCGTGCGAATGGGGGTTGTGATGTCTGGGGGAGAGAAAATGAGAAAATTGTTGTGTGCGTTCTGTGTCTTGACACTTGCGTTGGGGCTGGCCTCGCGGGGGTGGGGGCAGTCGCAGATCACCGCAGGAACCGTCCAGGGAGATGTTGTGGATGAGAAGGGCGGAAGCGTCGCGGGCGCGATCGTCGAAGCAAAGAATCTAGCGACCAATTTCGTACAGACGGATACCACCAACACGGACGGTCATTTCGCCTTCCTGAGTCTTGCGCCAGGGCGCTACACTCTCACCATCAGCAAGCCGGGTTTTGCCACAATCCTTCAACAAAACGTGAACCTCACTGTTGGCCAGACCATCACCATCCCCGTCACGATGAAGGTATCGTCAGTCGCGCAACAAATCGTCGTCACTGACGTGCCAATAGTGGAAGTTACTAAAACGGAGTCCTCTTCGACGATCAATGAACTTACGGTCAGTTCCACGCCCGTGCTCGGCCGCAAGTTTGAAGACCTGCTTACGCTGACGCCCGGCGTTTCAATTACCCAAGGTCCCGACGGGGACGAGATCAACTTTAACGGTCAGCGTGGAATCTTTAATAACGTGAGCCTGGACGGCGGAGACTACAACAACGGATTCTTTGGAGAGCAGGAGGGCGGGCAGCGCGCTGCGATCGACATTACCCTGGATGCGGTGAAAGAGTTCCAGGTGGTGGCAAGCGGCGCCAATGCGGAATTCGGACGCACCGCTGGAGGCGTAGTTAACGTCATCACCAAATCCGGGACGAACGATATCCACGGGAGTGCCTTTGAATACTTCCGCACGGAATCCCTGTCCGCTAACACGTCAGACGGGAAGCCGCTGCAGGATTTTCGCCGCAATCAGTTTGGCGGAAGCTTGGGTGGCCCCATTTACAAAGACAAGCTCTTTTTCTTCGGAGCAGCCGAGGGCATTCGTGAGAATCTCACCCGCCAGAATCTCAATGCGGCAATTGGCACTCCATGTGGGTCGAGTATCGTGTTCGATGGGACTCCCGCTACTGACTCGAAGATTCTGGCTAGTCCTGACTGTCAGCGAGTAGCGCTTCTGAACTTCATGCAGAGCACTTTCAAAGAGAATGATGGCGCACCGGTAAATCATGCGATACGCAATGGTGCGGCGTTTGGCAGGATCGATTATAATCTGAACGCGAAGAATCAGATTTTCGGATCTTATAACTACGATTACTCGAAAAACTCGAACCAGACCTTCGACGTTCCCGCCTATGGGACAACTGCGAATGGTATCGAGGGGCCGTCGAAGATCCAGGCTATCAATACAAACTGGTTCAGCACGATTTCGGGTACTAAACTGAACGAAGCGCACTTCACTTACGCTCGCGAGAATCGGCCGCGCAATGCAACCGATCCCACGAGCGTGCCGGACGCGAACATAGGCTCGGCGAGCAGCCCAACGGCCTTTGCTTTCCGGTTTGGCCAGCCCTTTTTCCTCGAACCCACAATCAACGAAGTCTTTTGGCGTACCGATGTGCGAGACAATTTTACGGTCATCCGCGGCAAGCACACCATAAAAGCCGGCGGAGAGTGGGTTCACAGCAATAACACACAGGTGTTTCGCGGATTCTTCAAAGGACTGTATTTCTTCGATAATGCAGTGGGTTTTATGCACTACGTCTCGCAGGGACCCACGTACAGGGAGTGCTCAAACGGAACCACTGTGGTGGGGGCGTGCCCTTTAGGAACTAATGTTACTGGCCCTCTGTTCCTCTATCTGCAGCACGGTCCCGCGACGCAGGGTGAATCGTTTGACCAATCCGGCGCTTCGTCCATTAACAACAACGAATTTGCTCTGTTCGTGCAGGATACCTGGAAGGTAACGCGCAACCTGACTGTAAACCTCGGCCTGCGCTGGGAAGCACAGCACTTTCCGTCCATGACTATTGCCCCGTCGCAGACCGCGTATGGCCCGAACTTGAGCGATCCGAAATTTCCTTCCGATGGGACGTTGCATAACCAGAACAAGATGTTTCAGCCGCGCGTGGGTTTCGCTTGGGACATCCGTGGAAATGGCAAGTCCGCGCTGCGAGCGAGCTGGGGGATTTTCAATGCGCGCCAGAACATGTTGACTCAAGTCGGTGCAATTACCACGAACGGCGTGCAACAGCAGTCGTTTGCCGCTGGTTCGGCGTTTGGCACGCCCCCGGTATTCGGCCAAAACGCGGGCCCAATTAGCAATCCTCCGCCAGCGGGGACGCCGCCACCCCCAGGCGTTAACGTGACTTTCTTCAGTAAGGACTACTCCAATCCGCGGATTTACACAACGAATGTGGGTTACGAGCAGGAGGTCCTCGCCGGATGGGCAGGATATGTCGATCTGACTCTTTCCAAGGGAGTGCACCTAACGAGATTTGTTATGCCAAACGTCTGTTGCTCAACGGCGGATCTTATACCGTCTTTGGACGTCAACCTGGGTAACGGGCCATCGTACACGGGGCCTGTGCCATTCCCCAACTTAGGAAATTTGACAACGGACACTGCCAGTTCTGCGAAATCTCTCTATCGCGGAGCTACCGTAGGGGTGCGTAAGCGCTTCAGCAATCGGTTCCAATTGGATGCCAACTACGTCTGGTCGGAAGATCTCGACGATGATTCCAATGAGAGAGATCCTTTCAGTTTCCGGTACTACGACCTATACAATCTCGCGAAGGAGTATTCCTATTCCGACCGCGACGAAAAGAATAAATTCAACCTTGTCACGCACGCTGAATTGCCTTGGAAGGTGGCTCTTGACGTGCGAATGCAGGCGCACTCGGCCCAACCCTATAGCGCTAATCCCAATGTCGTCGGAGCTAAAGGAGTTGGCCCCGGGCCGCTCTGTAGCAATACAGAAGCTGGGCATCGCGTGCAAATCGGCCTTGGCCCAGGCGGAACGAACGTTGACTGCGGAAGGAATTTTCTTCGCAAGGACAACGGCTACTTTGCGTTCAACTTCGGGGCGTCAAGGCCATTACACCTTGGAGAGCGGTTCCAGATTATCCCCAAGGTGGAGGTCTTCAACTTGTTCAACAACAAAAACAACATAAACACAATCAGTGGCAGCGGCACGCCGTTGTTTGATTTCGACGGATTCATCCGGCAGGGCGTGGGCGACCCTAGGGAAGCGCAACTGTCCATACGCCTCCAGTTCTAACGGAGCGGCTAAGCAATCCAACCGAGGAGGGGCGCTTCGGCGCCCCTCTTTGTTTTTCATGGTTGTGCGGGAATACCGGAAGGGGACCTGTGGACACATGCTGTTCCCTCAGCGCTTGCTTGCGCGTCGCGAATCCCTGAGAATCTAAGGTTTACAGATGCGTGTTTTTCCGCACGGTGGCGGTTTCCCGCACCCAAAAGAGAAGCGAGTGAAATGGCCAGTCAGGTAAATTCCGTAAAGCGTATCGTCGCGTACTTTTCGATGGAGATTGCCTTGGAGAACGCCATGCCGAGCTACAGCGGCGGCCTCGGCGTTCTCGCGGGCGACACCATTCGTGCCGCTGCCGACCTGCGACTGCCCATGGTGGCCATCTCCCTGCTTTACCGCAGGGGCTTCTTCACCCAGCGCCTCGCCGAAGATGGCTCGCAAACCGAAGAACCGGTCGAGTGGCGCGTGGAAGACTTCTTGAAGGAAGAAACCGCCCGCGCCAGCGTCTCGATAGAAAACCGCCACGTCGAGCTGCGCTGCTGGCGGTATTCCGCAAAAGGGGTGCGCAGTTTTGAAGTTCCCATTTATTTTCTCGATGCCGATCTTCCTTCCAATGCCGAAGCCGACCGCAACCTCACCGGCACTCTGTATGGCGGCGATTCCTACTATCGTTTGTGCCAGGAAGTCGTGTTGGGCATCGGAGGCGTGCGCATGCTCCGCGCGCTCGGCTACAACGACCTCACGCGCTACCACATGAACGAAGGCCACGCGGCGCTCCTCGCCCTTCAATTGCTGAACGACGAGGCCGCGAAGGCGGGGCGCCAGTCCATCCGCAGCGAGGACATCGAAAAAGTCCGCAGCAAATGCGTTTTCACCACGCATACGCCGGTTCCCGCCGGGCACGACCGATTTCCAATGGAATACCTCACGCGCGTGTTCCCTGGCCAGACGGAATTTCTCGATTTGAAGGACGCTTCTTCCGCGGATTTGATGAAGCGCGTTTTGCAGGTCGAGCAGGATTTCCCTGGCCTGCAGGAAGCGGCACGCCGTGGCGCATCCCTGAACATGACGCAGCTGGCGCTGAACCTCAGCACCTACGTCAACGGAGTTGCCAAGCAGCACGGCGAAACTTCGCGCCAGATGTTTCCGGAGATACCGATCGAGGCCATTACCAACGGGGTGCACGCCGGCACATGGACTTCGCCTGCATTTCAGCAACTCTTCGACCGCTACATTCCGTCGTGGCGCGAGGACAACTACAGTTTGCGGGGCGCGCTCGGGCTGCCAGCGGAGGAAGTCTGGGCGGCGCATCTGATCGCCAAGTACGATTTGCTCGAAACGGTTCGCAAGAAGACCGGCCTCAAGTTCGATTCCGAGGCTTTCACCATCGGGTTTGCGCGCCGCGCAACGGGATACAAGCGCGCCGACTTGATCCTGGCCGATCTCGACCGGCTCCGGGAGATTGCCAAGAACGCCGGCCACTTCCAGATTATTTATGCCGGCAAGGCGCATCCGAATGATGGGGGCGGGAAGGACATCATTCGCCGGATTTTCCAGGCGAAAAAAGCGCTGCGGAAAACGGTGCCCGTGGTTTTCCTGGACGACTACAATCTTGAGCTCGGCGGGAAGATAACTTCCGGCGTGGACCTCTGGCTCAACACGCCGCAGTTTCCTCTCGAAGCTTCCGGCACCAGCGGCATGAAGGCCGCGCTGAATGGCGTGCCGAGCCTGAGCATTCTCGACGGCTGGTGGGTGGAAGGCCACATTGAGGGGGTCACCGGATGGTGCATCGGCGAATCGCGGCGCACCGTTGCCGGCAATGCTCCCGCTGATAACAAAGCCGAAGCCGAATCGCTGTATGCCAAGTTGGAGGGCGTAATTCTTCCGATGTACTACAACGATCGCGCCAAGTTCCTGGAAGTTATGCAGCACGCCATTGCCATCAACGGATCGTTCTTCAACACCCAGCGCATGGTGCAACAGTACATCACTGACGCCTATCTGCGCTGACGCGGCGGGATGTGCTTTGCCAAATCACGGGGCTTGAGAGAAGACCAAACGAGCATCGAGCGCATCAGCGGAGCCGGTTCTTGTACATGGCCATGCCGACGGCGGCATCCATTCCCAACTTTTCTAATGCAGCGATCTCACGGCGCGTCTTGATGCCGCCCGCGGCGATAATCGGATGGAATGTCGCGTCACGCAACTTGCGAAACCATTCGAGATTCGCGCCGGTCATTGTGCCTTCACGGTCCACGTCGGTACACAAGAACCCGGCGCAGAAGGGTTCGAGGCGCGTCATCACTGCCTCTGCCTGAAGTGCGATGCGCGTGCGCCAGCCGTGAATGGTGATGTTTCCCCTGGCCGTGTCGAGAGCGATGATGATTTGTTTTCGGCGAACTTTTTTTGCGAGCCGCCGCAGAAATCCGGTGTTCACTTTTCCGCGGCGGAAAGCGGCGCTTCCGATAATGACCTGGCTCGCGCCCCATTCGGCAATTTGTTCGGCACGAGAAGCGGTTCGAATCCCGCCACCCACGCGCACCTTCATGCCGAAATCTTTTCGCGCACTGGTGCAGAGGTCACGAACGAGATCGTCGTTCTGGCCTTTCCCCATGGCGGCATCGAGGTCGATGACGTGCAACCAGGGATATTTTTTGAATTTCTCCAAGAGGCCGAAGACGTCGGCGACGGCAAGCTCGCGCTTCCGCCCGTGAACCAACTGAACTGCCTGCCCGTCTTGCAGATCGATGCAGGGAATCAGCACGGCAGGCGTACCTCGACGCCGCGAGCTGCAAGAAATTCCTTCAGCGTTCGAATGGATTGCACTTCATCGTGGAAGATCGAGGCGGCCAGCGCCGCATCCGCCGCACCCTCCTGGAAAACGTTGACGAAATGTTCCGGCAATTTGGCTCCGCCGGAGGCAATCACTGGGACGGAAACAGCTTTGGAAATTGCGGCCGTAAGCGTTGTGTCGAAGCCCATCTGTGTTCCGTCGCGATCGACGGAGGTCAGCAAGATTTCTCCCGCGCCAAATTGAACGCCCTTCTTCGCCCAGTCGACGGCATCGAGAGAGGCGGATTCCCTTCCGCCACGAACCATGACATCCCAACGATCGCCGGTGCGCTTTGCATCAATCGCCAGGACGACGGCTTGTGCACCAAATTCCTGCGATAATTCAGAAATGAGCTCGGGCCGTTCCACCGCCGCGGTATTCACCGTGACCTTGTCCGCACCTGCGCGCACCACGGAGCGGCCGTCTTCGAGCGTTCGAATGCCACCGCCAGCGGTGAGCGGAATGGCCAATTCCGCGGCAACGCGCCGGATGGTTTCGAGAAATGTGGGGCGGCGGTCGCGCGACGCGGCAATGTCCAGCACCACTAATTCATCGGCGCCTTCCGCGTTGTAACGCGCCGCCAGTGCAACAGGATCGCCGGCATCGCGCAGCCCAACGAAGTTGACTCCCTTAACGACGCGTTCGCCGTCGGTATCGAGGCAAGGAATGATGCGGTGCACGAGGCTCATGCCGCGACCCTCAGAAAATTCTGCAGGACGCGCGCGCCAGAGTTGCCGCTTTTTTCAGGATGGAACTGCACAGCATAGATATTCTGCTGTTCGATGACAGCCGCGAATTCCGCACCGTGGGAGCAAATTGCCGCCGATGATCCATTCGAATCGAGGACCGCGTAGGAGTGAGCAAAGTAGAAATAGGCACTGGGTTCGATGCCTTCGAGCAGACGTGAAGCATGTGTTGCCGCGACCTGGTTCCAGCCCATGTGCGGGAGTTTCACGTTTGAGGGCAACGCGCACACTGTGCCCGGCAGCAATTGCAATCCGCGCAATTGGGGAGCTTCTTCGCTTGATTCGTACAGCACCTGCAGCCCCAGGCAGATGCCGAGAAAAGGGACGCCCCGCTGGATGGCGCCAATCAGAGGCGCGCGCATATTTTGTTCGTCGAGTGCGCGAACCAAAGCGGCGTAATGTCCCACGCCGGGCAGCAAAAGAGCCTCCGCTTTCGAAATGCGATCGGATGAACTTGTCCGCTCAGATTCTGCGCCGAGACGTTGCAAGGCGCGTTCCACGGAAGGCACGTTGCCTGCGCCGTAATCGACGATCGTCACTTTCATAGCAGCCCCTTTGTGCTGGGCAAAATCTTTCGCAAGCGTTTGTCTCGCGCCACGGCGAAGCGCAAGGCGCGCGCGAATGCCTTAAACATGGCCTCGACCTGATGATGTGACGAGCGCCCGTACAGGGCACGCAGATGGACGTTGGCCTTCGCGGCCTGCGAAAAACCCTGGAAAAAATCCTCCACCAGCTCTACTTGGAAATCGCCGACGCGTTTTGCCGCGATCTTTGCATTCACGACGCAGTAGGGCCTTCCGCCAAGATCCACGGCCACAGCGGCAAGTGTCTCGTCCATGGGCATCAGGAAATAGCCCGCGCGCAAGATGCCATGCTTCGAGCCGAGTGCTTTCTGCACTGCCTCGCCGAGAGTAATTCCCACATCTTCCACGGTGTGATGCTGGTCCACATCGAGATCGCCGCGCGCGTCCACCTCCAGATCAAACGCGCCGTGCCGCGCGACTAGCTCGAGCATGTGGTCGAAGAAGCGGATTCCCGTAGCGATGCGTGCTTTTCCGCGTCCATCCAGATTCAGCTTCAGGCGAATATCCGTCTCGTTTGTCTTGCGATGAATCGTTGCTTTGCGTGCCATGGTGAGCTCGTTTGCAGCTGCGGACTTCAGGTCCAAGCCTTCCATTCCTTTCGGATTGACTTCAGCAACCGCCGCATTTCGGATTGCGTTCCAATGGTGATGCGCACAAACCCGGGCCCGATGTCCTTGCTTCGCTCGCGGAGTAGAATCCCCTGCTTCTCCAGCTTCTGAAAAAGTGCCGGGCCGCTTGGCCCGAAATTCGCGAGAAGAAAATTTCCGGCGCTCGGGTACGTCTTCACATCGAACCTTTCTAATTCCGCCGCGAACCACGCGCGCAATCGTTTCACGCCATTCACGTAACGCCGCATGGTTACCCGGTCGTTCAGCGCTGCTTCCGCCGCAACCAGAGCGGCAAGATTCACGGGGAAGGGCGGCATGGCGCGGCGCACCATAGCGAGCGACTCTTGGCAGGCGATTACGGCGCCGAGGCGCAAGGCCGCGAGCCCGGCAACTTTCGAAAACGTCTTTGCCACAAACAACTGCGCATACTTCCGAATCCACGGCATGGCGGTGAAGCCGGAAAACTCCGCATAGGCTTCATCCATCACTACCGCAGTGTGCGTGGCGGCTTTCAAGATTCTCCGCAATTCTTCTTCTTGAAGCAAAGTACCCGTCGGATTATTGGGATTGGCGATGAAGAGAACGCGCGGCTTTTTCCGCAGCGCGGCGATAACGCCCTCGATCGGGAATTCCATTTCGCTGCCGTAGCGCAGCACCGAAATCCGGGCGCCGAAAATCTCCGCGTAGTAGCGATACATCGGAAAGGTGGGCTCGCAAATCAGGATGCCGCCGCCGGACTCGACGAAGGTATCGAAAAAGACGCGCAGCGCGTCGTCACCGCCGTTGGTGAGCAGCAATTCTTCCGCGCGGACACCGAAGTAGCGCGCCAACCGCCGCGTTGGCGCCTGATACTCGGGGTACATCGCCAGTTGCTTGGTGGTGAGCTTTGCGAGCGCGCGCCTTACCGCCGATGAGCAGCCCGCGGTGTTCTCGTTGAAGTCGAGGCGCAATTTATCGGATCGCCCCTCGGCGGGCGCCTCATAGGTGCGGCGATTCAGAATCGCTTCGCGTACCGGCAAATGAACTTTCATAGGCGGACCCTCACCGCGTTACGGTGCGCCATGAGCCCCTCCGACGCCGCAAGTGTTTCGGCGGTTTCAGCAAGACGCTCGAAACCCCGCCGGCCGATCGTTTGAATGGAGATGCATTTCACAAAATCTGCCGATGAGAGTCCACCTCTTTTGCGAGCCCACCCACCTGTAGGAAGCACATGATTGCCTCCGCTGGCGTAATCGCCAAGCGGTTGCGCGCCCCAAGGACCGAGAAAAACGGTCCCCGTGGCGCGAATCTGCTTCAATAGCGCCTCCCCATTGCCGGGCAGACTGAGATGCTCCGGCGCGAACCGATTTACGAATTCGCAGGCCGCATGGAGGGATGGCGCGACGAGGATCGCGCCCGCGCGCTTCACCGAAATTTGCGCGGGGTTTGCCGGCGGCAATTGTTGAAGTTGTCGTGCCACTTCGGTTTGCACCTGCCGCGCAAGACGGATTGAAGTCGTAACGAGATAGCTGCCTGCATCGGGAGCGTGTTCGGCCTGCGCGAGCAGGTCCGCGGCGATCCAGCAAGGGTTTCCGGTTGAGGCCAAGACAATTGCCTCTGTTGGCCCGGCAGGCAGATCGATCGCGCAATCGCTGCTGACGAGTTGTTTGGCGGCGGTAACAAAGCGATTGCCCGGCCCGAAGATTTTTTCGACGCGGGCCACCCGCCTCGTGCCGTAGGCAAGGGCCGCGATGGCTTGCGCGCCGCCCATTCGGGCGACGCTTGAGACTCCGAGAACGCCGGCGGCGGCAAGAAGGGCGGCGTTCGGTCGCGGGCATGCCACCTGGATATGCCGGACCCCCGCAACTTTGGCCGGCACAACGGTCATCACCATAGTGGAAACGAGCGCAAACCGTCCGCCCGGGATGTAACAGCCGATGGTATCAATCGGGCGCACCAGCAGGCCGATTTTCACCCCGGGTTCGACTTCTATCGTCCATGGCTTCGGCAACTGTTTTTCCGCGACGCGGCGGACGTTGCGTGCGGCGTGTTCTAGTGCGCGAAGAAAATCGTGGCTCACTTGCTTGCGGGCGGCACGAATTTCACCCCCGGAGATCAACAAACTTTCGCGGCGGAGATCGATGCCGTCGAGTTTCTTCACCCAAGCCGACAGTGCCGCGTCTCCGCGCCGGCGAACATCGCCGACAATCTTCGAGGCGATGTCTTCCGCTTCTGCATCATGCTCCTGGCGCGCACGCAAAAGTTTCTTCTCGACCGCTGGCGTAAGTCTCACGATGCGCATCAGAGCACGATCTTGTTCAAGGGATATTCGACGATCCCCTGGGCCTTGGCGGCTTTGAGTCTTGGCAGAATCTGCCGAACCACCGCTTCCTCGACGATAGTGTTGATAGCAACCCACTCCGGGTCGCTCAAAGCGGAAATCGTCGGCTTCTTCAGCGCGGGGAGAACCCCTAGAACAGCCTGCAGATCGTCGCGATGGACGTTGAGGAGCAGACCCACTTTGCTCGCGGCGGCGATAGCGCCCTGCAGCATCAGAATCAGGTTTTCCGCTTTTTCGCGCTTCCAGGAATCGGCGGCGGCGGCACGATTCATGATGAACACAGTCGCCGATTCCAGCACAGTGTCGACGATACGCAGACGATTCGCGCGAAGGGACGAGCCTGTCTCAGTCACTTCCACAATCGCGTCCGCCAGTTGCGGCACTTTGACTTCCGTGGCGCCCCAGGAAAACTCCACGCGGGCTCTTACGCCGTGCTTGGCGAGATAACTTTCCGTGATGTGCACGACCTCGGTCGCGATAACTTTTCCTTCCAGGTGGCGCGGTTCCCGGATCGCGGAGTCTTCCGGCACGGCGAGAACCCAGCGGACCCGCGCCAGCCGCTGCTTGGCATAGATCAGCTCCGACAATTCGTCCACCGCCGCGCCGGTTTCCACCACCCAGTCGTGACCGGTGATTCCCGCGTCCAGCGCGCCGGACTCGACGTACCGGGCCATCTCCTGCGCGCGCACCAGCAGACACTCGATTTCGTCGTCGTCAATCGCCGGAACGTAACTTCGCGAGCCCAGCGTGATCTTCCAGCCAGCACGCGAAAAAAGATCCAGCGTCGCGTCTTGCAGGCTGCCTTTGGGGATTCCCAGCTTCAGCCGACTCATCGAGTTTTCTCCTGTCCATAAACCTTTTCGGGGGCGAACGTGCGCTCGGCAATGATCTTGGCGCTTCCGTCCGGCTCTAATTTCCTGAAGAAGCAGCTCCGGTAGCCTTCATGACAGACGCCGGGACCGGCGGCTTCGACGCGCACGAGGAGCGCATCGGCGTCGCAATCCACGCGCATTTCGCGGACCCGCAAAACGTGACCGCTGGATTCGCCTTTCTTCCAGAGCTTGTTTCGCGAGCGGCTGAAGAACACCACTTCTCCCGTGCGCTGCGTCTCCGCGAGCGACTCGGAATTCATGAAGCCGAGCATCAGCACGTCGCCGCTGCGCTCGTCCTGGATGATGGCCGGCACCAGCCCGCCGCTTTTGTGAAAGTCGATCTCCACGGTGTCGTCTCCTGAATAAAATGAAACCGAAAATAAAAATCCCGCTGGGGCTTGTTGCGCCAGCGGGCTGAAGAGTGCTCTTTTTAGCGAATCGCTATGCACACCTCAGGGGGCGCGGCGTGTGGCCGTGATGATGATGGTGGCCCCGGACTGTGAGTGTGCCAATCATTGTGAAGAACCAAGATAAAGGACTATTCGCCCCGTGTCAACGGCAGGACCAAGCGCGGGCGATTTTCGCCTGCGGATGCGTCGTTTATCCGGGTATTCTTGGGCTGAGGTTTCTGGCAAGGTGGCTTTCGCGACAGGCTCTTGCTACGACCGCCCGGCGGAGTAGCGTTGGAAACGTCAAGCCAGTGCGCCGAATCTTATAAGGCGCGGGATTTGCTAGAACGATACCCATCAGAGGGAGGGGCCATGGCAGAGAAGCTTCGCAAGGAAGACTCAGCATGGAAGAAACAACTCACGCAGAATCAATACTATGTAACCAGGAAGAAGGGGACGGAACCGCCTTTCACCGGCGAATACGAGGATACCGAAACGGCAGGAACCTACAAGTGCGTCTGTTGCGGGCAGCCCTTGTTTCGTTCTGAAACAAAATACCACTCGGGCTCCGGGTGGCCCAGCTTCTATGCTCCAGCCAGCAAAGAGGCCGTCGCGGCCGAGAGCGACACGAGCCAGGGGATGCGACGGACGGAGGTGAAGTGCAGCCGCTGCGACGCCCATCTCGGGCACATCTTCGACGATGGACCGCAACCCACCGGGATGCGGTATTGCATCAACTCCGTCGCTTTAAAGTTGGATGAAGACTAAAAAAGCGCTCCGATCGGGTCGGAGCGCTTCTTTTGGTTGCGTGTTCTCAGGAGTATTGCGAAAAGAAAATCATGCCGCCGGACAGGTGCATGCCACCAAGGAGGCTGCCGGATCGCTCTCGCGTCCCCATACGCCGAGCAGCAGCACTTTCGTGCCCGTCGGATACTTAAACACGTAGTACGTGCTCGAAAGGCCTTCCACTTCATAAAAGCCAGGCCGGCGCGGATCTGGCCGCGAAGGCGCCCCCGCCGCGAGAAGTTGACGCAATTCAGCGATCTGTTCCTCAGAATGGTTCCGCAGATCTTCCACGAGGGGCGGTTGTTTTGGAACGCTTATCATCATGATGTTTCTCCGCCACATTCAGCTTATTCTCTCCTCACTAGTAAAGACGTGGAAAATCGAAAAATGTTTCATGGCGGGCAACAATTTCTTCTGACAAATTGGCCTTCTC
>WNFS01002196.1_pt1 | contig 14808 bp, 12 predicted proteins | sample 5400141 | NCBI WGS metagenome assembly WNFS01 (sample SAMN13153358, study PRJNA577476) | soil metagenome | isolation source: 60 cm saprolite under Madrone tree | place: USA:California | collected 2016-06-14
CGTCAAGTGCGCCAACAGCGTCCACCGCATCCCGCCCCACGTTGATGACGTGCGCAACGCCCCTCTTGTCGAGACCGGACAGCGCGAATCAGTGAACTGATTTGGGTCGGGAGAAAACAGAAATATTTTTGCAAACGGGACTTGACATGACTTCGGAAAATCAGAAGTGATTTGCCCGTCGGGTTAATTTGCCGCAGCCCAAATGTCTGAATTTGATTTGCCATGGCAGGCAAATCAGCACGCAGGGCGAGGGAACCCCTCATGGTGAGGAGCCCGCGCAAGCGGGCGTCTCGAACCATGAGGCCCGCGGCCATCCTTCGAGACGCGCTCAAACTCGCGCTCCTCAGGATGAGGTCTTCGAGACGCGCGCACCGGACAGGACGCGTGGGATGGGTTGAGCCCTTCGCGAAACCCATCACCGTTCAGGATGGCTATCGCTGGCAGTAAAACCAATCCTGTGGTTTGATAACCGGACGAAGGCAATGACCGGGGAAAGACCGTGAGCGTGGACCGCGTTCAGCGGCGACTGGCGGCGGTGGTGGCGGCTGACGTCGCCGGGTACTCGCGCCTGATGGGGGCCGATGAGGTCGGCACTCTGGAGGCTTTGAAAGCGCACCGCCGCGAAGTCGTCGATCCCGCGATTGCTGCGCATCATGGCCGCATCGTCAAGACCACTGGCGACGGCATGCTGGTCGAGTTCGCCAGCGTTGTCGACGCCGTGACCTGCGCGATGGTTATGCAGGGCAAGATAGCCGAGCGCAACGGAAAAGCCACCCAACAGATCGCCTTTCGCATCGGCATCAATATTGGCGAGATCATCAGCGACGGCGACGACATATTTGGCGACGGCGTCAACATCGCGGCACGCGTCGAGAATGAGTGTGAACCGGGCGGGGTGTATCTGTCGGGCAGTGCGTTCGAACAGCTCCGGGGAAAGACGGGGTTCTTCTTTGAGGATCTCGGAGAAAGAGAACTCAAAAATATTGACCGTCCCGTGCGGCTGTTTGCGGTTCGCTCTGCTGTCGGCAGCCGAACGGAAACAGCTGCCCCAAGCCCACCATCCCGGCCGACACTCCCCCTTCCTGACAAACCCTCGATCGCAGTGCTGCCGTTTACCAACATGAGCGGCGACCCCGAGCAGGAGTATTTCGCCGACGGTATGGTGGAAGACATCATCGCTTCTTTATCGCGTTTGAAATCGTTGTTCGTGATCGCGCGTAACTCGTCGTTTACCTACAAAGGCAAGGCCGTCGATATCAAGCAGGTGGGCCGGGAACTGGGAGTACGCTACGTGCTGGAAGGCAGTGTGCGTCGGGCCGGCGACAGGCTGCGAATTACCGCGCAGCTCATCGAAACTACAACCGGCCGTCACATTTGGGCTGATCGCTGGGACTGTGGCCTTACGGACATTTTCGAAGCCCAGGATGAAATCACGGCGAGAATCCAAAATGCGATTGGGGGTGTGCTTGTCAAAACGGAGGCTGGACGCGCATCGCGGTCTGGACAGGCCAATATCCAGGCGTGGCAGTTGCGCATGCAGGCCTGGGAGGGTTTCCACCGGTGGGACCGCCAAGGTCTACTGCGCGGAGTGGAGCTTGGACGAGAGGCAATACAGCTCGATCCGCGTGAAAGCGATGGCTATGTGGCTACCGCCTCGTGCCTCTATGCGCTCGCCTTGAGCGGATGGGCAACGTCGGGCCGAGAGGCTATGAATGAGGCAATCGCTCTTTTAAGCAGTGGTCTCAACCTGGATGCCGATGACGCTATGGCTCACGCAGTGCTCGGCGTGGCATTGCTGGCTGTCGGTCGGCATGATGAGGCCGTGTGCGAAGTCAAGCGCGGCTCCGAGTTGGCTCCGGAGTCGTACTATGAAAGCGTGTGCAGCGGGATAGTTCTGGGCTATTGCGGCGAGCCTCAGGATTCACTGAGATGGTTTGAAACGGCTGTTCGCGTTAGCCCGCGCGACCCCCGTATTTACGCCGCCTACCAAACTCAGTGCGCACCGCTGTTTGTGCTTGATCGATACGACGAGGTCGTCATTGCAGCGCAACGGGTGATGCGTCAGTTGCCCACTTGGACCGAAGCGTTAACAATGCAAGCTGCTGCCTATGCCAAAATGGGCCGCATCGATGAGGCTCGTCGTGTCGTCAAGAGCCTGCTTGCGCTTGACGCGAAATATTCGCTCAAACGCGCGGTGGGGCGACATCCGTATCGCAATGCTGCGGATCGCGACAAACTGGCCAGCGCTTTGATGCAGGCAGGACTTTCGTGAGCAAGCGAAGCCAAATGGGATATGTAACGATTCCGAGCGAGGGCGAGATGTCAATTCTAGTATCAAGCGATCCCAGTGCCTTTCGGGCGTTCGAACACACCGGATGGAATGCGGTGTCAGAAGCATATGAGAGTGCCATTGGTCCACTGACCGCGCAGTCGGCCGAGATTACGCTTGATGCTGCTGGTGTCGCACCCGGGTGCAACACCCTCGATGTCTGCACGGGCCACGGCGTGTTGGCCCTGGCCGCTACGCAGCGAGGAGCCAAGGTCTGCGCCCTTGACTTCGCGGAGGCCATGGTGGCTGCTGCCCACCGCAACGTGCCGACGGCGGAGTGTCGTCAAGGCGACGCGCAAGACCTGCCATACGCAGAAAATGCATTTGACGCGATAGTCTGCGGCTACGGTATCATTCACTTGCCCGAACCGGACCGCGCGTTGGTGGAAATGCGCCGCGTGCTTCGCCCTGGAGGTCGTGTGGCGATCAGCGTTTGGGAACGACCGTCAGCAAACAACGGATTCGGAGTACTGATGGGCGCAATAAGAGCGCACGGTCGGCTTGATGTTCCCCTACCGCACGGACCCGACTTCTTCCAGTTCGGCGACCTGGATAGTATGAAGGGGGCGCTTGCACAGACCGGATTTATTGATGTCGATGCCGTTACTGTCCCTCTTACTTTGCGGTTGGAGCGCGCAACCTCATTCATGGACACAGTGTTGCAGGGTACCGTAAGAGCAAAGGCGCTACTCCTCGCACAAAGCAGCGCAGCTCTCTCGGCGATCAACGCCGCCACGGCCCAGGCAATAGATAGGTTATTTCGTGCCGAGGACAGCTTCCGAGTTCCGATGCCAGCCATCGTAGGAAGCGGCGTGAAGCCTGGAAAGTGACTCAAGCGATCCTTGCCGATCAGCCGGGTGTCGGAAACGCCGCGCTCCTTTCCCTCCGTTGATGTCATGCTCTTTCGGCGCCTTCGCAATGGCGCATGCAGGCTTGCCGGTTCGGTTAGTTTCCGTACGCGCACGTCAAGCGTCCCCGGCGTCACGAGAATTCCATGCACGAAAACCGAAAAAAGCCCCTTGCCTTCGGTCGAACAATATACTATACGGTCGTAAAGTTTAGATAATGGGGCGTCGCGAGGCGTTACGCTCATGCAAAAAAGCTCCGAGGAGAGCGCCGTGAAAGTTGAATCTCGACTGATTGAACAGCGGGACCTGGAAGTCGTCATGCGGGACGGCACACGCCTCGCAGTGGATGTCTACGGGCCGCCGGAGCCCGGCAAGTATCCGGTGCTCTACGCGAGCGCGCTGCACAACAAGGACATTCAAGGCCCGGACATCGCCGACATCCTGCCGCCGCAGCCCGCTCACGCGCCGTTGTGGTTCGGACCGATAGAGGCGGGAGATACGCGCCGCTTTGTCGCAAACGGCTACGTGCACGTCATCGCCCAGCCCCGTGGCTCAGCGAAGTCGGAGGGGCACTACGGTCATGAAGACACCGACCACTACGATGTGATCGAGTGGATCACGCAGCAGCCTTGGTCGGATGGTAACGTCGGCATGGTCGGCATCTCAGGTTATGCCGGCGAGCAGTGGCGCGCCGCGGCGCAGGGCCATCCGGCGTTGAAGGCCATCTTTCCGTATGATGCATGCAGTGCTTACGGCGGCATGTTCGGATTCCGGGATTTCAATCCGGGCGGCGTGATCCACACGTTTCCCTACCTGCTCGATGTCTTCAGCACGGTTCACGAATCCCGCGACCGTCCCGTCGAAACTCCCGGCGAGCTGGAAGTGTTGTGGCGCAACGCTATGCGCAATCCGGACTTCAAGCAGTACATCAATCTCTACAATATCCTGACTCAAAAGGGTCAGCGCACGTTCATCATGTATCTGATGATGACGCAGCCTTGGGAGGCTGACGGAACGGTCGAGCGATCGGAGGAGACGTTCAAGAAGATCAGGATCCCATTTTACACCGGCTCCGGGGCGTACGCCTATACGTACAAGCTGCATTGGCTCGGCGCGCAGCATTACTTCCAGAACGTCAAGGCGCCGAGGAAATTGCTGTTCACCGGGCCCGCTCACCTCGAGCGTCCGTTCCACCAGTACCATGATGAGATCATCCGCTGGTACGATCACTGGCTGAAGGGCAAGGATACCGGCATCATGGACGAGCCGCCGGTCCGCTATTGGTTGATGGGGGCCAACGAATGGCGCACGGGGCGGGACTGGCCGCTGCCCGAGACACGCTGGACAAAATATTACCTTTCGCACTGGGAGACGCTGACGACGGAAGTCCCGCGGCCCGCGGCCGAGGTCGGGGAAGCGGCGCGCGAACCCGACGTATTCACCCAGATGCCGATCACGAAGACGACCAAAGTGGAGCGGTTGCGCTACATGACCGATCCGCTGCCGCATGACGTCACGGTCGCAGGACCGATCACACTGACCTTGCATGCGGCCATCGACCAGGACGATACCAACTGGATTGTCGTGCTCAAGGACGTCGGCCCCGACGTCTCGGTCCGTACCGGCCGCGAAGGCGAACGCGAGGTACCCTCGACGCTTCCGGAAAGAGAGATCACGCGCGGTTGGCTGAAGGCATCCTACCGTGCGCTGGACGAAGAGCGGAGCAAACCATGGGAGCCATTCTACAAACTCACCCGCGACTCGATCAAACCGGTCGTTCCGGACGAGATCGTTGAGTATCAAATCCAGATTCTAGCGACCGCCAATCAGTTCAAGGCCGGGCACCGCATCTGCCTGGACATAACGTGCATGGACGTGCCGACCGGTACCGGGGCGATGACGAACGTTGAATACATTCCCTATCACGTGTGCAGCAGCAGGACGGTGACTCACAGGATTTACCGGGACGCGGAGCGGCCTTCACATCTTCTGCTGCCGATCATCCCGACTACCGATGCAATCTGAGAATCCAAGGCGCGTCCGACGCCGGACGGAAACACTCTACAATAGAAACAAGGAAGGCTTGCGATGAAGACCATCAGGTTCGAACGCGACGGAACGATCGGCAACATTGTCCTCGCGAACCCGCCCTTCAACCGCTTGGACACGAGGTTTTCCACGGCGCTGCATGACGCCGTCCACGAAGCGAGCGAGAGCGATATCCGTGTCCTGGTCGTTCGCGCGGAAGGGCCTCATTTCAGCTTCGGCGGTGAGGTCCGCGAGTGGCCGGGAAAGGACGTCAATTGGTTCCGAACTTTCGTGGCCGAGATCAATGCATCCTATCGCGCCATTGAAGCGCTCCGCGTGCCCACCATCGCCTCGGTGCATGGCGTTGCATTCGGCGGGGGATTCGAGCTTGCGCTTGCCTGTGACTTTCTCGTCGCTGCCGATACTGCGGTGTTCCGCTGCGTGGAGGTCACGACGGCCATGCTTCCGATCGCCGGTGCGCTCCAGCGCCTTGCCGAACGGGTCGGCAGGGCGAGGGCGTCTCGCTACGCGATGCTGGGTGAGCCGATTTCCGGAACAGAAGCCGGCGCGCTCGGAATCGCGACCCACGTCTTCCCGGAAAAAGAATTGTCGGATGCGACTGCGACGCTGGCACGACAGCTCGCCACCGGGCCGACACGCTCCTATGCAGCGACGCGCACTCTTCTGAAGACGTGGTCGAGCGGCGGCGTAGCTGCGACGGATCTCGTCATGCTCGACGTCGCGATGGAGCTCTACAACGGCGAGGACGCACAGCGCGGCTTCGCCAATACGGCGAAGGCGTTCGATGCCGACATCGAGCCGCCCGTGATTGCATTTGAAGGCAGGTAACGCGCAGCGAAAGGACCCCGCCGACGGGAGGGTCGAGGAATTGGATCGCGCCGAACGTCTCGGTACCTAGGTGGATTGCGATGATCGCTTTCGAATACAGTCAGCTTCCGGCACGCGTAGTCTTCGGATTCGGCACGATCGCTCGCATTCCGGACGAGGTGCAGACGCTGGGATGCCGCCGAGTGCTGGTTCTCTGCGATCCTCACCACGCCGCCGACGCGGCGGCGCGCGTCATCGACACGCTCGGAGATGCCGCAGTCGGTCTTTCGATCGACGCCGCAATGCACACGCCCGTCGAGATCACGGATCGCGTGATGGAGCAGGTGAAGAAGACGAAGGCCGATTGTCTGCTGTCACTCGGCGGCGGGTCGACGACGGGGCTCGGCAAGGCACTTGCCCTGCGGACCGATCTGCCGCAGATCGCGGTGCCCACGACCTACGCCGGCTCCGAAGCGACGCCGATCCTCGGTCAGACGGAGCAGGGAAGGAAGACGACGATCCGTTCGCCGAAGGTTCTCCCTGAGGTGGTCGTATACGACGTCGAGCTCACGATGACCCTGCCGCCCCGCCTTTCGGTTGTGTCGGGCATCAATGCGATCGCGCATGCAGTAGAGGCCTTGTATGCGAAAGACAGCAATCCGGTCACCTCGTCGCTCGCCGCGGAGGCCATATCCCGGCTGGCGCGCGCGCTTCCCCGGATCGTCGCGGACCCGCATGACCGGGACGCCCGGGCGGACGCACTGTTCGGCGCGTGGGCCTGCGGCAACTGTTTGGGCACCGTCGGAATGTCTCTGCATCACAAGCTTTGCCACACGCTCGGCGGAAGTTTCGATCTTCCTCACGCCGATACTCATGCCGTGGTGCTGCCGCATGTCGTCGCCTTCAACGCAGCGGCCGCACGGCAAGCAATCGATCGCGTGGCGCACGCGCTCGGCGTCAAGAGTGCCGCGGCAGGCCTGTTCGACCTCGCAGCTTCGCTTGGCGCGCCGACAGCGCTCAAGTCTATCGGGATGTCGGAACGGGATCTGGACAAGGCCGCTGATCTCGCGGTGTCGACACCCTATTGGAATCCGCAAGAGATCGAACGCGACGCGATCCGCGCTTTGCTCGATGACGCATTTCGCGGGCGCCGTCCGTCGGACTGATGAATGGATTTGGCGATGCAGCGGCAGTTGAAAACTGGAATCTCCGACGTCTTTCCCGAATTGACCGAGGACGTGATCGGCCGGATGCGGAATGCAGCCAGCCCGCGGTTGCGGGCGGTCATGGAAATCTTGATTCGGCACCTGCACGCGTTCGTTCGTGAGTCGCGCTTAACCCAGGAGGAATGGGGGTACGCGGTCGACTTTCTCACCCGGACCGGTCAGATATGCTCGCCGCAACGGCAGGAGTTCATCCTTCTTTCGGACATCCTCGGCGTCTCGATGCTGGTCGACGCCGTGAACCACAGGTCGGGTGTGGGGATTACCGATTCTACGGTGTTGGGTCCGTTCTATACCGGACGTCAACGCGAGCTTGGGCCAGGTGAAGCGATACTTCTGCGGCAGGAGGACGGCGAACCCGTGACGATGACGGGCAAAGTTTCAACCGAGGGCGGTGCGCCGATCCAAAACGCTCTTGTCGAAGTCTGGCAGACGGCGCCGAACCAACTTTATGACGTACAGGACCATGACCAGCCCGAAGGCCACCTCCGCGCCAGCTTCCGGACCGATGCGCGGGGAAGATACTGCTTCCGGTCGATCCTGCCCGTCAGTTATCCTATTCCCAACGACGGTCCGGCAGGACAATTGCTGGAGATGATGGGTCGGCACCCGTTCCGGCCGGCCCATGTGCACTTCATGATCAGCGCCCCCGGACATCGGAAGTTGATCACGCACCTTTTTCTGGAGGGCGACGAATACCTCCAAAGCGATGCCGTCTTCGCGGTCAAATCTTCCCTGATTGTGACGCCGAGAATGAAGGACGGGGCTTTGACAATTGAATATGATTTCGGTCTCTCCCGCGAATCAGAGCTGCCGCCGCAGCCTGGATAAGGGTTGCGGCGGCTGGTTCCGCGAACATGGACTGGAATTTCAAGATGGCCGGAAGTCACGCAAGGCAGCGCAACCGGAAAGCCGCCGACACTTTGGGACGACGACCAGGAGCGAAGCCGCGGAAACGAGCCGAACAGGAGCGGGCTATCGCTACGCGATTGGCAATTCTGTCTGCCGCAGTCTCCGAATTCGCCGATAGGGGCTTTGAGGCGGCAAGTATACGCAGCATCGGCGACCGTACCGGCCTGCAGCATCCGCTGATTACGTACCATTTCCCGACCAAGGACTTGCTGTGGCGCGCCGCGGCGGAACATGTGTTCGCTCAAATTCGCGGTGAATGGGACCGATTGGAAGTCGCCGCAAGCAATCTATCGGCCGTCGAACGTCTGCGCGAGGAATATCGGGCTTTGTTTCGCTACACCGTCGCCTTTCCTGAATTTCACCGTTTCATGCGGCAGGAAACTCTAACCGATAATCCGCGATTGAAATGGGCTGCAGAGACCATACTAGCGCCTTTGCTCCAACGCCTGTTGCCACAGATCAAAAGCGCGCAGGACGACGGAATGCTTCCGCGCGTCGAACCTATTATCTTTCACTACATGATGATCGCACTCACGGCGACGTTATCGGACTTCGGGCCAGAGATGCTGGTGACGAGCAAGCTTCTGTCAGACGATCCGAACGTGGTCGAGAGCTACTGGAATCTGGTCGAGGAAATGGTATTTGCGCGAAAGAGCCCTTCGCGAAACCCATCACCGTTCAGAAAGTGATGGGTATCGCTTCGCTCAACCCATCCTACAGATTCTATCTGCCAAATGCGAGACGTTGTGCTTCATGAAAAAATCGGCCGTGGAATGTCCATTCAGGGGGCAAAGCAAACCTGATTCAAAGGCAGGTCAACGTCGGTCTCTGGACCAAAGCGGTCGCGGCAGACATTGCTTCCGGCCGGTCATTCGATCCTCAGATTGGCGTCGCGCACAACCTTGCCCCACTTTTCGATCTCCAGCCTGATGCGCGCGGCGAACTCGTCTGGCGTGCTGGCGACCGGCTTGAAGCCCAGCGTCGCAAGCCGCTCCCTGACGTCGGGCCGTGCAACGCTTTTGGCGATCTCGCGGGAAAGCAGCTCGACGATCTCTTTTGGCGTAGCCGCCGGCGCAACGATGCCGGTCAGCGTATCGGCGTCCTGATCGTGCACGCCCTGTTCGGCAAACGTCGGCACGTCGGGTATTGCCTCCGCGCGTTCGCTGGCCGCGATGCCGATCGCACGCACTTGACCGCTCTGGATCGCCGAAAGCGAGGACGGCAACGCGGTGAAGGCGATGGGTGTGTGACCGCCGACGGTTGACTGCACGGCCGGCGCCGCGCCAGTGAAGGGGACGTGGACCAGGTCGAGCTTGTACGTCAGACGAAACAGCTCGCCGCCGAGATGCGGCGTCGAACCCACGCCGGGGCCGGCATAGCTGTATTTGCCGGGATTATCCCGGATCAGCTGCACAAGCTCCGGCAGCGTCCTGGCCGGGACCTGCGGGTTGACCACCACGACGTTGGGCGAAACCGCAACCAGGGTCACGGCGGAGAAATCCTTGACCGGATCGTACGGCACCTTGGCGTAGAGGCTGGGGTTCACCATGAAGCCCGTACTGATTGCCATGATGGTGTAGCCGTCAGGGGTCGCGCGCGCGACGTGGCCGGCCGCGGTGTTGCCGCCGGCGCCACCGATGTTCTCGACATAGAACTGCTGGCCGAGACTGTCGGAAAGTTTTTGCGCCACCAGGCGCGCGATGACGTCGGTCGGGCCGCCGGGTGGAAATCCGACCACCACACGCACCGGCCGGGTCGGATATTGCGCCAATGACGGCACTACGCCGGTCAGCAGCAACACGGCCGTCAGAATCCCATGCCAAACGCGCATCGCGGCGCTCTCCCTGGACCTATTTTTGTTGGCGCAATCATCGGCGAGCGCGCCCTCCGGAACAAGGGCAAAACGCCGCCCGTCCTACGCCGGCACCGGGGGCTTCGAGAAGTTGGTGCATGAGCGAAAGCAGATCGGATGCGCCTGGTGCGACGGACTTCACCGTTTGCGCTGAGCCCAGCCGGCGCGCTAGCCTCGGCTGCCAGCAATGCCGGGAGGAAAGCATGGGTCGGAAGATCGCTATCGTCGGAGCGGGTGCCGTCGGCGGGTATGCCGGCGCCCATATGGTGCAGGCCGGCGAGGATGTGACGTTCATCGATCCATGGCCCGAGCATGTCGAGCACATGAGGAAGCACGGCCTGCGCGTCACCCACGCCAGGGACGTCGCGGAATTCTCGGTTGCCGTGCGCGCGCTGCACGTCACGGACGCGCAGGGGCTTGCGAAGGAGGCGCCGGTCGACATCGCTTTCATATGCATGAAGTCCTACGACACGGCCTGGGCCACCACGCTGATCCGGCAATATCTGGCGCCGGACGGCTACGTCGTGTCGCTGCAGAACTGCATGAATGAAGAGACGATCGCCGGCATCGTCGGCTGGGGCAAGACGCTCGGATGCATTGCGAGCAGCATCACGGTCAACCTGCCTGAGCCCGGTCACATCCATCGCGGCGCCGGCAAGGGTGGGGCGGCGCACACCGTATTTCGCGCCGGCGAAGTGCACGGCCGTATCACGCAACGGGCGGAGGAAATCCGCCGGCTGGTCGGCTACGCCGACAGCGCCAAGGTAACCGGCAATCTGTGGGGCGAGCGCTGGTCGAAACTGGTCGCCAACGCCATGGGCAACGGGCTCTCCGCCTGCACGGGCCTGCCCGGCGGCGAGATGCTGCAAAGCGAGCCGATCCGCCGCTTCTCCACGCGGCTCGGAAGCGAAGCGATCCGCGTCGGGCAAGCGCACGGTTATCAACTGGAGGAGATTTTGCATCTCGCGCCCGAGAAGATTGCGCGCGCGGGCGAGGGCGACGAGGCGGCGATGCGCGCCTGCGACGAGCAGCGCTTCAAGGACAGCAAGCTCACCTCCTCCGGGCAGCGTCCCTCCATGGGTCAGGACATGCAGAAAGGCCGGCGCACCGAGATCGAATTCTTAAACGGCTTCGTGGTGCGCGAGGGCGAGAAGGTCGGCCTCTCCTGCAGCGCCAACGCCGCGCTGACCGACATCGTCAAGCGCGTGGAACGCCATGAGCTGAGCCCGGATCCGCGCCACATCACCGAGCTGCGGCTGAACTGAGCCGGGCAGGAGTAAAGGCGACATTGCAATTGTCGGGTTTAATGTCTGAAGCTGATTCCGCGCGCCGGAGAACCCCTCTCGCAACGCGGCAAAAAGCCGTGAGAAAAGGAAAGACATGTCAGCAGAAATCAACATCTACAACCCAAAGGAACTTGGCCCTCCGATGGGGCAGTACAGCCATGTGACGCGCGTAAGGGCGAACGAATTCCTGTTTGTAGCGGGAATGCTGTCGGGCGACGCCGCAGGCAATATCATCGGCGAAGGCAAATTCGAGGTTCAGACCGCGCAGGTCTTTCGCAACATCGAAGCGGCGCTGAAGTCAGCCGGAGCATCCTGGGCCAACGTCGTTCAATTCACGACATACCTGGTCCATTCGCAGGATATCCCCAAGTTCATGGAGTTTCGCCTGCGTGAATTCCCGAAGATGTTTCCGGATGGAAAGTATCCGCCGAACACGCTTCTCATGGTGGACCGGCTTGTCAAGGAAGCTTTCCTGGTCGAAGTGCAGACGATCGCCGCCATCTGATCAAGTGAGCGCCGGCCCGCCGTACCATAGCGCCGACGAGGCGATCGAATAGGCCGGGGAATGTCGGCTGTTGGGCACAAATCCGACTTAACCGTCGCTTCCGCGAATGTCGGCCGTTGGGGGAAAAGCGGACGTCGAACCTCCGCGGCTTGAGGTCAGCTTTTTACCCAGTGCGACATGCCCCGCTCAGGGCTTGACGAATTTGAGCACGAATTCGTCCTTCGGTTGCGGCGGGTCCGGCGTATTCTTGTCTCTGGGATCGTTCGGGTTGCGCAGGAAATTGCCTTCGTCGATCAGCTTGAATGCCGCCGCTTCGACTTCCTGCCGAAGAAACGCCTCTTCGATGCGATGCAGGGTACCGGATTCAGAGATGCCGGTACCAGGCCGACCCGAATGATCGGCGATAACGTAGAGGCCTCCCGGCTTGAGCGCGCCAAAGACGGCCTTGTTCATCGCCGCGCGATCCACGCCGAGGTGTCCGAGGTCGTGATAGTTGAACATCAAGGTCGCGAGATCGACGCCTTGTGCCGCAAGCTCGGAGGGAACGGGATCTTCGAACGGCCGGGAGAGCGCGACAATCGGGGCGGCCTGGACGCCATTGCTTCGGAGATTGCTTTCGCGTTCGGCGAGGGCGACAGTCGATGGACGTGGCGCGCTCGCCGGCGCTGCTGGCGCCGCACTGGGCGTCGCGACCGGGTTGCTGTTGCCCTCGGGCGCGGCCGGGGGTGTGGGTGCCCGGTTGGGATCGCGCGGCCGGCTCTGACCATAGACCTTGCCCGAGGGTCCGATGGCGCGGGCCAGCAATTCCGTGGTGTAGCCGCCGGCCGCGCTGAGATCGAGCGCGACGATACCGGGACGAATGCCGATGAAGCCCAGCATCTGCTCAGGCTTGCGGCGCTGATCATTGGTGCGATCCGCCGCAGTGCGGTTCGCGCTACTCACGATCTGGGCAATTTGCTCGGATGAAAGTGGCGGCGGATTCTGCTGCGCCGCTGCTGCCTGGGCGTTGAGCAGCAGGCACGCGCTGACGCCGAGTGCAGCCAAGAGGCCTTCTTTTCCGCTCTTCATATGCCCATTGCTCCCTGGCCGTTCCGATCACCGACGATGGGACGACCTTAGATGGTTTCCCTGTCTAGGGCCAATGCGAACGCCGTCACCGCTTGCCAAACTCCAACGGTTGTCAAAGAATTGAGAACGGAAACGACGGCTGTCCAGGGAATATTGGAGCCGTCATGGTGTCCGGACGGCTGGTCCGGATGGCTGGCGAGCCGGACACAGAGGGAGGTCTTCATGCTGACACGACGTGGTTTTGCAGGTTTTGCTTCCTGCGCGCTCTGCGCTGCTACCGGGTTCATTGCGACCGATGCCTCGGCGCAGGGTGCGCCGCCCGTACCGACAACCGGCTACACGCGGAAGATTCTGTCGCAGGTGGACGGTCCGACACCGGGGTATGTGACGATAGCGGTGGAAGCGGAGCTACAACCAGGAGGCACGGTCGCGCGACACACCCATCCGGGAATCGAATCCACCTATGTCCTGGAAGGCAGCTTTGAGCTGCCGATCCAGGGTCAACCGACACGTTCATACAAGCAGGGTGATAACTACCAGGTTCCGGCTGGTACGCCTCATGCCGGCGGCAAGCCCAGCGATACCAAGGTCAGGCTCGCTACCACCTACGTCGTGGAGAAGGATAAGCCGCTTGTGTCTCCAGCCTGAGGCGAGGTGATCCGAGTCGCGGATGCTCTGGCGGACCCGTCCGCCGAGCGCAGGCGGATCGCGCAACGGATCAGCCCGGGGCGGCGCCTTGCGTGGCGGTGTAGACGGCGTAGAGCGACTGGCTCGCGGCCATGAACAGGCGGTTGCGCTTGGGGCCGCCGAAGCAGACGTTGCCGCACACCTCGGGCAGGCGGATGCGGCCGATCAGCTTGCCGGCCGGCGTCCACACCGTCACGCCGCTGTAGCCCACGGCGCGGCCGGCATTGCTGGAGGCCCAGACATTGCCGTTGACGTCGCAGCGCACGCCGTCCGGCCCGCACTTCACGCCGTCAATCATGAAATCGCTGAACCGCTTCTGATTGGAGAGCTTGTTGTCGGCGCCGACATCGAACACCGACATGTCGCCCTTGCCGCCCGGACCGCTATCGCCCGGCCCCTTGCCGGTCGAGACGACGTACAGCTTCTTGTAGTCGGGGGAGAATGCGAGGCCATTGGGATCCGGCACCTGGTCCTCGCTCACCACGAGGTCGAGGCGGCCAGAGGGATCGATGCGATAGCAGTTGGTCGGGAGTTCGCGCTTGCCCGGCACGAAGCCGGCCGGCTGGCCGATCCGCGGGTTGAGCTTGCCGGCGGGATTGCTGGGGCCGCCCGGACCGTCGGGCTCGCCCTCGTAGAGCTGGCCGCCATAGGGCGGGTCGGTGAACCAGTAGCTGCCATCGGGGTGGGGGACCACGTCGTTCGGCGAGTTGAGCTTCTTGCCGTTGAAATTGTCGGCGAGCACGGAGACCGTGCCGTCGTGCTCGTAGCGCACCACGCGGCGGGTGAGATGTTCGCAGGAGAGCTGGCGGCCCTGGAAGTCGAACGAGTTGCCGTTGGAGTTGTTGGACGGCGAGCGGAACACGCTGACGCGGCCGTCGTCCTCCGACCATCGCATCTGCCGGTTGTTGGGAATGTCGCTCCACAGGAGGTAGCGGCCCTGCGCGCTCCAGGCCGGGCCTTCGGCCCACAGCAATCCGGTATGGAGGCGCTTGATCGCCGTGTTGGGCTGGGCGAGGTCCTCGAACGAGGGGTCGACCGCGATGATGTCGGGGTCAAAGAAATAGGTGGTCGGGGCGCCGCCGGGCCGAAATCGCGCGGCGGGGTGGTGACCGTCGTCGGCGGTCCCAATGCGCCGCCCTGCTGGGCCAGCGCGCCGCCGGCCGAGACCGCGCTGGCACCGGCGGCGATCGCGAGGCCCTGGACGAGGGTTCGTCGTGAGATCATCGATTGCGGATCGCGCTG
>WNFS01008964.1_pt1 | contig 14804 bp, 9 predicted proteins | sample 5400141 | NCBI WGS metagenome assembly WNFS01 (sample SAMN13153358, study PRJNA577476) | soil metagenome | isolation source: 60 cm saprolite under Madrone tree | place: USA:California | collected 2016-06-14
AGGGTTGATTTCCCGCTGCCGCTCTCGCCGGCCAGCCCGAAGATTTGGCCCCGTTCGATGGTGAAGCTCACATCATTGACAGCATGCACTGTGCCTCTTGTTGAATCATAGTCCACGCTGAGATGGTTGATCTCTAGCAGCGTGTTGGTGCGTACTTCTGTGACCATCATGCCACCACCTTTTTCATTTTCGCGGGCCTTGTTGCCCTACGTTCCCGGCGCAAACGCGGGTTTGCCAACTCGTCGATGCCAAAGTTAATGAACGCCAATCCTGCTCTCAGCAGCGCCACGCAGCAACCAGGGGCCAGGAACCACCACCACGCTCCCAGCAGCAGCGCCTCATTGTTTTGTGCCCAGTAGAATATGGTCCCCCAACTGACGGAGGTGACGTCACCTAGACCCAAGAATTCCAGTCCTACCTGGGCCAGGATCGCGTAGATCACGGTGCCGACCAGGCCCGCTGCCACAATCGCAATCTCGTTGGGGAGAATCTCAACGAAGATGATGCGCAAAGGGGTCTCCCCAGTGGCGCGGGCCGCTTCCACAAACTCACGCCGGCGCATCGAGAGGGTCTGGGCACGCAGCACGCGTGCACCCCACGCCCAGCCTGTGAAGGTAACAATGATGGCGATAGGCAGTGGTCCCCGGAAAGGCAAGTAGGCCGCCAGGATAATGGCCAGAGGCATCGCAGGGATGACGAGAAAGACGTTGATGATGAGTGAGATCACATCATCGATCCAGCCGCCAAAGTAGCCAGCGATCAGGCCGACGATGACCGAGATGGTCGTCGCCAGAAGCCCCGTACCAAAGCCGAGCAACAGCGAGATGCGCGTGCCGACGACTACCTGGGCAAAGACATCTTGCCCGGTCTGGGTGGTACCGAGCCAGTGGCTGGCCGAAGGAGCTTGAAGCACGTCAGAGCTGAAAGCAGTAGGGTCCTGGCGGAAGATGAAGGGTCCCAGGATTGCCACCAGGGCGAAGAAAGCAACTATACCCAGGCCGAAGGCGACTTTGGGGTTGGCAGCAAGCCAGCTCCATCCTATACGCCAGCGGCTTTCCCGCTGTAACACCTGTTGGGTGTTGCCAGTTAGAGTGCTTGCGGGGATGTCATCCTTTGAGAGTATCAATTGCGGTGTCACCTGTGCGGCACCCGCGCTTGGTTTCCTTTGATTCAGTTGCATATGTTAGCTCCTTTCCTGTCGCACGCGAGGATCTAGAGCGACGTAGATCAGGTCGGCCAGGAAATTGGCTCCCAGCACCGCCACAGCAATTATCAGGAAGATGCCTTGCAGCAGGGCGTAGTCGGAGTTCTGGACTGCTTGCAGCAAGGCAAAGCCAATGCCTGGATAGGAGAAGACAATCTCGGTGAGCAATGCGCCTCCGACGACGAAGCCCAGAGAGAGTGCAAAGCCAGTAATATTAGGTAGGATGGCGTTGCGCGCTGCGTAGGCGAGCATCACCCGTCGCTCAGAAAGCCCCTTGGCCTGGGCCATCAGCACGTAGTCTTCGCTGAGGGTGGTCATCATCGCATTACGCATGCCGAGCAGCCACCCGGCGATAGAGCTGACGACGATGGTAAAGGCGGGCAAGAGAGCATGCTGGATAGCACTCAACAGGAAAGCAGGAGTCAAGCCTGGCTCGAACGCCAAGTCGTACCCGCCACTCAGTGGAAACCAGTTGAGGACAAAGCCAAAGAGATAGAGCATGATGAGTGCGAGCCAAAAGTACGGGATGGCGGAGAGGAAGGTAAGGGCTGGTGGCAGCAAAGCATCCAGTCGCGAACCGCGTCTCCAGGCAACGATGATTCCCAACAATGTACCGCACACAAAACTGATAACGACGGCAGTTCCCATGAGCGCGAGCGTCCAGGGTAAGTCTTGCCCGATGACGGTCGCGACAGGGGTGGGAAAGTAGGTGATTGAGATGCCCAGGTTTCCGTGAGCAAGGTTACCAAGGTACTCGATGTACTGCCTCCACATGCTTGCGTGGCTGATGCCGAAAGCAATCTCCATCGCGTGCTCTGCCCGTGGGTCGATGCGCCCCTGAAGTCGAGCTATGAGCACCTGGGCAGGGTTGCCAGGGACAAGCCGCGGGATGAGAAAATTGAGGGTGATCGAGGCCCATAGCGCGACCAGGTAAAAGCCAATACGGCGTAGCAGGTGGCGCATGCAATCCTCCTTCTCTTTTGTGTTGATGGTCTGCTGTATGGGTGACCGTGTATGAAGATCACCCATACGTACTACGTGCTTTCCGACTGACCGAGCCGAATATGCAGCGGCTCGTATGCGGGGAGGGGCGATGCAAGCATCCCCACCACCCATCCGCACCACTCCCGCCCCTACGCGGCTACGGGCCTGTTATGCCTGATGCAGGTTCAGCACGACGATCTCTTCGTCTGGCGCTGCGTACGGCGCGGGCACTGCATACGGATGCTGCTCATCGGGCCAGCCTACGAAGCGAGCTGTGCTGTACTCGTACCAGGTGGCACCGTAGATGAGGGGAATGGTAGGCAGTTGCTGAACCATGATCTTCTGGATGCCAGCAAGTGCTTGTTGCTGTACCGACGGGTCAGGTGAGCTTGCATACTGCTGAAGGAGCCTATCGGTCGTAGGATCGCTCCAGCGCTCCCAATTCGACGTTGCCTGTTGGCCGATGGGAGCGGTATTGGTGCTGCCAAGCATCGAGTAGTACAGGTAGTAGGGCGTTGGGCCGGTATTCGTCCAGGAGATGGCCGTATCAAAGGAGCCCATCTGCAAGGCGCTGTAGTAAGAATTGTAGGAAATGACGTTCACCTTTACATCCATACCAATCGCCCGCAAATTGCTCGCCATGATCTGACTGTCGGTCACCCAGTCGGTCCAGCCTGATACGACATCGATGTTGAAGGCCAGTCGATTGCCATTTTTGTCGACGTAGATACCGTCGCTGCCTTTCCTGAAGCCCGCACCCTCCAGCAGTGAGGTGGCCTTGGCGGTATCGAGCGAGAAGGAGGCATTAGCAAAGTTGGATGACAGGAAGCTCTGGTTCGCCGGCAAGACTAAAGCTGTGGGGTGAGAGGGCGGTTCGTACCCGTTTTCCCCTATGCGGTAGAGCTTGCCACGGTCAACGGCTGCGCTGATGGCTTGACGCACCGCGAGCAGGTTAAAGGGGTGCTTCGCAAGGTTCAGATAGAGTGTTACGACGTTATTTGGCGGGAACCAGTAATGATTATGCGCCGGGTCACGGTTCGCAAACGTTTTATTGACGTCTGGGGTAAACAGACCGGTCCAGTCTACCGAGCCTTGTGAGAGCAACAGGTCCGCGCTCGTATTTGAGTTGAAGGCGGGGTAACGTATTTCGTCAATGTACGGCTTACCGGGCTGCCAGAAATGAGGATTGCGTCCAAAAACGTAGAGCTGTGGCGTGAAAGACTTGAGCACAAAAGGTCCTGTGCCGACGGGGTTAGGGTTCGTGTACGTGACTGGATTGCTCACGCTGGACCACAGATGCTGCGGAAGGATGTACGTCTGCCCGCCCAGGTACCACAGGATCGGCACCGATGGCTGCTTCAGCGTCACGACGACCGTGTGATCATCGGGGGCCGACACACCTGTGATCACAGTCCAGAGGCCACTGTAATCAACGGCGGGGTACTGGTGAACCATCTTCAGTGTGAAGACAACATCGGCGCTGGTGAAGGGCTTGCCATCCGACCACTGAACGCCCTGACGCAGCTTGAAGGTGATGCTGGTGGCATTGTTTGAGAACTGGTAGCTCGACGCGAGCCAGGGTTTCACACTCCCATCTTCGCGGTTGAAGAAGAGCAAGGGCTCATAGATCAAGCCTTGTGTGCCGCTCAAGACGGAACCGTTGGCAAAGACGTTAAAGTTGCGGGTGAATTCTCCAGTAGGGCCAGGTACGATTGTGAGTGTCCCTCCCTGATTGGCGGTACCGCTCTTCGAGGTGCTGCCACAGGCAGCCAGAAGCGTGACAAGGACGAGGAGTAGTGAGAGCAGAGCAAAAACTCTGCCACGGCCATATCGATCTCCAGGAGAGGACGTTGAGCGCGGTGTCATAGGAAACCTCCTAGCAATGAACTGAACGAAACGTGCGGTGCTCCACGAGAGCAGCCAGCATGCAAAACGCTGTAAATATGAAACTACGAGCTTCTATCTTCGATACAAATATTGCAGTCAATAGAACAACACTACAACCTGATATCAGTACTATCATCTATGAGCAGCGGGGGCGATGCAAGCATCCCCACCACCCATCCGCACCGCTCCCGCCCCTACGCGGCTCGCAAATCCGTATAAGACGGGGTGCCCACAGGAAACCTAGCATTCCGCCAATGTTGGGATTGGGAGAGGAGCGCTACAAGATGCACGCATTACGAGATTGGTTGCCAATTGAAGGCGCATAGGCTCACTCGATGCGGGGGAAACATACGCTTGAGCAGAACCCGGATACCACCAATGATTCACCGGACGAGGCGACTCCAGCAAGGACAAGAGCATTTCGATGGCGCGCTGCCCCATTCCATAGAATGGCTGTCGAACGGTGCTGAGGGTTGGCCGCGTATGGGCGGACAGAGGAATATCGTCGAATCCAATGAGAGACAGATCCTCTGGCATCCGTAAACCGTACTCCTCGGCAATATCCATCACACCATAGGCCATCAAATCGTTGGCTGCGAAAATGGCAGTGGGTCGATCTTCCAAAGCGAGGAGCTTGCTGGCGCAGCAACGCCCCCCCGAAGGCATAAAGTCCCCTTCCATTATGAGTCCTGGATCAGGGGTTATGCCGGCCTCGCGCAGTGCTTCACAGTAGCCCTGATAGCGTTCAGACGAGACAAGAAACTTCGGCGGTCCTTGAATGTGCGCAATGCGCCGGTGGCCCAGTTTAAGTAGATAGCGCGTGGCAGCGTAGCCACCCATACGGTTGTTGGCACCCACCCACGGAATGCTCGTCGGCTTAGCCTGGTCGTCGATCATCACGATGGGAATCCCCTGCTCATGCAACCTTGTGAGATGCTGGGCCGATTGGCCGGGAAACACCGCGAGCAAGCCCGCAGCGAACCTGGTAGCCAGGATGCGGTCAATGACATCACGCTGTTCCTTTTCGGTACGATCTTGCTCGCGCGTGATGCTATAGAGAAGAAGCTCATAAGAGGATTGTTCTACAACTTCAGAAATACCACGCATAATCTCTGGGATCAAGGGCCATGTCAACGAGGGAATCAGGATACCGATCACCCGGCTGCGCCCACCAGCCAGCCTGGACGCGGTGATGCTGGGCACGAATGCCTGCTCTTCCATGAGGTGCAAGATGCGCTCACGTGTGGCAGGGCCCACGTCTGGCTTCTGGTTCAATACCCGCGAGACCGTGGCTTTGGAGACACCGGCTAATCGAGCGATGTCTCGTATCGTAATTTTCTCAACCATGACTATTCCTTTTTGCTTGTGATCTTGGCCATGATGTGTGTCACCACACGGGCAAGTTGCGAGAACGGTTGCGTAATCGTTATCGGTACCGGTTACAATAACTGTTCCTAGCATACCAGTTTTTTGTTCAAGTTTACCTGGAAAGCGCCTACCAGGTATAAGACAAGCGTCTCATGGCTGTGAGGATAAGTCCCTCTATCGGAGGTCGAGCGGACTTCTCTGTTGCTTGAGCGCACCTCTGTCCTGCAACGAGAGAGAAGGTTTCTGATGGGGACCCCGCCCTTCACTTTCCGTTTATGACGATGCGCATGGCGTTTTCATGACGCGCCCTGGTCATACTATCATCAAGGGGGACGATGTACAGGACACGTGAATCTGAAAGAGCACATCACACCTGGCTTGTCCTTGCCCTTGATCGTCACAAAGGATCTTATTCCGACCGGAAACGTGCCTTGAAATGGGTCTTGCTTGTAACGGTCCCCCGGACCGTTCTTGACGACGCTACGAACCTTGCAATGGGTCCTGGCAACGACGCTGGCGCGTCTACGGACTGCGTCCGTCAGCCAGGACCAAAGGAAGTGTCTACGGACTGCGTCCGTCAGGCAAGACCAAAGGCAGTACTGCGTGCTAGTGCTGTGCACTCATCCGGTCGGATCAGTAGTAAGGATCACAGCCGGAGGAAGAAACAAGAAGACGATCACCTTTTCTTATTCTGGGATCACTCGGAACTGGGTGAAACACAAAGGATCTTATTCCGACCGGAAACGTGCCTTGAAATGGGTCTTGCCAACGCGACTGCGTCGCTACGGACTGCGTCCGTCAGGCAAGACCACAGGAAGTACTGCGTGCGAGTGCTGCGCACTCATCCGGTCGGATCAGTAGTAGTGAGACATGCTATGCAAACAGCAAGAAACACCGAACAATTGACGCATTTTCTCGTTACTGGAGTCATCGCTGGCATAACCGGTGGGGTCCTGATGATGATATTTACGATGCTCAGCACCGCAACCTACTTGCATTTGGGCTTCTTCACTCCGATGTACGCCATCGCGGTACCGCTCATCGGAGAGCAACCGTTGATGACCTCCGTGAAAGATGGCGCCTTCTATTTAGCCTTCGGCCCGGCACTGCTGGGGCTGGCGGTCCACCTGTTTTGGTCGGCGTTGTGGGGCCTGATCTTTGGTCTGCTTGCACGCAGGCTGCATCTGAGTGGCGGCACGGCCATCATCAGCGGGTTGGTTTATGGTGTGCTGGTCATGCTGGTTATGATCTTCGTCGTGCTACCCATTTTCGGTGCTACCCATGCCTTTCAGCTACTAGGCCCGTTCTCGTTATTGTTAACCGCCGCAAATGCTCTATTCTATGGCATGTCCCTGGGGCTGTGGCCGGTGCTACAACCCCAGTTCTTCGCTGGCCCCACCCGTTCGCAAGCGGTCTAGGGAGCGGCCTGGTACGCCTACGAGAGACGGCTTGAAAACAGTTGTAGCCATTTCACAAGGAGAAGCGACCAATGATGCGTGGATCACAGCGATGCATACAACGACTCTGGTTACGGGGCGCTATCCTTCTCCTCGTACTCTTCTTTGCTGTTGCCTGCTCCCCATCCACAAGTACCTCTTCGATGCTGCCAGGGCAGCAACTGTGGAATCAAGGAGTTTCCTCTCTCTTATTTGGGACCAATGACGACTATGAGTGGTCAGCCCAGAATATTCAGGTGGAACCTTCCATTCAAAGGGATTTGCGCCGTGCTGGCTTTGCTTTACTTTGGTGCGCAGCTTCATTCCTGATGATGCGAGTGATGCGGTGATCGAACAGCGTATACGCACAATTGAAAATATCGGGGCGCAGTGTTTGGGAGTGATTACGAATATCTTTAATGTCACCTTTGATACACATCTTGTCAGGTATCTAGGCCATCGGTGTCTGATGTATGAATTTGGAAATGAATCGGATTACAACAACATCTCTATCGCAAGCTATCTCAAGCAGTGGAACAAGCTGATCCCCATGTTACGGCGAATCAACCCCGCTGCCATATTTATCGGTCCAGTCACCTATAATGACCAGGGTATTAATGGCTACATGCGAGCATTCCTTAAAGGGGTAAAAAAGTCAGGTGTGCTGCCTGATGCAGTGAGCTTTCACTGGTATCCCTGCTCATACGACCCAGAGAAGAAGTGCCTTGCCAAGGCCAGCAGTTACGCTAAAGTAGCACGGGGGGTCTATGCCATGGTGCAGAGTATTTTGGGAAGAGCTCTACCGGTGGGGATAAGCGAATGGAACTTTGATGGAAATAATCCTCCTCCCCCCTACGGAGACAATGCCGCTTTCATCACCAAATTTACTATTGAAGCGCTGCGCTCCATGGTGCAGGCAGGTGTGGCGTTTGCATGTCAGTTTGATGCAGCAAGTTACTCCGGTTGGGGACATCTGGATATGTTTCAAGTTGATACTGCGCAGCCGAAACCACAGTTCTATGTTCTGAAAGGCCTGATACAACATTACCGGACCTGAGATATTGTTTCATGACGTAATGCATGGCGCTTTCATGACGCTTGTTCCGCATACTAGCTACTAGAGAGGTCGGCGTACATCTGACGAAATGCAGTGTGTAAGAAGAAGGAGCGTTCCCAATGAATATGGCCACTCTTGTTCTCCAGGTGCTGCTTGGACTGGTTTTCTTGCCGTTAAGTTTTCTTGCTCTAAGGCAGCATGAAACTGATTGGTACGGAACATTCCTTGTAGCATCGGGGCCATTTGCGAGCAGTGCCATGGTTCTGGCGTCTCAGAAACTGCGTGAAAAGTGTTTTGAAACGGAGACGACCGTAACTGATATTGAGGGACTCGATGGATGTGGCTTTACCACAGAGGAAATCGTTTCACTGCTCTGGCTCCAGCATTGGTATCAAACGGGAGGTAGTGATCGCGTTGAGCCGCTGCGCCAGTGGGAGTTTCTCAAGTACCTTGTTCTCAATGGCAAGTTGGGCAGGTGAAAGGATCTTATTCCGACCGGAAACGCACTCATCCGGTCGGATCAGTAGTAATGTGAGTTGAAATCCCTTTAGGAGTATATTGGGGCCTCAATGCCACGCTGTTACACGCGGTTTTTCAGGAGCTCGTTGGCAAGGCTTTGGGCGTGCTGCAACACCGGGCGAATCTGTGGCCCCGCCAGAAACCTCGAACGCAGCGCCTCATTCTTGATGCCTTCCGCCAACCCCTGGATAATCGCCGCCGCCTCCCCAAAAGCGGTACGAGCTTGCATATGCTTGCCGGCTGCCTCATATTCCCTTCCCAACGCCGACTGGATCTGCCAGCATTCTGCCGGCAACCCGAGTTCTCCTGCTATCTGGGCGGCCTCGCGCAAGTGGCTGATGGCCTGCTCGCTCTGCCCATTACACGCAGCGAGGGTCGCCAACGACCGCAGGTAGGGAAGACGGAAGCGTCGATTGGGTCCTAAGCGTTCCCCGAGGCGTTGCACTTCCTCTCGCGCCTGGCGCTCATCCCCAGCATGCAGCAAGGCCTCCGTTTCATATTGATGGTAGAAATCCAGCGTGATCAATGCCGCATCATGGCTCTTGCGTATGATGATGACCTGCAGGGCATAGCGCTGGGCTTGTTCCCACTGCCCGGCCAGAGCATGGTGCATGCACAGCTGCGAGAGGCCGGGCATGCGAAATGGTCCAAGGCCTAACGTCTCTGCCACGGCTTCTGCCTCCTCGAGGGTCGCCTGGGCCTCTTCCCACTGCTGCAAGGCGTGATAAATACTCCCCAGGGCAGTGAGAAAGCCCTGTAAGGCTATAGCTGGAAGGGTCCGCGCAAGCTCAAGGGTTTGTTGCATGAGCACAAGCGCCTCTTCATAGGCCCCTGTATCCTGCAGCGCATACGCGAGGTAGAGTGTATTCATGACTTGTAGCCAGTCGTTCTTGCTCTCTTTGGAGAGCGCGAGCGCCTTACGACCACTGTGGAGGCTGTGCTGCACCTGCCCACCATGCATTTGCGCGAGAGCCAGCAATCCCCAGCAAAAGGCTTCTGCTGCGCAATGCGCCAACAGTTGGGCGGGCGGAGAACCAATAATAAAGGAGGGAAGCGACAGTTCCTGCGCAGTGGCCGGCTCGTTGCCCAGGGCAGCATAAAGCGCCAGGGATGCTTCCAGAGCGTGTATGGCTTCCTCAAAGTCTCCCCCAAACAGATGGACCGCTCCAAGCAAGGAGAGACTTCTGGCTTCCAGTTCCCTGTCATGTATGCCGCGTGCCAGGGAGAGCGCATGCTCTCCATGCGGTAAGGCGCGCTTTGGATCCCCCCACACTGCGGCCATGATCTGGGCCAGGTTCCATTCCGTTTCCGCCAGCACCCGCTGATCGTGACTGGTGATGGCTATCTGCCATGCTTGCTCCAGCAGCGCGCGCGCCCTGGGCTTGTCGAAGGACTGTTGGACCGCCAGGATCGCCAGGCGGTTGAGGGCCATGCTGACCAGTGTGGGCAGCCGGTGCTGCTGCGCATAGGCGACCAGTTCTTCATAAGCCTCCTGGGCCTTTCCCCAGGCGTGCTGGAGGGCATAGGCCCGCCAGAGGCAGACGTAGAGGTGGTCAGGCTGTGGAAAGCTGACTGGATCCACCGTCGCCCGCTCCGCGAGCTCTTGATCGGTAATGGATAGCAGGCTCCTCTCATGGAAGAGCTCCTGCACGGTCTGCTGCACGTGCTCATGGAAGAGGGCGCGCGCCTGTTCGTAGTGCATGATGGCATCTTCGATGGCAAAGACGGCCATGGCCTCATCCTCGGCCTGCACATTGTAGCGATAGGCTGCCTCGGCCTCTCCGGCTCCCAGTGCGTGATACGCCAGCTCGGAGGCCCTGGCACCCTCGCTCTGTAGCAATGCCAGAACGCGCTGGTGCAAGACCTGCCGCCGCGCCTCGCCCAGTTCGGTGTAGACCACTTCGCGGATCAGCTCATGTGCGAAGTAATAGCTAGCCGGGCGACCTGCTCTTGCTTCCTCTTCGCGCAGGATGCCACTGCTAACGGCCTCCTCCAGGGCCTCGATGCCTGCCTGCACATCCATCTCGGCCACCTTCCACAGGCGCTGGGCGCTCGCCCGGTTCCCCAGCACGGCGCTGGCCATCACCAGCTGGCGCGCAGCCGACGACAGCGGCACCAGGCGTGCCAGGATCATCGCGCGCACCGAGGGTGTCAACAGCAGTTCGCGCCAGGACTGCTCCTGCGCGACGACTGTAGCCATCTCCTCCGTCGGCTCCAGCCGCCAGGTGCCATCTGGAGCCAGCTGTGGCACCAGCCACTGCCGCTCGCATAACAGCTTGAGCGTCTCCAACAGGTAAAACGGCTGCCCCCCAGTCTGCGCAAACAGGAAGCCCCCCAGCGCCACCAGTGACGTTGCCCTCTCCTGCCCAGGGGGGGCGGCAGCCCCGGATGGCCGCTCTGTGACCGGCTCCTCTTGCTCTCCCCCATTCTTGCTGTCTTGCCCAGCCTCTCTGACGATGGCCTGCACGAGCTGGAGGGTCTCCGCCTGGCTCAGCGGGTGCAACGGCACCTGGCTGACCGGTAGGTCTCGCCTCAGGTCGGAGAGCTCGGCAGCCAACTGCGACCTCGGCTCCAGCTCTTCACTGCGCAGGGTGCCCAGCAGCAGCACCCGGCTGCTATGCTCTTTCCAATACCGAGCCAGGTAGCGCACCAGGTCGAGGGAGGAGCCATCCACCCAGTGCAGGTCATCCAGGAGCAGCAGCAGTGGCGCCCGCCGGGCCAGGGCATCCACCAGGCGCGCCACCGCTTCAAACAGGCGCACCTTGGCTGCCTGCTCATCCTGGGTGGGAGCGAGCAGATCGGGGTAGCGCACCCGCAGTTCGGGCAGCAGCCGCGCCAGTTCGGCCAGCCAGGGGTCCTCCAGCAGGTCCTCCGGGGCATTCTCCTCTTCCAGCCGCGTGCGCAGGGCCTCGACCAGTGGCTGATAGGGCAGGCGTCCCCCGGCCTCGAAGGCATGCCCGCTCAGCACCTCGGCCCCCTGCGCCCGTGCCCAGGACGCGAACTCGTTGACCAGCCGCGTTTTGCCGATGCCGGCCTCGCCAGCCACCAGCACCGCCTGGGGCTGCCCCTGCCGTGCCTGCTGGTAGCGAGCGGCCAGGTGGCTGAAGGCCCCGACGCGTCCGACGAGAGGGACGACCAGCTCGCCGGGCGGCTCGTTCGCAGGACGAACTGGGAGGGCGGGAGCACTCCCGCGACGAGCCGCCACCAGGCCGCGAATGTGCTCAGCCAGGGCGACGGTCTCCACCGAGGGCTTGACCTGCAAGGCCTCGGCCAGGCGTGCCCGGCAGGTGGCGTAGACCTGCAAGGCGGCGCTCGCATCGCCCAGCGCCAGGTGCACGCGCATCAAGCGCCGGTAGACCTCCTCAGTGAGCCCATCCAGCGCCAGCCAGCGCAGCAGGGTGGCGCGGGCCTGCTCCAACTCCCCGGCAGCCTCCTGCCAGGAGGAGAGGCGATCGCAGAGCAACTGCAGGCGCATATGCCACTGCTGCTGCTGTTGCTCGTGCCACTCGTCAAAGGCGGTTTCCTCACGCAGCCAGAAGCCGTCGAGGAAGGGACCGCGCACCAGGGTGAGGGCCTGCTGGACCTGTGCAACCAGGGAGGCGCGCTGTGGCTCGGCCGGGGGCGTGGAGAGCCGCTGGGCCTGTGTGTAGGCCTGCTGCACCACCTCCAGGTCCAGCTCCAGCGGGGCCTGCGGGTCTAGGCCAAGCAGCTCTTGCTGGCTGAGCAGGTGGGTGTGCGGGACAGACGCGGTGTGAGGGTCGGCGAGCAGGCTGCGCAGCAGCGCAATGGCGTTGCGCAAGGCCGTGCGTGCATCGTGAGGCTCACTGTCAGGCCACAGGAACGCGGCGAGCTTGCTACGGGGATGCAGACCTCCTTCGACCGCCAGGTAGAGCAGCAAAGCCTGCGCCTTGCGCAAGGAGAAGGTGAGGCGGCTTTCGTCGTGAAAGACTTCTGGTGGGCCGAGCACGGCCAGTCGTAACAGACCCATGGCATGTCCTCTTCCTCTAGGGTGCTCTTGCAAAAGATATGAAGTACTCACAAGTAGAGCGGGTGTAGTCGCGTTCTCAGCGAACAAGTAAGGATCTTATTCCGACCGGAAACGCACTGCGTGCGAGTGCTGCGCACTCATCCGGTCGGATCAGTAGTGCAGAAAAGGCACCGTTTTTCACCGGTGTTGCTCCTCATCCTTCAAATATCATCTCCCTTGTTGGTAACTCCCCTTTTGTTCATGAAGCAGAGCTTGAGCGATCTCTATGTGAACATGCCTTTGCTGCGATAGCTCATGTCACATGCCCGCGAGCACAGGGATCTTAGCGTCGCCCATGCAACAGAGCCTTCCTGGATGTTCCAGAGCTCTTCCAAGAGCGGGGTATCAGCCGCCGGGCGAACCAGGAGAGGTTCCCAATCAGATTGATGCAGAGTGAAGTGCATCTGCTAAGATGGGGATCTCCTGGCTCATGCCACGATTGGCGGCACTTTATCCTCTCCGGTGCTAGTATAAGGGGGGAGCGTCATGAAAGCGCCATGAGCATCGTCATGAACGAGAAGGGCATCCGCACCAGGAGGCCACCACAGGCTGTTTCACGAGGAAGGCCATGATTGTGTTGGACCTGGGCGGACAGAGAGTAGCATGATCCCAACTTCAACATGACGCATTCATGACGCTTTTATGACGCTTCCTCCTCATACTAGCAGTAGGGAGGACGAGGTGCAGTCGGTGGTGGAAGGAGCCATACTGATTGGTAATGAGAAAGGATACTATCAATGTCTAACCGGATGATAGCTCTTGCGCCGCTGCAAGGAAAAGGGGCCCAGCGCCTCATCATTGCCTCGCATCGCGGTCCCGTTGAATATGAGTTGAGCCAGGAGCAGACGCTCAGGCCGCAGCGTGGGGTCGGCGGCGTAGTGACTGCACTGCTCGCTGCAGACAGCCGCAGGGAGACGACCTGGGTCGCGCTGGCCATGACGAAGGGGGACCGCCTGGCAGTTCAGCACGCACGACAGGATGGTGGCCTGCTGCCATCTCCCCTGCCGGGCCAGTCAATGCACCTGCACTATGTCGCCATTCCTGCGGCAGCATACCGCAAGTACTCTGAGCAGATCAGTAATCACCTGCTCTGGTTCTTCCACCACTACCTGCCTGTACCCAGATGGGATGCTGCAGGCCGGCTGCAGGAGGCCTGGACCAATGGGTATGTTGTGGCCAACAGAGCGATCGCGGATGCTGTCTGCCAGGAGATTGATCGCGAGGCAACAGCGCCCATCGTGATGCTGCAAGACTACCAGCTCTACCTGGCACCGGGCATCATTCGCCAGCGGCGCCCAACCGTTGTCATGCAGCAGTTTATTCACATTCCCTGGCCCGAGGTGCGCTACTGGCTCTTCTTGCCGAGCACCATCGTACAGGCCATCTATCGTGGGCTAATGGGCAACGACATCGTCGGGTTCCAGACCGAGCGCGATGCGCGGAACTTCCTGGAGGGAGCAGGTACGCTGCTCGAGGGGGCCGTGGTTGACTTCGAAGCGAGAGCGGTCTGTTGGAGGGGTCGACGTACCCAGGTGCGAGCCTATCCCATTTCGATCTCGATCACAGAGGAGCTTCGCACGGTCAGGAGCGCTGACGGCAAGAGAGCGGCGGAGCAGATCCGCCCGTTGTTGGGGAAGTACACCATTGTGCGTGTTGACCGTATCGACCCGGCGAAAAACATCATCCGAGGATTCCAGGCCTATGGGCTCATGCTCGAAGCGCATCCTGAACTGCACAGGGAGGTCACCTTTCTGGCGTTCCTCGTGCCGTCGCGGAAAACTGTGCCCCTCTACCGGCGTTACGGGGCCAAGGTGCTTGACGTGATTGAGCAGATCAATAGGAAGTTTGGCAAGGGCGAGTGGACGCCCATCCAGGCGTTCTGTGGCAATGATCGTACGCGGGCGCTCGCGGCGATGCAGTGGTATGATGTGCTGCTCGTCAATCCGCTGATGGATGGGATGAACCTGGTGGCAAAAGAGGGTCCCGTCGTCAACCAGCGCAATGGCGTCCTGGTGCTCTCGCGCAACGCCGGGGCGTACCAGGAACTAGCGAGGGGAGTGATTGCCATCTCCCCGCTGGATCTCATCGAGACGGCGGACGGGTTGTACAGAGGGCTGACCATGTCGCCAGAGGAGCGAGAGCAAAAAGCGACGCTGGTGCGGCTGGCGGTGGAGAACAACGATCTGAACGCCTGGTTCACGCGCCAGCTAAGCGATCTAGACGCGTTGGTTGAACGTGGGCACGCCGCTCCTCTTCCCCTGAAAAAGCCCACGGCCATTGAAAGCGCTGAAAAGGTAGCCACTCGCGTCAGTTGATAGTTCA
>WNFS01002198.1_pt1 | contig 14803 bp, 11 predicted proteins | sample 5400141 | NCBI WGS metagenome assembly WNFS01 (sample SAMN13153358, study PRJNA577476) | soil metagenome | isolation source: 60 cm saprolite under Madrone tree | place: USA:California | collected 2016-06-14
CGTTTGCGCGCCGGGCAAGAATTGCCGATGAGTATCTGGCTGCGATTCACACACTCTGGGCGAATGACGTGGCCAGTTACCACGGGGAATTCGTTTCCTTTGAGAACGTGCATACGGCTCCGCGGCCTGTTCGCTCACCTCGTCCGCCGATCTGGGTCGGCGGCAACAGTGACGCAGCGATGCGAAGGGCCGTTCGTTTTGGAGACGCGTGGCATCCGATCAACATCCGCCTCGGCTGGTTAAAGGAACGGGTCCCAGGATTCCGTGAAATTGCGATACAGGAAAAACGTTCCATTCCAGCGCTCTGTCCAAGGATCAATCTTCGCATTACTGATCGTCCCGTTGACGGTGATCAACGGCTCGCCGGCCAGGGAACGATCGATCAGATCCATTCGGACCTCCAGGAGCTGGAGAATCTGGGCGCCAGCTACGTAACGCTGGATACTTACTCCGGCCATCCGACCGCGACACATGACTTCCTTGAGTATCGAAAGATGCTGTCGAGTGTGGCTGAAAGTATTGTCGACCTGCAGAATGAAAGATTGCGCTGATCGTAGTTCGGCGCGCACGCCTCAACGCGCCTTTGCATGCTCCCCGCGTAAAACGAAACAAGTAGAACTCGCCTTGGCGACCTGTTTGCCCTCTTGATCCGTCACCTCACATTCGACGTACCCTACGTTTTTTCCTCGGTTGATTACATGTGCTTCGGCGCGTAACCGCGTACGCCAGATAGGGCGGAAGAAATTGATGGACAGCGCCATCGTGGTGAAAGATTCATCCGCCGCCAGGGTCGTCACAAAAGCCATACCCATAGCGGCATCCGCCAGGTCGCACAGCACGCCGCCATGAAGCGTCCCCATCGGATTGGCGTGTTGCGGACCCGATTGCAGCGACCCTACCGCCCGCCCATCACCAATCTCTTCAATGCTAAAACCAATGAGTTCCGCTATGGGAACTTTCGCCGTAAGCGCTTTTGCAATCAGCGGATGAACACCTTCCGAAGAACCTGTCTTGTCTTTCTCGATCATGTTCCTCCTTAATTCTTACCTCTTGCTAGCCCGCATTATTCGTAAACCCAGCTTAAGATGCATGAAATTGAGCGCGGTGTCTCAGCCGCGGAGCGGCGTAAGAATGTAGCCCCGGGCACCAGCCCGGGGTAAAACGGTTGCCCTGGATTCCCAGCCCTGGAGGGCGAAAGATATAAAGAAGTCGATGAAATCTTGCGCCCCTTCCGGGGCTGGCATCTCGACGCCATTTTCATCCACGGGCTTGCGCCCGTGGCTACATTCTTACGCCGCTCCGCGGCTGGGCTGCTGCGGTATCAAGAGCTTCCATGCGTCTTCAACCGAGGTTATGAATAATCCGGGCTAGACGCCGGGGTCGTCGGCCGACGGCCCATACACACTTGGAACTTTCCCGCCCATCGGACGGATATACGTGCTTAGCTGTCCGCGGTGATGGACGGCATCAAACAGGGCGATCCACAACAGTCCCCCGACTGTGTCCTTGAGAAGGATTTCCTGTTCCCCGCGGATCAACCAGGCCTGGAGGTTCCAGGCGATGTCATCAAGTTTGTGCAATTTATCCGCAAGTGTGTTGTGGTGAAGTTCGTAGGCCGCAATTATTTCTTCCAGCGTCGCAGAACGTTCGGCAGGGTGCCAGCGCATACCCGCGTTGTAAGAGCTTCGCTGGCTGGTACAGAGATCGATGCAACCGTGCTCGATGGACACCAGCAGGGCCGCCAGTTCTCCAGCAGAACGTGATCTCGGATGAGGCCGGTACGCGAGTTTGTCGGATGGCAGTGCCCGAATGACCTGCAGAAAGGCCGGGAATTCCTGTTCCCATCGCCGGATGAAGAATTCTCGGTTGCTGAGATCTCTTCCAGACAATTGAGTTGTCATAATGCGTTTCCTTTCAGAGTGTCTACCTGCCTTGGGTTACGTTCGATTATAAGCCAGGCAGTTGCAGCGCTCAGTAACGCCAGGCCCGACGCAACCAGCATGACAAGACGAAACCCAGCTACGAAAGATTCACCAATCAATTGTCGGACCTTGCCCCTCACTCCAATATCGATCTCCTGAGGGACTTCGATAGCTGCCAGTCTCACGCGTTGACTCTCGATTTCCTGCCGGATTCCAGGTTCGAGATCAATCGCTGCCAGACGAATCGAAAGCTGCCGGTCGAAACCCGCAAGCATGACGATGCCGAGTATCCCGATCGACAACACTCCAGCCAATCGCGACACTGCATTGTTGATTCCCGACGCAGTTCCGGCGCGCTCTTCGGAAACTGAATTCATCACCGTGGTCGTGAGCGGCGCAACGCTTGTCGCCATTCCCAGTCCCAGTACGACCATGGCTGGAAAGAATGTTTTCCAATAGCTGCCTCCGGCCGAAGGGACGGCGAAGAGAGCAAACCCGATTGCCACGACCACGGGCCCAAACACGAGCGGCAGTCTGGCGCCGTAGTGATCGACGAGCCCTCCAGACCACCGCGACAGGAGAAACATCAAGAGGATGAAAGGCAGCATTGACGCTCCTGCCGCTGTAGCCGAGTAGCCTTGCACCTGAATCAGATTGAGCGGAAAAAAGAAAAACAGGGCAGTCATGGCGCTGTAAAGAAAAAGGGTCACCAGATTCACTGCGCTGAAATCCAGCGAGCGAAACAAGCTGAGAGGAAGTAGCGGCGCGCTACTGTGCGTCTCGACCACGACGAACGCAACCAGTGCGAAGGCGCCCGACAAAAGGGCGAACATCAATGTAGGGTTATTCCAACCCCGCTTCGAGGATTCGATCAATGCATAGACGATTCCCCCAAGTCCGATTGTCGCCAGCCCGGCTCCAGGCCAATCGAGCCTGACACCCGCCTGAATATTCCGACTTTCGGGCACACGCCAGAGCGTCAGGCCCAATACGACCAGAGCCAGAGGAAGATTGATGAAGAAGACCCAACGCCACGAGCCATGCTCGATCAAGAAACCTCCAAGAACGGGTCCCGCGGCCGCTGTCATCGAGGTGAAGCCGGACCATGTGCCGATAGCCCGGCCCCGCTCGTTCTTCTGAAACGATGCACTTATGATCGCGAGACTTCCCGGGACCAGCAGAGCTGCGCCAATTCCCTGTACCGCCCGGCCGAAAATCAATTGGCTCACATCAGGCGCCAAACCGCACCAGATCGAAGCCGTGGCGAAAAGAACGATGCCGGCAATATATATCCGTTTGCGGCCATAAATGTCGCCGAGCGATCCCCCGACCAATATCAACGCAGCAAGGAAGAGCGCGTAAGCCTCGACAACCCATTGCACGTCGATGACTGTCGCGCCGAGATTGGCTTGCAGCGCGGGCAGCGCGAGATTGACCACGCTTCCGTCGATAAAGGCGAGGCTCGACCCGAGAATCGTCGCCGCAAGAATCCACGGCGCGGCGTCTGATGAGCATGGAGCGGCGGCGGGCGCAGAAAGAATGACGCCTCCATCACACGGTTGCGCGATCGAAGTATTCATTTATTTGTCGCCCTGGCGTTGAAAGAGCGCGCTTTCTCCGGCGCAACCCGGAACTTTATCGATGCCGCAATTGCGAGCAGAACGAAGACAGTTAGAACGATAAGTTGAGTGATGGCAAATGGAGGTTCCGACTGGGTGGGAGCCAGAGCTTTCAAGGCCGGGACCTTCTGGAAAAGCTGCACGACTAAAACAAAGACATTGAAATACAGAGCGACTGCGGCGCTGACGACATAGATCCAACGCCAGGCTCCTGCGAGATGACGGACATAGCGGGCAAGAATCGCAACCGCCAGAACAACGAGCGAGAGGATGCCGACGGCAATAGCTGGAGTGAAGCCGTGGAACGGAAAGAAGAAACCCGTCACGCTCGTCGCCACCGTGGTTGCCAGAAAGAGGGCCGTCCAGCGATCGAAAAGTTTGCGCGCGAGCATCCCGAACATGACGACCAATCCCGAAACGATACCGATCAGGCTTATCACAACATGTATTGCTGTGAATGTCTCCATGAGGCCCCCTCCAGGGTGTTCCTTTGAGATATTACTCAAAAATAGCGGTGACGGCCCGCCATTAATGCCTTAGAAATGAATGCCGCGCCGGAGGCGCATCCTGATTGAGCCGCGGAGCGGCTCCAGAGTGTAGCCCCGGGCGCAAGCCCGGGGTAAGTGTCGTTTTGGATTTCAAGCCCCGGAGGGGCGAAAGAATCTTTGAAATCTTTCGCACCTCCGGTACTGAGTCGTTTAACCACATACAACCCCGGGCTCGCGCCCGGGGCTACACTCTCACGCCGCTCCGCGGCTGTAATTCGGATGCGCTTCGCGCGATATGTCGTGAAATCACGATTCTCATCGCTTGAAGGCTGCTAAGAATAACGGCGGGACTTCGAATTTCTTCGCTCTTCAGGCTTGTGCCCATCAGTTTCCCGCGATCGTCGTGAGCGACCGATCGCCATGTATGTGACGGCGTCCCATGCATTGTGGATTCCGACGAATAGCAAAAGGATGGCTGTTCCGCCGATCACAAACAGCGATCGGGTGGAGTCCCAGCGAAGCACAATGGATGCGGTCAGAAGCGACAAGTATGCGATCAGGGGAAGAATTGTATGCCAGAGCCAATCCTCGAACACCGGTGAATAATCCGCTTGCCTCCGTGCGTGCCGAACGACCAACAACGTGTATCCGAATCCCGCCATGCCGCAAGCTGCCAGGGCGATCCCCACCTGGGAGAGCGCTTGCCACGGCGCGCTTAAAATGGCTGACATGAGCAGGACGGCGCAAAAGTGAACGATTGTCGGCGTGCCGTACGCGCGAACTGATGAGGCTTTTATGGCATTGGCTTCGGCACCCAGGGCGATCACGACAAACTGAAGACCAGTCAATGCAGCGGCGGACGATCCGACGATGACGTAGAAGCTTTCCCACTTCGCCAGTCCAGTAAGCGCGAGTTGTTCCATGATCCTTCCGCAGCCTCCTTCTTGCTTTGGCCGGCGAATTCATTTTACCGTAAGTGGGAAAGCGGACTGCGGCCGGCCGTTAACATAGCTGGTAATCCCAGGTGAACGAAAGGCCTTTCAAACGGGCCGAATGGGTGGCTGAGGTTGAAGTTGATGGCCACAATTGAGGAAACTTTCATGCCACAAACACCACACATCGAGCGGCACTTCAGGGGCTCCGAAACAGTTAGAGACATCGTGATCGGAATGGCAGATGGACTGACCGTTCCGTTTGCACTGGCAGCAGGTTTGTCGGGCGCTATTCAAACGACAAGGATCATTGTGACTGCCGGTCTGGCCGAAATCGCGGCCGGTTCAATCGCTATGGGGCTGGGTGGGTATATGGCCGCCAGGAGTGATGCGGAACATTACGACAGCGAGAGAGTAAGAGAGGAACTGGAGGTCAATGAGAAGGCTGACATTGAAGCGTCGGAAGTTGCTGAAGTGTTCCAATCCTATGGCTTGACAAACGAAGAGAGCACATTAATTGTGGATTCGCTCCGGAAGCGGCCACAAGCCTGGGTTGACTTCATGATGCGATTTGAGCTGGGTCTCGAGAAACCCGATCCCAAGCGAGCGGTTCTCAGTGCAGGCACGATTGCGGGAGCCTACATCGCAGGCGGCTTTATCCCGCTTGGTCCGTACGTCGTTCTCCCGACGGCCAGCACGGCGTTGACAGTATCGTCAATCACCACTCTTATCGCGCTGGCTGGTTTTGGCTACATCAAGGGTCACTTTACCGGTGCGCCACCGCTCCGTAGCGCAATCCAGACGGTGGTCACTGGCGGGCTGGCTGCTGTAGCAGCATTCATGATCGCGCGGTCAATTTCTTGATGGCTGCGCCCTGCCACTTGAGGTTTCGCGCTATCGCGCTCACGCTGCGTTTTTCTGTTATGGTGTAAAGATGACGAATCCTTCCGGGTCCGAGATTATGCCCACAAGCATTCTCGTCGATGTTCAGCTCAAGAGAACAGCCGACGACGAACACGATGCTTCGCTTCAGGAACTTAGACAGCTCATGGAAACGCTGGGGTGGAAAATCGCGGGGACGCTCACTCAGAAAATGTCGTCGGTTACTGCGGCTTCACTCATCGGGCCGGGAAAACTTGAAGAACTGAGTGAGCTCGTGAAAGCGCCTCCCGAAGTCGACAGCGTCGTTTTCGATCACGAACTCACGACGACACAAGTTCGCAACATTAGAGAAGCAACGGGCGTCGATGTTTACGATCGGCCGGCAATCATTCTCGAAATCTTCCATCGACATGCGAGAACCAAAGAGGCGCAGCTTCAGGTGGAACTCGCACGTCTCAAATATCTTGCGCCTCGTGAGCGCGTTGTCGGCGCCAAAGAGCGGCGAGGCGGCGGGCGAGGCGCCAGAGCCGTCAGCGAATCCTTTCACGAACTAGAACGCCGGCAGGTGCGCGATCGTATCGGCGAACTTGAACGAGAACTCGATGGCGTTCACGCAGAACAAGTCGAGCGTCGTCGTCACCGCGAAGGTCTGTCCAAAGTTGCTATCGTCGGTTACACCAATGCCGGTAAGTCTTCTCTCATGCGAGCACTCACGTCGAGCGACGTTCTTGTCGCCGATCAACTTTTCGCTACCCTCGATACGACCGTTCGGGCGCTGCAGCCAGAGACCCAGCCTCGCATCCTCGTCTCCGATACCGTCGGTTTTATTCGAAATCTTCCGCACGATCTCGTGGCCTCATTTCGATCGACGCTCGACGAAGCCCTGGATGCTTCGCTTTTACTTCATGTAGTGGATGCATCTGATCCATCGTTGCGCTCTCACATTCAAGTCACGAGAGAAGTTCTCGAGAGTATCGACGCCGGAAAACTTCCTTCGCTTCTCATCCTGAACAAGATCGATGCCGTCGATCTCACGCAAGCAGCACTCCTGAAAAAAGAGTTTCCCGATGCCATTCCCATGTCCGCACTCAATCCCAAGGACATCGAGGCGCTGCACGAGCGTCTTGTAAGGTTTTTTCTAGACAACATGACACAAGTCGATCTCGTGGTTTCCTACGGCAAGGAAGGGGTGCTCGCCGAGATCCGCAAAAACGTACACGTGCTGAAAGAGTCCTACGACGAAAAAGGCGTGTGTCTCACGATCAAAGCAAGTCCGGGTACCCTTACCGCGCTAAAGCGCCGGCTCGCTTAGTACAGCGATTCGCGACCTTTTGTGCAAAGCCCACCTACTTTGCAGGATTCTTCAGGCTGGTATAAACGGCCTCGACAAACATGTCGGTTGTCCACGGCCCGCTTGTCGCACCGAAACGAACGTCAAAGTCCGCGGTAGGCCTGGCTGCTTTGACTTGTTCCAAAGTCGCTCCAGCCTTGATCATCGATTGGACACGATCGCGAAAAATCACCAGCATGTCGCGGTACTCGGCAACCTCCCATTCGTTGGTCACCCGGCCGTGTCCCGGAACGATCAGGGTCCCACCGTCTTCGTCATGCTGATACAGCGTTCTGTCCAGGATGAAATTCAGCGCTTGAATCTCTCCTTGCAAGCTTCCGCCGTTTTTTGTGTCGATGAACGGGTATTGGGTTGTCGTGAAGATGTCGCCCGCAACAATGACATCGGAGCGACGGAAATGGACGATGCTATCGCCGTCGGTAATGGCATCCGGCATCGGGAAGACCTCCACGGATTCGTCGTTGTGGTACTTCCTTCTTCGATCTTCCATGTACGTATCGCTCGGCGGAGTATCCAGCGGAGGCTTTTGTTCCTGCATTCGGGTTTGAACATTGAGATGCCCGATCACCGTCGCTCCCTGGCCCGCATCCGTGAACTGGTTGGAGAAAAACGAGCCCGTTAAGCTTGGGTCGGCGCCTGCGGCCTGAAGTTTTTTGTTGCCGCCGACATGGTCGGCATGAAAGCTCGTGTTGACGATGAACTGGATCGGCTTCGAGCTGAGTTTGCCGATCTCGGCAAGAACCTTGTCAGACAATTTCCCGGCGCCGGTATCCACGACCAATGCGCCTTGCGGTCCGACCTGGACAGCGATATTGGCGCCATCTCCCGCCAGCATGTAGACACCGCCTGCAACGTGAAACACATGAATGTTTCCGTCATTCGGCGTCGGGTCCGGCGCCCGGTTCGTCTGCTGGGGGCCCGAAGGAAACATTTTGGCCTTCGCCGCGGCTTCGGCTGCTGTGTTGTCCTTTACGGCAGCAAGAAACTCGGGGTACAAGGTTTCACGGCCGCCGAAAGCTCCCAACAGTGGAACCCTGTTCTTGTCCGCATACTCTCGAACGAAGGGGTTCTGTCCGAACAAATGATTCGGGACATACTCATTCTTCCTGCCGGGAATCTGTTCGCTGTCGTCGCAGGCGTACAACCAGGCATCGGGAGCTACGGGCTGGCGAAACATCAGCGATGTCTTCGTCATCGGCTCACTCAAATAGACCGGATCGTTCACGACAGCGAGAATCGTGACGGTATCGCCATGTCGAATGAGGTGTTCCGTGACGGTAGCGGCGTCGCTTTGAGGCGCGCCGTTGGCGCGGAGCCAGCCGCGTTTAATGTGCGTGGTCGTTACGGTCAATATGTTGCCTTCGAATTTTCCTGTCGAGAAACCCGCGAACGTGTGCGGTGCGTATGCCGGTGGGTGAGGACGTCCATCCATGTAAACTGTCCGGTCAACTTGAGCAATCTGACCCCAGTACCTGATGGCAGTGAGCCTCTGCGTGAACGGATCTCGCTCTTCCCAGATCCGATGATTTCCAGGCGACATCCAGGTGTACGGAGGAACGTAGCCCATGCATTGCTGCTGCTTGAGAGTCTGACGCGATGCCTGCCAGGACAATGCATAAAGGCGCGCCGCATCATTCAGGGGAATTCCACCCCAATCGGCGATGTCTCCTGCTGCCGTAAAGAGGGGTGCGTCCTGGTGATTCAGCCATCTCCACGATCCGGAAAAATCCGTGCCGCTGACCATCGGTCCAAGAGGATTTCCGAGTCCAGGATTGGGTGCCGGCGCCTGTCCCAGGAACATCACGGAGCTTACAACCAGAGCAAAGAGTGCAATACCGAGCGTGATCGTTCTCATTGAAAGCTCCTATCGAACCGCGCACGCCGCGGGATTCCAGCCGGCGGCGTCAGCCTGTTTCTTGAAGTGTGCAGCCGTGATCATGGGCTGAGTGAGATACATTGGATCCTCGACGGTAGACGTGAGGACGAGGTATGTATCGCCGTTGGCTTCTTTCACGACGTCGTAATACTCGGTCAGCTTCGCATTCGCGCTGTAAGGAACGCCATTCCGGCGCAAGTAACCCGGTCGAAGGTTCGTCGTCGTCACCTTTAGTGAGCCTGCCTGTGATCCGCGCCGGTCCCCGGCGATAGCAAAGCCAAGGCCTGGCCGTGCGAGCTCCCATTCCGCTTTCGAAACGCCTTGAATGTCTGCACCTGCAGCCGGCGCCGCGCCAAAACGAAGGAGGCGAATTTGTTTTCCGGCATCCGTCTCGATCTTCAGTGTCTGGTCGTCCTGCCATGTGATGTGAAAGCGTCCGGGGATGCGCATGATGCCCGGCGCGCCATAACCTTTGCATTGTTCTCCTGCCGCTTCGTCCTTCGCCGGGTCCCAGGTGTCCGCGACTCTGCGTCCGTCGGCATTCAGCGGCACTCCGGCATAGTCTCCTTTGTTCGGAAACATGCGCCAGCGCCAGTCTTCACCGACAATCGATACCCAGTAACCTGTCATGTCAAACGGAGCTGCTGCTCTCGCCGTCGGCGGAGCTGCACCGCGTTCTCCGCCACGGCCCTGACCGTGACCGTTCAGACTTGCCGCGAAAATAACAAACAGCACAAGCAACGAACGACTCATCGTTTTTCTCCAGTAAACGCCTTTCGGTACTTTGATGGAAGTATCGTACCAAAGCTCCAGGAGGCTGCGGAAAAACTCGGATCGCGCAACTGTAGCGGCGCTCTATGAGCGCCGGTTTTCGGCGGTCATAGACCGCCGCTACAGTGCATCTTTCCGCACCCTGTTAGAAAATATATTTCAGCGCAAACTGCATGATCCTTGGACCTGCGTTACTGCTGGTAATCTTGCCGAATTGACCGCCACTGAGTGTCGTATTGGGATTACCAAGCCGGAGACTGTTCGTGACATTGAATGCCTCCGCCCGGAATTCCACCTGCTGGCCTTCGGCCACCTGGAATTTTCTCGAAATTGTTTGAGACCAGTCCCAGAATCCAGGGGCCCTCAAACTGCCGACACCCATATTCCCGTAGGTGCCGACTGGAGGGAGCGCAAGCGCGTTCGCATCGAACCAACCAACACACGGAGCGGGTGAACATCCCTGCCCGCGAGCCGGCGACACGGCCGTCGCGAGCACTTGATTCGGCCGTTGCGGTATGGGCAGGGCCCCTCCTCCAGGAATAGCCACGCCACTGTAAGCCTGATCACCACCAATTCCGGGAGTGAGCGGCGCGCCCGACCGTGTTTGGAAAATGGTCGAGAAGGTCCACGTCGATACGAGACGGTGTAACCAGGAATCGCCGGAGTATCTGGGCGTTGTCGCCACGAGCGTAACGTTGGCGATATGTCTCAAATCCAACGATGAAATTGCAGCGTTGCTTGTGCAATCGCCCATGTCGAGGTTTCTGTCGGCTGGTCCATTATTCTGATACGGCCCATGAGGATTCGCTGCTCCCAGATTTGTCAGGGTTGTGATCGGGAGGCCGATGCAGTGCGACCACGTGTAATTGCCGTCCAGGTTGAGTCGTTGACCGAGTCGCAGCCGCGCATTCAACAGAACACCGTTGTAGCGCTGCGTGCCCCCATCATCGAGTTGTTCCATGGATCCGAGCGTGCTCACATTCGGCGCGTTCGGATTCGTGAGCAGGAGCAGCCGGCGCTGATTGACGTTGTTCGATTGCGTGCAGGCGCCCGCAGATGTGAGTCCGTATTGTCCTGCAACACAATTGCCCGGAATAAAGAGACCGGGATTCAGATCGATGGCGCTCCATGTATGGATAAGGTGCGTTCCTACGTACGTCGCAGAGGCAAACAAAGCCGGCGTCAACTGGCGCTGGATGCCCAGGTTCCACGAATACTGTTCGGTCGTTTTCAGATTTGGCGGAATCGGGAAAAACCCCTGGTATAACGGCGTCGATGGAAATGTCGGATGAGCAGGATCAAAGTTGTAAGGAAAGGGATTTCCTGTTGGAAACGGATTGTCCAGGCTCACAACGGAAGGCGTGACTGTCAGCCGGAATGGCGCCACGGAGGACGTGTTCTCGTGCAGATCCATCCGGATGAAATCGTGGGCAATTCCACCACCCACGCGGATGGCTGTCTTGCCGTCTCCCGCCGGATCCCACGCAATTCCGACGCGTGGTTCCAGGTTTTTCCACTGGCTCTCCATTCCAGATTTCGCGTGGAAGCCGGGATCGCCGGGATAACTGAAGCCTGGAGGAGCACTCGGAATGACCTGGCTTCGAACACCTTTGTAAAAACTATCGAGGCTGAAGGTGTATACATTCCCATCCGTGAATTGCATGGGCAGAAATGGCGCCCAACGAAGCCCATAGTTGAGTGTCACCTTCCGCGTGACTTTCCATGTGTCCTGCAAATAAAAAGCAAAGTAGTTCTGCGTCAGGTTTTCGGGATTGGGATTCGCCTGGTGGAGCGAAGTTATCCGCCCCGTCAGAAAGTCGGTCATGGCCGCGCCGGTTCCCACAATCGGCGTCCCAAGTCCGGGAATCGCTCCCACATTCGGTATGGCCCCGGTAAAAATCATGACGCCTGGAGCCCAGGCGTTCGAACGCGTATACAGGAGGCCGCGGCTCACGCTGCCGCCAAAGGCAAACTGGTGGGATCCCCGCACCATCGTCAGATCGTCGTTCACACCGAAGTTCGTCATGGCCGTGGTGGAGACCGCGAAGTTCGCAGGCAAACCGAGCGAAAAACCGGCGCCAGTCATCGCAGTGAACTGCGGGATGTAGCTGAATAAATTCCTGATTCCCACGTCAGCTGGACTGAAGTACTTTGCCGGAATTTTATTCGCGCCCACGCGATTTCCTGAAATACGCAAGGAGTTGACGACCTTCGGGCTGACCACATAGGTGTCGCCAAAAGCAAGCGATTGAGCGGTATCGTCGGCACCAAACCCGGTAGACGTCAGCACGTCGTTCGGCCGGATCTCGTATGGAACTTTCGTTTCGACCCTCGTCACCATGTATCGGGCAAAGAAGGTCTGTTTTGGACTCAATTGATAGTCCAGGCGGGCCGGCAGTTGAAGCCGGTTTTCGTGAAGAGGATTTCCTGTTGAGACTCTTCCGCACGGGTCGTTGGTTTGAGGAAGCCGTTTTGAAATCTCGAGTGCTGCCGGACTCAGCGCGAATACCAGCTTGCCGTTCGCGTCCACGATATTTCTGATCGCTGCTGCCGAAGGACAGCCGTTCGCCGGGTTAATGTACGCGGAGAAGTCCCCCGAGCGCATTGCGACGGAGGGAACAAACGCCGTTGTATCCAGCGGAGTCTGGCGTGTGGTCGTGCCCTGGTAGCCAACGAAGTAAAACACCTTATCTTTTTTGAGAGCGCCGCCGATTGTGCCGCCGAACTGATTGCGCTTGAGTTGATCACTTTTCGGCGCAAAAGCGTCGCGCGCGTTGACTGCGGCATTGCGGACGAACCAGAACACATTGCCGTGAAGTTGATTCGTGCCGGACTTTGTCACCGCGTTCACCGCGGCTGCCGAGTGGCCGCCATTCGATGCGTCCTGCGCACTGGTGACAACCTTGAATTCCTGAAGGGCATCCGGAAACGGAAGCGGCATGTTCGTCCCCACATACATGTCCAGATGGGAGGCGCCATCAAGGTTGTACTGCACGCTGTAGCTTGTGCCTCCGGCCACGCTGATATTTACGCCGGTATCCATGTTGTACGCCGGTGAACTACCGGTCCGGACAGCCAGACCGCTTAATGTAATGAGGTCCGTTACCTGCCGGGCGTTGAGCGGCAAATCCACCACACGCTGCGTCTCAATAACCGTGCCCACACCGACGCTGCGCGTTTCAATGGTCGCGACATCCGCCTGTACCTCGACCGTCTGCGCCACCTGGCCGACTTCCATCTTCACGTCGATCACGGAACTGCTGCCGACTTGCAGCACAATTCCGGTCTGCGCGAATGTACGGAACCCTGGTAAAGATGCCTCGACTCTGTACGGACCGACCGGCAGGCTCGGCAGCACGTAGAATCCGGTCTCATTCGTTACCGTCATTCGGGAAATGCCGGTGTCGGTTTGCGTGGCCGTGAGTTGCACGCCCGGCAAAACAGCGCCGCTCGCATCCCGGACGGTGCCGCTGATCTGAGCCGTTGCTTGCGCCCGGATCGCGGTCGGCGTCATTAAATAAAGGATGCATCCCACAATCAGTACGGTCGCCAGCAATCTCATAATCCCCCCTCTGAGTTTCTGATCCAGAATACAGTTCAAGCTGTCCTGCATGCAGTTAGGTGCCGTGCGCGAGCATAAGCGCCTTATTTCGACAATGTCAAGCCCGGGTGGTGGCCATTCAGCATGCAGGATATGGTAGTCTGGTATGCCAAATTCCTCGGAGGTCATTCCGTTTGAGTGAGAGCGAAAGCATTGCTTTAGAAGGCGATTCTCAACTTGGGCGCACCGTCCTGCGTCTTCGAGAGATGATTTTGAAAGGTGAGTTCGGGCCGGGAGAGCGGATTTCCGAAAATCCTCTGACTGTCCGTCTTGGGGTGTCTCGTACGCCAATCCGGCTTGCCCTGGAGCGGCTGGCGCACGAAGGACTACTTGAACCTTACCCGACCGGCGGTTTCATCGTGCGGAAGTTCACGCTCGAGGACATCTGGGATGGTATCGAGGTGCGAGGTCTCCTGGAAGGTGGTGCTGCCCGGCTTGCGGCAGAACGTCTGGTCGATGACAGCGCACTGGACGCGCTGCGTAAATGCCAACAGAATATGGACGCGATGGGTGAGCCGACGACCGAAACGTTTCCCGCTTACCTCGAACTGAATGATGGGTTTCATTCAGAAGTTGTGCGTCTCGCTAAAAGCGAAATACTGCGGCAGTCATTAGACCGATTGTTTTCTTTCCCGCTCACATCGCCGCGAGTTCTCGTCTCCGTTCGCCCTCAGTGGGTGGAGGCATCACAGCTTTTCATCATCAGTCAGGAGCATCACCACAGAATCATCGACGCCGTCGCGAAACGGCAAGGCGCGCGCGCCGAGAGTCTCGCACGGGAGCACGCTCAACTGACGCGCCGAAATTTGGAAATTGCGCTGGCGGATCTTGATTTTCTCAGCTCTTTACCAGGTGGGTCGCTCATCAGATTTCGGTCGTAAGCATTCAGCGATCCTGTCACCCTCCCCGGTAGATCGTCGGCGGTCATAGACCGCCGCTACAGTGGCAATTCCGCTCGCCAGGGGGTAATATCACCCAGCTGAACCGGAGGATCGCAAATGCACTTCACGTGGAATCGTCGGACGCTCGTTATCGCATTCGCGGCAGCGCTGGTAGGCGTTGGACTGCTGGCGACGCCGTTCGGGATCGCCGGGATGGCTCAATCGAGCCAGGAGGCGGCGGTCGGCGCGCGGCTGATGCGCGGCGCCGTGGATCTGCACTATCACGTCGACCCGGGCTACGGGATTTATGAGAACCTCGCCCAGGCGAAAGCGGCCGGCGTGCGCGCGCTGCTGCTCAAGAATCACTACGAGCCGACCGCAGCGCTCGTCATGCTGCTGCGGCCGCAGTTCCCGGGCCTCGAGTTGTACGCCGGCTTCGTCTTCAACCGCTCCAACGGTGGTGTCAACGTTCCCGGCATC
>WNFS01006923.1_pt1 | contig 14801 bp, 16 predicted proteins | sample 5400141 | NCBI WGS metagenome assembly WNFS01 (sample SAMN13153358, study PRJNA577476) | soil metagenome | isolation source: 60 cm saprolite under Madrone tree | place: USA:California | collected 2016-06-14
GCCGCCGTAGTCGTTTTCGTAGTGGCTGACGATCATTCGTTCGGAGATTCCGTTCAACGTCCAGGGCCTGACGGGAAACGGGATGATTTCGTGGTTCATGACGCACGTCCTTTCTGGAGTTGTGATGTCGTGTGCTTCATCGCGCCGCCCCGTGGGGCGCGAGCCAGGATCCTGGTCGCCCAACGCATGAGGGCCGCCCCAACGGAATCCTGGCGCGACGGTGGCGGAGTCAGCTCCCGGATCAGGCACCGGACCCGGGCTGCCTCCCGGGCCTGCGATATCCGGTCGCGAATCTCTTGCTCGGCTGAGTACCAGTTTTCGTCCATGGGTTCACTCCTTTCGGCTCGCGCCCGCGTAGAGCCCTTCGAACAGCGCGAGACCGTGTCTGAGCACTTCGTGGTCATCCGCGTGAGCCGCGAGCAGCCCGCGGATCACCACATCGATCCCGCGCGCCTCGTCTCGCGGGAACTTGCCGTCGCGAAGGTCCGCCTCGTGCACGATCTCAGCGAGTCGCGTCAGGCGCTGATCCCGAAGGCCGGCGCGCTTCACGAGCGTTTCGAACGTGCAGTCTTCTCCGACGTGGCTGAGCTCGGCCCCGGGCGTGTCGAACGCTATCGTGTCCGCCGGAAAATCGTTGGGATCCGCGAACAGGAAGGTCGCGTCCCGATCGATGAACCGCTTGATGAGCCAGGCTGATGCGATGCGGTCCACGTGGGGCCGGCGGCGGGTGACCCACCGGCGCCCCCGGAGATCCTGAAGCTTGGCGGCTGCCTTTTCCCTACGTTTCGGTTCCTCGGATGGCCGTGTCCGCATGTCGATCGCCTCCCTGAGCCGCTCGACTTCGGCGCCCTCCGGCGCCTGGAAAAAGTCGAGCTCGTGAAGCTTCTCGTAGTCCCTCTGTAGCTGGGCGAGCTCGCCCAGGACCCGCGGATTGCTCGCCGCAGACTTCCGGTCAAGATTCTGGAGGAGCTTGCGGTAGCGCCCACCAAGCCGCCGGTAATCGGCGTTGCGGGCCTCGTGGAATAGCTGAACGATTTCCCCCGAGCTCATGTTCTCGATCTGATCGATGCGGAGGAGCGTCGCCTCTCCTCCCGCCCGCTGGATCTCCTGGGCCAGCCACTGAAAGAGCTCGTAGTGGTCTGCCGTGTCGGGAAGCAGGTAGACCGTCCGCTTGAGCGCGACGGCGCCGATCGCGCGGAGCCGGCGCCACACGCGTACCCGCAAGCTCGAGGGATTCGGCGGCAGGCTGACTATGAGGAGGAGGAGCTGCGTGTTCATTGTGTTGCCACTATGCAACTAGTGTTTCAACCTGTCAAGGGCTAATTGCTTCCTGCCTATTACCTCAAGTATTTCAGCTATATAGATGCATAACTCGGGTTAGCCTCGATCTGCATAGACCAAGGCTCTATGCGTCTTTGGAAGGAATGCGTAGACGGTGTTGCGGCTCGCATCGAATGCGAGAGTGTGGGCGCCGGCCTCCGTTCGAACCGCCTCCAAGCGCCGCACCTGGTCGGTGTCGAACACCTCGATGAGCCCGGGATCGCCGATAGCCACGTAGAGATGCCGTCGTTCCCGGTTGAAGAAGATCACGTCCGGAACGCCGGAAAGATCCGCCTGCGCCAGCACCGCGCCTGATCGTGCGTCGAGGACCACGAGGGCCTTGCCGTCGCACGCGCAGAAGAGACGTTGGGTCCCCGCCTCCAGGTCCAGGCCGTGCGGACCGGCGGCCGGCACTTCAATGGTGCGGGCGACGGAACGGGGGTTCGAAGCCTCGATGACCGCGACCTGCGGCGGATCGGCGATGTTGACGTAGAACGACTCGGCCTCGCCATCAAAGATCACCCAGCGGGTTCGGCCGGACACCGGGACGTCAGCGATCATCGCTCGAGCGGACGCGTCGACGAGCGAGACGGTGAATGAGCCCGGCTTGGCCGGATTTCCGACATTCGCCGCCAGCAGGAGGCCTCTGCGCGCATCGTATGCCAAGCCGTTCGGTCCCTGGCCCACGCCCACTTTGACCACGGCCGCCTCGTGGGCCGGCGAGAAGATGCCCACGGTGTTCTCGCCGCGATTCGAGGTGAACACCAGGTCGTGCTCCTCGGAGACGAGCGCACCGGCCACGCCCCCAAGACCCGGGATCGACCCGACATAGGTATGGGTCGCGCAATCCAGCACGTCCAGCGCGTCGTTGGCCGTGTGGGCGACATAGAGCTTGCTTCGCGGCCCGTGCACCGCCGCATGATCGAATCCGCCGGGCTTGTCGTGCGCGGGAAGCTTCACCTCACCAATCTGCTCGAGAATCATGAGCTCTCCTAGGGCTTCGCGCTGTTGGTTTGCCCCAGGGCAGCCTTGAGTCCCTGCGCAAGCTTGACAGGGTCGTCATTCGCCCAGAAGTGCATGTAGAAAAGCCGGGGTGTGTCCATGAGGCCATGGTTGTGGATCGCGGTCACATCGATGCCGTGCTGTGTGAGGGTTCGGGCGACGGCGTTCACCTCCTTGTCGATCAAGACGAAGTCGCCGGTGATCGCCGCCTTGCCGTCCGTGCCCGGCTGAAAGTTCAGCACGGTCGTCACACCCATGGCCGGCAACAATTCCACCCCCATCTCGGTGATCACTTCCGCGCGGGGGACAGTGACCTGGAACAGACCGCCGTCGAGCGCCCTTCCCGACCGCCCCAGCGCCTGCTCGATCTGCTTCGTATCGAGGCCGGGCCCCGCGGCCGGGGCGGCAGTTGCACTTCCTCCGCCCCCGAGCGGCGTCCCACTGGCGGATAGCGCCTGGCGGAGCGCCGTTGCCAGCTTGACCGCGTCGCCGCGACCCTCGTAGTGCATGTACATCACGTGCGGCGACATGTCGTTCAAATGATTGTGGACGGCTGTGACCTGGAGGCCCCCTCTAAACAGCCCGCTCATCACGGCAGGCACCTCCTGATCGAGGAGCACGAGATCGCCCATCACCATAGCCTGGTCACCCACCGGCTTGAAGGCGGCATACGATCCGAGAGCGAATCCGGCCTTGACGGGCACACTTCTCACGGTGACGGTGAGGTCGGTACGGGGCATTCCGACGCGAAAGACGCCACCGGGCTGCGTCTGCCCCGACTTGCCTAGCGCCGCTTCAACCGCCTTCCAGTCGGGCTCCGCCGCGAGCGCCAGTGCCGGCGTGCCGACATTCACAGCCAATCCGACCACCAGGATCGCGTGCTTTAATCTATGTCTCATCAGGCGATCTCTCATCGGCTACCTCCAGTCACACCGCGAACGCTGAATTCATCGAACGCTGTCTTCGTATCGGCCAAGGAGCCGACGAGGCAGACCCCTAGTCCAGTTTCTCGGTCACGCTCTTCCATTCGGTACCCTTTACCAGGGTGACGTCGGCCACGGGATGACCGCCTTTCAGCGCGGGCATGACACTGACGACACGGTATCCCTTGTTCCCACTCGCGGCCTCGGACGCGGCGGCATCGAGGGACCGCTTCGCCTTGACCATTGCTTCGCCCTGGGATTTTGCTGCCGTAAGATCCTCGCCACCGGTGATCGGCTCGGCCTTTGCAACCTTGCCGGTCTTGTGGTCCACGATGACCTCGGAGAACTTGTCCCCCTTCATCGTGTAGACGGAAAGCTGAAGCATCCCGTGCTCCACTTCATACTTCGCCGAAATAGGTTTGCCTTCCTTGGCACTTGCCGTGAGTCCACGCTGCAGCGAGATCTTCACGGACCGCAGCGCCTTGGCAAGCTCCGCATGCTCCGCGTCGTCGGACTTTTGCGCCATGCCCAGCGGCACCGTGAATATCCACCCCACGAGGAACGCCAGCGTCAACGCTGTTCTTTTCATTGTCCTTCCTCCCCGATTCCCGTTGGTCGTGGCCTAGGTCTTCCGCTTCAACACCGTATACAAGCCATCGAAGATCGCCATGCCGCGTTCGAGCAGGTCCTGATCGTCCCGCGTGGCCTCTGCGAGTCCATTGATGGCCAGGTCGACCCCTGTGGACTCGTTGCGCGTGAACTTCCCGTCGTGCAAGTCCGCCTCGTGCACGATTTCGGCGATGACCTGGGCGCGGCGATCCTTGATCCCGAACCGCTTGATGAGGGTCTCGAACGTGCAGTCGTCGCCGTGATGCCCGAACTCTGCACCGAGCACGTCGAATGGGATGCCCTTGCGCGCGGCGTCCGCGGCGTCGGCGAAGGCAAATTTCGCTTGGGCGTCGTAGAAGCGCCTGATGAGCCAGGCGGAGGCGATCCGATCGATATGCGGCCGCGGCCGGGTCACCCATGTGCTGCCGGCCGGCGGCAGCGACGCCCGGTGGCGGCTGACCGGCGCGTGCGGGCGTGCCTCGACGGCGCGCAGGCGTTTGGCCGTGGTCTCCCAAAGGGTACGCGCGCGCCGACCGATTGGCGCCTCCAGATAGTCGATGGACTGGATCCGGTCGAGCTCCCGCTTGACTCCATCGAGCTTGCTGCGAAGGTGTGGGACGGAGCCCCGATGACTGGTCCGGTAGCGGTCGAGCTGCCCGAGGACCTCCCGGCATCCTCGCTCCGCTCCCTGATACTCGAGGGCACGCGCCTTGTGGAACAGGGCAGTGACTTGCTCGGGAGTCATGTTCCCGATCCGGTCGACATGCAGAAGCGTCACCTCGCCATGGAACGATTCGATCTCTTGCACCAGCCACTGAAAGAGCTCCGTGGTTTCCGGAGTCTCCGGAAGGATCCAGGCCGAGCCGCGGAGCCGCACGGCTCCCATGCGCTGGAGCTTCCTCCAGACTCCGACGCGGTGCCTGGTCGGTGTGGGAGGCAATGTCGCGAGAAGCGTCAGCCAACGCATAAAAGTCAAAGTAACGCTTGATACATGACCCGTCAAGCGTTACAGTCTCAAAAACTCTGGGGAGGCCCTAATGGAACCGGAGAAGAAGGTGCAGCGTGTCCCCGTCGGAGAGCTCGTCCGATACTATTTGCGGCTCGGCCTGATCGGCTTCGGCGGACCCGTCGCCCTCGTCGGGCAGATGGAGCGCGAGCTGGTCGGAGAGCGCAAGTGGCTCACGAAGGAGGAGATGCGCGAGGGCATCGCGGTCTGCCAGTCGCTGCCGGGTCCCTTGGCCATCCAGGTCGGCATCTGGATCTCCTACATTCGCGGAGGCTTCTGGGGCGCGTGGGCGGGCGGCTGGGCCTTCATCCTGCCGAACTTCATCATCGTCACCGTGCTCGGCGCTCTGTACGTCCATTATGGCGGCCTCTCCGCGGTGAAGGCGATCTTCTACGGGGTGAGCCCGGCGGTGATCGCTCTCATTCTCCACTCCTGCTACCGGCTCACGAAGCTCGGCATGAAGGACTGGCTGGAGTGGGCGCTCGCGGCCGCGGCCTTCGTCATCACGGTGGCCGTGCAGGCCGAGGTCGCCCTTCTTTTCATCGGGTGCGGCATCCTAGGCGTGCTCTACTACGGCTCTCTCTTCCGCAGACGAACCACGTCGTCGAGTACTACTTCGCTGATGGTCGGCATCCCGTTCGTCGCTGCCGGCACGGCCGGCGCGATGCTCGGCAAGCTCTTCACGTTCTTCCTGAAAGCCGGATCGCTGACCTTCGGCAGCGGTCTCGTCATCGTGCCCTTCCTCGAGAAGGGCCTCGTGCAGCAGACGGGCTGGCTCAACGAGCGGGAGTTCCTGGTCGCCGTCGCCATGGGCATGATCAGTCCCGGGCCGGTCGTCATCACCGCAACCTTCGTGGGCTATCTCGTCGCCGGCTTCTGGGGCGCCGTCGTCGCGACCATCGGCATCTTTCTGCCGTCGTTCCTGCTGATTCTCATCGTGGCGCCCATCCTCATGCGATACCGCACGAACCCAAACGTGCAGGGCTTCATCAAGGGCGCGTACGCGGCCGCGATCGGCACCATTCTCGGAGCCTGCGTCCTCTTGGGACGAATCGCCATCGGGGACTGGCTCACCGTGCTTATCGCGCTCATCAGCCTCGTGGTCTTGTTCAGTTGGAAAGTCAGCAATCCCCTCCTGGTCGCCGCCGCGGCCGTCATCGGGCTCATCGCGTTCCCTCTGCTCAAGCCCGAATGGATCTTCGTGAAGTAGGAGACGCCGAGCGGTGTTGACCTCGGCGCGATCACGCATCGTCGACGCACTCGGGCTCGAGCGCAACATCGTCGCCGTTTCCGTCGCAATGTTCCTGCTCGCGCTCGGCGAGAACCTCTGGAAGCGCTTCCTGCCGAAGTACTTGCAGTGGCTCGGTCGTGGCCATTCGTTTTCGCTGGCCTCGTCTTCGTCATGGCGTGGTCGAGCATGGCCAGTCCGACTCTCTTTGCGGTCGTCGGCGACGCGCTGCCTAAGGACCGCCGGGCGCTTGGATTCACGGTGCAATCAATTCTGAGACGCGTGCCGATTGCCATCGCGCCAATCCTCGGTGGCTTGGCGATCGCAGCGTACGGGCTGCAGAGCGGTATCCACCTTGGGCTCGCTGTGACCGTCGTGCTCTCGGCACTGACGCTGGGGGTCGTCAGCCGCGTCAATATCCCGGTGACGACAGATCCCATCCCCACGCACATCGTCGGGGTGTGGCGATCGCTGCCGACACCGCTTCGCTGGCTCCTCACCTCGGACATCTTCATCCGCACCTGCGAGGGTCTCGTCGACGTCTTCCTCGTGCTCTACGCGATCAACGTGATCGGCATCAGCGCCCCAGCCTACGGGGTCCTCGTCGCCGTGCAGATGACGACGGCGATCGTGAGTTACATTCCCGTGGCCAGGTTCGCCGACCGCATCGGCCGCAAGCCGTTCGTCATCGCCACGTTCGTCGCCTTTGCGCTCTTCCCCGTCGCCGTGGTGCTGGCGCGTGACTTCGCGATGCTCATCGCCGCGTTTGTCGTGGGCGGCCTCCGCGAGATTGGTGAGCCGGCCCGTAAGGCGCTGATCGTGGATCTCGTAGCGTCATCGCTCCGGGCCCGTTCCATTGGCCTTTACTACCTCATCCGGAGCCTCACCATCGCGCCCGCCGCGTTCATCGGCGGGCTGCTTTGGGAGGTCAGGCCCGCGCTCCCGTTCTGGATCGCGGGCCTGATCGGCTTGGTTGGCGTGGTTGTATTCGCACTGACGGTCGAGGAGCGTTACGCGGGATAAGCGGATCCAAAGCTCGGGACTGCGACTCGTGGACGCGATTGACGGCGGATAAGATCAGCGTTCCTTTGGGGGCAACCGTCTACGGGTACGCCGGCAGTCGCCCGAGGGGGATGAGCCGCCCTCCCGAGGCCGCCCCTTCGGGCTCACTGACCGGACCGCGCAAGCGGAAGGGTGGAGGGGTTTCACGTGATGAACAGGCGTCCCGCCATCTTGACTCCACGCATCCCAGGGAGGTAGCTCCTCAGCACGCCGAGTGCGGCTCCACCGATCATCAGCTTGAAGACGCCGACCCGGAGAGCCATCAGCGCAAGAAGGCTCGCCGCGAGGATCGCAATGGCGAATGGGTCAGGAAGAGCCGCCGGCGCAAGCCGAATCAGTGACACAGCGAGCACACCGATCACGGCGGGCGCCATGCCCTTCATGACGGCCCTCATCCAAGCGAGTTTCCGGACGCGGTCGAGCACTGGGAGAATCAGGAGCATGATGATAAACGATGGGAGAAATGCCGAGGCGGCGGCCACACCGGCGCCAGGTATGCCCGCCACCTTGTAGCCGACATAGGCCGCTATCATCAGGACCGGGCCCGGCGTGAGCTGGCCGAGCGCCAGGCCATCGATGAATTCGCGGGGCGTCAGCCAGCCGAACTGCCCGACGACCTGATCCTGAATGAAAGCGATCATCGTGAGGCCGCCACCGATCGTGAACGCTCCCACGGTGAAGAAGTAGACGGCGATGTCCAGCAGGCTGTTCGGGTTCGGAATTCGCCCCGATACGGGAGCGCCGGCGGCCGAAGCGTTCAACCACCACGCGGCCAGGAGCATGGCGAGGAATAACGCCGCCGTGAAGACGACGATGTGCGGCTTGGGCTTTCCCGGTTGAAATAGCGCGAGGCCCGCGCAACCGGCCAGGACCAGAATGCCTACGATCCCCAGCGGGGACCAGAGCAATGAGGCGGCCGCGGCAAGACCAATGGCCGCTTCGGAAATCGTGGTCATCGAAGTGCGGCCGAGGCGGTAGAGCGCGACGGCGAAGAGGCCGATGACCACCGGTCCCAGCCCGTAGAGAGCGCCGCGCGCGATCGGCGTGAAGCCCAGGGTGGCGTAGGCCACCGTGAGGGCAAGCATGATGACGAATGCGGGCGCCACGAAGCAGAGGCCGCCGATGAGCCCTCCCCACCAACCGCCTCGCGCGTAACCCAGGAATATGCCGAGCTGAGTCGCCGTTGCGCCCGGCAGCATGTTCGCCACCGAGAGACCCTCGAGGAAGCGCTCTTTCGATACCCACTTCCGCCTCTCCTGCAGCTCGGCCTGCATGATGCCCATGATGGCCGGTCCGCCGTAAGAGGTGGCGCCGAGCCTCAACAACGACCCGGCGACGTCTCTCCACACCGGAGTCACGCCGGGATTCTCACCGCTCATTTCGCCGGGATCCCCGTGACCTCGAGATCCGCGAACTCCGTGACAGAGTCCGCCTTGGTCCAGAGCCCGACCCACCCGGCCGTGAAGGTCTTGTCCTCGTGGTCGAGGAGAAGCGCGTCGTCCAGGTAGGCCTGGATCTTCGGTCCTTTCGCGACGACCCTGATCCTGTGCCACTCGCCCAGCTTGGGCTCAGTCACCCGTGCCGACGCGATCGTGCTGCGCTTGCCGTTGACGATCGAGTACAGACGAAAGTTGTTCTCGAGAGCATTGGCGCGGACGAGCAGGTAGTTTTTCCCGTCTCTCGCCCGCAGAATGATCCCGCCGCTCGCATCCTCCTTGCCTGACACCGGCCGGAATCGCACGGCGACGTCGAGATCATCGAACTTCTGATCCTCGAGAATCGCCACCGCCCAGGGTTGAGTCTCGACGACCTGGGCCAGCACCTGGCGGCCTCCCGACTGGCGTCGGGTCCACTGACCGGTCACGAATTTCCACTTGGGGTTGTCCTTGCCGAGGTCGTCCTTCATGCTGGTCTTCTCCGGTGAGGTGATGGCGAGCCGTGGACCATCGGTGGCGGCGTCGATCTGCGCGACGCCCAGCGCGATCAGCGAGAGAACCGCGAGCGCGATCTTCATGGACTCTCCTTCCTGTGGCGGTGACTCTTGTCAGCGGATCGTAACCCCCGATCGCGCTCGCGCCACTGAAGAGTTCCTGACATTCGTGTCAGCCAGCGCCGACCGGGCGCTCGCGAGCGGTCCTGGGCAGGACGATCCTGAAAAGACTGCCCTTACCCTCTTCGCTCTCCAGCTCGATACGGCCGCCGTTGACCTCGACCGCCCAGCGCGCGGTGGCGAGGCCGAGTCCGGTCCCTCCCGCCTCCCTCGAGCGTCCCTCGTCGACACGGTAGAAGCGCTCAAATACACGAGCCTGGTGCACGGCAGGTATGCCCAACCCCGTGTCCTCGACCTCGACGGCGGCTTCCCCGGAAGCCGTCTCCCCCGCCCGCACGCGAATCCTCCCGCCGACCGGGGTGTACTTGATCGCGTTATCGAGCACGTTGATGAGGCCGAGCCTCAGGAGGGCAGGATCGCACGTGACGGAGATCTTCTCGACGGCGTCGAGGGTCACGCTCTGCTCCTTTTCCTCCGCGAGGACTTTGAGGTGCTCCACGACATTCGCCACCAGCCCGCCCAGGTCGACCATCTCGAGGCTCGGCCTGATTCTGCCGGATTCGCCCCGCGTCAAAGTCAGGAGACTGTCGACGAGGCGCGTCAGGCGGTCGACCTCCTCGAGCATGCTTCCGATCACCTCGCGGTAGCCCACGGCGCTCAGGGACCGCTGCAACGCTACCTCCCCGACACTGCGGATGGCGGTGAGCGGCGTGCGAAGCTCGTGCGCCGCGCCCGCCGTGAACCGCCGAAGCTGCTCGAAGGCCTCGTCGAGACGCGAGAGCGTGTCATTGAACACCATGGCGAGCCGACCGAACTCGTCCTGGGGATTCCCGACGGGCAGCCGGTCGGCCAGCGACTCCGCGCTGATCTTGCGCGCCGTCTCGGCCATGGCTCCAACCGGCGAGAGCACGCGGCCCGCGAGCACGTAGCCGCCGCCGATGGCCAGGCCGACTGCGCAGGGCACGCCGATCGCCAGGATGACGCCGAGCGTCCAGAGGGTTTGGCGAAGCGCGGTCTCGTCCCGGGCCGCGTCGATGCGATGGGAGGCGTCGCTCCACGTTCCGCGGCGATACGGCATCGGCCCGCCAGGCGGCCAGCCGGGCGTCTGGTAAATGACCGTGCTGCCTTCGGCGACCCGGAAGAGCGTGATGCCCATGCGATGACCGAGCTCTCCCAGATCGCCGGTCTCCTCCCGATAGACCTTCTCGATCGTCGCGAGATCCGCGCCGAGCTGCTCGTCCAGCGCGCGGTAGAGTCGCGCCCTGACGAAGAGGAACGTGCCGGCGGAAAAGACGCAGATGATGAGCGTCAGCACGCCGGCATGCCACAAGGTAAGACGCGCCCGGACGCTGAGGGTCCCCGGCAGGCTCATCCGCGCTCGCTGCGCAGGGCGAATCCCACGCCGCGGACCGTGTGCAGCAGCTTCGTCTCGAACGGGTCGTCGATCTTCCGGCGCAGGCGGGCGACCGTGACATCGATCACGTTGTCCAGCGGAGTGGCGCGTGCGGTGACGCGCCAGACGTCGCGCGCGAGCATCTCCCGGGAGACGACGTGACCGGCGTGGCGAAGCAGGTACTCGAGCATCTCGAATTCCTTGAGTGTCAGTTCGAGAGGCTGCCCGGCCCGCACGACCTTGCGCGTGACGAGATCCATCGTCAGGTCGTCCGCCTGCAGCTTCAGGATCTGGTCCTGGCGGCCACGGCGCAAGAGGGACCGGATGCGCGCCAGCAGCTCGGGAAACGCGAAGGGCTTGACGAGATAGTCGTCGGCGCCGCTGTCGAGTCCGTGCACGCGGTCGTCGACGGTATCCCTGGCCGTCAAGATCAGCACGGGCGTCTGGAGGCCGCACTTGCGAAGCGTCGTCAGGATCTCGAGCCCATCGCGCTGCGGCAGCATGAGATCGAGAACCACGAGATCGAACGACTCGTGGCTTACGAGGAAGAACCCTTCCTCGCCGGTGCGCGCGACCTGCACCTCGTAGTGCTCGGCCTCGAGCCCGTCACGAAGGGCCTTCGCGACTTTCTTTTCGTCCTCGACAACCAGGATTCGCACGGCACACGGAAGTATAACGACCCCTTGGGGCCGCCGCACCTGACAGGAATGTCAGGAACTCTTACAGCGTCTTGACGACCTCGCCCGGCCACGCGCGCGGATCGACGCGGGCGTGCCACTCCATGATCTTGCCGTCGCCGCCGATCACCACGCCGACACGCGCCGCGCCCTTCTGCGGATCGGCATTGGCGCCGTAGGCGGTGCCGATCGCGCGATCAGTGTCACAGATCAGCGGAAAGTTGAAGTTGAACTTCTCGGCGAACTTCTTGTTGTCGGCGGCGCTGTCGAAGGACGCGCCGAGGATAACGGCGTTCTTGCGTTCGTAGTCGGCTTTGAGGTCGCGGAACCCGCAACCCTCGGCCGTTCAGCCCGGAGTGTCGGCCTTCGGGTAGAACCAGAGCACCACCGTCTTGCCCGCGAAATCCGACAGCTTCACGGGGTTGCCGTTCTGATCGCGTCCCGCGAAATCGGGCGCCTTGTCTCCTGGCTTGAGCATGAATCCTCCTGTGGTGGTTGGGATCAGGCCTTCAGGAAAGCCAGCAGGTCGGCGTCAATGGTGTCGGCCTCGGTCGTGGGCATGCCGTGCGGAAAGCCCTTGTAAGTTTTCAACGTGCCGTTCTTCAGCAACTTTGCCGACAGCGGTGCCGAATCCGCGTAAGGCACGATCTGGTCGTCGTCGCCATGCATCACCAGGACCGGCACGGTGATCTTCTTCAGGTCTTCGGTGAAGTCCGTCTGGGAGAAGGCGACGACGCCGTCATAGTGCGCCTTGGCGCCCCCCATCATGCCCTGGCGCCACCAATTCCAGATCACCCCCTGAGAAGGCTTCGCACCAGGCCGGTTGTAGCCGTAGAACGGTCCAGCCGCCACATCGTAATAGAACTGGGCCCGGTTGGCAGCGAGCTGCGCCTGTAGCCCGTCAAACACATCCTTGGGCAGCCCGCCCGGATTGGCCGCCGTCTTGACCATCAGCGGCGGTACCGCGCTCATGATCGCCGCTTTCGCCACCCTGCTTTCGCCGTGGCGCGCGAGGTAGTGCACCACTTCGCCGCCGCCGGTCGAGTGGCCGACATGCATCGCACCCTTGAGGTCGAGATGCGCGGTCAGCGCCGCTAGGTCGTCGGCGTAGTGATCCATGTCATGGCCGCCGCCGGTCTGGGTGGAGCGGCCATGGCCGCGCCGGTCATGGGCTATGACGCGATAGCCGTGCTTGAGGAAGAACAGCATCTGCGTGTCCCAATCATCGGCCGACAGCGGCCAGCCGTGGCTGAACACGATCGGCTGACCTGCACCCCAGTCCTTGTAGAAGATCTCAACGCCGTCCTTGGTTGTGATGGTAGCCATGCTCGACTCCTCTCGAAGTGTGGCGGATCAGACAGGCGCCTTCTCGCTGGCGGCCGGCTTCAGATCGGTCATGGGGTAGCCGAGGTCGCGCCAAGCCCGGTAGCCGCCGGCCAGCGGACGCACGCGCTTGATGCCGTAACGCTTTAGGAGCAGCGCCACCCGGGCGCTGGAGGCCTCGTTGGGTCAGGTGCAGTAGAGCACGATCTCGCGCTCTGACGGGATCTCGCCATGGCGCGCCTCCAGCTCCTCGGTCGTCAAATGAAGAGCTCCCGGAATGATCGACGGCTCGGCGTCGAATTCGTCCCGATGCCGCACGTCCACCAGCATCAGAGGCTCGCCCGCATCCAGCTTGGCCTTGAGATCCTCCGGCGTGATCCGGGCGATGCGGAGCCGCCGCAGGAAACGCTGTCGGCTGACATACTTCCATACGATGTAGGCGCCAAACGCCGCGCCCAGAAGCGCGCCGACCCAGCTCCCCATCGTCTCTACGTAGGCCGCCGCCATCTCGAGCTGGTTGCTGAACAGCCATCCGAGGCCGATGAACAGGCCGGCCCAGATCAGACCGCCGAGCCCGGTGAACACCATGAAGCGCAGCGCGGGCATGCCGATGATGCCGGCCAGCGGCGGCGCGGCGGTGCTGAAGCCCGGCACGAACTTGGCGATCAGCAAGGACTGGGCGCCGTGGACGCTGAAGGTATGCTGGGTGCGGCGCACGCAGGAATCGGGCTCGAGGGAGATGCGGCACAGCCAGCCGAGCACGCGGCCGCCCCTGGTCCGGCCGATCCAGTACCAGATGGTGTCGCTGACCAGCGAGGCAATTCCGGCGAGGGCGAGAGCGGCGGCAAGGCTCAGCCGTCCGGTGCCGGCCAGCGCGCCCGCGGCCATCATGACCGGCACCGCGGGGATCGGCAGCCCGATTTGCTCGGCAAATACCCAACCGAAAAGGATTACGTAGCCGTGTCGGACCAGAATGTCGATCACAGCGTCCATAGGGGCGCTACGGTAGCACCGGCCCTCTGGGGCGGCAACCGATCGACGCGCTTACGAGGTGCGAGAGACGAACGCGGCGACCGCCTGGCCGATCGCCGCCGGGGAATCCTCCTGGATGAAGTGACTGCCCGCGACTGTGATCTCCTCCTGGTTTCGCCAGGTCCGACAGAATTCCCTCTGGCTCCCGGTGAGGATCACTCCCGGGTCCGCGTTGATGAAGAGCTTCGGGATGTCGCTCTCGGCGAGCCACCGGGAATACTTCGCGACGATGGCGACCACATCCGCGGGCTCCCCGTCGATCGGAATCTCGCGCGGCCAGGTCAGGGTCGGCCGGCGCGACTCGCCCGGCTCGCGATAGGGGCGCCGGTACACGGCCATCTCTTCCTCGGTGAGACCCCGCAGCACGCTTAGAGGGAGAATGCGCTCCACGAATATATTCTTCTGCAGCACCATCTCCTCCCCCGCCGGTGAACGCATGGCCTGAAAGACCTGGCGCGCCTTTTCGGGCCACTGGGCCCAGGTCACGGGCTGCACGATCGCTTCCATGTACACGAGCCCGCGCACGCTGGCGCGATGCCGCTCGGCCCAATCGAAGCCCAGCGCCGAGCCCCAGTCGTGGACGACGAGTGTGAGGTTCCGGGTGAGCCCGAGCGCCTCGAACCATGCGCCCAGATAGCGCGCATGATCCCGGAACCGGTAGGAGCCTCCGGCCGCCTTGCCGGACTCGCCCATCCCGATCAGGTCGGGGGCGAGGCACCGCGCGGCGCGCTCGACGGGCGGAATCACGTTACGCCAGAGGTACGACGAGGTGGGATTGCCGTGAAGGAAGACCACGGGATCGCCAGTGCCCGTGTCGACATAGGCCATCTCGCTGTCCAGCACCGGGATGCGCCGGCGGCGGTATGGATCGGCGGCGGAGATCGCTTCGGGAGTCATGGGTTCCGCTGCACCAGCTCCACCATCACGCCCTCAGGCCCGCGCACGAACGCGAGATAGAGCCCCGGATTGCGCATCAGCGGACCGACGGCGATCTCCGCCCCCTTGCCGCGCAGCTCCGCTACCGCCGCGTCCAGGTTGTCCACGGTCAGTCCAAAGTGCTCGAGCCCGTAGTGCGGAAAGCCTGGAGCCGGGCCGTTTTGCTCATGCGGGTGCGGCGGCGCGATCAGCACGGTCTGCCCTCCCACCTTCACGCGCACCCGCATCTGCCCGGGATAG
>WNFS01026581.1_pt1 | contig 14799 bp, 18 predicted proteins | sample 5400141 | NCBI WGS metagenome assembly WNFS01 (sample SAMN13153358, study PRJNA577476) | soil metagenome | isolation source: 60 cm saprolite under Madrone tree | place: USA:California | collected 2016-06-14
CATCGACCATCTGGTCGACGTCCTGAGACGCCATCAGCATTTTGCCGAGCCCGCCCGCCGTTTCGTCGCCGCAAGCCGCGACCGCCGGGCCACCGTCCCGCAGGCCTCACCATTTCCGTGACGCCGGCCTCGAGTATGTCTTGGCGGTGCCGGCGGGTTCGATCCAGCGGCTCACCGCGGGCGCCGCGGCATTCAAGGTAAGTGCCAGCAGCAGCTTCGCGGCATCGCAACGCGAGACGGCTGCAGTGCCCGCAAAGTCAATATGACAATCGCTCGCCTTCCTCGAAGCCGAGCGCCACACGCGTGAAGCCGATCAAGCGCGGCTCGCGACAGAGGCCGTCACGAAGTTGGAAGCACGCAAGACGAACAGAGTTGCCCAAACCAAACCGCGCAGGTTGGGGAAAACGACAAAAACAGAAGAAAAATCAAAGTGAACAAATAGCGACTGGCGCTCCCTAGGGGACTCGAACCCCTGTTTTCGCCGTGAGAGCGCGTCGCAGCCCTCCTGTTGTCGTCCTAGCGTGTCCACCAGCGTCTAGCAACTCATTGAATTGCCGAAACTTCATGAATATCTCTGTCCAGGAGCATTCAACCCCGTCCACGCCCATGAACTGGACACAAACTGGACACCAAAGCCATGCCTCGCAGTGCAAGAAGCTCAAAGCTCGAAACTAGAAGCTCGCGGCTCAAGCTGCCGGTTGCCAGAAAACCGACGTTCGTCCGCATCGGCCCTGGCGTGGCGCTCGGTTATCGGCGGAACCAAACTGCCGGCACCTGGGTGGTGCGCGTGGCTGATGGCAAAGGCGGGCACTGGAGCAAGCGCCTTGCCGACGCCGATGATCTCCAGATTTCCGATGGTTGCGCCGTACTCGACTTCTGGCAGGCCCAGGAGCGCGCGCGAATCCTCGCTCGGGGCGGTAAGGATGGCGACGACGACGTTGGCAAGCTCATCACCGTCAAGGAAGCCGTTGAACGATACGAGGCCGAACTTGAAGCTCGCGGCGGCGATCGCGCAAACGCTGCTCGCGTTCGCGTGCACCTGCCGGACACGTTGTCAGGCAAGACAGTCGCGCTGCTCGCGGCGCGGGACTTTCGCCCGTGGCGCGACGCTTTGGTCAGGAAGAGGCTCTCGCCCGCTGCAATCAACCGCGCGAATTCGTGCTTCAAGGCGTGTTTGAATCTCGCCGCCGCCCAGGACGAGCGCATTGTTAATCATCGCGCCTGGGAAAAAGGTCTAAGCAGCATCCCCGATGCCGTCGAGCCACGAAACGTGATCCTAGCCGAAACCACGGTCCGTAAGATCGTCGATAGCGCGTACCGGAATGTAGGGGCTGAATTCGGATTGTTAACCGAACTCGCGGCGGTCACGGGCGCGCGTGTGAGCCAGCTTGCTCGACTCGAAATACAAGACGTGCAGAGCGACCGCGCTGATCCACGACTCATGATGCCGAGTTCGCGCAAGGGGCGCGGCATCAAGAAGGTTCTGCGCCGCCCAGTGCCGATCCCATCGAACCTGGCTGTCCGGCTGCTGCGTGCTGCAGGAGGCCGTCCTGGCAACGCACCTTTGTTGACCAAACCCAGCGGTGATCCGTGGAAGAGATCGGATCATACCCGGCTGTTCGCCCGGGCTGTAGCGGATATTAACGAGTCCGCTTCGCCACCGACAATCTATGCATTGCGCCACTCGAACATCGTGCGCCAATTGCTTGGCGGCGTGCCGGTTCGTGTCGTTGCCGTCAATCACGACACAAGTGTTGCGATGCTCGAACGAACTTACTCCCGCTACATCGGGGATCATTCCGACAATTTATCTCGACGCGCCATGCTCGACCTCGACGTGGCACCCAGTGCGGCCAATGTCGTGTCGATTCCTCGGAGAGTGGACCGTGCCTAAGCGCTTGCCTGATTGGAACGACGAGAAGGGCGTCGCCGACCTCGCCGGCGAGATCATTGCCGACGCCAGGTTGGATGCGGCGGAGCGCCGTGTTGCCTACGGCGATGGGCCGAACTTTGCCAACTCGCAGACTACGGCGGACCGTTTTATTGCCTACGCCGATTGGGTGGACAGACAGAATGAAATTTCTCGCTTCAAGGATGCCGAGGCGGCTGCTGTGGACGCCGCATTGCTGCGCGGCGACTGGGAGCCGATGGCCAATCTAGTGTGGAGCGAGCACTGGAAGTGGGCGGAGCCGAGCACCAAGAGCCTCGTTACTAGACGCGTGGTCCCCCGTCGTGGTCGCTCGAAGATGACGCGGGAAGAACGATTTGCAAACCATCCTAAGCATGGCGCCGCCGCCGCAGCGAAATTTCTCTGGCGCCACTTGCAGCGACGATATCCGAACATTTCCCCCCGGAAGGTACGTGCACGCGCGTACGATATTGCCGCCAAGCGCGCCAATCACCGAAGCGTCACGCCTAAAGTATTACGCGATTACTTCCGCAAGCCCCGCAAGGGTGCCCATCGGCTCGTCTAAACCTCACCCACAAGACCCCCTATTTGTTGGACGGCGATAGCTCCTGTTTGGTGCTTTATATAGTTGTCCGCGATCATTTTACGCGGAGTTCTTTTCATGGCCGATGTCCCTGCTTTCAGGCCGTTTACGGTCACGATCAAGACAGCCTCACTTCTAACCGGCATCAGTCGCAGCAGAATTTATGAAGCCATCGGTCGCGGCGAGCTTGATGCCGTGAAAGATGGTGAGCGCACATTAATCACAATGGCGTCGATCGAGCGGCGTCAATCAGCTCTGCCGAAGGCGAAGATCGCCGCACCAAAGCCGCCGCCGCGTACCCCATAACCCCCACCGCTTCCAGCGAAGCTCGAGCGGTGCTCCGTACGTCCGTGCGGAGCAAATCAACCGGCTCCGGGCGGCCCGGTATCAAAGCCGCCCAATCTGAACGAACGAGGTTCGTCATGAATTCGAAGCTCAACGTTGTTGAAGGTGCGCTTGCCGAATCGGTCGCTAAGTCCGATCCGTTCGACTTGAGTAATCTTCTCCTCGATCAGTCGTTCGCTGAATCGATCGGCGTCAGGAAATTGTTGACGACGGTGCCCGCGAGGAAGCCCAGCGACCAGGACTTCATGCGAGTGCATCCCGATCCCGCATATCGTGGGAATTTCGCGATGATCGAACTGAAGGACGACCGCGAATTGTACCTGGTGACGCACGGTATGGCCGGTGAGCTTTCTAACGAGGCTCAACCCTACACTCTGTTCACCGCCATCAATCGGCAAGGTGTCGTTCGGATCTGGCCTGTGAGGCCGCGGAGCTCGCGACCAAGCAGTGGGTGCGGCTCAAAGCCAACATGTCTCTCGGTGCTTATGAGATGTTCACGGCCGAGAAGACGATAGCCGAGCCGGTGTGGCCAGAGCTGCCGTTCCAGGAATTGCTCCGCATCGCTTTCAAGGACCGGATTGTCGACACGATTGACCATCCGCTCGTGAAGCGTCTGCGGGGCCTTTCCTGATGGAAGGCTTACCCTTCCGCGCAGTAGTGGCGCTCGATTTTGAGTTCGGCGCCAAGCCAGGTGAACGGCCGGCACCGGTCTGTCTGGTCGCCCATGAGTTGTTCAGCGGTCAACGCTGGCGATTGTGGGCCGACCAGTTCGGATCGGAGCCGCCGTTCCCTACAGGCCCCGACGTTCTGGTCGTGGCCTTTTACGCCTCCGCGGAGCTCGGCTGCTATCGCGTTCTCAATTGGCCGATGCCCGAGAGGATCCTCGACCTGTTCACCGAATTCCGTGACCGCACCAACGGGCTCGAGACCCCAAGCGGCTCGAGCCTGCTTGGTGCCCTCACTTACTTCGGGCTCGATTCGATGGGCGCCACCGAAAAGAAAGAGCTGCAGGTGTCCATTGGAAATAACACTTGGCAAGGACGCTTCACTCAAGAGGAAATCCTCGACTATTGCGAGATCGATACTGCAGCACTCAGGCGCCTACTACCGGTTATGCTCCCGCGCATTGACCTGCCCCGTGCACTGCTCCGTGGCCGCTACATGGCCGCCGCCGCGGCGATGGAGCATACTGGTGTTCCCATCGACCTGCCTACGCTCGAGCTCCTCCGTGAGCACTGGCTCGGAATTCAGGAGGAACTCATCACCGCTATCGATGCCGACTACGGAGTATATGAAGGCCGCACTTTCAAAACGGACCGCTGGGAACAGCTACTCGCCCGCCACAACATACCATGGCAGAGAACGGGAACGGGCGCACTGTCCTTAACAGACGACGTGTTCCGACAGGCGGCGAAGACCTACCCGATCGTATCTCCGATCCGCGAACTGCGCAGTGCTCTATCGGAGCTGCGCTTGGCAGATCTGGCGGTAGGTGCTGATGCGCGCAATCGCACAATCTTGTCGGCGTTCCGATCCCGCACTGGTAGGAACCAGCCGAGCAGTTCGAAATACATCTTCGGAAACGCCGTATGGCTGCGCGGGTTGATTAAGCCACCTGGTGGGCACGGCATCGCGTACATCGATTACGCGCAACAAGAGTTTGGGATCGCTGCAGCCTTGAGCGGCGATCCCGCCATGCAAGCGGCCTACCTGAGCGGCGATCCCTACCTCGCTTTCGCAAAGCAGGCCGGCGCAGTCCCGCCAGATGCCACCAAGGAAACGCACGGCCCGACGCGAGAGCTGTTTAAGACTTGCGCGCTCGGCGTGCTGTACGGAATGGCTGAGGCGGCCTTGGCAATGCGGATCGGCCAATCGGTGATCGTCGCACGCGACCTGCTACGGGCACACCGCGAGACCTATCGGCGGTTTTGGGAATGGTCGGATGCGGCCGTCGACTTCGCCATGCTCACCGGGTCTCTCCACACCAGCCTTGGCTGGCACATCCATGTCGGCGGCAACGTGAACCCGCGATCGCTGCGAAATTTTCCGATGCAAGCGAACGGTGCCGAGATCTTGCGGCTCGCCTGCTGCTTGGCGACCGAGGGCGGGATCGAGGTCTGCGGCCCCGTCCATGACGCGCTGCTGATCTGCGCTCCGCTCGAGCGGCTCGAGGCCGAGATCGCACGGACGCAAGCGATTATGACCGGAGCCGGCCGCGTTGTGCTCAAGGGCTTCGAGCTTCGGACGGACGCGACACCGGTGCGCTATCCCGACCGTTACATGGACAAGCGCGGGGCGGTGTTCTGGGAGAAGGTCATGGCCCTCGTCACGCAGCGCCAGCAAATGCAGGCAGTGGCATGACGGAGGATGCGGACAATCCCTTCGACCTCGAGCAGTTCCGGCTGCCCGAGAAAGTGGTGGCGGAAGGGTTGGCTGCAGATAAGCGAAGGCGCCGGCAACAGCAATTCGTCAAGTTTCCCAACAGTTGGGCGGAGGCACTGCGCGGTGCCCGTCGGGTCGGTACCTACCGGATTGCCCTCTATTTGCTTCATCAGCGTTGGAAAAATGGAGAGTGCCCGATCACGCTCTCTAACGTTGCCCTCGAGTGGTTAGGCGTAACTCGATGGGAAAAGTGGCGGGCCCTGGCGGAACTCGAGCAAGCCGGGCTCATCAAAGTTGAAAAGGGGGGACCTGGTAGGGCGCCACGGGCTGCCATCCTTTGACGCAACCTGCCGCGTGGAGCCACAGGCTACCTGTGCTTCCAGGCGGCAGGTTTTTGGGCAACCTGCCGCCTGGAGGCACACCTGTTCCTATTCTATTCTGAGTCTACTCTTAGGTCTTAGAATACAAGGGGACTCGGAAGGCTCTAATGGAAGCGGCAGTACAGCGACATCGCGGACGAGGAGTGGCTGCGTAGGCTTACGTTCAACGAACATGGCAAGCAGTCTTTGCGCCACCAAAATAGATTTCGGATGTAAGCAGTGCCTTCTAGCACTAAGTCTAAACGGGGTCGGTCAAGCAAGGCGGCTCTTGCTGATTGGATGGAACGCAAGAAGGGCGAATAACTCTGATAAAGCCGACTAGCGTCGGTTTTACTCCGCTGTTGACGGCCGCGACCGCCTATCACGTGGTCCAAGCTTTTCGATGCCAACGCCTCCCCCGTGCTTTGGGTCCTTTCAAGCACCCGTCACCTCGCGGGTCCCGCAGACGAGCCGACTCTCGGTAGAGAGTGGAAAAAGTTCGACTTGTCCGCCGAAGAGTTAAGTTATTGATCTGTTTTATTTTTGTGAAAAATTTCTGCATTTGCAAGGGCATAAGCTCCGAAGTATCGCATTAGAGAAGGAAGCCGCCGAGGCGATGAACGCCCAGCGTTGCCAGCGCGTTGGTTGAATTTTCCGATCCCATTTCACCGGATGACGAAAATTGACCCACGCGCGCTTCTATGGCTCATGCCTAAGCTTGCGCAAGCAAACCTTGCGCCCCGACGACAGCGTGACCGACACGGTTAACCTCACCAGAGCGAAGGATGCGCTGAATTCGCTTGGTTGATCGGCGCCGAACCGCGCGAAGACTTCGGAAAGTTCTTCCGGCGCGAAATCTTTCCGCGCCTTGGGTTGCAGCGATTTGATCTGCGACTTCGCGCTGGTAACGAGCACGTTCTCGACATTCGCGATCTGCGTGATAGGTGCAAATTGCCCCATTTCGTAGGGCAGATCGGCGAACAGCGACGGATTCACGGCAGCATTGCCCACTGGCACCAGGGCGAGCGTGTACCCATCCGGAGGGGACTTGGCTACTGCGGCCATGGCGATATTGCCATTGGCCCCGGTCCGGTTCTCCACCACCACCGCCTGGCCCCCCACTGAACGCCGGTGGATTGTCGGTATCGGTGCTAATGTCGTGAATAGGTGGAAGGGTACTGCGCACGCGGGAGTAGTGCCAAGGCACATAGACCAGAGCCGCGCTCAAACAGAGCGCTACGGACAGCACGCCAAGACCGCGCGGGCGGAGCTCCGACCACCCGAGCGCAAGCGTCAGCACGGACAGGGTAACGGCGACCGCCCCGACATAACCCGAGGCAGGCATCAGCCAGTACAGGCCGAAGCTGTACGGCCACCAGCCAAGTCGCCAACCAAACGGGGCGACAGCGAGCAGGACAAGGGCGGTGATCGACAAGACCAGCGCCGTACCGGGGACCGGTTCTCGATAAATGCATGCGAACGCCGGCAGCGGATGCTGCGCCAAAGGTGGGGTTCCGAATCCACCTCTTCAATCTTCCGCGGCGAGGTGCTCAGGTGAGTCCACATCGCATAGCCATTGAAGTGCACTCGGCTCGGCGAAGTCCTTGACGAGGAGCGAGCCCCTATTGGAACTGCCCGGCAATGGTGCGCGTCCCTTATCAATCAGCCGGCCGGCATCGTGCCGACGCCACAAGGCAGCCGAGGCTCGATGCAAAGCCCCGGTCCAAGGATCCAAAATGGCTGCTTCGAGATCACCGATTTTACATGAAGAAGCCCTGAATGAGTTCAGCAGGGCGCAGGGAGAATAAGCCTGTGGACGGCCCGCGGATTACGCAGCTGCCGCGCCGCCGCGTTCGTGAAGGTTCCATTACAATCAATGTGCTCGGACCTTAAACGTTGAAATTGCAGCAACTCCTCTGCTAGGCGCACTCTTCACGGAGAGCAGCCTTCACGGCAAGCATGCGCGAAGCACGCGCCGATAGCTAAGGCTATGACCGCGTGTCTCAGCCTTTTTTGGTTGCGCGTCTCACGCTTTGGAATACTGTCGGGAGGTCTAGAGGGTTATCCCTCTAGGTCATGTTGTTTCGTCAAATCCCCATGACTTTGAAGCCCCGGCACACGTCCGGGGCTTTCTTTGCTCCTTGCTCCTCGACGGGCACAGCTGGGGGGCTATTGCGCGGCTTGGGAGGCTTTGCGAGCGCGATAGCGGCGTTGGCGTTCTGCATTGGAGAGCGGTTTATCGCCGAGGCGTGGTCTGCCTCTGGGTCTTTTTGGAGCGCGCTTTCTTGATTTGGCTCGCTCTTTCAATTTGGTGCTCCGAGGCGTGGTCTGCCTCTGGGTCTTTTTGGAGCGCGCTTTCTTGATTTGGCTCGCTCTTTCAATTTGGTGCTCTCATTTTCGATGGCTCGCTCTTTTTTTCTACCCGCTTGCATCGTCAGCGTCACGCGCGACGGTGAGTAGTGTACCGCAAGGCCGCAACCGCGATTCTGAAACTAGAGTAGAGCAGCTACAGCCAATGTGGTCGGGTGTACGCCCGCCCTCTCAGTGCAGCCGTTGCGGTACGAGGCGACCCAACTCGAGTGCGCGGCGGCCCGGGTTTGGACTCGCCATGATCTTCAAACTCGCCGAGGCTGCCGAAAAAAGTTGGCGTCGCCTCAATGGCCACAACCAGTTGCCGAAAATCATCCTCGGTATAAAGTTCACCGACGGAATCGAGGTTGTCAGATCGCAAACTCAAATCGCTGCCGCCTGATCCTTTCCGTCACCAAGATTCGGCGATAGCTCGCGTGGGCGAGGCGTTGGAGTTTAGGGGATCCAACATACAGAGCGTGTCAGCTCAGTGCGGCCCTTCTATGACGCAAGCCGCCCCGGAGTCGGCCTGTGGAATGATAATCGAATTTAAACCGTCTCCGATGGTTTTGGTTGAGGGAACCTATGGCCGTGGCCATTCTTTATGAATGCTCACGTCCGAAGACCATCGACAGATAGCCGAGCGCTGCATCAGACTGGCCAAGACGTGTACTGAGCCGAGAGTGGCCGAACAGTTGCTGACGTTTGCAGCAAACCATTTGGAAAAGGCCGAGCAGGCGCTCAGGTCGCGTCAACCGGCCACTGTTGTCAGGCGACAGATCAGGCGACAGATCAAGTTAGTGCAACAGAAGTAGACCACGTCGCATGAGCTGAGCGGCTATTCCAACAATCTAATCGGGGGGCGCTGCCAGCAATTCCGCCTTCAGATTAGTCTTGAGCTGTTCGACCGCGGCACGGACCAGGGCCATAGCTTGAGTATTGCCGGGTGCTGAGGCTACCGCAGTTGTGTAGAGGGCATCTTCCTCTGACTGACAGTCGAGAAACGCTCGTTCGGCCGCCTGTGGCAGACTGCTCACACCGAAGTCATCCAGGCGCCGCTCAAAGGCGCTCTGCACACAGGTTAGATAGGACTGAGTAAGAGATTCGATGCTTCGCAGCTGCTGCGCGTGCGCGAAGGTAACTCCGAGACATAAGACGGTGACCAAGACTCTACGATGCGTTCTACCCGCAGAGCTAGGCATGACCAGGAAACCACATAAACGCTACGAGACGAGAGCGATCGACGGGCAGCGCACAGGAACGGCACGGCCTTTTCCGCTGTGGCGCCTTCCGAGCGGCCCATACCACCGCCCATCAATCCAAATATTCGGGAGTGGTATCCCCCCAGGCCCGAATAGCTGGCCACCTAACATTCCATCCGCTAATTCGGTTCCGACCGCAACGCGGCTTTCTCTTATCTTGCCCAACAGTGTGGCCCGTTTGCTACATACCGCCGACTAACTCCCTCGCCTGCATCTATGATTTGCAGATGCATAACAGCGATAAGCTCAGACGGTACTCGGGCGCAATCTAGTAGAGTCACATTGCGGGGCGGATTTCATGGTCCGCTGCCACTGACCGCTCTTCCCCCGAAAGCGGACGTCCATCCGCGATCTTGCTATGTCGCATTCGTGCCAGAAGCGGCCGTGAGCAATCGCAGCAAAGCAGCCTTCCCTATTCGATCACCTCGTCGGCGCGGGCGAGCAGCATGGGTGGCACGTCAAGTCACGCAGGCGACACAGGAAGTCCCAATCTGGATTGAGCTTCGTCGCAACTCCGAGCTCGGCCATCGCCGCATCGTCGCGGATCGAATGAATAAGCATGCGGCTATATTTACTCCGATCGAGGACATTGTCGTCGATCAGCTTGGTGACGAACGCGACGGCGCGCATCTCACGCATCAGCGAAGAGTTGAAGCTGATTTCGTCCATGCGATTGAAGATTTCCGCCGCCGTCTTAGGCAGCTTCTTGCGCTCGATCGGATTGATGTGGACCAGGATTACGTCTTTGGAACCGCTGTTGTAGATCAGGGGAAAGATGGCGGGATTGCCCATGAAACCGCCGTCCCAATAATGCTCACCATTGATTTCGACGGCGTGGAATAGGTACGGCAGGCAGGCCGACGCAAGAACCACGTCGACTGACATGGCATCATTCTCGAACACCTTGATCTTGCCGGTGCGGACATTGGTGGCGGAAAGGAATAGTCGCGGCGCCCTGTTGCACTTTGCTAGTCGGTCAAAATCGACCACGTCCGAGAGCACGCTCTTCAGCGGATTGAGGTTGAAGGGGTTGATTTGATAGGGCGAGAAAACGTGGGTCATGGCCTGAAAGAGGAAGAATGTCGGCGAAAAGTCCAAGTCGGGCCCGCTACCGTGCGGCCATGTCTCCCACAGAAGCGAGCGGACTGGACTGTAGAGCTGGCCGGCACTCGAAACGTGCCGCCAGAACTCTTCAAGCTTCTCTCTTGCGCCGTTCTCCCCACCGATCGATAGCCCATGGGCCGGTCGGCGATAGCTTGGACGATCTCCGCCGCGCCGTGGCGCAAAACGCGGTCGGATGTTTCAGGTTAGGGCTCCCGCCGCGAAGTTCGTCAGCGGACAGTAGCCGAAGCGCGAGCCGACCCACATGATGGTCAAGCCAATGGCGACGCCAGAGACGACCATGCAAGCGGCCACGATTGAACGTCGGTTATCGACTGCGGCGCGCCAATATCGCGAAGACCTGTGGGCAGGTCAGCGCTATCGACCCGCGGTGTGGATTGAGAGTAGAATGCAATCCGATCAGCTCTTGCGCTTACCGACCTCGGTACGCAGCCAGGCGTTGTACTGTTCAACGCATTTTTGCGAGCAAAAACTCTTGAACGCGCGACGGTGCCGCACCAGCCCGAACTTGCCGTGGCAGTGGGCACAGTGGTTCTTCATACTTTCTGTTCCATGAGCCAAAACCGTTTTGGTAAAGGGAGCCTTGTTGTCTGGGCCGCGCCTACATCTGCGCCGCGCCCCGTTTGATGTTGAGGTCCGTTGTCAACAAAGGCGACCGGCTCTTTTTGGACAGTGACGTGCATTTTTTGGACAGCCACAGTCTGGGGAGAAGGCCCCAGCCATTAACGGCCGGGGCTAGTTGGCAGAGTGGTGCAAGGCCCTCTGCTGTGGGGAGAACCTTTGGAGGCCGCACATTCTCCCACACATCGAACGCTCCTTAGTCGCTCTGACCACGTCCCGAGACTTGTTCATCCCCGCCAGAGATTTGCTCATCGGAGCCAATGGTGGGGCTGACGGCTTCTCAAGGCCAGGGTTGGATTCTGGAGGCCGTTTGCAGATGGGTTAGGCCAAATGGCCGGCCACAGGTGCCTTTGCCCTAACCCATGCTGCTGAGTGTTTCTGTGCGTTGCGCCATGCGACACACAGTGGGCGGTCTACGGATTCTTCCACCGTATCCGAAACCGTCCGGGCCCCCGGCGGATAAGCCGCACCCCGCCGGGGACCACAATCGCGCAACACCCATTGATCTGTGGTCCCATCCGGCAAGTTCCCATCACCGGAACTCAGGATCCCATTTCCAAGACTCGCGCATGTACCAAGCCCTGCGGCGCAACCCAGGCCCCGCCGACCTCATCGACCCGGCCGAGGTCTGGGTCCCGAAGGGAACATGAAACCTTCCGGCGGCAAAGCATAGAGGAGCAACAGGAATGAGTGAATTTGCGAAGTCGCGGAATGTGGTAAGGGACGCGCTCGTCGACGTCCAAGACGCGCGCCTGCGTCAACAAGCGAACGAGGCTGAGATCAAGGAACTTCTCGGCCCCGAGCTGTACGAAGACTGGCAAGACCTTAGGCAGCAGATGGGACTCGCGGCCAAGGCGGGGCCCGCTGCCAACGACGACTGATGCCCCCCGCGCAACCAAACTCGTCCTCGGAGGGGCGACGACTGCGCAAGGATGAGCGATTAATTTGGAATTTTGCAAATTCGATAATGGCCAAGGTGACCATCGCGGAGCAAGATACGCGATAACGCAAGAGCCATGAGCCGCTACGACGACTTGCGCCAGTTCCATTCTGAAGGGATTTAAAAGAAAGAGTCCCGCCAAAGGCGGGGCTAACTTGGTTGTTTTCGGCGTTATTCTCAGACTACCGGGGGCGTTCGGGGGGAACGGGGGCGGTCCCATCTCGCCTTTGTGACACGTATCGCACAACTCCGAGCTACCGGAACTTGATCTGCATCAAATACTGCGTTCACTGGTGCTAAAGCGCGCCCGTAACGTGATCAATTGCAGCGGCTACTCGAAGGATCTACGGTGCAGGTCGCTGTCCCGGCGTAGCGTAAGACCGAAGGCGACAAACAGGGCGATGCCGGTCATTATTCCTACGTCGAGCGCTGTCGTGATCATATCAATCATATCAAGCACTCCCCTCTCGACAAACGATGGGTCGCTCGTGACCTGATCAGTCTGCGCTATATTTTTTGCGGGGATGTGTCGGCTACTTCACACTCGGGAGAAAATTCAGGACCCGCTATTCCACCCCACCCAGCGCCGGGGCGTGCGTCGTCGGGTGATCCCGCCACCAAAGCTGAGCGGGTCAGTTCCCGCGCTGCTCAATGGAACACGAATGAGTAATCGACAACAGCACAGAAACCCAGCCTAATGGAGGGGCCCCCCTGCTATGATTCCAAGCATGTGTTGAAGACAGGCCGGGACTCCGATAATGAAATTCTTAGCCCTTTTGATTGCTGCAATCTTCTTGAGTGCACCAGCGCTCGCTGAGACAGCACAATTCGCTGCCGCTGCAAAAGCAGCAAAGGTAAGTAGCAAGGTAAAAAACTCGGCCCGCGCGTATGCCCCCACCCGGAGGATCACGAATGCAGAGCGTGGTGCTGCACTTGTGGGGCCAAATGCTTGGGGACTAGTTGCAACCCGCCCCATTGTCCCTAGGTAGAGCAGCCTTTGGGGCACCGAACGGGGCTCAGGCAAGTTGCCGAAGCCATCAAGCCGCCTCCGGGGCCATAGAAAGCCACCACTAGACTCCGGGTCCCATTGCCCAGAAGCCAGGGTCCCAGATCGGCAAGTTCCTAGGGCATTAGCCCAGGAACAGAGTCTCTGGACTGAGGCTGTGGCTTCGCACGGCAGTCTCCCCGTGTCGGGGGCCAGTTACCGTCCGGTGGCCTAGGACGTCTGTCCGACTAGTTGGCGGCCATCGAATATGGCCTGATCGCCGCTCTGATCGCGGTTGTGGATCATCCCCGCCGTTCGGCTCATCGGCAATGGATCTGACCGCCGTGTTCACTCGCATCGCGACTGCGCTCGCGGGCGCGCCTGACCACCAGGCAACGGCGACAACTGGTCGCAACATAAAGTGTGCGAAAAGTGATCGCCGTCACACCAACGCCATCGCCGGCCGGGTACGACGAATTGGATGCAGCGGACCAAGGGAAGCCCCCGACCCGCTGCACCCAGGGCCCCCCGTGTAAGCCGCAACCACGGGGGGTCCATCTGGATCAAGCGCAGCAACAGGCAAAGCTTCGCGAGAGTGATAAAAAAGACGAGGCCGCCAACTGAGGCAGCCCCGTGATCGGCTTAGCTATAATTGAGTGAGTACGTAGCGGAACGCCCGCACCCGGGGCATCGAACCGCGAAAATCCGTTGGCCCTCCTTGAATGCGGGGGCTATGACAGTCGTGGTGCCGCAGCTAGCGCACGGCGGCGGTGATGGCTGGAATAGCAGTGACATGACGTTGACGTTGGCTCCCTGAATTTCAGGCGGGAGCACAAACGGTCTCTCAGCCACCGGCGCCTGGCGCGAGGCCGTTGCCGGTGATGATCGGATATAATCATCATTACGCAGGATGTAAGTCGGCTACCCGTACAGCCTGGCCAAAACCAGCCACTTTGAAATTCAAATCCAGCCATTAGGGGTCAAAACAGGCCAGGGGACTCCGACTCGGCCGCCGCCCCCCTCTCGGCGGGGCGTGGGGGTTTGCACCGGACCCAATTAAAGAAAAGAGAAAAAAATAAATCCGACAGAAAGACTTTCCTTCTTTCTCTTTCTCTCGCTTGCCTCGATCAAACAACGAGACAAAAGATAAATACTAATTGGTCGTCCGTGAAGAACTCGGTTTCAGGTGATTTAAGCTGGGCGGTTAAGCCGAGCGCGATCAGGATTCTGAGCAACAAAACCCTCAACCACGCGAGGAGGCGGCGGAAGTTGTAGCCGGCGGCGGCGAGGATGGCGTTGATGGCGTCACCGCTCGCATGGGCGAGGTGGTTGCGGCCCATGCGGTGATGGTCCTTGAGGTGGCCGATCACAGGCTCGATGGCGGCCCGCCGTTTGAACTCGCGCTTGATCTGCGGCGCGACGCGGCGCTTCTGGCCGGTGGTGTAAACCTTGAACTTGTGGTCGGGCGGGGCGTTGTGGCCGCGATAGCCGGCATCGCAGCCGCTCGCGCGCCCGGTTGAGCAGCTTGGCGTCGGTGGGGAACATCACCGCCTTCGGCTGCACCGTGGTGTCGATCACAACACGGGCGAGGTCGGACGGCTTCATTGCTTCCGTGCGGGTCGCCACTGCCAGACTCTCCTGGAGCAGCGCCTGAAGCTTCTCTTCCCCCATCCGCTGGCGCCAACGCGTCAGCGATGAGCGGTCGAATACCAACGCATGTTGGAAGAACTCCTCGCCGCAGAAGTACTGGAAGTATGGGTTCTCCACCCAGCGATCGCACAGAGCCTCGTCGGAAAGGTCATAAGTGTGCTTGAGGATCGCCAGCCCCGCCATCAGCCGCGTCGGCAACGGCGGCTGGCCCGGCTTGTCGGTGTACACCGCACCAAGCTTCTCTTCCAGAAAACGCCAGTCGATCGTCCGCGCCAGCTTCACCAGGGCGTGG
>WNFS01002204.1_pt1 | contig 14794 bp, 12 predicted proteins | sample 5400141 | NCBI WGS metagenome assembly WNFS01 (sample SAMN13153358, study PRJNA577476) | soil metagenome | isolation source: 60 cm saprolite under Madrone tree | place: USA:California | collected 2016-06-14
AAGTTGCGCGAAAGCAACTGGATGACAATCGCGAGCTCGCGATGTCACGCGATGTCGAGATCGCGGCCATGGCCGACGACGAGATTCCCGAGCTCGAAGAGCGAGTGGCCAAACTTGAAAGCGATGTTCAGATCGCCTTGCTACCACCGGATGAAAATGAAGACCGCGATGCAATCGTGGAAATCCGTGCCGGAACTGGCGGAAACGAAGCGGCCATTTTCGCCGCCGACCTTTACCGCATGTATCATCGCTATGCAGAATCTACCGGCCTGAGAACCGAGGATCTGGAATCCAGTCCGTCAGAGCTCGGCGGATTCAAGGAAGCGATCTTTCGAGTTTCCGGCGAATCTGTTTTTCGGAAACTGCGTTACGAAAGCGGCGTTCATCGTGTCCAACGCGTGCCTGCGACAGAGGCGCAAGGTCGCATTCATACATCGACAGCCACGGTGGCGGTGTTGGCGGAAGCGGAAGACGTCGATATTGAATTGAAGCCGGAAGATTTGCGAATCGAAGTCTCGCGCGCCGGCGGTCCTGGCGGGCAAGGCGTGAACACAACTGATTCGGCCGTGCAGGTCCTCCACATCCCAACGGGTATGATTGTGCGTTGTCAGGATGGCCGCAGCCAGATCAAAAACAAAGAACGAGCACTATCGATTTTGCGAGCGCGGTTGCTGGAGCGAAAACAGCGCGAAGAAGCGGAGAAATACAGTGCCCAACGGCGTGGGCAGATCGGCACCGGTGGACGCGAAGAAAAAATTCGCACGTACAATTTTCCGCAGAACCGCGTAACGGATCATCGCGTTGGCTTAACGCTTTACAATTTGGACCGGGTGATGGATGGCGATCTGGGCGAATTGATCAGCGCGCTGCAAGCCGCCGATGTAGCGGAACGTTTGAAGGAATCAGCGGTCATCGCATAAGGAATCTGCTTTTGTCATTTCGACCGACGTGGAGAGATCTTCTGCTGTTTTCAGTAATTGCGCGCCTAACAAGCAACAACGAGATGTACCGACTCCGCGACTTATGACCGTTTTGGAAGTGCTGCACGCGACAACGGGGTACTTCAAGAAACATAATGTCGAGAATCCGCGGTTGAGTGCCGAGCACTTGCTAGCCCATGTGCTGAGACGCAAACGGATCGAGTTGTACCTGGAATTTGAGCGTGATCTGACTGAATCGGAACTCGCGCCGTTGCGCGATCTGGTGAAGCGTCGCGGCGAAGGCGAGCCGCTTCAGCATCTGCTCGGCACGGTAGAATTTTGCGGCCACGTTTTTCTCTGCGACAAACGCGCCATGGTACCCCGGCCGGAAACCGAAGAGCTGGTCGAATTCTTAGAGTCCGAAATCCGAAACCCGAAATCCGAAATTGCGGATATTGGAACCGGCAGCGGTGTGATCGCCCTCAGTCTGGCAATCAAATTTCCCGAAGCGAAGATTCTCGCCGCCGACATTTCGGACGATGCGCTGGCGCTCGCGCACGAGAATACCGCCAGGCTAAAGCTGGCGGATCGGGTCCGGTTGTTGAAAAGCAATCTCCTTGAAAATGTGGAGGGAACTTTCGATCTCATTGTCGCGAATCTTCCTTACATCCCAACACGAGACCGCCATACTCTTTCCCGCGAAGTGTCGCATGATCCGGAAATTGCGTTGTTCGCCGGTGCGCGGGGCGATGAGTTGGTGCATGAGCTGATTGCGCAGGCGCCGTCGCGGCTTCGGCCCGGTGGAATGCTGGCGCTGGAGATTGGAATCGGTCAGAGCGAGGCGCTTTTTTCGGCCCTGGCGGAAAAAAATTACCGCGACATTTATTCCAAGAACGATTATTCAGGTGTGACACGTTTCCTGTTTGCGAGATATGGATAAAATCCTTATTCACGGCGGCCATCCGCTTTCGGGTTCCATCAAGGTCAGCGGCTCGAAGAATTCTTCGCTGCCAATCCTGGCCGCCACGTTGCTCACGCGCGAACCGTGCATCGTTCATCGCGTGCCCGACCTAAGCGACACGCATTACATGCTGCAAATTTTGATCCATCTCGGCGCGCAAGTGGAACGCGCCAGCGGAACAGTCACGGCGGCGGCCGAGAACGTGCAATCGGTCGCGCCTTACGATGTCGTGCGCAAAATGCGCGCTTCGGTTTGCGTGCTCGGGCCGCTGCTCGGCCGTTGTAAAGAAGCGACCGTATCGATGCCGGGCGGATGCGTGATTGGCGATCGGCCAATCGATTTGCATCTGAAAGGATTCGAGGCGCTGGGTGCGGCCGTGCGCGTGGAAAGCGGCAATATAAAAGTTTTTGCCCCGAAATTGCGCGGCGCGGTGATTAACTTATGCGGGAAATTTGGGCCCACCGTTCTCGGCACCGATAACGTCATGATGGCGGCGGTACTGGCGGAGGGAACAACCGTGATCGAAGGCGCGGCGCAGGAACCGGAAGTTGTCGATCTTGCGAATTTCTTAAACAAAATGGGCGCCAAAATCGAAGGCGCAGGCACGCGCCGTTTGATCATCGAAGGCGTAAAAGAATTGCACGGCGTCGAGCACGACATCATTCCCGATCGGATCGAAGCGGGAACATTTCTGGTGGCGGGCGCAATTGCCGGTAAGGAAGTAACCGTCAAGCGCGTAAATCCAGAGCATGTTCGCGCGGTCACCGACGCGCTGGCGCGATGCGGCCTTCCAATCGACGTCAAAGATGATGCGATTTCGATCTTGCCGAACGGAGATGCCAGTGCGCTGGAGCTAACGACGGAGCCGTATCCAGGTTTTCCCACCGACATGCAGGCGCAAATGTGCGCGCTACTCTCGACGACAGACGGCATCAGTGTCATCACTGAGAACATTTTTCCGCAACGCTACATGCATGTCGCTGAGTTAAAGCGGATGGGCGCACATGTCGATCTTGAAGGCGCGACTGCGGTGATCCAGGGCGTCGATCATCTCTTTGGCGCTCCAGTGATGGCGAGCGACTTGCGCGCGTCGGCCGCGCTGGTGCTTGCGGGATTGAAGGCGGACGGAATTACCGAAGTGGGCCGCGTCTATCACATCGACCGCGGCTACGAACATCTCGATGAAAAATTGGGCGAACTCGGCGCGCAAATCGAGCGCGTAAAAGAAGCATGATCTGATCTTTTTTCTTGCCCTTCTCGCGGTCAGCGGGCAGTCGTTGTGTACGCAAGCGAAAGGTTACAACATGCAAACATCGACATCTTCCTCTGACGTTCGGATGTGGAACGTGCTTTGCCACGCCACCGCATTAGCCGGGTTTTTCGTGCCATGGGCTGGTCACATTCTTGGTCCATTGATTGTGTGGCTGGCCAAACGCAACGATTCGCCGGAAATCGACGAGCACGGAAAGGAATCGCTCAATTTCCAGATATCGATGTTGATCTACAACGTGATCGCTGGCGTGCTATGTCTGGTCCTGATCGGTTTTGTAATCCTGGCCATCCTGCACATTTTGAATCTGGTGCTGGTGATCATTGCCTCCATCCAAGCAAGCGAGGGGAAGTTCTATCGCTATCCACTTGCGATCCGGCTGATCAAGTAGCGGCTTCGCTGCGTTAACTCGTCGAAAAAGTTACGAGTGTTACAAAGGATCTCCATGGTAACGATGTAACGGTTTTAACAAATCACCGCTCGTTTACTCGCTAGGGTTCGCAACGTCGTGAGATTCATCACGTCTTCGCGCAACTCCTTCCCTTTTGGTGTTTCGAGCACTTTTGGGATTTTATGGAAACGGCGACTACGCATGATGAAGCGGAACGCGTCCAGACCGATTCGGCCTTTGCCGATGTGTTCATGTCGATCCACTCGCGAACCGCAGGCGGTTTTAGAATCGTTGAGATGAATGGCAACGACACGATCCAGTCCGATCACCCGATCGAATTCGCGCAAGGTCTTGCCCATGGAGGCTTCGCTACTGATGTCGTACCCCGCGGCGAAAACATGCGCGGTGTCGAGACAAATGCACAAACGCTCGGGCTCGCGCACGCGGCTGATGATATAGGCGAGCTGCTCAAATTTGTTTCCCAAACATGATCCCTGGCCTGCAGTTGTCTCCAGCGCAATTCGCGTTTTGATTTTTGGAAGACCAGCGAGCACGCGATCAATCGATTCGACGACTTTTTCGAGCCCGGCTTCTTCACCTGCGCCGACGTGTGCACCTGGATGCAACACCAGAAACGGCAATTCGAGCTGGTCTGCGCGAGTAAGTTCCTCTGACAGAGCGCGAATTGAATTCGCGTGGAATTGCGGATTCGTCGCAGCAAGATTGATGAGGTAATTAGCGTGGGCAAAGATCGACAACAACTCTCGCCGCTGAACGTGATCGATGAAAGCGCGGATTTCTTCGCGCCTCAGCGGCCGCGCAAACCATTGCATGTTGTTCTTCACGAATATTTGCATGGCGGTGCAGTCGATTGAACGCGCCCGCTCAATCGCCTTGCTCACACCGCCGCGGATCGACATATGCGCGCCGAGAAGAATTCTCTTTGTCACTTCGAGCGGAGCGAAGCGGAGTCGAGAAATCTCTCGCTGTGACGCCTTTGGCAAAATTCCAAGCCGTCCATCCAGAGATGTCTCGACTTCGCTCGACATGACAAAGAGTCAGAACACCTTCGGATGCCAATCGGGCTTCTTGAGGCTTCCTTCGCCGGCGTATTCGAAAAGCTTGTACATCGGCGTGAGCAAGACGCCGGGCCCTTTCATATTCAGACGCAGACTGAAATCGAGCTTGTCGTCGAGAAAATGAATGTCTCCATAACCAACCATGCTGAAGAGCGCGCCGGCGGCCTCGAAATCGTCAGTATGAATAATTCCGTTCTCGATCTTGAAATCCGCGCTCGCTTTGTGGGCGATGCTGTATCCGCTGCCGGGCACAATATGATTTAGAATTCCCGAGAGCGGACCGAAAATCGGGATGGCGAAAACATTTCCATTGCTTACATCCACCTTTCCGCGGCCGCGCATCGTGCGCCAGTCAGTGCCGAGGCCGGTAAAATCATACGTGCCGCTCAACACGCCCTGCGCGGTCTTGTAGTTGTAGTACAAGTCAGTCAGCAGCGGAAAATTGATTTCGCTAAGAGCGATACTTGCGCGGTAACGGGGATCGTTTCGCGCTAGCGAGATGTCAGTATTTCCACGCAACGTGCCTGCAAGAAGAGCGCCGCGAATATCGGTGATTTGCAATCGGTCGTGGGTGAAGAGCAATTGGGCCGAGACGCGGTCGAAGGGCAGCGTTTTCCCAAGAAAGACGTAGTCCATTCCATTGGCACCATCCACCTTGATCTCCAAGCGCGTGTTCTTGCCACCGCGAAATTGGTAAACGCCATTGGCGGTCACATTGGGTGGCCGCCGAAATTTGTATGGCGCGACAGTCTTCGAAGTCTTTGGGTCAATCCAGAAAATTGCTTCGACTGGATTCAATGAGCTCCGGATGTTTGCGACGCGCACCTCGTGTTTTTTGAAATCGTAGGTGAAACTGCCCGAGCCGACGCCTTCATCGCGCGCGACACGAAGGTCTTCACAAGTGAGCGCGCCATCAGCAAAATGAATTCTGGTGTTGGCGCTGTTCATCCAGGTGCCGCGGAAGCGGCTACGCCCAAGAACGGCGGTTCCGTCGCCTTGCCAACTCTCCGGATTGCGATCCTTGCCCCGGATTGCCAGGCGAATCGTGGGCGAACGTTGCCATTCCCAGTCACGGAGAAATTCATTTAGCTCCCGCGGCACAACTGGACGGAGGACCTCTGGAGATATCGTGCTCTCAATGTTCAGGCGAAAATCGGCCGGCGCTTCGAAGAAGTCAGCTCTCAGCTGGCCGGTTTGATGGCGCACGCGCAGATCCCGAACGAACGTGCGCTCGCCGTCCCACGAGAAATCGGCAGCAAGATCGGAGAACGCGATCGTCTTATAACTGAACCGCTCAAAAGCGGCGTGCCCGATGACATTTGGCCGAAATCCGGTTGGCCCGAAAGTGACCGAGCCGGAGATTTCAACCAGAGGCGGCGAATGAAATTCGATACCGGCGAGCGGTTCGCCCAGCCCGAAAGCGTCAAGAAAGGCTTTCAAATCAAGGTTGCTGCGCACTTGCAAATTGGCGCTATTGGTTTCGCGATTCCAATCAGCGCGGCCGTCAAAATTGCCTTTGCCATCGTTCCACTCGCAGTGCGCGATGTTCAAGTGCTGGTCATTCCATTCCGCGGCAGCGGACAAGTCTCTCATTTCGTAGCCGCCGCGTTGCAATCGGTCGCCGTGCAGCGTCGCCTCTACGTGCGCTTTTTCGATTTCTGCGACGTCTCCGCTGAATTTTAATTGCAACGAGGGAAGCGCAGCCGGGTACTGGAATTTCTCCAATTCATTCAATACGCGCTGAGCGATCATCAATCGTCTCTGCCATTCTTCAGGTGAAATCGCCGGCGACGGCTGGTAATTCTCGCGTTTGATTAATTGTCCGGTCGCAGAAATCCGAATTCCACAAAGGATTCCCTCGGCCTGACTGACATAAATTTGTTCCGGCGGAAAATAAACGTGTGCGCCAAAGTTGGTGAGTTGCACTTTATCGGCTTTTCCTTCCGCAGCCTTGAGTGGAAGCGTGATTTGCGCATCGCGCACATCCAGAGCATTCAGAAACGGCTGACGATGGATAAGCGCAGCGTAATTGATATCGAGTGAGACCTCGCTAATACGGGCAAGAGTGTTTTCGCGATTTTTATAGTCAAATATTCTTACATTTCTTGCGATCAAACCGCGAAATGGATCCAACGTGAGGCGACCTATGTCTGCTTCGACACCCTGTCTGTGCAATTCCTCTACGACGCGGTAGCGCCATTGACGCCCAAATCCCCGCCGCGCCAGATAATAGCCGCCACCAATACTGCCAAACATTACGACGAGAATCGCCAGACGCAGCACGCTCAGAACGATTCGGCGCCGCCAGGTGCGTTTCCGATACTGTGTGGAAGACCGAACCTGCGGTGGTTCAAGGACGGCGGGCATGAATTGTTGGAAGGTTACAACGTTAAACCGTTACAAAAGTTACAATGTTAAATCGTTTCACGGCCTGTACCGATGTAACCATGTAACAATGTAACCTTTTAACCATGTCCATCTCCGATCTGCCTGCAATCAATGCCTCGCTAAATTTGATCAGCACGATCTTCATATCCATGGGCTGGTACTTCATTCGGCGAGGCGCGTGGCGGCGTCACATGGTGTGCATGATCACCGCCGTGATCTCATCGGTGTGTTTCCTGGTGGGCTACATCACCTATCATGCCGCGGTGGGCGAAAAGTCTTCGGGATACACCGGTTGGTTCGCCGCCGTTTACTTCCCGATACTGGCTTCGCACGTTTTGCTTGCCTTTGCGACGTTGCCCCTGGTGATTTTGACGCTTGTTCCGGTTTTTCGTCGCCGATGGGATCGCCACAGGCGCATCGCGCGTTGGACGATCCCAATCTGGCTGTACGTCTCCGTCACAGGCGTGCTTGTGTATTTGATGCTTTACAAATGGTTTCCTCCAGGAGTGTAGGCGGTGCTGTAATGTCCGGTGTCTCAGCAGACTCACACAGTAGCGTGCAAAAATAATCGCTGAGGACAGCGCACGCTACAGCAGCAGGCAGAAATGCTAAACACGCCAAATCTTGCGCACGGCAATGATTTGATGTTTGATCAGATCGATGCGCGCTGCTGCGCGTCCCAAATTTATGGTGACTATAGCGACGTTCAATGAGCCGGCCAAAGCGCGACAGCTGAAACGACGTTTCCATGATGCCGGAATAAACGCCGATGTTCACAATGAGGCACCGCTGCAACAGGTCGGCTTCATGTCGCGTCCGCAGGCGAATGCGAAGGTGATGGTGGAAGACAGCGATTTCGAAAGGGCCCAGGAGCTCATGATCGAGTGGGAGGCCACCGATCCAAACATCTCCGCCGCTCTAATTCGTTGTCCGCAATGCGGCTCTTCAAATATCGAGTATCCGCAGATGACTCGAAAATTCATGACTCCAGCGCTCGTCATCGTGCTTTGCGCCCTGAAGATTATTCCTAAGGAATTTTATTGCCAGGATTGCCACTTTACCTGGAGCAATCGGGAAGAGCCTACGATCGGACGGCTGTGGCATAGGTTCTTTCCCGGAAGTGAATCGAGCACGGAAACCTCGTAGGCGACCGATTTTGTCGTCCGGCCGCTTGAATCGTCTGCACACGATTCTTCTTGTGATGGATCCTCATTTGCCTCGAGCTGTGGAAATTTCTTGTGCCTTCCGGTCCGGCGTGGCTCAGGGCGACTTTCGAGTTTCCTTCGCAGTCACAATTGCCTGTCGCCAGCCATGAGGTGGCTCTTCGTATTGCTGCTCGCACTGATGATCTTCGGCGGCGCCGCGTGGTTCGGTTACAACACCTTTGTCAAAGAAGAAATCGCCGTGAAAAAGGAGCAGCGTGGAGAAGTTACTCCGCCACCTGCCGTGGACATCAGCCTGCCGGAATTTCAGGCGGCGCTCCAACTCCGCCAGGAAGGAAAACTGACCGAAGCTCGCGACGCGCTCGTGGTGTTTATCCAAAAGTATCCGTCCGGAAAACATCTCGACGAAGCGCGGGATGTGCTCGGGGAAGTAAACGTCGACATTTTGCTCTCGCGTCATCCCTCTCCGGAGAAGACCGAGTACGTCGTGAAATCGGGAGACGTGCTGGCAAAGATTTCGCGAAAGCTGAAAACGACACCGGAGCTGATCATGCGCATGAACAATATGAGCAGCACGATGTTGCACATTGGGGAGCATCTGCTCATTTCGCACCCCGACTTCGCGATCGTGATTCAGAGGAAGGCGAATCTGGTTGTGGTTCTCAATCACGGCGCGTTTTTCAAGCAATATCATGTGCGTGAAGCAAAGCTGCCTCCCAAACAGCCGGCCAAAATCACGGCAAAAGTCGCCGAAACAATGGCGTGGAAAGGCGGGAAACGCGTGGGCATCGGCAGCAAAGAGTATCTTGGCAGCACCCGATGGATTCGGCTCGCCGGCGCTGCGGGGTACACTCTGTATTCGGTGCCGGATGCTGCACATCCCAATCTTGACCAACCGCCACCGCCGGTAGGCCTCGGCCTGGCGGCCACTGATGTCGAGGAGCTAAGCAGCCTTGTAAACAGCCGCACCCCTGTCACAATTGTCGACTGATTCTGGACCGCCGAACCATGATCCGTCGTAGCGGGCCAGTCGGCGCGCTTACTTGACGCTGCAACGGTTCAACGCTTTAACGCTTTAGCACTCATGGAATGGCAACCACTGGATTTTGAAAGACCGATCTTTGAACTGGAACGGCGCTTGGATGATTTGAAGAATCATTCCGACAAACACGATGTCGATCTTGACCCGGCGATAAAAGACCTGGAGGCAAAACTTCGCGAAACACGCCGCCGGATTCATGGCAATCTTACGGCCTGGCAACGTGTCCAAACCGCGCGACATGCGCAGCGGCCGTTCGCTCTGGATTACATCGAACGGTGTTTTACGAATTGGGTCGAACTGCATGGCGATCGCCGGTTTGCCGATGACAAAGCAATGCCGTGTGGTCTGGCCATGCTCGGCGGTCAGCGTTGCGTCGTGATCACTCACCAGAAAGGACGCAACACCAAGGAAAATGTGATGCGGAATTTTGGCTGCGCCCATCCTGAAGGCTACCGCAAGGCGCTGCGGTTGATGCGACTCGGCGAAAAATTTGGGATGCCAGTGATCTCATTAATCGACACGCCGGGCGCTTTTCCGGGGATCGGATCGGAGGAACGTCACATTTCAGAAGCAATTGCTGTGAATCTTCGTGAAATGATGAGGCTCCGCGCGCCAATCGTCGCTGCAGTTATTGGCGAGGGCGGATCCGGCGGCGCGCTGGGGATCGGCGTTGCGGATCATGTGTTGATTCTCGAGAACGCTTATTACTCGGTGATCAGTCCCGAAGCTTGTTCCGCGATCTTGTGGAGAGACCGGCGGCATGCAGCTGAAGCGGCCGAGGCGCTCAAGCTGACTGCGCAGGATTTGTTGAAACTCGAAGTCGTGGACGAAATTGTCCCCGAGCCAGAGGGCGGTGCGCACCGGGACTATGATTCCGTTGCTGCGAGTCTTGGCGAAGCGCTGCGCCGGGCTCTCCAGCAGGTTTCTCAGCTTCCAATTGCCGAACTGCTCGAAAAGCGATATCAAAAATTTCGCCGTCTCGGTGTCTTTTCCGAAGGCAAAACCGTCACCGCCTCAGCTGGCTCCTGATGTGATGTTTGGGACTTGGGGTAAATCAGCGGGTGTTTGCTGGCTCAGTGCAGTCGCTGCTATCACGCTGGCGCGCGCCAGCGCCGTAGCGTCGGAGTTTCGTTTCGATCGCGACACGTTAGCGTTCGCTAATCAAACCGTGTTCGAATATCACGAAGGACACGCTTCTTTGCGGAGAGGGTCGGCGACCAAGCGAGACGCGTACAATCGCCACTGTTTCGTGCTATGCCGCACAGCTATGCAGTTTAAGAAGTTCGCGCGCTTCGATCCGCGCAGCGCTCCCTTAGATGATACGTCGTTGGCTGCCCGCATTCGCGCTGTGACGCATCAAACGGCTTGGGCAGACCCGTTGCCAGAAGATCAACGAATCGTATTTCCGGGATATAAGGATCTGCGCGAAATGAGCAAGGCCCGTCGCGAAGTTATGCAAAAAAGCATCGGCCATGGGTGGCCAAGCTACTTCCGAATCAGCAATGCCCGCATGATGTTTCAGCAGAGCGCCAGGTACCAGAAGCAGACTCACGCTCGTTTGAATGCAGCTTTGGCGCGCGGGCACTTGTTCGTTGGCTTCCTTACTACCTATCCCCGACTCAGCATCAACCACTCGGTTTTAGTTTATGAGCAAAAGTCTTTTTCTCCGAATCCCGGCGTCGAACGTTATTTGGTTTACGATCCGAATCATCCAGAATCGCCGCGCGAGCTTACCTGGTCTCCGAGCACTCGCAGTTTCTCGTATCAAAAGGACTGGGATTTTATCGGTGGCTTTGTGCGCGTTTACCAAGTTTACAGCAAATGGCTGCAGTAAGAACGATTCTCTAAGAGGAACCCCAATGCCAGAGAGTCCGTTACCGCCCAAGCCAGCTCCGCCGACGCCACAGCCGCCTCCTGAACCGTTGCCGCCTAATCCTAGGCCGGTTCCTCCGGTGGGGAGATGATAATTTTATTTTGGCGGAAACAAGAACCGCAGCGCCGGTTCGACGCGTGCTGCCCAGGCTGCTTCGCTGTGATCGGCGCGTTGAGCTTCCATGTATTCAACGTTCTTGTGCAGTTTCCAGCCTTTTTCGATCAGGCGATTACGCAATTCGCGCGCTTGTTCCCACGCCGGCTCGGCTGTGCCGGTGTCGAGCCAGATTTTTAATGGCGGTTTCTGCTGGATAGAATCGACGAGCCGGTAAATCGCGAAATTGTCCCACCAGATCGAGGGCGACATCACCAGAAGGCGGCGGAAGGCTAGCGGGTACAAAATTCCAATCGCAAGCGTGACAAGACCCCCAAGAGATGAGCCGCCTAATCCCGTGAATTCCGGACCCGGCTCAGTTCGATATTTTCGGTCGATGTAGGGCTTAAGTTCGTCCATGAGAAAATGGCCGTACAGTCGCGCCAGCCCTCTGCTGCGTTTTCTGCGTTTTGCTTTGGCGTCGATTACGCCCGGGGTGGGCGCATATTCGTCCACCCGGTCTTCGCCAACGTTTGCGACTGCGACGATGATGAGCGGCTCGATAAGATTTCCGCGAATCAGGCGTTCGGCAGTTTCATCCACCCCCCATTCCACGCCTGAAAACGAAGTCGCCGCATCGAAAACGTTTTGACCGTCGTTCAAATAGAGCACCGGATACCGCCGACGCGAGAAGCGGTGGTAGCCGCGCGGCAGATAAACCAGAACGTCGCGACGATTCCCAAGAATCTTCGATGGAAATGCGCGGTGCCGTTTAATGCTTCCGGTAAGCGTATGCTTGGCCATCGAAAAACGAGATGCTTCGCCGAAGATGCCCATTTTGTCCAACACATGGCGTTCGCCTGCACACGAAAACAATCACCTTAATCCTCTCCCTTTGCCAAAGGGCGAGGCGATCGACCAAGGCAGTCCCGCGCGAATCTCCAGCATGACAAGCCCAAGCGTTCTGCCTCTCCCCGTTCCCGGGGAGAGGACTGAGGTGAGGGGCTTATGCTGGCGATTTCTCCAAGAGATTTCTCGACTTCGCCTTCGGCTTCGCTCGAAATGACAGCAAGGACATGAATGAACGTTACATCAAATGGTACACGCCCTGGCTGAGCCGTGAATTTGAAATGCTCGCTTTCGGAAACGGCGGCGGATTGCCGCTGATCCTGTTCCCGACTTCCTTTGGCAGTTATTATCAAAACAAGGATTTTGGGCTGACTGGTTCGGTGAGCGGCTATGTCGATGCGGGTAAAGTCACGGTCTACTGCCCGGACGCGATCGACCTGGAAAGCTTTTACAATAAATCGATTCACCCGGCCGATAGAATGCGGACCCACAACGCGTACGAAAATGTGATCGTTCGGGACGTATTCGATCTCGCGCGTCGCGAATGCCATTGTCATCGCGTCGCAGTCTGCGGTGCGAGCCTGGGGGCATATCACGCCGCCAATATTGCGTTTCGTCACCCGGACGCCGTCAGTCATCTCATTAGCTTGAGCGGCTCATTCGACATCAGCTCGTTTTTCGACGGCTATCACGACGACAACATTTACTTCAATAGCCCTTACGAATATCTGCCAAACACGTCCGACCCTTGGAAATACAACCACATGGGCATAATCATCGGGACCGGCGAATGGGACAACACACGCCATGAATCCTATCGCTTGTCCGAAATTCTAAATTCAAAAGGAATCAAGCATTGGCTCGATGACGGAAAATGGCGCGGCCACGAGTGGAGCTATTGGCGCGACATGCTGCCGCATTATTTGTCAGTGTTGGTTTGAATCTCCGTTTGACCCAAGCTGTTCCGTTTGCGTGATCGACTAGATTTGGGAGTTACGTCGATCCGGTCGGCGGCACTGGCTCTGGGCTATCTGCCTGCCCAGTTTCTTTCTCCGCGCGTTCTTTCAGCGCTGCCTTGCGCGAAAGTTTTACGCGACCTTTGTCGTCGATGCCGATGCACTTGACCCAAATGATATCGCCCACTTTCGCGACGTCTTCGGTCCGTTTCACACGAAAATCCGCGAGCTCCGAAATGTGCACCAGTCCATCTTTGCCCGGGAGAACTTCCACAAACGCGCCGAATTCCTTCGTTGACACCACGCGTCCCTGATACGTCTGCCCGATTTCAATTTCGCGCGCCATGCCACTGATGATTTCCTTCGCGCGCGCCATGCTTTCACCGCTGGTCGCGTAGATGTGCACCGAGCCGTCATCCTCAATGTTAATCTCAGCACCGGTCTCCGCGACAATGCCCTTGATGGTCTTCCCGCCGGGCCCGATGAGAGCGCCGATCTTCTCCGGATTAATTTTGAGCGTCTCAATCCGCGGCGCGTATTTTGAGAGCTCCGGCCGCGGCTTTTCGAGTGTGCCGCGAATGATATCGAGAATTTTCGTGCGCGCCTCCTTTGCACGCTGAATCGCTTCCGACATGATTTTGTGACTAATACCGGGGAGCTTCAGGTCGAGCTGAAAGCCGGTCACCCCTGCGTCTGTTCCGCAAAGCTTGAAGTCCATGTCGCCAAAATGATCTTCGGAACCGATGATATCGGTCAGCAATTCGTAGCGTTTCACTTCCTGATTCTCGCCATGCTCCGTCACGAGCCCGATCGAGATTCCCGCAACGGGCGTCTTCACTGGCACGCCGGCATCCATGAGCGCGAGTGTGCCTGCGCACACGCTCGCCATGGATGTAGATCCGTTTGATTCCATGATTTCGCTCGAGATACGGATGGCGTAACGAAAATCCTGTTCACTCGGTACAACGGGTTCCAGCGAACGCTCCGCCAGCGCACCGTGACCAATCTCGCGACGCCCGGGTCCGCCCGTCCGTCCCGTTTCGCCTACGCTAAACGGCGGAAAATTGTAATGCAGAATGAACCGTTTCGATTGTTCGCCGCCGCCGTAAGCATCAATCATCTGCGCCTCCTCGATGGGCGCGAGCGTGGCGAGCGCGACCGCCTGGGTTTCGCCGCGCTGGAAAATCGCCGAGCCATGCGCGCGTGGCAGCGCGCCTACCTCGCAACTGATCTGCCGTAAATCCTGATAGCCGCGGCCATCGACGCGCTTCTGTTTTTCCAAGGTGCTGACGCGAAACGCCTTCTTTTGGACATAATCGAATGCCTGCGAGATCGCAAAAGGATCGGCCTCGGGATTCTTTTCTAGGATCGCCATCTTAACTTCGTCGCGCAGTGCATCGACCGCTTTAGCACGCGCAATCTTACCTTCGGTGTAAAGCGCGCCTTCGATCCGGTCACCCGCGACGCGATAAGCGATATCGAGCAGTTCTTGGTTCACCTGGAGCAACTGGGCCTCGCGCTTGGGTTTGCCCACCATCGCCGCCAGCTCCTTTTGAATGCGAATCATTTCGCGCGCATGTTCATGCGCGAACTCGAGCGCTTTTACGAATTCGGCTTCCGGCAGTTCGTTCGCCGAGCCTTCGATCATTATCACATCGTTTTCGGTGCCGACGTAAACAAGATCCAGATCGCTCTCGGCCCTTTCGGTATGTGTTGGATTGGCGACAAACTGGCCATTTACTCGCCCGACGCGAACGGCGCCGATTGGACCGGCAAATGGAATATCCGAAACGCAAAGCGCAGCGGATG
>WNFS01003208.1_pt1 | contig 14792 bp, 15 predicted proteins | sample 5400141 | NCBI WGS metagenome assembly WNFS01 (sample SAMN13153358, study PRJNA577476) | soil metagenome | isolation source: 60 cm saprolite under Madrone tree | place: USA:California | collected 2016-06-14
ATTTGTACGGTTCGTGGTCCTTCAGTCGATTTTCGGTTCGAGATAGCGCTCAAATCCATCTGGCCAGTCGCCGGCAGGGATGCCCCGTTGTTCGGCGTCCATCACCTGTTTTCGCACTACTAAATCTTTTGTGACTCCAAGAAACGCCCGAAATTCGCCCCAGACGGCGAGACCGCAAGACGACCCATCGACCGCCCATCCAATATCCACCACATCCTCGTCAACAACCACATTCGCGCGATTGTAGATGTGAGCGCACCTCAAGATTTGCCGTTGCTTCGCGCCGTAAAGATAAAACCAGCCGGCTTGGTCGGAATCCTCAAATACTGCGAAAATCCCTTCCATGCCTGGCGCATACAGCATGAAATTCCCGGTATCCTCCCCGTCTAATGCTCTGGCCTTTTCCGGCAGAGCAACTTCGTTACCGGCGTTTTTCGCTTCTTGTTGCCAGAACAACTTCCGCGCGCGGACAAATTCCTCGAAGCTAAGCTCAGAGAGTTCTTCACTCATCGAATTGCTCAAAGCGAGCCAGCGTCGAGTACCGCTGGGGCTGCTTCGACAAAACTGCTGCTACCTTCACACTGCAGCCTTTCGAGCACCGACGAGAGCTTCGATCATGGACTTGAAAATGACCAAGCCATCCGCGGAGCCGAGAGCCGATTCGACAGCGCGCTCGGGATGCGGCATAAGTCCCGCGACATTGCGCGCGCGGTTCGAAATGCCGGCGATGTTGTTCATCGAACCGTTGGGATTGCCCACAGGATCATCCGATCCGTCTGCGGTCGTGTAGCGGAACACGACTTGGCGGTTTTTCTCGAGGTCCGCAAGTGTTGTTTCATCGCAGGTGTAGTTGCCGTCGTTGTGCGCGATGGGAATTGTCAGGATTTGGCCGCGCTGCGCAGCGTTGGTGAATGGCGTATCGGTTTGCTCGACGCGAATGTGGACGTGCCGGCAGATGTAGCGGAGGCCGCGGTTGCGCATCATCGCGCCCGGGAGTAAGCCGGCTTCGAGAAGGATCTGGAACCCATTGCAGATGCCGAGCACCATCCCGCCGCCGTTGGCAAATTTCTCGACGGACCTCATCACTGGCGAGAAGCGCGCAATCGCTCCCGTTCGCAGATAATCGCCGTAAGCGAATCCGCCCGGCAGGATAATGGCGTCGCAATTCGCCAGGTCCTGCGATTGGTGCCAGATGAATTCGACGGGTTTGTCGAGAACGTTTCCGATGGCATAAAACGCGTCGTGGTCGCAATTGGAACCGGGGAAGACTACGACTCCAAATTTCATTGCGCGTTGGCTCCGTGTGGCATTCGGGGAATTTCCATTTTAGCACACGCCGGCATTGGAAGAACTCTTTCGCAAACTGTTCAGGATCGTGCGGGAGCGTCCTGTTGAGAACTTAAATCCATCGCAAAGGCCAGTCGAAACCCCAGATCATCCTCGACGACCATTTCATAGCACTTGTAGACGCGCGTCGCCGGCGGTTCCACAATTCTTGCGCCGCGTTCTCTCAATTCCGCGTACAGAGGATCGAGATCGTTCACCCAAATGTAGGCGTCGAGGCTTCCCTCCCGCCTCCGGATGTTGGGTGAGGCGGCAGTGCCTGTCTCCGTCTTTCCAAAATGGATTTCCACGGAATCTCGCGCAACAATCGCATAGACGGGAGGGTCGAGAAAGTAGCCGAGAATGCGAAAACCCAAAATGTCGCGGTAATACTCCGCCGCGGCTACGACATCCGGTACAACGAACTGCGGCGAAATCATCCTGCATTCGGCGGCGGCTTTGGTTTGAGTTTCTGCCATGCGCGCTTCCCACTGCTCGGGCTTGCAGGCTAAACCGAGCGGCCTCCGGGCCCTGAAGCGGGAGGCGCCGAAGCATCGGGCGCGTTCTTAGGCAACGTTTGCACGGCGCCATCCAAGCCGAGAACATTCACGAGGCTCGAACTTGAGGGGACAATGTATTTCGTATTCTGCGCAAGCGTGTTATTGAGGACTTCCAAACGGCGCATCATTTCGGCGCGCTCTTTGAAATACGTTTCCGCGGCTGTCGACACCAGCTTGATAGCTTCGGCTTCCGCGTTCGCACGAGTAACCCGCGCCTGAGCGTCTCCTTCCGCCTTGAGGATCTCGGATTGCTTCTTGCCTTCCGCTTGCAGAATTTGGCTCTGCTTGATGCCTTCCGCCTCCAGTACAGCTGCGCGCTTTTCACGTTCCGCTTTCATTTGGCGCGACATCGCGTCTGTGATGTCGCGAGGCGGCTCTATTTTTTGGACTTCCACGCGCGTGACTTTCACGCCCCAACCGTTGGTGGCCTCGTCGAGTACCTCGCGCAAATTCGTATTGATCATGTCACGAGCGACGAGTGTTTCATCCAGCGTGCGGTCTCCGATCAGGTTGCGCAAATTCGTCTGCGCCAGCGTGGTGCAGGCATAGCCAAAATCCTGTACTTCATATTGCGACTTCAGCGGATCAATCACCTTGTAATACACGACGGCGTCCACTTCCACCGTCACGTTATCTTTGGTGATGAGTTTCTGCGGCGGCACGGTGATGACCTGCTCGCGCATGTCCACGCGCACGATGTCGTCCACGAACGGCATGATGAACGTCAGCCCCGATGGCGCCATGCCGTGATACTTCCCGAGGCGAGTGATCAATCCTTTTTCATACTGCTTGACGGTTCGCGCGCCCTTTGCCAGCGCTACAAGTCCAAATACCAGGAACACAAAAATCGCCAGCATCACCAGTCCGCCAAAAGGGTCCATAGCCGCTCACCTCACTTTGAGTGTCACGCCTTCGACCGAGTGCACCGTAATCTTCGCACCCGCATCCCGCGCGGCATCTTCCGCGCCCGCCAATTCCGCCCGCCACACTTCCGCGCCGACTTTCACCATGCCCGGTTCGCTGGGCGCAATGCGTTTCGTCACCACCCCGGTTTTTCCCACCACGGCGTCCACGTTGCTGGCAACATTCTTCACCGTGAGCTTGGATTTCAACCAGCTTCGAAATATGGCCAGGTAAATTAGCGCCAGCACTCCTCCAGCCAGCAAACCGATTCGCGCCGATCCGGCCAACAGCCCGATCGCCCCTCCGATCGTGAGCGATCCGCCGACGAGCGCGAGGTCCAGGCCCGTTAGCGCTCCGAGCGCCAATTCGATAATCACGCAGATCAGGCCGCCAATCACCAACAGCCAGTTCACCCCATTACCCACAGGCGCGCTCCTCCGGATTCACGTACCGCGGACGATAGCATTCGCTCGAGATGTATTCAATGTTTGTGGCAGTTTGTGGCACCGTTAGAGCGCGGCAGGCGGATTAAGATGCTCTGAGGAGCCGAAATGTTAATCGGTTATTTTGAAGAGAAAAATATTACTTCCGTTTTTTCGCGCGCCGGCGAGGCTTTGCTTTTCTTCGCGCGCGTTTTTTCTGCTTTGGATTTTCAGCAGCAGCCAATTCGCGGCGTTTTCTTGACGGCCAGCCCGGCTTGTTCGCCTGGCGACCCCGTGCGATGGCCAGCGCATCCGCGGGAACGTTGTCCGTAATCGTCGACCCCGCGGCCACGTAAGCGCCATCGCCGATGCGCACGGGCGCCACCAGCGCGCTATCACTTCCAATGAACACTTTGTTGCCGATCGAAGTCGGATACTTGTGAAAACCGTCGTAATTGCAGGTGACGGTCCCAGCACCCACATTCGATTTTGCGCCGATCTTCGTATCGCCCAGATACGTCAAGTGCATGGCCTTGGTGCCTTCGCCGATGGTGCTCTTCTTCAGCTCGACGAAATTGCCGATACGCGCGCCGGCCTTCAAGTGATTGTCCGGGCGCAAGCGCGCGAACGGCCCGATGATCACGCCATCATCCAAACGGCTCTGCGCGACAACACAATGCGGCTCGACGGTCACTTCATCGCCGAGCAGCGCATCGGTCAGCACGCTGCCGCTGCGAATCGTGCACCGCGCGCCGATCTTGGTTTTACCTAGAAGCTGTACGCCAGGCTCGATCACCGTGTCTTCACCCGCGGTGACCTCCGGATCGATAAGCACCGTTTCCGGCAATTGAATGGTGACTCCCGCATCCATCAGCGCCGCGCGTTTACGTTCGCGGAAAACCCGGTCCACTTCCGCCAGGTCCGCCCGCGCGTTGCAGCCCAGAACTTCGCGGGAATCGGAGGCAACTACGGCGAGCACCGTCTCGCCTCCAGCGGCCATTGCGGCAATAGTGTCCGTCAGGTAAAGCTCGCGATGCTCGTTGTTAGGCTTGATGCGAGCCAAAGCCGGCCAAAGCTTTTCCAGCGTGAAACAATAAATCGCGGAGTTGATCTCGTTCAGCTCGCGCTGTTCTTCCGCGAGCTGCGATTCTTCGACGATGGCGCCTACGGCTGTTTCCGACTTTCGCAAGATGCGGCCATAGCCGGAAGGATCGGCCAGCACTGCTGTCAGTATCGTGGCTGCGGCATTTCCCGCACGATGCGCTGCAACAAGAGCCTTGAGCGTTTCCGTGCGCACCAGCGGCGCGTCGCCGGGCAAAACGACGGCAAGCTTCGCTCTGCCCAGAGCGCGGCGCGCGACTTGCATCGCATGCCCAGTACCGTGCTGCGGCTGTTGCAACACCGTCTCCGCACCAAAAGGCTCAACCACGACCGTTACTTGCTCCGCCTGGTACCCCACAACAACAATTGTTTGCTTGGCGCCCAATGGCGCGCACACCCGGACAACATGCTCGATGAGCGTGCGTCCTCCGGCGCGGTGTAAAACTTTTGCCAGGCTTGATTTCAGCCGCGTGCCTTTTCCTGCCGCAAGAATGACGATGGCCAGATCGTGGTTGGACATGAGGGTTCTATTCTCGCCTCACTGCCTCATCTTTGACAATCGCGGTGAGCAAAGCTGCGGGACAATGTGTTCTGGACGTAATCCAGATTCTTGACTAGGGTCGTGCGCCAACGGGTCTCTAACACCCGGCAACAGACCTTCCGCGAAAGGAGAACCAGCCATCGAAACATGTCCACACTGTTCGTCCTCCATCGAGGCCGCTGTGTCGTTTTGTCCCACGTGCGGCAGCAGTCTGAGCGGGGCTCCAGCTCCCCAAGTCGCGGGGGTACCCGTATCCCCTGCCGTTCCAGCAGCTTACGCCGGACCGCAAGAGACTAGCGGGAAAGCCACCGCGAGCCTGATCTGCGGGATTGTGGCCTATCTGATTCTGCCGTTTCTTGCTGCTATCCCTGCGATCGTCTTGGGGCACCTGGCGCTCTCGGACATCAAGAAAAAGACCGGCCCATGGAAAGGAAGCGGCCTCGCGATAGCGGGCATGGTGATGGGTTATGCGCAAGTAGTGCTCATTCCGTTCATTCTGATCATCGCCGCTATCGCCATCCCGAATCTGCTGCGTGCGCGGATGGCCGCCAATGAAGCTTCCGCCGTGGGCGCCTTGCGCACTTACAACCTGGCTATGGTGAATTACGCGACGCAGTGTCACAACATTGGTTTCCCAGCGTCTGTGACGAACCTCGGTGCCGGAAATGGCGACTGCGATGGGGCTAACCTCGTTGTTTCGCAGCTTGCCGCCCCAGCCGCGATAAGGAGCGGTTATAGATTCTTCTACTCGCCGGGCTCGGCCGACAACTTTGGCCATGTCGTCAGCTACACGATCACTGCCGATCCCCTCACCGAGAATGCAACCGGAAACCGCCATTTTTTTACGGATGAGAGCGGTGTCATTCGCATGAGCAGAGGTCAGCCTGCCACAGCGGATAGCCAGCCGATTCGGTAGCCTTTACATTTTGTCCCGACGAACCGGCTCGATTCCACAGAGTTTCGGAATGCGGGTCTGACTAATCCGTAGCAGTCGCAGGAGAGAGCGTAGTCAGCCGAACTTCGCGTTTGGCGAGCGCTGGTTCCCCAGTAGTGATCGTCCAAAGCGAAGGGTCACCTAGAAGGCGGCTGACAAGCTGCGTATGCAGTGCGTGGCCCGCCTTGTAGGCTTCGACGCGCGCCAGCAGCGGCAAACCCGCCAACGCCAAATCTCCTATCAAATCCAGCGCTTTGTGCCGGCCAAATTCATCCGGAAAGCGCAGCGGCCCGTTCATTACACCGTCGTTGGTCAGGACGATCGCGTTTTCCAGCGTCCCTCCGCGAATCAAGCCCATCGAGCGCAGAGGCTCTATGTCTCTCTCGAAACAAAACGTCCGCGCGCGCGCCAGGAGTTGCCGAAACGTCTCCGGGTTCACCACCATCTCGACTTCTTGCTGGCCCACAAGAGGATGCGGGAAATCCACATAGCAGCGCACGCGGAATTCGTCGGCGGGGTAGATGCCGATGCGGCGGTCGCCTTCCTCAACTTCCAGTGGTTTTAATATCTTTAGATACCGGCGCTTGCGGCGAAGTTTGCGGACGCCGGATTGCTCCAGCATTTGCATGAAAGGCTCGGCCGAGCCGTCCAGAATGGGAATCTCGATCGAATCGAGATCGATAAAAATATTGTCGATACCGCAGGAGTAGATCGCCGCTAGAAGATGTTCGGTGGTGGAAAGCAACACTCCCTGCTTCATCAAGCTCGTGGCGTAGCTGACCCGGGCTACGTTGTGGCCCTGAGCCTCAATGGGAAAATTGTCCAGGTCCGTGCGGCGAAAGACGATTCCTGTGTCGGCTGGCGCAGGCAGCAGGCGGATGTGTCCGAACACTCCGGTGTGTAGACCCACACCTTCAGCGGACGCCTCTTTTGCTATAGTAGATTGAAACATCGCCCCTCACCTAAGATAGCATGTTGTTGGCCAGGGTTTCACGTCTTTCTCCATATTTTTCAGTAACTTATAGGAACGCCAGGGCCAGGATTTTGTTTCGGTGTGTCAATTACGCATCATTTCACTCCTCAAGCGTGTCTTCCACCCAACCGCGCCGCCTCTCCCACCCTCCTATCCATTGGCTCCTTCGCTTTTCCGAGGCTTCCTTTCTCATTCGGGGCGCGTCCGATCTTCTGAGAGTGCTATAATTCGGAGTCTGTTTTTGCGGAAGGTTTAGGCTTAATTTTAGAAGGGGATGGGTGAGGCATGAATCGAGCGGCTCGCATCGGGGTTCTTTGCGTATCGGTAGTTATTTTTTGTTACGCCGGGCTGGGCCACGTTCTCGGCCGCACACCGGATGACAAAGCCTATAAGTCGCTCACGGTTTACAGCGAAGTGCTGCAAAAAATTCAGCAGGATTACGTCGACGAGCCGAATCTGCATCTGGTGACGACCGGCTCTCTCCATGGACTTCTGGAATCCCTTGACGCCCAGTCCAGCTATCTGACCGCGCGCGAGTACGCGGAATACAAGCAAAAACAGGCAGCCAATGTGGGCGGCGACACTGGCCTCACGCTGAGCAAGCGTTTCGGCTACGTCATTGTGGTTTCGGTTTTACCGGACAGCCCAGGCGAAAAAGCGGGCATCCACAGCGGCGACATTTTTGAATCCGTGGCGGGCTTTACGACGCGTGATATGTCCGTTGGCCAAGCGATGAATTTTCTGCGCGGCCAGCCGGGCACCGGCGTTAAAGTCGGCGTCATCCGGCGCGGCAAAGCGGATCCCGATGAAGTAGACCTTGTGCGCGAAAAACTTGGCGCTGCAAAGATCGTAAGTACGAGAGTTGAACCGGATATTCTTGTCCTTCGCCTGCCTTCGCTCGATCCAGGACGCGCCGACGAAATTCGCTCGCGGCTCGTGGACGCGGAAAAGCAAGGCGTTCATAAGGTGATTGTGGATGTTCGCGAATGTGGGCGCGGCCCGGTTTCCGAGGCCATTGCCGTCGCGAAGCTTTTTGTTGCTTCCGGAACTCTGTCGACTCTGCGCGGACAAACCGTTTCCTCGCAGATCTTCTCCGCTGATCCGGGCAAGGTGGTCTGGAAAGCTCCCGTTTCTGTGCTGATCGACGCAACAACCTCCGGTGCCGCGGAAGTGCTGGCGTCTGCCATGGTTGCGAACCACCGCGGTGACGTGGTTGGCGAACGCACGTTTGGACTCGCCTCGGAGCAGAAGCTGATCTCCCTCGATGACGGCGCTGCACTCTTTCTGACAGTCGCCAATTATTACAATGGAAGCGGCAAGTCCATTCTCGAAGAAGGCGTGGTACCGTCCGAGGTTGTGCGCGCTTCGGCCGAGGACGACTCCGAAGCCGCCGACGACGAGTCCGGCTCGGCCGCCGATGCGCAGAAAGAAGCGACGCCGCCTCGCCCGCTTACGCCCGAGGATCCCATCTTCCGCAAAGCCATCGAACTCTTGAAGGCTCCGCAGAAAAAAGCTGCCTAGTGTTCCGTGCTCGTTCGGCGCGGATCAACAACTCGCATTTCCGCTTTTCACCATGAGTGCCGCAGACGAATCTGCGGTGCGTTTCCACTCGCTTTGCTGTTTGTAGTGGCTCTTTTTTCCTGGGGCTGCAAGAGCGAGCAGCAAAAACGTCTATCACCCGGGCAGGTCCACTCCATCACCCGCGAGATGATCCACGCCTCCACGGGTTTCGGCAAACAACCCGGAGATATCACCTCACGCCTGTGGTTTGATGGCACGCACGCCGATCACGTCGATCAACTATTTGTCGTTCTCCCGAAGGGCGCCTCTGAACAAGCTCAGCGCGAATCCCTAGCCCGCCTGGTCCAATCGTTGGACCGCATCGCGACTTCGAATAATCTAACGCGCGACCAAGAGACAAACTCTGGAGCGCTGCTGCGCCTCGATTATCGCAGAGCGGGCGTGATCACGAATTCGGTCCATATCATCGTTCCGGCGGGGGCTCGCGCTGCTTCTCCGGAGTCTCCGCGCCAGGGCGAGAAAAACGGCGCAGCGAGACTGGCCATCATCCTCGATGATCTCGGCAGCGATCGCGCTGCCGCTGAAGCGATATTCGCTCTGCCTTATCCTCTGACCATCTCGGTCCTCCCCAATCACGCGCATTCCGTCGCGATCGCCGAAGAAGCTCATCGCCGCGGATACGAAGTCATGCTGCATCTCCCGATGCAATCGGTAGGAAACGAAACGCCCGAAGCGCAGGAACTGCATGCGGGTATGCCCGCGGACGATATTCCGGTGCTTTTCGAACAGATGATCGAAAGCGTCCCGAACGCCACCGGCGTCAATAATCATCAAGGCTCTCAAGCCACCGCCGATCCCGCGCTCATGCAAGAGCTGATGCCTGTTCTCGAGAACTGGAATCTCTTCTACGTGGACAGCCGAACCACCGCCGCGACCGTCGCTTACGACACCGCGCAGCGCCTCGGAGTGCGCTCCGCCTTCCGCAATGTCCCCTTCCTGGACGACGTCGTCGAGGTTGCCGCCGTGCGCAAGCAGCTAGAGCTGGCGCTCCGCGGCGCCAAGGAAAAGGGAGAAGCTATTGCTATCGGGCATCCCCACCCCGCGACCCTCGAAGCTCTGCGCGAAATTCTGCCGCAAGCCGAAGCGCGCGGTGTGCACCTCGTCTATGCCTCCGAGCTCGCGCACTAACTCCTTTAGTTGGGTGTAAACCCTTGCGTGAATTTTTGCTTTGCGGGATACAGCCGGTCAAAGACGAAAAAGAAAACAGCCAGGATCAGAAAATCAAAAACGCTGCCCTCGGGCCCTGGTGTTCCTCCGGTCAGCCAGTTCGACCCATGTAGCGTCGCGTTCGAAAGATGCCCCGGAAAGATCATTCCACTATCCGGAACCGAAAAGAGAAATGTCTCGCCAAAATCAACAGTCGCGTGCATGCCCAGCGCAAACCATAAGCTCCCCGTGCGCTTCAGCGTGAAGCTCCAGAACAGTCCCACCAAGACGATACCTGCCAATCCGACCCAGTCTTCGCCCGGGTTTTGCTTGTGAACCGCACCGAAGGCAACGGCAAGAAGAACAGCCGCCGGCCAAAAGCCGATACCGTGCGCCAAGGTGTAAAGTGCGTAGCCACGGAAGAAAAACTCCTCGAAAAAGCCAACCATGACAAAAAAAACGCCCCAGAACAACGCCCATTCGGCTATCGCTCCCCCATGTTGCGCTAGACTTCCGAACGAATATCCTCCAAAAGCCGCAATCAGACCAATCAACACAAAAATCTCGCAAAAGCCAAAAACGCAGCCGACGCAAAACTGTTTCCCGAATGCGCCGCGCGCGGGCAGTCCATAGACGCCCATGGGGCGCTGCTCGATCCGGGACATGATCCAAGCCGCGAGAAATGCTGCGACAAGGGCTGCCAATTCGCCAAGGAACTGAAATCCGGGAGAGACAAGTCCGAGACTCAAATTTAAGAAAAGGCGGAGAAGATAAGTAGAAACGACCATGAATAGAAAGAAAAGGGCAAGGTAAATCAGGAGCCGCCAGCCAGCCCGCAAGCCCGTCTCAAGGAAAAACAGCTTGCCAGGGAATCCGCTCGCGGACGCCGTTGGAGTTCTCTCTACCTCGCGCGGGGTGCTAAATAAATCGTCATCCATTCCTCGCTCCAAGGAAACTCGCACCAGCCGCTTCACCTTCAGACGCCCACGGGAGTGCGCCGTAAGCAGACGCATGCGCTGACACGAACGACGCGGCCCGGCGCGGTCGGAAAGGAAACCAGTCTCCTAGATGCGGATTCAAAATAGCACAGAGTTCCGCGGGGATTCCTGCTTCTCTTTCACTTCATCTCAAATGTTTCTCGTTTCCTTATTCTTTTAGCGCGAAGCAAGTTCTCTCTGTGTAAGGCGCATCGACGCCGCGCCGAGGATGCGCCGGTTCTTTCTTTCTTGCACGAAAACGACTGCTCGCAAATTTTCCAAATTCCATTTCGAATCCAGCTTTACGGAAGGTTGCGCCGTGAATCCCCCCTCGCCATTCTTGCCAATCACTCCAATCACTTTTAATTCCCGCACCACTGGCGAGTGCTGCAATTCTTTTCCATTGTTTTCCCCGGCCTTTACAGAAGAATGCAAACCGCTCTCGGTGATCGCCAGAATGACTTCCGCCGAATCCTTGGGAGCAATACTCAAGAGTTTCTCGACACTCACCTTGAAAGCCGCCGATTTGTTCTGTACCGGCGAAACTTGGCTGATCTCTACCTTGGTCTTTTTAAGGCTAGACGCCTTCTCGATCTCCTGGCGCGCCGTTCCTCCGCGGCTGCCAACGAATCCTTCGGTCCCGTCCACTACCATTTGTGGCGTGTATGGATTGCCGTTGTGCAGCGTGCTGGCGTACTCATTTTGTCGGGCAGTCCAGGTAGCGGAGGAAAACGGGTCTTTCCACCCCTGCTCGTCCCAGTAATCCACATGCTCTTCAAGAGCGATCACCTCGGCGGATCCAAGTGGTTGCCGGGTATCAAGCTCTGCCAGGAGCGAATCGGCAGGAGGACAGCTCGAACATCCCTCCGAAGTGAATAGCTCCACAACGACCGGCTCGCGTGCCGCCGAGGCTCGCGGACTTGCAGTCTGGACTCTCGAACTCGCTCCCGTGCTCCAAATCAAAAAGCCTGCCGAGATTACTCCAATAATAGCGCCCAGCAATCTCATAAGAATCCGCTCCAAACTGCCAGTTGAATGTGATGCGTTAGAGCCCCTAAAGAATTCCTAAACCGCGCGAAAAACAAGATGACAGCTCTTAACCGGCTTGCTATATTTAACCGGTTATTAAGAATTGGCTCGGAAAATTTCTTGCTAACCGGTTTATGGAGATAAACCCCATGGCCGACTCTTCTCTATCTTTAGACCTTATCGGTGGAAGACTCTCCCTCGATTTTGCCAACGAACTCAACCCTTCTTCTAATTTCTCCTGGGGGGAACTTCTCCGTTTTCTTCTGGTTACCAGAATCATCTCCTCAGATCGTAGCGCCCAACTCCTCAGCCTTCCTCAGAATGACCCTCAAACCGGGGACGCACTACTCGGCAAGGCGCAAAGGCTCCATGCTTCCCTTCAAAAGTCATTCCGCGCGCTCCTCGGTAAGGAAGCCCTTTTACCAGATTGGGTCGAGCGGATCAATGAAGTCTTGCGCGTTACCGAGGGGCACGACGAACTCCTTCAGCAAAACGGCCATTGGGGCTTGGAATTCGTCGCTCGCGAAGGTGGTCTGGACTGGCTCCTTGCTGCCATCGCGCGTTCGGCCGCCGAGCTAATTGCAGAAGGTGTTAGTACCCGCCTCCGCGCTTGTTCGAACCCGGATTGCGGCTTCTTTTTCTACGATACCTCGCGCACGCGCCGGCGGCGCTGGTGCTCCATGTCTCGTTGCGGCAATCGCCACAAAGTCGCAGCCTTTTCCCGTCGCCATTCCGCCGCCCGCAGGTAAGATCGGCTTCCCGGCATCCATTCTCGCGCGGCTACTTCACGTATTTTGGCGATTCGCCTTTCGACCACGGATCGTAGCTGTGCGCGAAAACCAACCGGTCCGCCAGCGGCGGATGCGAGTACAGCCAGAAGGTAATGAATTCATCAGCGGCGTGCTCCTCGATCCGCGAGAATCCGTTCGCCAGCGGCGCCACCAGGAACATTCCTATCTCCACCAGCAACAGAAGCACAGCAAAAGACGCCCAATCCTCAGGCCCGTAGATTCTCCAATTCGCGGCCCAGCGGCCCAGTGCCCAGTACAAAGCGCGAAACAGCACATAAAACCCGATCAGCATAAGAGCCGCAGCAAACAAAAATCCCTTCCAAACATGCCCCAAAACATAGTGCCCCAATTCATGCCCGACGATGAAGAGCGTTTCATTGGTCGTGGCCTTCTGAATCGTAGTGTCCCAAACCACCACGCGCTTTGAAGCTCCCAATCCGGTCACATACGCATCCACGGCGTTGGTTTTTTCGCTGGCCCTCATCAAAAACATGCGGTCTGGTAGAATTGGCACGCCCGCATGTTTCGTCAGGTTTTCGATGGCCGCCACCAATTCCGGGTGCGTGGCTTGCAAGGGTTCGAACTTGTTGAACAGCGGATCGATAAACCACGGGCTGATGAACACGAAGAAAAGCACCACGGGCAGCGTGGCAAACCATAAATACAGCCACCAGCGCCGCGGGCTCCGGCGCATGATTGCGGAAAGGATCAGTGCAAAAACCAACGCAAATCCCACCATCAGCAACTGTTCTTTGGCCCAATCCGAGAGCCACGAGCCCCAAGTCTCGACCGACACTTCATAGCGCAGTGAGAGTAAGTGTCCATACAAACGCAGCGGAACAGCGATAACGTCCACGGTCAAAACAAGCAGCGGCACGAACACCAGCGCCTGAATCCACCTCTTGTCGCTGACGTTCTCAGCCCAATCCCGAAACTTCGCGGCAATCCCAAGTCGCAAGAGAATCAAGAGCGCCAGCACGTTGAGGCCAACCGAAACAAAATACATGGTGTAGGCCGCGCGGGAATACGTAACCGCTTTTTCATAGCGATCATGCGACAGCACATACTCCCCGCTTTTTGGTTGCTGCGCTGCCGCGGGTGGGGCGGATCGCGTTTCAGCAGGATCGGAAGCCGTAGGCAAAGTCTGTGCGGCGAACGGCTGCGCGTTCGCCGAGACTGCGGCCCCTGTGCGTCCGCAAATCCCAGTGGATAGAGATAAGCTCAGACAAAGCAACACGCCGAAACGGTGAACAGAGACACACCGCTCCATCCAGACCTCCTCGCAAACCACTCAACCGAACCACCCGTGCGCTACCGACCAAGGCCGCACGCGGCGGGAGTATGCCGCACGAAGCGCCAGCGCGCAAGACCGTATGTGGTGAGAGCGGGATTGGTTATGCATTGGTTATGCAAAGGAGCATAGCGCCGCAATGCATCGGTGCGTCCTAAGAGCGCGTTTCAAAACCCCTGACTGATCTCTTGTACTTGCGCGGTCGACTTGGTACGGTCGCGCATGGCACAGCCCCTCTTGGACGATGCGCTGTGGGCGCGTCTCGGGCCGTTGCTTCCGAAGCCCCGTCGCCGTGCGCGGCGCCGCGGCGGACGGCCGCGGGTCTCCGAGCGCGCGGCGCTCACCGGCATCCTGTTTGTGCTGCGCGGCGGGTTGCCGTGGCAGATGTTACCGCGTGAAATCGGATGCGGCTCAGGCAGCACGTGCTGGCGACGCTTGGTGGAGTGGGAACGGGCCGGCGTCTGGCGTCGCTTGCATGAGACCCTCCTCGCCGAGCTGCGCCGACGGGGACGGCTCGACCAGCGCTGGACGGTGGTGGACAGCGGGTCGGTCCGCGCGATGCGCGGGGGAAAAAAACTGGACGGAATCCAACCGATCGCCGCAAGGCGGGGTCCAAACACCACATCGTGACCGATGCGCGCGGGGTGCCGCTGGTGGCGCATGTCACGGCCGCGAACGTCAACGACATCACCCACCTCGACGCCTTGGTCGCCGACTTGCCCGACGTCCTGCAGGGCGACCGTGGCTACGATTCGCAACCACATCGTGATCGCCTCGCCGCCCGCGGCATTGTTGCGATCTTCGGCCGTCGCCGCACGTCCCACGGCAGCGGCCTTGGCGTGTTCCGCTGGGCTGGGAAGTTTACCGCCGACGCTTTGTGTCGACGCGCTTGGCGGCCACCTTGCTCGCCGATGGGGCGCCTTGCTCCGCCATCTGCGCCTGCCCCGTCTTGGTCATCAAGCGCGATTGTTCGTACATCTCGATCCACTTCTCGCTCGAAATCGCCGAGATCAGCTTGCCAATCGCTTCGAGCGGCAAATCGTCCGGCGATTCGAAATGGACGCAACACTTCCCCATGTCGAGCTTCTTCCCCGCCGCCTTGAACGCCGCCTTCAGCTGCTCGAGCTGACTCGCACTCCAAAACGCACCCATCAGGTAGAGCGAGCAGTAGTTCTTCTGCGACGAGAGCGCGACGTAGCAGATCGGCTGCTTGTTGTAAG
>WNFS01002206.1_pt1 | contig 14784 bp, 13 predicted proteins | sample 5400141 | NCBI WGS metagenome assembly WNFS01 (sample SAMN13153358, study PRJNA577476) | soil metagenome | isolation source: 60 cm saprolite under Madrone tree | place: USA:California | collected 2016-06-14
GCGGAGAAGTGTGCGCGAGTTCAGTGATAAGGAAAAGAAAAAAACTTAAAAAAACTCTTGACACGGCCGGCGTCGTTAGAGATGGCCGGTTAAGCCCAAAAATGAGCCCGGAATGTACCGAATGCGAACTGCACCCACCAGGAATCGACTTTGGGCTGTCTACTTCTGGGAGTAGGCGTTCAATTTCTGTATTATGAAATCGTAAAGACCAGTTAGGGAATCCTGCTTTGAGGAAACCTCGCGCGGCTGAACTGCCAAGGACAGTTGGGATTCAACGCGCCTCCACCCTTGGCAATCAATGCGAAACCGCCGCATCCGGGCTGGAGCGGCTTGATGCCGTGGTCGACCGCAAGCGCTTTACCACCGCCCGTCCCAACGCCTTCGTCTTTTCGAGCCTCGCAGATTCTGCGCTAACGCCTCCAATGCTGATGCGCGCGTAGGTTTCGCCCCGCAGGATGTAGAGCGCGCTCGCAATCGGATTGCCCACCCAGTAGGCTTCATCGCCGAGGCCGCCAATCAGGCGCGGCTTGCGCTCCTCCTCGCGTTCGCTCGTCGAATTCCACGGTGTCTTGCCGCCCCCTCGACCTTTTTCTTCCTGCGCCTCCAAAGGATGAAACTGCTGCCGCCAGAATTCGCGCGGGGTAAGCGCGGTTGGTTTCCCTGGATCAGGAGCGCCCACGGTCACGCTAACCGAGTTCGCAAAAGTTGCCGTGCGAAACAGGCACTGCGATATGAGCATCCCGTTGCTCTGCGGGACGCTTGCCTTGATCCCCTCGACGGACTCACCCTGCACCGTTTCGATTTCATCCTTGGTGAGCACCTGGCACGCGTCAATCTTCGATGCGCCCAAGGCGGAGAGACGGTCTGCTTCTGCCTTCCGCACGCCGTCGTTTTGGCCGCACACGGCGAGCAAAGGCATCGCCCAAAGAAGCAGCATCGGCCAGTGCCAGTGGAGCCCGCACGACCCTTCGGCCGCGCGGGCCGCGGCGCTGGTGCACAGGGACGCTGCACGCGTCGCGGTTTCAATTCTGGTCATGGCTTGTTGCAGCTCGGATCTCCGGTGACTCCCGAGGCGGGATCCCCAAAGCATAGTTTGCCGCCGCCCTCGGTCTTGCCGGAATTTGTGCCGAACTGCGTGCCGTCAAAGGCTGCGAACAAGCCGCGACCCCCAACTTGCCGGGCAATTGTGGCGAGGGCGTCTTGGGCGCTGGCCGGGCCCGTCGAGGCATTCTGCGTGGGGTCTGTCACGCAACTGCCCGTGCAACCGTCGGCGTAGCCGACCAGCACCCGCCCAAACTTGTCCACCGTGACGTCGTTGAAGTCCAGCAGATTACGGCAAGGATTGCTGCCACCCTGGTTCCAGATGCAGCCGCGCTGCACGGGATCCGATGGCGTCGCATCAACGGTAGTCCATGTCCGGCCGCCGTTGTAGGTGAAGGCCACAAGTAAATGCCACACGCCGAGGAAATCCGCCGATTGCGTATCCCCAGCGGCCTGCGTGCCCAGGAATGCAAACGCCGCCCGGTTGTCGTCGCCGGCGATCACTTCGGCGAACTCCGTGTTCTGGATCCCGAATGGCGTGCCGGCATCCTTGGATTTCGACCAGGTTAGTCCCCGGTCATGTGAGACGGCGATCTTTGCGTGGCCATCAGTGTTCACGTACCCAAGATAAATGGTGTTGTTCATGCCCGCGGCGACGGAAGGGTCGGTGCCGGGGCTGATGCTCTTGGCGTCGGGTACGGTGCGCACCGCCCAGGTCAGACCGTTGTCAGTGGAGACGGCCACCCCGGGCCTGCTAACGTTGTTGGCGTCGAAGCAATTCTCGTTGGGGACGTAAACGGTGCCGTCAGGCGACACACGAACGTGGCCGTGCAGGCCGCCGCACGTGCCGGGCGCAATTGGACGGTCCACGCCGCTGGTCGTGGCGAATATGTAGATGGGAATGCCCGGCCCGAATGTCAACCCGCCGTCATCGCTGCGCGAGCAGAATGCCGTAACGATGTCCTGTGAGCAGTAATAAATGGCGTGTGGATACGACGTGCTTGTCAGCGGAGAGGGAAATGCGTACGGGCCCCCGCCCACCGTCTGATGATCCACGCCGGCAGGCTGGCCGGAGCCTTGCGTCGGGAACCACAGATCACCGTCGTTGTCACTGAAGGACAGCTCGCTAGTAACTCCGTTGAGCTGCGATGTGAATAGGCGGTTGGGGCCGCCAAAATGACCATCGTCGACAAACCCAATGGGGTCGAGGCTCACCCGCGCGAGGGGTGAGCGCTTGTCTTCCCAGAACGCGGTGGCGGGACTGACGGAATCGTCCAGGGTTACGCGCAGCGTGTGATTCCCCGCCTGGATAAAGACCTTGCGTGTGGCCCAGTCCACGCCGATGGACGGTTCGCCTGCACCATGCTCTCCGGCAGTGGTCGAACCCACTGACGGCTGGATGCAGCCTGGGGGCTGTTGCCCCGCCACGCAGTCGTTCGGGGCAGGATAAATAATGAAGGCCGGTGCGCCAGGAGCCGGCGGAGGCGGCAGAGGACTGGTGGGCCTTGGTGCGACCGTCATGGTAATGACGACGTGGGCAGCCGTGGGCACCGGCACCAACGATGCAACCGAACGAATGTGCCAGACTCCGTCAATCGGATCGGTGAGTGTCAAGTCTTCCTCGCCCGGCCCCGTCGAGGTGTCGTCGGGCGAACCCGGGCCATGATCGGCGCCATTGGGACTGATCGCAAAGATGTCCAGATCCGTCGGTAGCGTGCTGGTCCAGGTATATTTGAAGGTAACGCTTGCGGTCATTGTCTGGTAGAAGGTCGCCGCCGGCGCCGGAAGGACGATTGTCAAGTCATGGTCATCGCACATGGCGGGCGGACAGATGTCCTGGATGCCTACATTCGTCACCGTACCGCCGCCGACCGCGGCGAAGTCCCACGACACCGGGCCCGACGTGCTACTGATCGAGCTGCTCGGAGGCGTACCGGTCTGGGCAGAAACCGATGGCGTTTCGTTGAGCAACAACGCCAAGACAGGCAGGCTAAGCAAGCAAACTACGGCGGCCCAGGTAAAAGCGCGAATGACTCTCATGAGTAGACCTCCAAGGCACTTTCCCTCCGAAGAAGGTTTGTCACGGACCCAAGGCTCTGCGACACCTGCTTCTCGCAGGTGCGCCAAGCCACTTCGTTCCTTACGGTTCCGAATCTGCAGAGACAATGGATTGGGCAATCCTATACGCCGCGATGCAAATCGTGCCTCCTCGCGGCTCTTCCCCCGGCGAGGATGGCACATACGGCGTGGCGCGATTATTAGTAGGGCTTCCGCTTGAGTGGAATCCGGTGAACTCCCCCAAAAGGGTTAGGGGAATCACCTGAACCGCTCAGCGTATTGCCGGCATCAGTGTCCAAGTACCATGACCACTGCGTGGAAACTTCAAAAGGCGGAGTTCATCTTCAAAAGGAGGGAGCGTAATTCTGAATTGTCGGAAGTGGCTCTTTGGGGCTCCCGTTGAGGATTCCGTCCGAGTCACGGGCCACTTGGAAGTAATCCACATGATCGCGCGGATCGTGTACGTGGAGAAATGAGGAATTTCTAAGGGGCACTAAGGATTCCCTCCCTTTCCTTTCAATATCTTAGAAGGCCAGGCTGCACCGCAAAACTCCTTTGTTTCCTTATTGCTGATGGATACACTGAAACGCGACGTCCGAATGCCGAATGTGCCTTCGAGATGAGCATGATTTCACTTAAGCCTGTCTTGAAACACTTAATCTGATCGGGATAGACGAGCCACGAGGCGAAGAATGGGAGCGTGATGTCTACCGCCGACTGCAGCAGGTCAAAGGGCTGGTGATGCCAGGAACGGTCAGCATTCTGCTGCTTCATTACCCTGCTGTGTTCGATTACGTCATTGAACTCGGCATTGCGATTGATCTGACTTTGGCGGGCCACACTCATGGCGGGCAGTTGTCGCTCGATTTCGTTCATCGCGGGTTCAACCTTAGCAGCCTGATAGGCGAACCCTACACCCGGGGATGGTACGAAAAAGGTGGCGGGCAGCTGTACGTCAACCGCGGCATCGGCACCACTGGCTTTCCGATCCGGCTTGGTGCAAGGCCTGAAATTACGCAGTTGGAATTGGTGCGCGGGGTCTGAGCTGCGGGAAGTTTGGACCTTCCACCCCTGACCCTTCTGACGCGTTCCGCGAACGTCGAAATCAGCTTTGTTAGGGACTCTTAACTTCCTCCGGTACGAACATGGCAAAGATCATCAACTTCTTCAGAGCTCATAGGCGCGGGAGCGTGATCACTCTCTCGTGGGTTGCTTTTTGCGTTTTCGTTCTTATTCCCAATTGGCGCGAGGGACTCTTCGATTTTCTGTTCCTCTCCGCCCTCTTCTTAATGCTGATTGCCAGCCAGCTTTTCTGGGTCGGTTGCGTCGTCGGCCTTGGAGCACGATTCATCCCAGGGAAACCGCGGCGCGCTTGGCTTACGGCCATCGCGACTGTTATCTGTCTTTTCCTCTTCGCTTACAACATAGGGCCCTATGTCAGCCACTGGGAAATTCCGCGGGGCGATTCGACTCATTTGACGCTGCGCCACGTCCTGTTTGAAGCGCCTTTCTGGTGGTGGTTTGTGGGGTCAATGGTAGGGTTCGGACTGCTAATTGTATTCTGGACGGTAGACCGCACGATGCGTGTCGCATTTTGGGTTTGCCGCAAAGCATACAAGGCTGCTGGAGGCTACGCCGCCGCTCCCACGCCTAGTGCCTTAGCTCTTGACCCGCCCTCGCCCGCCCGCCGCCAGTTGCTCGAGCAGGCCGCCGTCGCGGTAAGCGCGCTGCCGTTTGTGGCCGCGGCGTACGGGCTTCTATACGGCCGGCTCGACGTGGAAGTGACTCACCCGCGCATTCGGCTCGCACGTTTGCCTAAAGCCTTTGAGGGCTTTCGCATCGCCCAGATGTCCGACTTTCACATCAGCCCCTTCATGACCGCAAACGAGATTCGCCGTTGCGTGACAATCGCGAATGCGTTGAAAGCCGACCTGGTGGTGCTGACCGGCGACTACCTCGCCGACGATCCCACGGCTGCGGCCGAGGTAGTCCAGGCGGTCGCGGGCCTTCGTGCGCCCTACGGGGTTTTCGGCTGCCTTGGCAACCATGAGATCTATACTCAAACCGAGGATTCCATCACGCGACTCTTTGCCGCGGAGGGGATTCGCATCCTGCGTCAAGAGCGGGTGCCCATTCAATCGCATGGCGAAGTGCTGAACCTGATCGGCGTCGACTACCAGCAAGCGCGATTCTCCGGAGATCATTACGGGCACCTCGTTGACCGATACCTCGATGGAAGCGAAAAACTGGTGATGCCGGACATGGTCAACATCCTTCTGAACCACAATCCCAATAGCTTCGATCGCGCTGCGCAGTTGGGCATCGACTTGACGCTGGCCGGGCACACCCACGGAGGCACGTTGTCGCTCGGGTTCGTACACCGAGGCCTCTCGCTCGCCCGCCTGGAGACTCCCTACGTCAGCGGATGGTACGAGAAACCTGGCGGGCAGCTGTACGTCAACCGCGGCATCGGAACCACCGGCTTCCCCATTCGCCTCGGCGCCCGACCGGAGATTACGGTACTGGAATTGTCCAGAGCTTGAGCCCCGGTGAAAATCCACATTCCTCACAGTTGGGGCAAATTCGAGCGCACGCCCTATTGAAAGTTCCTAGAGCCGTTGCGAAGGCTTTAAGTGGGGCTATCGGCCTCGTCGCGCAGTTCACTTGCCGTATCACGGGCAACTCGGAAGTAATCCACATGCCTGATTAACGCGCTAACAGGACAAATGGAATCGGCGCCCAAAACCAGCAGGCAGATGTCCGGTGAGAAGGTACCCGCCGATAACTTATAAAGACGTCGGCCTTATCGGAAATCCACAATCCCTTAGCAGAGCATCATAATGGACGGGTGGCGATGATCATGCGTAGATACAGGGCTTGGGTAGTTTGGCTAACCCTAAGTGTCCTGCCTTACGGCTTTCCGGCTCTAGCTCAGCCTCGTCAGTCCCCTATCGTCCGAGGTGTGGAGCGTGGCCTACCTGACACAACGGGAACAGGGGCAGCTGCCAGCGAGCAGGTGCCGGGCCAGCAATTGGCAGGAGCCATCAGCGGAACAGTTGTTGATCGAACGGGAGCCGTCGTCGCCGGAGCCCGTGTGAAGCTCTCACGTGGAGGTCAATCCCTAGGCCAAGACGTGGTGTCAGACAGCGATGGGCAATTCTCGTTTGCCGGCATCGCCCCCGGGCCATTCCAGCTCACGACTACGTCGGACGGCTTCGCGATGCAGACATCCTCTGGAACCCTGCATTCGGGGGAAAACTACATTGTCCCGCCGATCGTGCTGGTTGTTGCTACCGCTGTCACCGAAGTTCAGGTCTCACTCTCACGGACCGACGTGGCAGAGGCGGAGATTAAGGATGAAGAGAAGCAGCGTATCCTCGGTGTCGTTCCAAATTTCTATGTCACCTATGACCCTGCTGCTGTTCCTCTCACCCCGAAGCAAAAGTTCGAGCTTGCGTGGAAAGCCACAGTGGATCCGATCAACTTTGGCATAACTGGGGCCATTGCGGGAATTGAGCAGGCGACAAATGCTTTCAGTGGATATGGGCAAGGCGCGCAGGGCTATGCAAAGCGCTACGGTGCCTCCTACGCCGGCTTTGTTACAAGCACGTTTATCGGCAGTGCCATACTGCCGTCACTCTTGAAACAAGATCCACGTTATTTTTACAAAGGAAACGGAAGTCGGCGATCGCGGTTTCTATATGCGATCGCCAATTCCGTTATCTGCAAAGGCGACAATGGACACTGGCAGGCAAATTACTCCGGTGTCCTCGGCAGCCTCGCCTCAGGCGGCATCTCAAATCTCTACTACCCAGCGACGGATCGTAATGATGCAGCATTGACGTTCGAAAACATGCTAATCGGGATTGGCTCAACTGCCGCCACCAATCTTCTTCAGGAATTTCTCATCCGGAAGTTGACACACAACGTTCCGAATTACGCTCCGGCCAGACCCTAACGTGCGAAAGGCAAGGTATCGAACACACTCGCCCCACGGGCCACCAGGACAAAAGCGTTTCGGCGAGCCGTCGAGTACGGCTAAATCGTGATTAACGCGGTTATCGGACATGTGGGTAATGGTACGGCAGATGTCCGGTAATGCGACTGTACGTCCAAGTGGTTTCGAGCCATCCCGACGCCCCTCTACCCACTTTCCGAGAAGCGCGTTTTCTTAGGCGCAATCGGAATGCGGCTCCCAAGTCGATAGGTAAACACAAGGCGACTTCTCGGGAACCCGCTAGGACTTCAGTTTCATCCTCTCCTACTTTCGTTCCATTGCTGGCTGCGGAAGGACTCTGCATTCTTCTCCCGAAGCCTTTCCAGCGGGAACGGACGTGCCTGATGAAGCTCGAAATCTTCATCTTATTGCTCGTCAATAAGCGTCCCGGTGCGGTTTCGTATGTCAGGGGCGTCAAGAAATCGACACCCAGTTCGTTGGCGGAATTTGAACTCGCGCCGGTCAAATGCATTTTCGGAGTCACAGCCATGAACGCACCCTATATAAAAACTCTAATCATGGCAGTTTTGGCTTTGACGATTTCAAGCGTGGTGAAGGCCCAGAAAACTTCGGACATTATAAACCGGGGCGATGACTTCTTGGCGGTCTGCCAATACGATAACGATCATCCGCCTGATGTTTGCCTGGCGTACGTTGCCGGGGTGGTCGGGACGCTCGCGCTCAATTGGGCAGACACCGGTCAGAGGATTTGTATTCCCGATAGCGCGACAGTGAGAACTACGCTTGACCTAGTTCTTCAATACATAAAAGACCACCCAGAGAAGCGCGAACAAAAGCCTATTTTTTTGGTCGCACAAGTAACAATCAAGAAATATGTGTGCGAGGCGCCGAAACAGCACACCGCGACGGCTCCGAAGGCGGAACCGGAGCCGAAGGCACGCCCGTGACTCTGTTCAAGCGTCGCAGAATAATGTAAATGGGATTTCCCCGGGCGTAGGCATTGCCGGGGTTCCGCAACCAGCGGGACGAATTTTCAGGCAATAGCTCACCGTGCGTGGCAAAACTCAGCGCAGGCTCGCCAACGGCCCTGCGAGCACCTCCCACGTCCGCATCACCGAAAAGAGTTGAAGAAATCGCTTTACTGTTTGTCGTAAACGACGACGTTATTTACATCCTGCCCCTGGGCGTCCTTGCCCTTGAATGTCGACGTCCGCGTTTTTCCGGCTTTAGAGATCACCGACGTCACGGTCATCACAACCTGGTCACCTTTCTTTAGGGTGGAACGGGTCGTGCTGGCGTCGAGCCGTTCTAACGCTACTGTATCAGCGTTCGGCACGCCAGTAATCGGGTAGCCCTTGCCGTCGTATTTTGCGGTGTACTCGACATGAGTCGGATTCCCAGCGGCGTCGATTCCCTCTGAACTGAGCTTGATGTTATCTCCGTCAGAGTCGATCTTTAACGTGATACTCTTCGGTGTTGGTCCGGGACTGTACTTTGACTTTGCAGGGTTCATCTTCCAGGTGCCAGAGTGCTGATCGGCAGCCCTGGCTACAAGGCTCAGAGCAAGTGCCACGAAGAGCAGTGTCGTCGCAAAAACGGCAAACCTCTTGATTCGCATGATCGATCCTCCTAGGCTAGATGGGATGTTTGGGATGGGCTCAGTGCAATCGTTATCAGCCGAAATTTGTGAAAAGTCCAGAAGATTCTTTCAGATTTGCACAGGGGCTCGCGTACACGCGAGAGAAGTTCCTCGATTGATTCCGTCAGCTTCCCGTCATACTAAATCTTTCGATTGACAGCTAATATGTTTGATTCATTCTCGAAGTGCTTGACGCGGGCGCTTTCCTACCACTGCCGGTAGAAGTACTTTCTCGTCTTGGAGATAGGGGGAGGAACGGTACGATGAAAACTCGGCAATTCCTTGAAATTTTGCTGCAGGACGTTCGCTACGCCGGCCGAATGCTGCGTCGCAGTCCGGGTTTTGCCGCCACAGCGATTTCGGCGTTGGCGCTGGGGATTGGCGCCAACACGGCGATCTTCACGGTGGTCAATACGGTGCTGCTGCAGCCGCTTGCGTATCCTGAACCCGATCGCCTGGTGCAACTCGAGCTGAGCTCACCGCAGGGAAACGGAAACATTACGTCGATTCCAAAGTTCATTATTTGGCGAGAGCAGACGCAAGTGTTTCAGGATGTGGCGGCGTACGATCTCGGGGGTCCCGGCGTAAACCTGACCGGTGGAGATCGTCCGGAACAGCTCAAGGGTGTGCACGTTTCGGCGGAGTTTTTCCGGCTGTTCGGAGCGCGAGTGGTGGCTGGGCGAACGTTTTCTGCGGAAGAGGATCGCCCGGGAGGGTCACCTTTAGCGGTCATCGCTGGCGGGCTGTGGCGACGCCGATTCGGCTCTGACCTGAATCTTGTGGGCAAGAGCATCGACCTGGGTGGCGAACCGTTCACGGTGATCGGAATTCTGGATCCAACTTTTACGTCCGATCCTCCTGCGGACATCTACCTGCCGCTGAAAGCAGACCCGAATAGCACCGACCAGGCCCACTACTTGCGCGCGGCGGCACGATTGAAGCCCGGTGTGACACTGGAGAAAGCAAAAGCCGCGATGAAGGTCGCCGCGGAGCAATTCAATCGAAAGTTTGCTGCTGCGGCCGGCGCGCAGTTGGGTCCGCAAGGAAGCTTCACTGCCGAGCCGCTGAGGGACACAATAGTCGGCGACGTTCGGAAAGCGCTGCTAGTTTTACTTGGCGCGGTCAGCCTTGTACTTCTCATTGCGTGCGCCAACGTAGCGAACCTCCTGCTGGCGCGGGCGACCATACGGCGTCGCGAGATCGCCATTCGCGCTGCAATTGGCGCGGGTCGCGGACGCCTGATTCGGCAACTACTCACAGAAAGCGTCTTGTTGTCGCTCGCTGGAGGTCTGCTTGGTCTGGGTCTTGGGTATTTCGGCGTGCGCGGGCTGCTCTCGATCAATCCCGGCAATATCCCGCGAATTGGCGAGCAGGGATCGGGCATCACGCTGGATTGGCGGGTATTGGTGTTCACGCTTGGCGTCTCCGTGTTCACCGGAGTCTTGTTTGGGCTGATTCCAGCGTTCAATGCATCGCGAACGGATCTGAACGCGACGCTCAAGGAGAGCGGCTTGCGCGCGGGTAGTGGATTGCGACAGAACAAGGCGCGATCGATTCTCGTGGTCACGGAGATGGCGTTGGCGCTCGTTCTGCTGGTGGGCGCGGCCTTGCTGATCCGCACGTTCGGTGCGCTGCGAAGCGTCGATCCAGGTTTCGATGCGCGCAACGTGCTCACTATGCAGATGTCGCTCACGGGGACGCGGTTCAATAAGGCCGCGGGAGTGAATCAACTGGTGCGCGAAGTGCAACGGCACGTCGAAAGTTTGCCGGGGGTCACCGCGCTGGCGTCCACATGTTGCCTTCCACTCGAGGGAGGATTCGGGTTGCCGCTCACGATTGAAGGACGCCCGCTGACTGACGGTCCGTTTCATGGGGGAGCAAGCTGGCATCCTGTTTCGCCGCGCTATTTCCAAGTGTTCAAGATTTCCCTTGTTCACGGGCGAATGTTCACGGAACGTGACGACGGGGGTGCGGTTCCGGTGGTGTTGATCAACGAGGGTCTGGCAAAACAATTTTGGCCAAATAGTGACGCGGTTGGGCAGCGCATCACGATTGGCAAAGGAATTGGGCCGGAGTTTGCTGAGGCGCCGCGCGAGATTGTTGGGATCGTAGGCGACGTGCGTGGTCAGGGGCTCAACAACAACCCCGATCCCATTATGTACGTCCCGGTGGCCCAGGTAACCGATGGAGTCACAGCGCTCAACAACGGCATCATTCCAATTACCTGGACGATTCGCACGAATGTAGAACCGTACTCGGTGAGCAAGGAAATTCAGGAAGCGCTGCGCACGGCGAGCGGAGGATTGCCGGTCGCGCATATCCGGTCGATGGAGCAAGTGAGAGGAGAATCCACATCGCGCACGGACTTCAACGTGACTCTGCTTGTGATCTTTGCCAGCTTGGCACTGCTGCTAGCCGCGATCGGCATCTATGGCCTGATGGCGTATTCGGTGCAGCAACGGACGCAGGAGATCGGCATCCGCATGGCGCTGGGAGCAAGCGCGCAGGACGTGCGCAAGATGGTGGTGAGACAGGGCATGGCGCTGGCGTTGGCCGGGGTAATCATCGGCGTAGCGGCGGCACTGGGGGTGACGCGGTTAATGGCAAGCCTGCTCTACGGCGTTACGCCAAGAGACCCGATCGCAATGACCTCAGTAGCTTTGCTGCTTGTTGGAGTCGCTCTCGCCGCCACGTACCTCCCGGCGCGCCGAGCTTCGCAAATGGATCCGGTGGAGTCGTTGCGGTACGAATAACGAATCGGAGCACTCTTCGGAACAGGAATCGCACCGGCGTCGGCTAACTCTGATTAACGCCGAGAAATGGAATCGCCCCCAAAATCACTTGCCCAGAGGGCTAGTAAACCGACTACATAAGAGTTAGTCGAGAGGTCAGGTAGTGGCTCACTTCGCGCTCGATGGAGTGAAGTGGAAAGTAAACGAAAATCCGAGCAACTTTACGCGCACTTTATAGTCCGCCGCAAGGTAGATGATCGGTGCATCGTCAGCGCCGGTGCGTTGCACTGTCACTTGCTCAGGTTCAAGCTGAATCTCATGCTCTTCGGCTTTGCGGATGACCGCCCTGCGGAAATCCTCGTCTGTGCTCTGAGGAGTCAACCCGATTCGGCTTCCGACTTGCGCCGCGAGGTCCCGCATATCCTCGCGCAGCTCGATGTTGGCCAGCTCGCACCAAGCGATCCGCCAGCCCGCGACGCCGGCCAACGCAAGAACCGCCAATCCGAGGATGAGTTTCACTTTTCCCATCACCACAACCGGTAATTCGGCTACTGGAGCTAAGCACTCCGCGCCGGTTTATCAACACTTCTTCAAAAGGTGTTCGCCGGACCAGACGGCTAGAATTGGCGAGTTTATTCTTGCTTTGGACTTCATCCGTTTATTCTACGGGATTGACAGTTATCGGGAACGCTAATCCAACCCGGACAACTCCTTCTGATAAACGCACTAACCATCCATGTGGATTTCAAGTTTCTGATTATCCAACTCTCCTTAAACGTATTGATAAAGTCTTTCAAATCACCAAATCTGTCTGGGCAAGTTTCTGGCACCGGTGACGCGTCGAAGACGCAGTCGGAGTTACGGTGAGTGCGCGCTGATCCGATCTGCATTTAGTACAAAGGCATCTGCAATTCCGCACGTCCGAAATAGCAGTAGATTGCTACTTCGCCGCACCGGCCCTTCGTACAGTATCGCCGCGCTGCCTGCCTCTTTATTATTTCTCCATGGTTCATAAACAGGTTAACAACTCTTTTAGAATCGTCTGTTCCCTTGGACTACTTGGTCTGACCCTCATCGCAAGTTCCTGTGGGCACACCGCAGCATCCCCTGCCCCAGTCGCGATGGACGTGGTCATGAAAACGATTCACGACTACGGCCTCGATCACTCAGGACCGCTCTCCCCTGGCAGCTCCACAAAACCAGACGAGACCGACGATCTATACCGCGCTCACATCAGCAACCTGGTAGCGCAGGAAGACTTCGCCCAACTCGAAAAAATCGCGCAGCAGAACCGCACAGAAAAGGGTCGCCTCATCGGCGGCTTATGGAAAAACTACGAGTTCTTCCTCGCGGCCGATTACCCAATTTCTGACGGCGAGCCGAAGGATTCCGATTACAGGTATCTGATTGAGAGAGTGAAGAAATGGATCGCCGCTTATCCTGAATCCGCTGCCGCCCACATCGCCCTCGCAGACCTCTACACCAATTACGCTAGTTTCGGTCGCGGCCCGGGCTTTGCCGACTCCGTGACTGATTCTCAATGGCAACTCTTTCACGAACGAACTGCTCTGGCCAAGCAGTTCCTTCTCGAAGCCGCCCGTCTCAAAGAGCGAGATCCCCAGTGGTACGCGGTGATGCAGCAGGTCGCCCATCACGAAGGGTGGGATAAAACGGAGACCCGCGAATTACTCAGCCAGGCCGTGGCCTTCGAGCCGGGCTATTACCACTTCTATCGCAATTACGCCGAGTACCTCCTGCCCCAATGGTATGGTGAACCCGGCGATATACAGGCCTTCGCCGAGGAAATTTCCGGCCGTCTTCCGGAACCTGATAGCTCGATACTCTACTTCCAGATCGTCAGTTCGCTCGCCTGCTATTGCAAACAGGCCAAGGTGGACCTCCCGCACGTGTTCTGGCCAAAGATCCGGCAGGGCTACACCAACCTCACTCGGCTCTACGGCACCACGAATCTGATCGCAAATCGTTTCGCCTTCATAGCCACAACGTTCAAAGATAAGCCTTGTGCTCACGAAGCCTTTGCTTCGATCGTTGCTATGGATTTGGGCATCTGGTACACCAAAGACATTTTCGACAACTCTCGCGACTGGGCCAATTCTCCATAACCGTATTGGATTTGTTTGATGGCCTTGCTTTGCCCACCGACAGAGAGCAGGTCACTGGGGTTATGAGGTCATTGTTATGCGACTGAAATTTGTGTTGATTTGCGCGCTGAGTGTCTACATGTTCGTTTTGATCCCAGCCGTGAATGCTGCATCATCCGATGGCCCATGTGCTTTGCCGCCTGGCTTGCGTGACGAAATTTCAAAACAATATCCTGGTACGCACATTGTTACCTTGGCCGATCTGGACGAATACGACAGAAAGTTGTTTCGCAAAGACCACGGCACTCGATGCCCCGGTCTCGTCAAGATCAATTTTTACGGTGACGGGAATCCAACCAGGGCTTTCGTCTTAATTTCGGGAGAGAACCCGAAACGCAAAGCGGAACTTGTCGTGGCGCGTCACATAGTCGACAAATGGCAGACTCGTTCCTTGGAGACGGCGGATGGGACACCGGTAGTGTGGAGTGAAGGCCCCGGGAAATATGATGGCATGTCTGATCCCATGACAATTCGAGCTAAGTACCCCGTGATCGTCTTTTGTGGTTATGAGTCATGGGCGATTTTTTACGCGTGGACCGGCAAGGAAATAGAAAAAACTTGGATTTCCGACTAGGTCCTTCAGCTTTCGATTCAGTCATGTCTCCAAACAGACGGCTCAGTGCCCGCAGCGCTTACCGGATATTTCACATCTCCGCTAACCAAACTTAACAGGAGTTGGCGGTTTTTCCAGATGGTAGAACCCCAGTCGGGTATGCCGCGTACGGTTTCATCGCTACGTTGGGTGGTGGCTTAGAAATGGCGACGAATAGATGTCCAAGCAACAATCAGGAACCAGAAACACGCACTTCCGATTAGGAACCAGAAGCCGATGATGCTGAGAGGGACGACCCAATAAACATCATGAACTTGGATGTCGAGAGCTAGGGGCGTGCCAAGCCAAAACCGCAAAACAAGAGCCATCGTGACCAGCACGCCCATCCCGATTAGGTGCCTCATCGGACCGCTCCTTCCTTACGATGGCGACAAAGGATGGATTTTACACCCGGGCTGGGCAAATGGAACTTGTCCGGTTTTCCGTGCGGGACTTAGCAGCCAGACTGGAGGCGACTCACTGGCCAGGAACTCCTCAGGGCGGCGAAAGCCCTACCCGTCACTAGGCCTTGTCTTCGCGCCGGCCAGTGCACGGAACCTTTTCCACTATCCGCAGTATTCACTCCTTGTAAGGGCAACCAC
>WNFS01003467.1_pt1 | contig 14748 bp, 11 predicted proteins | sample 5400141 | NCBI WGS metagenome assembly WNFS01 (sample SAMN13153358, study PRJNA577476) | soil metagenome | isolation source: 60 cm saprolite under Madrone tree | place: USA:California | collected 2016-06-14
GACATCACTTGCCGAGCGGACAAACGAAAGCGCAACCATGTCTACGCCGTGCTTAAGCCCAAACTCCAGGTCTTTGCGGTCTTTCTCAGTGAGCGCGGGTATCGACAACGCGATGCCCGGCAAATTAATTCCCTGATGCTCGGCCAGCACTCCGCCGTTGATCACCTCACACTCCACGTCGTCACCGCGAACTCGCGTGACACTCAGCTCGATCAATCCGTCGGACAAAAGAATTCGCGCCCCGGTCTTGACCTCCCGCGCCAGGCGGTCAAACGTAGTTGCAATCAGAGTTGCAGTCCCAGAGACTTCACGCGGCGTAATTGTGACCCGCGAGCCGGTTTTCAATGTAACTGCCTCGTGGCCTTTGAGTGCTCCGGTGCGGATTTTGGGGCCCTGCAAATCCTGAAGAATACAAATGGATCGCCGCTCAAGCCTGGCCGCACGGCGCAGCCGCGCAATGTTGCGCGTGTGCTCGGCGTGTGTCCCATGAGAGAAATTCAGGCGGGCGACATCCATCCCCTGCCGCATTAAGTCGCGAAGCATGGCTTCGGTATTGCAGGCAGGGCCTATGGTGCAGATGATCTTGGCGCGGCGCACAGATGGTTGGGTAGAACTGGAAGACACATCGGCAGGAGCCGCGTCCAACTTGCTTCGTTCCAAGTTGTCCTTAAGGCTAAGCACATTGCGGGGTGAAATTAGAGAATCCTCAACGAGCCCGGTCGCTACTGCCGTTTGTCAGGGTCCGGCTCGCCATCGCAACCAGTTCCTGCCCCAGGCGCGAACGCGGAAAGATCATAGCGTTGAATTCCGCTCCCACCAGAATGATGAGTGAGATCATGTACATCCACACCAGCAGCGCAATGCCAACGCCGAGCGATCCGTAAATGATGCTGTAGTCGGCGTAACGTTGGAGATACCAGCCGAATAGAGCGGTCGCCGCGAACCAAACGGCGGTAGCCAAAGTCGCTCCTGGAAGAACGCTGTGCCAGGGCTGGGTGCGCGGCACGGCATTGTGATAGATCAGCGCAATCACGGCGATACTCGTCAGCCCCGCGATCAACCAGCGGATCACTGTCCACATGAACAGAATGAGGTAACTGTACTCGTGATTCAGATGAAATATGACGCGTGCTTCGATGCGGCTTCCGAACGCGACCAGCACAGTCGCGAACGTGAGCGGAGTGCCCGCCAGGATCACCAGCGAAAATGCAATTAGACGCTCTTTCAGCAGTCCCCATATTTTGGGCAACTCATAAGATCGCCGAAACCCTTCCATCCAGGAAATCATTACGCCGGATGCGGTCCACAGAGTAATCAACGAAGCAGAAATCAGCACTCCGACAGGTCTTTGCGCGCTGCCCTTCAGATATGCAAGCGCGGTCCCGCTGCCCGCAGGCAGAATTCGTCCAACCGCATAGGAAATCTCGCGCAGATAAGCTTCAGTTTTGTGTGAGGTCGCGAGCACCGAGCCAACCACCAGTAGAAGCGGGAAAAAAGTCAGGATGGAAGAATAGGCGGATGCTTTGGCGATGGCGAACGCATCATGCTGAAACGCACGCCAGAACGCCAACCGTAACAAGCGCATGAAACGCAACACGAGTGCGCCCAGAGTATCCGGAGAGGGTACTGGCTGCAACTCAGAAATGTGGTTGCGTTCCTGATCTGGCAATCGTTTGGCGTTGGCGTGCATGGGGAACTATGGGGCTAAACAGGAAAGCCAAAGGGCGGATCGCTCCGCCCTTTGCGCCTTGCTGAATCATTCGGCTGTCAGTTCCTCGGTCTCGCCCTCGTGACGCATCAGCTCGAGCGCGCGCTCGGCCTCCTCGTAGGCGGCAGAGACCTCTTCTTGCACCTTGGCGGCGGCCTCTTCCATTTCTGGCGAGAGGCGCACGTTGCGGTAGTACTCCATGCCGGTACCGGCAGGGATGAGGCGTCCAACAATGACGTTCTCTTTCAATCCTCTCAGGTGATCAACCTTACCCTGAATGGAGGCTTCGGTGAGAACGCGCGTGGTCTCCTGGAACGACGCCGCTGAAATGAACGAATCCGTCGAGAGCGAAGCTTTCGTGATGCCCAGCAGCAGCGGCCGGCCCGTCGCCGGACGCCCACCCTCTTTGATGACCCGCTCATTCTCCTCGGCGAATGCGAACTTGTCCACCTGCTCTTCCAGAAGGAACTTCGTATCGCCAACGTCCTCCACCTTGCGCCAACGCATCATCTGGCGAACGATCACCTCGATGTGTTTGTCGCTGATGTTGACGCCCTGTAAGCGATAAACTTCCTGGATTTCGTTTACCAGGTAAGCCTGCAGCTCTTTCTCGCCGAGCACGGCCAGGATGTCGTGGGGGTTGAGCGGGCCATCCATGAGCGGTTCTCCTGCCCGGACGCGTTCGCCCTCCTGCACATTGATGTGAACACCTCGCGGCACCGAGTATTCCTTCTCTGTGCCGTTATCGGCTTGCACGTAGAGTTTGCGCTGGCCTTTCGCCACCTCGCCGAACTTGACCGTGCCATCGATCTCGCTGATGACCGCAGTCTCATGCGGCTTGCGGGCTTCGAACAGCTCGACCACGCGCGGCAGACCTCCGGTGATGTCTTTCGTCTTGGTGGTCTCGCGTGGAATCTTAGCCAGCACGTCGCCCGGGTAAACAGTATCGCCGTCCTGCACCATCAGGTGAGCCCGTGAAGGCATGAGATAGCGTTTGCTGTTCTTGCCTTTGATCACGATCGCCGGCTGGCGCTTCTCGTCAGGAGAATCGCCGACCACGTGGCGTGACAATCCGGTGACTTCGTCGACTTCCTCGTGCAGCGTGACCCCTTCCTGCAGGTCTTTGAACTGCACTGTGCCGCCGATCTCAGTCAGGATGGCAAAGGTGTACGGATCCCACTCGACCATCACTTGCCCGAGCTGAACCTGATCGCCTTCGTTGACCTTGACCTTGGCGCCGTACACCACGGAGTAGTGTTCGCGCTCCCGGCCCTTCTCGTCGACAATAGCGATCGAACCCTGGCGGTTCATAACCACCAGATCGCCGGTTTTGGATTTCACCGTCTGAACATTAATGAACCGGACCGTACCGGTGTTTTTCGCGTCCAGCCGCGACTGCTCGGAAACTCGCGATGCTGTACCGCCGATATGGAAGGTACGCATCGTGAGCTGCGTTCCAGGTTCGCCGATAGACTGTGCTGCGATCACGCCAGTGGCTTCCCCCAGCTCAACCAGGCGTCCGGAAGCCAGGTTGCGTCCGTAGCACATCACGCAGACGCCGCGTTTCGATTCGCAGGTGAGCACCGAGCGAATCTTCACACGTTCAATGCCGGCTGCCTGAATCGAGCTAGCCAGTTCTTCCGTGATCTCCTGGTTAATGTCCACTACCACGTTGCCGTCGTAGTCCTTGATTTTCTCGAGCGATACGCGGCCAACGATGCGGTCGCGCAGCGGCTCGATAATCTCACCCGCTTCCACGATACCGGAGACGTAAATGCCATCCACCGTCCCGCAATCGTATTCGCTGATGATGACGTCTTGAGCCACGTCAACCAGACGACGGGTTAAGTAGCCAGAGTCGGCTGTCTTAAGCGCCGTATCAGCCAGGCCTTTACGGGCGCCGTGCGTGGAAATGAAGTATTCCAACACGGTTAGTCCTTCGCGGAAGTTGGCCGTAATCGGCGATTCGATGATTTCGCCCGAGGGCTTAGCCATCAGTCCACGCATTCCAGAGAGCTGGCGGATCTGCTGCTTCGATCCGCGTGCGCCGGAATCCGCCATCACATAAATTGGGTTGATGACACCTTCCTTGTCGTGCTTTTGCATGTCACCAAACATTTCATCAGCAACCTTTTCTGTGATCGCCGACCAGATTTCGATGACCTTGTTATAGCGCTCACCATTGGTAATTGCACCGTCAAGATATTGTTGCTGAACGCTTACCGCCTGCTTCTCGCCGTCGCGGACAAGAATCTTCTTGTTGTCCGGAATGACCATGTCATCGATGCCAATTGAGAGCCCCGCCCGGGTCGCATAGCGGAAACCCAGCTCCTTGACTTCATCGAGCATCTTGACCGTAGTCTCCAGCCCGAACCGCAGATAGCAATAGTTCACCAATTGTCCGATGCCCTTCTTCTTCAGCAGGCCATTGATGTACGGCATGCTTTCGGGAAGGTGATCATTCAGAATGGCGCGGCCAACTGTCGTGCTCAGGAAACTGCGATCGTAATTTACCGGATCAGTGTGGATGATCTCCTGATCGTCGTACGCGCTGGTCAAGTCGATCACTTCGCCCGTGTAGCGCAGACGAATCGGGCTCAAGGTTTCGACTTCTCCGGCTTCGAGCGCCAGCACAACCTCGTCAATATTGGCGAACGAACGTCCTTCACCCTTCGCGCCCGGCTTTTCTTTGGTCAGATAGTAGAGTCCAAGCACCATGTCCTGTGTCGGCACAGTAATGGGCTGACCCGAAGCCGGGGAAAGAATGTTGTGCGAAGACAACATCAGTACGCTGGCCTCAACCTGCGCTTCCGGAGACAACGGAATGTGAACCGCCATCTGGTCGCCGTCGAAATCAGCATTGAAAGCCGTGCAGACCAGCGGGTGGATCTTGATCGCCTTGCCTTCTACTAGCACCGGTTCAAAAGCCTGAATACCCAGCCGGTGAAGAGTGGGAGCGCGGTTCAAGAGCACCGGATGGTCTTTGATGACCTCTTCCAGGATGTCCCAAACAATCGGTTCCTGCTGCTCGACCATTTCTTTGGCTTGCTTAATGGTCGTGCAGTGGCCGGTCTGCTCCAGCCGGTGATAGATAAATGGCTTGAACAGCTCCAGAGCCATCTTCTTCGGCAGTCCGCACTGGTGCAGCTTGAGCTCCGGACCGACTACGATAACGGAGCGGCCCGAGTAATCCACGCGTTTACCCAGCAAGTTCTGGCGAAATCGGCCTTGCTTGCCTTTCAGCGTGTCCGAGAGCGACTTTAGGGGACGATTGTTCGCGCCACGCAGCACGCGTCCACGGCGGCCGTTATCGAACAGCGCATCGACTGCTTCCTGCAACATGCGCTTTTCGTTGCGTACGATGACCTCTGGCGCGTGCAGGTCCATCAGCTTCTTCAACCGGTTGTTGCGGTTGATCACGCGACGGTAGAGATCGTTAAGATCAGAGGTCGCAAACCGGCCGCCATCCAACGGCACGAGCGGCCGCAACTCAGGAGGAATGACAGGAATGACATCCAGAATCATCCAGTTCGGCTTGTTGCCGCTCTTGCGGAACGCTTCGACCACTTTGAGCCGCTTGGTGTGCTTGAGCTTCTTCTGCAGCGAGGTTTCATTCTTCATCTTCTCGCGCAGCTCGCTGGAAAGAGCTTCCACCTCAACCCGCTTGAGAAGCTCTTTAATTGCCTCCGCGCCCATCATGGCTTTAAAGCCCGCTGGCCGGTATTGTTGATCGAGTTCGCGGTATTTCGCCTCGTCTTTGATGACCTCACGCTCTTTTACAGGAGCGTCACCAGGTTCAACCACAACGTAGGCTTCGAAATACAGAACGGACTCGAGATCACGCAAAGAAATATCAAGAAGATGGCCGATGCGGCTGGGCAGTCCCTTAAAGAACCACACATGCGAGCAGGGAGAGGCCAGCTCGATGTGGCCCAGGCGCTCGCGGCGAACTTTCGACAGCGTGACTTCCACACCGCACTTGTCGCAGATAACGCCGCGATGCTTCATCCGCTTGTACTTTCCGCAGAGACACTCCCAATCCGTTACTGGGCCAAAAATGCGCGCGCAGAATAAGCCATCGCGCTCCGGCTTAAAAGTGCGATAGTTGATGGTCTCAGGCTTGGTTACTTCGCCGTGCGACCAGCTCCGGATTTTTTCCGGAGAGGCCAGGCTGATGCGAATGGCATCGAAATCGGCGATTGGATTTGCCAGGTCAAAGGGGCTCGAACGAAACAAGGTGTTCCTCCACTTCCTGCTCTCAAGGCAGCAGCCAGTTGCTAGTGGCCAGTTGCCAGTTTTAATGTTCCGTCAAGGCCGAGAGCGAACACCATGCGGAACTGTGTCTCAAATCTGTTTGCGAGCCCGGTGGCGAACTGACAACTGAGTATTGGCCACTCGGAACTGCTCTCAATCCGCTGCCGCGGCTTGCACCGGCTTTCTGTCGCCCGCCTTGATCAGCTCTACATCCAGGCACAGCGACTGCAACTCGCGAATCAGCACGTTGAACGATTCGGGCACGCCCGGCTCCATTGCGGCTTCGCCTTTGACGATGGCCTCGTAAATCTTGGTGCGGCCATAAACGTCATCCGACTTCGCCGTCAGCAGTTCCTGAAGAATGAACGCCGCGCCGTACGCTTCGAGCGCCCAGACTTCCATCTCTCCGAAGCGCTGTCCGCCGAACTGGGCCTTTCCGCCCAACGGCTGCTGAGTGATGAGCGAGTACGGACCGATGGAACGCGCGTGAATCTTGTCATCCACCAGGTGCGACAGCTTCAGCATGTAGATGTAGCCGACTGTGACCGGCTGTTCGAACTTCTCGCCAGTCATGCCGTCATACAGATATGTTTTGCCCGACTCCGGCAAGCCAGAACTGCGCAACAGTGCTTTGATCTCGCTCTCTTTTGAGCCGTCAAACACCGGCGAACCGGTGAACACGCCGCGAGTAAGGGTCGGCGCCAAAGCCGCGAGCTCTTCGTCATCGAGCTCCGAGATGGCATCTGCCAAAGTCGTGTCTTTGAACAGGGCTTTCAGTTCGCGGCGAATGACTTCCTCCTTCGAGTTCTCCTTCAGCAACTCCGCGATCTTGCCGCCCAGTTCGTGACCGGCCCATCCCAAATGAGTCTCGAGAATCTGGCCCACGTTCATACGTGATGGAACGCCCAACGGGTTGAGCACGATCTCGACTGCTGTGCCATCTTCGAGGTACGGCATGTCCTCTTCCGGCAGAATGCGGGCGATCACGCCCTTGTTGCCGTGGCGACCAGCCATCTTGTCGCCAACGCTCAGCTTGCGCTTCATCGCGATGTAGACTTTGACCAGCTTGATCACGCCCGGCGGCAGTTCGTCTCCTTTGGTCAACTTGTCTTTCTTTTCGTTGACGATCTTCTTGAGCACGTCGATCTGACGCGAGGTCATTTCCTCGATCTCATCGATCTGCTCATTCACTCGCGGATCCTTGTCGGCGTACTTGATCCGCTTCAAGTTACGGGTCGAGATGCGCTCGATGGTGTCGCGGTCAAGGATCGTGTCCTTGGTCAGTAGGCGCTTGTTGGTGCGCTCGTCGTGCAAGTCGGCGAGCACTTCCTTGCTGCCCAAAATGTTTTCCAGGCGCTTAAGGCGTTCGTCGGTCAGAATTCGGATTTCGTCCGAAAGATTCTTTTCGAGCTTCGCAATCTGCGTCGCCTCGATCGCCTTAGCGCGCTCGTCCTTTTCCTGCCCTTTCCGGGAGAAGATCTTTACATCGACGATCACGCCCTCGATACCCGGCGGGCAGTAGAGCGAAGCATCGCGCACGTCGCCGGCCTTCTCGCCAAAGATCGCGCGCAGCAGCTTCTCTTCCGGCGTGAGCTGTGTCTCACCCTTGGGAGTGACCTTGCCCACAAGAATATCGCCTTGCTTCACCGTTGCCCCGATGCGAATCACGCCCGCTTCATCTAAATTGCGCAGCATAGACTCGCTGACATTTGGGATATCGCGCGTGACTTCTTCGGGGCCGAGCTTGGTGTCACGAGACTCGATCTCGAATTCCTCGATGTGCAGCGACGTGTAGTAGTCGTCTTTCACCAGCTTCTCGGAGACAAGAATCGCGTCCTCGAAGTTGTAACCGCGCCATGGCATGAAAGCCACAAGCACATTACGGCCAAGCGCCAGCTCACCATGATCGGTGCAAGGGCCGTCGGCAATCACTTGGCCCTTCTCCACGCGCTGCCCTCGCAGCACTACTGGCTTCTGGTTGATGCAGGTGTTCTGGTTCGAGCGCTTGAACTTCGTGAGCTGGTAGATGTCGCTGCCGACTTCACGCGAAAGCTGCCCGGGATGGTGTTCGCCCTCAACACGCACGATAATGCGTTCGGAATCCACCGAATCGACCACGCCGTTGCGCCGTGCCAAAATCACCGCGCCGGAATCACGCGCCGTAACGCCTTCCATTCCAGTGCCCACGATCGGCGCTTCCGCACGCAGCAACGGAACCGATTGGCGCTGCATGTTGGCACCCATCAGCGCGCGGTTAGCGTCATCGTGCTCAAGGAACGGCACAAGCGATGCAGCGACCGAAACAAGCTGCTTGGGGCTGACGTCGATGTAATCAACTTCATCGCGGTTCACCAGCACAAAGTTGCCTGACTTGCGGGCATTCACCAGGTCGCCGACAATGCGCCCCTTATCATCAAGCTCAACGTTCGCCTGCGCTATGACGTGACGGTCTTCTTCCCAGGCTGAAAGATAGAACGAATACGGCTCAACGTCCGCCGCTTTCTTGCGCCGGTCTTTTAGGTCAGCGTTGATCTTCTCAATTTCGTGCTTCTCGACGTGGTCGCCGACTTTGAAGTCGCTATCGCCGGCATTCACAATGCTCACATAGTCGAGCACTCGGCCGTTTTTCACGCGCCGGTACGGTGATTCGATGAAGCCGTAGTCATTGATCCGCGCATAGCAACTCAAAGATGAAATTAGTCCGATGTTCGGGCCTTCCGGCGTTTCGATCGGGCAGATGCGGCCGTAGTGCGTCGGGTGAACGTCTCGGACTTCAAATCCTGCGCGCTCGCGCGACAAGCCTCCCGGCCCAAGCGCCGACAGACGCCGCTTGTGGGTAATTTCCGAAAGCGGGTTCGTCTGGTCCATGAACTGCGAAAGCTGCGAGGACCCGAAGAACTCGCGGATGGCTGCCATCACCGGCTTGGCATTGACCAGGTCGTGCGGCATGGCCGTGGACATTTCCTGGTACACGCTCATCTTCTCTTTAATGGCGCGCTCCATGCGCACCAGACCGATGCGGAACTGGTTCTCGAGCAGCTCGCCCACCGCGCGCACCCGCCGGTTGCCGAGATGATCGATGTCATCCACAGCGCCAATGTTCTTGCGCAGTTTCAGCAGATACTTGATGGTCGCGTAGAAGTCGTCCGGTTCCAGCGTGCGGTTGTCGAGCTTGGTCGCGTCCTGATTTTCAAACAGCTTGATGTTGAACTTCAGCCGGCCCACGCGCGAAAAGTCGTATTTGCGCGGATCGAAAAACATGCCGTGAAACAGCGCCGTCGCAGTATCCAGTGTCGGCGGATCACCTGGCCGCAGCTTGCGGTAGATCTCGATCAGCGCTTCTTGCGGCGTATTTACCGAGTCACGCTTCAAGGTCTGGCTGATGACCGTGCCAACGTCGTCCCGCTCGGGGAAGAACAGGTTCAGCTCGACAACACCCGAATCCAAAATCTTAGAAAGTTTATCGGCCGCCAGTTCTGAGTTGGCTTCGAGCAAAACTTCGCCAGTCGTGGTATCGACCGCGTCGCCCGCCACCCACGCGCCCTCGAGATCAGTGACGTCAACTTCAATCTCACTGATCTTGGCTTTTTGAATTTCCTTCAGAGTTGCGGCATTAAGCTTGCGTCCCGAGTGAGCAATCTCCTCACCCGACTTATTCTTGACGCTGCGCGCCAGCTTCATTCCCAACAGGTTTGTCGGCTTATCGCCGGCAGGATCAATCGTCCAATACAGCTTTTTGTCCCGAATGACCAGGCGATCGACCGTGTAGAACGTCTTTAAGATGTCTTCGCCCGAACGCAGACCGAGTGCGCGCAGGAAAATCGTTCCCAGAAACTTGCGCTTGCGATCGATGCGGACGTAAAGAACGTTCTTCTGGTCGTATTCAAATTCCACCCATGAGCCGCGGTAAGGAATGATCTTGCCTAGGAAATAAGTGCGGTTATTCGCAGTCTCAAAGAACACGCCGGGGGAGCGGTGAAGCTGGCTTACGATCACTCGTTCGGTGCCGTTCACGATGAAGGTGCCGTTGTCGGTCATCAGCGGCACGTCGCCGAAGAAGACCTCCTGCTCTTTAATGTCGCGGATTGAACGATTGCCCGTTTCCGCATCCTTCTCGTAAATCGTCAGCCGCATCGTCACCTTGAGCGGCGCGGAATACGTCATGCCCTTCTCTTCGCACTCGGTCACATCATTCTTTAGCTGCAAACCTACGGGGTCACCGCACTTGTTGCAGAAATCAGGTGTGTTGGCGTTGTACGTGCCGCACTTCGGGCAGAGCACATCTCCGGGGTGATACGGGTCGGTGATGACCGTCGATCCGCAATTCTTGCAAGTGGTGCGCAGATGGTGCAGCCCTTTTAGATGGCCGCACTTGCATTCCCAATTTCCGATAGCGTAATCGACAAACTCGAGCTGCGAAACATTGCGGAAATCGGTAATGGGAAACACCGACTGGAAAACCGCCTGCAAACCGGCGTCGTCACGCTCGCTGGGCAAGCGGTCCATTTGAAGGAAGCGGTCGTAAGAGCGCTTCTGTACCTCGATCAGATTCGGAATCTGAATCGTGGCGGGAATTTTGGAAAAATCAAAGCGTTTACGAAAGGTATTATTCTTCGACATTCAGATGACTCCAACTCTCAAGCGCAGCCGGAGGCTGCATTCAACCGCGGGATAAAAACCATGTGGGAATGGGACTATTCCCCGTTCGGCGGGTCACAGGCCCGCCACCCTAATCACTCATGCTTAACAGACACATATGCGCCCGGAGGGACGTAGCTCCCCGCAGGCGCCATTGGCGGCGCTTGGCCTATGTTGAAATGTAAGTTTCCGCGCCAGTTCTAAGGCCTGTTCAGTTCCGCTGCCCGCGAAACAGTCTGCCAACCCTTATTCGCGACTCTGCTCCGCTTCCCTGGGTTGTTGAGGAGAGCCGCATCACTTCCGGTCAAAGTGGGGAAGCGGCGTTGATATAGATGATAACACCGCCCTCCTGGATTCAGCAACAGCATCTTATGGAGACCGGGCGTCCGCGCCCGGTGAATTGGACGGGCGAGACGCCCGTCTCTCCATTGCAGCTATTTCACTTCGACCGTTGCTCCAGCTTCCGTGAACTTCTTCTTAATGTTCTCGGCTTCCTCCTTCGATACGCCCTCTTTCACGGTCTTGGGAGCGCCATCCACCAGATCCTTGGCTTCTTTCAAGCCCAGGCTGGTGACTTCGCGTACCGCCTTAATCACGTTAATCTTGTTCGCGCCCACTTCCTTGAGCACAACCGCGAATTCAGTCTTCTCCTCGGCCGGAGCCGCACCCGCCGCCGCACCGCCGCCACCCGCTACCATTACGGGGGCCGCAGCCGCAGCCGAAACGCCGAGACGCTCTTCCAGTTTCTTGACTAACTGCGCCGCGTCGAGCAGCGACAGTCCTACTATTTGCTCTTCCAACTGCGCCAGATCTGCCATTTTCAGTTCTCCAGTATTTTTAATTCTTCCTTGCAGAGACGCAGCGTGCTACGTCTGCCGCTTTCGTTATCCGTGATCCAAGTTTCCAGTGCGCTTGGTCTTGATTTCTGCCACGCCAGACACGGGGCAACTCAGACGACGCAACCCTTGATCACTGATAACCAAAACCGTTACGCCTTGACGAACGTTTTATCCTCAAGCGCCTTGCGGATGTACCGCATAAGCGTTATCGCCTTGTGCTCAGCTAGCAGCGTGGCGGTTCCGAGGTCTTCCAGACTTACAGGGAATTTGTACTTAGTCCCGTCCACTTCGACCTCATAGAACGCGTGACCTGCTCGGTAAAACGAGAAGCGCGCGACGTTGTCTTTGACAATATCTCTGATCTTCAAAACCGTCTCAGACCCCAGCAGGCGCGTCATTCGCAAACTTCTGCTTCTCCACTCCCTGATTGATCACGACCGCCAAGTCGCGTCCCACGGCATTCATTGCCGATACCAACCGTTGCGCTGGAGCATTCAGCAGGAACAGCAACTTGGAGTAAATCTCTTCCTCCAGAGCTTTTGCCAGCGCCACTGGATCGCCTTCCGTGTAAGCGATCGAGGTCACGCCGGAGAGGCCCTTCAGCACTTCCTCGACTTTGGTGCCCTTGGCGGCGCGTTCCGCCAGCGTGTTCTTGACCACGCGATACTTAGCTCCCGAACTGCGCAGCGTTTTGCGGAGCTCATAATCCTGAGCCACGGTCAGCTTGCTGTAGGTAGCGACAATCACGCTGGAAACCCTCTTCAGCTCCGTTCCCAGCTTCTCAACCTGTTCTGTCTTTTTTGCTCTCGTGACTGCCATTATCTAGAACCCCTTTTTATGTGGGAACGGGGCTTCGCCCCGTTCGGGCGGGTCAAAGACCCGCCCCCACACTCTTATGCCTTAGCCGCGGTCTCGATCGCGGTGGTATCAATCGATATGCCTGGCCCCATGCTTGAGCTCAAATAGCAGCCTTTCACGTACTTACCTTTGGCCACCGATGGCTTAGCCTTGATCACGCTGGTTATAAGAGTGCTGGCATTCTCGACCAGCTTCTCGGGCGGAAACGAAATTTTTCCCACCGGCACATGAACCAGCGCCGTCTTATCCGTCCTAAACTCAACCTTCCCGGCTTTGACTTCCTGCACTGCCCGCGCGACATCGAACGTGACCGTTCCAGTTTTCGGATTGGGCATCAGGCCTTTCGGCCCAAGCACCTTTCCCAATCTCCCCACCGATTTCATGACGTCCGGCGTCGCGATCAGAGCGTCAAAGTCAGTCCAGTTCGTCCGCATGCTTCGGGTCGACACCCAGCCGCATTGTGATCTCAACTGTCTCGTCAAATTTGGCGAATTTCACTTTTTGCAGCAGCGGAACGGCGTCCTTCAACTGATACGGACGCGCTTCCACCGCCTGCCGCGCTTTCGTGATGTTTTTCCCTGCTTTCTTCATGATTTCTCCGTCTCCCACCGCTCATCGCTGCTCTGATGAGCCGTAGTGTTCCCGACTGCATTTGTAGCGCCGGCCTCTGGCCGGCCACTGGGCCGCCGGGACGGCGGCGCTACCCAACCACATCAATTCCCATTGACCGCGCGGTCCCGCGCACGCTCCTTACCGCCGCATCGATCGACGCTGCATTCAAGTCCGGCATCTTCTGTTTCGCGATGTCCTCCACCTGCTTCAGCGTGACTTTCCCGACCTTATCTTTATTCGGCGCGCCCGATCCTTTGGCGATTCCGGCGGCTCTCTTCAACAGAATCGAGGCCGGAGGCGTCTTGGTGATGAACGTGAACGAGCGATCGTTATAGACCGTTACCACCACCGGAATGATGAGACCTTCCAGTTCCTTCTGGCTGGTGCGGGCGTTGAACTGCTTGCAGAATTCCATGATGTTGATCTGCGCCTGCCCAAGCGCGGGCCCAACCGGGGGCGCCGGAGTTGCTTTGCCAGCCGCAATCTGCAGCTTTACCGATCCTGTCGCCTTCTTTGCCATAATTCTCTTCCCTGGCGCCTTTCGCGCCTTTGTTTAGGACAATTTCTTTTCTACCTGGCTGAACTCCAATTCCACAGGTGTCGAGCGCCCGAAAATCGTCACCATAACTTTGACTGTCTGCCGGTCTTCGTTGACATCGTCGACAATACCGTCAAATGACGCAAATGGACCCTCGGTGATCTTTACGGATTCATTCTTCTCGAACTTAACCTTGAGCTTCGGCTTATCCTTCGCCTCGCTTACTCGATAAACGATGTGCTGAACCTCTTCTTCCGACAGTGGCGTAGGCTGCTGCCCGGTTCCGACGAATCCAGTCACACGCGGCGTGGATTTCACTACGTGCCACACGTGATCATCCATATCCATCTCGACGAGCACATATCCCGGATAGAACATGCGATCCACGGTGTACTTCTTGCCACCGCGAACTTCTGTGACTGCTTCAGTTGGGATCAGCACGCGCCCGATTTTGTCCTGTAAACCGAAAGCCTGTACGCGCGACTCTAGCGATTCTTTGACCTTCCGCTCGAATCCCGAATAGGAGTGGATGATGTACCACTTCATATTCGGATTGCGCGGCTGTTCGGCCGGCGACTCAGCGCTAGTCGTCACGCCGTTTGCGCTCGTCTCCGCGTCCGCCTGATTTTTTTCTTCATCCTGCATAAGTTCTTCCAAACTTCTACCTCTCTTCTACTCTCAGCGGTGGGTAAGATACTGGATGAGCGATGTGACACCTCTTCCCACCGTGTTGTCCACGACCCAAAAATAAAATGCGAACAGAAAAACCGTGATGACAACCACGGCCGTCGTCGCCTGCACTTCCTTGAACGATGGCGCGGTGACTTTTTTCATCTCCGTGCGCACATCACTGTAAAAGCCCTTGATCCGCTCCGGCCAGGACCTTATGCGGTCACCAAAATCGCCGGCTGCTGCAAGTGTATTCGCCATCTTCTTCGTCTCGACTCCCATCACTCCACCTGGCCCTTTTGTTCCCAAACTCTGGCAGGGGCGGAGGGATTCGAACCCCCAAGTCCGGTTTTGGAGACCGGCAGTTTAACCGTTGAGCTTACGCCCCTGTATTGATTGAGTAATTTTGTAGTTAAGTAATTTGGTAATTTGAACCAGCAACACGCGCGAATCCTCAATTACCAAATTACAAAATTTCCAGATTACCCGATCTATTTCACTTCCTTATGCGGCGTATGCTTCCGGCACCGCCGGCAGAATTTCTTCAGCTCCAAGCGGTCCGGAGTCGTTTTCCGGTTCTTGGTAGTCGAATAGTTCCGCTCTTTGCAATCACCGCACTGCAACGTAATGAT
>WNFS01002214.1_pt1 | contig 14732 bp, 13 predicted proteins | sample 5400141 | NCBI WGS metagenome assembly WNFS01 (sample SAMN13153358, study PRJNA577476) | soil metagenome | isolation source: 60 cm saprolite under Madrone tree | place: USA:California | collected 2016-06-14
TTCCGCGCCCACACGAATCACGCCATCCGGTCCCAGATTTCTTAGCGCTTCTTCACTGACATTCGGAATATCACGCGTGATTTCTTCCGGACCCAGCTTTGTATCCCGCGCGCCAATCTCGAACTCATCGATGTGAATCGAGGTATAGATGTCTTCCTTAACTACCTTTTCAGAGATTAAAATCGCGTCTTCGAAGTTGTACCCGTTCCACGGCATGAAAGCGACCAGCACGTTGCGACCCAGCGCCAACTCTCCAGCTTCCGTGTTCGGTCCATCCGCGATGACCTGTCCCGACTTGACCCTGTCACCCTTGCGAACAATCGGCTTCTGATTGATGCAGGTACCCGCGTTCGAGCGCATGAACTTGCGCAACTCGTAAACGTGCAGCCCTTCGTCCGGTCGGCTAACAAGCTTCTTTTTCGGCTCGTGCGATTTTCCGTCTTTGCTGACAACGATTTGATCCGCAATCACAGAGGTCACGATTCCGTCCGCCTCAGCAACAATGACCGCTTTCGAGTCGCGCGCGACTTTGCCTTCAAGTCCGGTTCCGACCAGCGGCGATTCGGACCGGATCAGAGGCACTCCCTGCCGCTGCATGTTCGATCCCATCAAAGCGCGGTTCGCATCATCGTGCTCCAGAAACGGAATTAGTCCGGCAGCAACTGAGACCAACTGCTTCGGCGAAATATCCATGTAGTGGATCTTCCCCGGTTCCACTTCAAGAAAATCACCTCGGTAACGACAGGAAACTTTCTCGTCCGTAAAGTTTCCCTCGTCGTCGATAGGAGCGTTGGCTTGTGCAACAAGGTAGTTTTCCTCGCGGTCCGCAGTGAGATAATCGATCTGTGTGGTCACGCGACCGCTTTCCACCCGGCGGTACGGCGTTTCTATAAAGCCAAATTCGTTGATCCGCGAAAAGGTGCTCATCGAGCTGATGAGGCCGATGTTCGGACCCTCAGGCGTTTCAATCGGACAGATGCGCCCGTAATGGGAGGGATGGACGTCCCGCACTTCAAACCCGGCCCGGTCCCGGCTCAACCCACCCGGACCTAGAGCTGACAGCCGGCGCTTGTGCGTCAATTCCGCCAGCGGATTAGTCTGATCCATGAACTGGCTCAGCTGCGATCGCCCAAAAAAATCCCTGATTACCGCGCTGAGGGCCTTCGGATTGATCAGCTTCTGTGGCGTCATGCCATCGATGTTCACGTCAAAAAGCGTCATCCGCTCTTTCACGAGACGCTCCGTTCGCGCCAAGCCTACGCGGCACTGATTCGCAAGCAACTCGCCCACCGTGCGAACGCGCCTGCTGCCAAGGTGATCGATATCATCCAGAATCCCCTCACCTTTGCGCAAGGTGATGAGATACTTCATGGCGCCAATAAAATCTTCCTTTGTCAGCGTGCGCTCAGCCAGGTCAACCTCGAGCCCAAGCTTCTGATTTATCTTGTATCTCCCCACGCGTCCCAAATCGTATTTTTTAGGGTCAAAGAATAGCCGCTTCAACAAACCCCGCGCATTGGCCACTGTTGGAGGATCGCCGGGACGCAACCGCCGGTAGATATCCTTGAGTGCTTCTTCCTCGTCGTGAGCGGGATCCTTCTTGATTGATTTGATTATCGTATCGTCATCTTTGATATCGACCACTTCAACCTCATTGATGCCAAGCGTAAGGATCTGCTGAATCGTAGCCTTGGTTAGGGGCTCGAACGCACGTGCGACCGTAATTTCGCCATCACGAACGTCCCTTATAAGAACTCTCGTGCTGAGTTGTTCCTCTTCGAGATCGTTCGTCAGCCTCAGTTTTTCGATATTATAAAAAATTTTGATGATATCGCCGTCACCGCTAAAACCAATCGAGCGCAGAAAAGTCGTCGCCAGGAATTTTCTGCGTCGTTTGCGGCGATCGAGATAAATGTAAAGCAGATCGTTCGTATCAAATTGGACTTCCAGCCAGGAACCCCTATCAGGGATGATTCGGAAACTGTAGAGAACCTTGCCGTTCAAATGTACAGAAGACTCAAAGGCGATACCCGGAGAACGATGCAACTGGCTTACAACGACCCGCTCCGCACCGTTGATGACGAATGTACCCTGCGGAGTCATCAGCGGAATTTCGCCCATATAGACCTTCTCTTCCTTGGTACCCTTGTCATCCCGCAGTTGAAACGTCACATGAAGCGGAGCACTGAAAGTCTGTCCCTCCCTCTGACACTCGAGGGCCGACATCTTCGATTCACCGATGTCATAGCTAACGAAATCTAGTACGACCTTGTCGTCGTAACTTTGGATGGGAAATACTTCGCGAAAGACAGCCTGCAATCCGACATTCTTTCGTCTGCTCGGTGGAACATCTTTCTGTAGGAATTCCACATAAGAATTGAGCTGGACCTCAATCAGATTAGGTGGCTCAATCGCTTCCTTGATTTTTCCGAAGAAAATGCGCTCTGACATACGGTATCGTGTTTTCTAGCCGAACGGACAATATTTTGCTGCCGCACCGCGGAACTACCGTTTCGGAGTAGGTCTCGACAACAAAGGGCAACAGACATAGCCCCACCCACGAGGCTTGTCAAATCCGCCACGTCGATGGAGCTGCCAGATTATTTCTTTTTTTAACTTGCGAGCGATATCTCGAAATTCCCGCGGTTAACGAGGCCCTATTCTAGCGTAAAAAAGCGCTTCTGCAACTGAATTTCGCTAAGCAGTGACTCCCGCTCTTTCACATCTACCTCCAGGAGCCGATGGTGCAAGCTCTCGAACCGTTGGAGGGGCGTTGCTCGCAACGCCCGGATGCTCGCTAAAAAATAGTTTGGTTGGCAATAGAAAACGTGGGAGTTGCGAGCAACTCCCACTCCAGACACCCCCAAAAAACCTTTGACGTTTTGGTTACCGGAATAACCGCTAAAGCCTACTTGATCTCGACCTTCGCACCCGCCGCTTCGATCTTCTTCTTGATCTCTTCAGCTTCCTGCTTCGGCACCCCTTCCTTCACAGGCTTCGGAGCGCTTTCAACCAGTGCCTTGGCCTCGGCCAGGCCGAGGCCGGAAACCGCAGCCCGGACTTCCTTGATCACGGCAATCTTATTCGGTCCAATCTCCTTCAGGATCACGTCAAAAGCGGTTTTCTCCTCGACTACCGGTGCGGCCGCCGCGCCGGCGCCGGCGCCGGGTGCCGCAGCGACAGCCGCAGGCGCAGCCGCACTTACACCCCATCTCTCTTCAAGCTTTTTCACCAAATCAGCGATTTCAAGCACTGTAAGACCGCTGAGTTGTTCAACGATTTGATTTGTATCTGCCATTTTCTGTCTCTTTCGGTATCGTCGCGCTCCGAAGCCTCAAAGCATTTAAGAATCCGCAGCCGCGAATCCCGACGAGGAACCATGTTTATTTATGTTCCAGACGTGCGGCTTCCTTCACGCCTCGAACTGGAGCGCCAACGGCGGCCAGAAATCCAGGATTTCACCGGTTTCCAGTCGCCGGCAGCATTAAAGGTTTTCTGTAGCGGGCTGGCCCTCCTTGTCGATTCGTGCCTTCAATAATCGCGCGAGCGAGGCGGCCGGCTCATTGAGCAATGTGACCAGCTTCTGGAACGGTGACTTGAGCACTCCAAGAAGTTGAGCTTGCAGCACCTCTTTGGCGGGCAAGTCTGCCAAAGCTTGTATCTGCTCCTTGGAAATGACCGCGTTCTCCAGAACACCGACCTTGACCGAGGGCTTCTGAAATTCCGCAGCGAAACTCTTTAAAATCTTCGCGGCAGCACAGACATCACTTTCGCCGGTAACGATAGCCGTCTGCCCCTTGAGTTCCGCGGCTAAATCCGGATAACCGACTGCCGCAGCCGCCTTTCGCAAGAAGGTGTTCTTAACCACCTTGCATTGAGCACCGGCCCCGGCCAGGCGCGAGCGCAACTCGGACAGTTGAATCACATTCAACCCGCTGTATTCAGTCACGATCAAAAACGGAGAATGGTTCAGTCTAGCGGAGAGATCTTCAACGATTGTCGTCTTTTCAGGTCTCATTCTTGATTGGCTCCTCTACTTCAAAAAGGGTGTCGGATCGATTTTCAAACCGGGACTCATCGTTCCACTCATCGTAATGTTGTGAACAAACTTGCCCTTAGCCGTCGCCGGTCGTGCTTTGACGACCGCGTCAATCACAGCAGCGCCGTTTTCCAGTAATGCCTGCGGCTGGAACGAAAATTTGCCCACCGGCACCGCGACGTTCCCATTTTTGTCCAACTTGAATTCGACTCGGCCCGCTTTCACCTCGCGTACCGCTTTGCCCGTGTCCTCCGTGACCGTCCCGGTCTTCGGATTGGGCATCAGCCCGCGTGGGCCGAGAACCTTCCCCAGCTTACGCACTTCAGACATCGCTGCCGGGGTTGCGATCGCCACGTCGAAATCCTGAAATCCTTCCTGACACTTCCGGATCATGTCTTCGAATCCCACATACTCCGCACCGGCTTCGGTGGCTGCCTCGGCAGCCTGCCCCTGAGCAAATACCAGCACCCGCACCCTTTTCCCGCTCCCGTGAGGTAGCGGGCACGTGCCGCGAACCATCTGGTCCGATTGACGCGGGTCCACTCCCAGTCGAAATGACAAGGTGACGGTTTGGTCGAATTTGGTCGGAGGCAGCTTTTTCAACGTTTCGACAGCCTCGGCCAAGGAATAGATCTTCGCCGGATCAACGAGCTCGGCGCAAGAACGATAACGTTTGCTACGGTCTGCTAATTTCATTTTTAGGCGCAGTTGTGACGGGTCCCAGACCCTCCTGCTTCTTGAAGACGAATTGCTCTGGAGTTCGACTCAATCGGACGGACCAAAGCGCATTTTTCTGTTACTCTTCTATTTCGATACCCATCTGGCGAGCAGTGCCGACCAGCGTCCGGTATGCGGCCTCCTCCGTGCGGGCATTCATATCCTTGATCTTCACTTTAACAATATCCATCACCTGTTTCTTTGTCAGCTTGGCGACCTTTGTCTTGTTAGGTTCCTTCGATCCGGCAGCAATGTTTGCCGCCTTCTTCAAAAGGATCGATGCGGGGGAAGATTTGGTGATGAATGAGAACGTCTTATCTTTATAGACAGTGATAACAACGGGCAGTATGTCTCCGGCCTGTTTCTGGGTCGCCGCATTGAACTCCTTGCAGAACGCCATGATATTCACGCCGTTCTGACCGAGTGCCGGACCAACAGGAGGCGCCGGATTGGCTTGACCCGCCGGAATTTGCAATTTGATCGTCGCAACAACTTCTTTCGCCATATAGACCTAAAACAAATGACTTTACCAACAAGGTTCGGAAGCAACAGCCTAGCCTCTCTCGACTTGCCAATATTCCAACTCCACCGGTGTTGACCTGCCGAAAATGCTTACGGACACTCGCAATTTCCCTCGATCCGGATCGATCTCCTCCACAACCCCGCTTTGATTTTGAAATGGGCCGTCCGCTACCTTGACCGTTTCGCCAACCTCAAAGCTAACCTTCGGTTTGACCTTGTCTTCCAGCTGCAGAATTTGGGCGAGCATGCTTTCGACCTCCTGAGGGCGCATCGGAACCGGCCGATCCTTGGTTCCGGCAAACCCGAGCACCCCCGGTGTTTCTCGAATGAAATACCAGGTCCGGTCAACCAACTGGTTCTGCTTATCCAGGAGATACATGTTGACAATCAGGTAGCCCGGAAAAAACTTCCGCGTCGTCTCAGTTCGCTTCCCACGTTTGATCTCGGAGACCCGCTCCGTGGGGATCAGCACCTTGTAAACCAGGTCTCCCATCTCCTCGGTTTTTATACGGCGTGTCAGATTGTCGTACACCTTCTGCTCCTGCCCGGACAGCACGTGCACCACAAACCACTGATTTTTGTCGGGTTCACTCATACTCAATGCCACCTAAGGAACCAGCATCTTGACCAGATTGACCATCACAAGATCCCAAAACGCGATGTATCCGCTCAGCAACAACATCGCTACAACAACTACCGCCGTCGAATCGATGAGTTCGCGATACCTCTTAACCCCTTTTTCTTTCGGGTCCCACGGCCAGCTGGCCTTCTCTAGTTCGGTCTTTACCTCTCCCAGGAATCCTCTAATTCGACCGATCATAAGCTAGTCGGAGTGCCTTCTCCCCGTTCAGCAAAACTTTGTGTGCAAATTTCAAACGCCGCTTGACTCTCAAGAACAGGTCAGGAGGGACTCGAACCCCCAACCGGCGGTTTTGGAGACCGCTGCTCTACCAATTGAGCTACTGACCTACTATCTATAGAAAAACAAGACGGTCCGGCACATGCCGGACCCTCCAGAACCTCCTCTCAACTCTGTGACTAGTCAAGAATATCGGATACGCGACCCGCTCCAACGGTCCTGCCGCCTTCGCGAATAGCGAAACGAATGGTCTTCTCCATCGCGATCGGAGTGATCAACTCGACCTCGATCGATACATTGTCGCCAGGCATGACCATCTCAACGCCATCGGGCAATTTCACGGTGCCGGTAACATCTGTCGTTCGGAAATAAAACTGCGGACGGTAGTTGGTAAAAAATGGCGTGTGACGACCACCTTCTTCCTTGCTCAGAACGTAAACCTCTGCCTTGAATTTCTTGTGCGGCGTGATGCTGCCAGGCTTCGCGACCACCTGTCCGCGTTCCACGTCCTCCTTCTTAACACCTCGAAGAAGGACTCCGACGTTATCGCCTGCACGGGCTTCATCCAGAAGCTTACGAAACATTTCGATATCGGTAACCGTGGTCTTCGCCGTAGGACGAATTCCAACGATTTCCACTTCTTCCATCTTCTTCAGGACGCCGCGCTCGACACGGCCGGTCACAACCGTACCTCGGCCTTCAATATTGAATACGTCTTCAATCGGCATCAGGAACGGCTGGTCGATCGGCCGCTCCGGTAACGGAATGTATTCGTCGACTGCCGCCATCAACTGGAAAATCGCCTCCTTATGCTTCGGATCGCCTTCCAGCGCCTTTAGCGCACTCCCCTTGACGATCGGAATGGTATCCCCGGGAAACTCATATTGAGACAGTAGATCGCGCACTTCCATCTCAACGAGATCGAGAAGCTCGGCATCGTCCACCATGTCGCATTTGTTCAGAAACACCACGATCGACGGCACACCTACCTGACGAGCCAGCAGAATATGCTCACGGGTTTGCGGCATTGGGCCGTCAGCCGCCGAAACAACAAGAATGGCGCCGTCCATCTGCGCGGCGCCGGTGATCATGTTTTTCACATAGTCAGCGTGACCGGGACAATCAACGTGAGCATAGTGACGCTTTTCTGTCTGATATTCGACGTGCGCGGTGTTGATCGTGATACCGCGCTCCTTCTCTTCGGGCGCATTATCAATCTGGTCGTACCGCGTAGCTTGCGCCATACCCTTTTCGGCCAAAACCGTCGTGATTGCGGCTGTCAGCGTCGTCTTCCCATGGTCAACGTGCCCAATCGTGCCGATGTTCACGTGCGGTTTGGATCTTTCAAATTTATCCTTAGCCATTTAAGGTCTCCTTATACTCTTGCTGCTAATGTCTTCACTTAAATCGTCTGGGTAATCACAGGATATGGAGCCCATGACCGGGATTGAACCGGTGACCTCGTCCTTACCAAGGACGTGCTCTACCAACTGAGCTACATGGGCACCTGCCGAGGCCGGCCAACTTATAAAGTTACCAGGGCCGGCCAACTCGCTTCGCCGAAAATTGAACATACCAAGCGTCAGCCGCTAATCTAAAGTCCCTTATTCATTAGAGGCCAGAAGCTTGCTGCTCTCAAGGTCCGTCAAGCGAGCCCGAAACTTAACAAAGAGTCCCAACCCGTCAACATGATTCTTCGGGGTTGCCCCCCGTCAAACATCATACTTTCGAAGGGGGAATTTATCTCACCAGGCGCAGGGCAACGATCACCTCCCCTCGCCGTTTTCGAAGCGATGAATCAACCAGGAAAACAGCTACCGCTCAAAGGACTGCTTTGCCAAGGTGGCTTCATCATGCAATTTCTTTTCAACGCCATACAAATGATGCGCTTGCACGCCCGCCAGTTCGGCAATCCGCCGGATCGCCTTCGCTTTGCCAGTAGCCGGATCAATATCCACCAGGACACCGTGGAGACACACCTGACCTTTGGCGACCGGGAAATTTACCGGCATACAGCTGATAAAACGTTGGATGATCGGCTCGATTTCACGGCCGAGCACCGATTCGGTCGGACCGCACATGCCCGCATCGCAGATAAATGCCGTTCCCCCAGGGAATATCTGCTCGTCGGCCGTCTGCACGTGCGTATGAGTACCAGCAACTGCAGAAACCCTGCCATCCAGGAACCGTCCCAGAGCGATCTTTTCGCTCGTGGTTTCCGCATGGACATCCACAAATATCACATGTGTCTCCGCGCGTACGCGCCGAACCTCTTCCTCAACTACCCGAAAAGGATTCTCAAGGCTCGGCTGCATGAAGGTTCTTCCCTGGACGTTGATAACCCCGACTTTACCTTTTGCAGTTTCAAGCACGATTGACCCCCTTCCCGGCGTCCCGGCCGGATAGTTGATCGGACGCAACAGCCGAGGTTCCGTTTGAATATAAGAAACTACCTCTTTCTGATCCCAAATATGGTCTCCGGTCGTAATGACTGCCACACCAGCTCGCAAAAGATCGATCGTAATTCGACCCGTAATCCCACGGCCCGCCGCCGCGTTTTCGCCATTCACAACGATGAAATCGACTCCCAACTCCTGCTTCAACCTAGGCACCGTTTCGATTACTGCTTTTCGCCCGGGTTCCCCGATTATGTCACCTAAGAATAAGAGTCGAAGCATTGCGTACACCAGAATGAGTCTCCCTTATATAATTTCTCGGAGATACCGAATCAAATTCGCTATGACGCCCGCCTTCTTTTTTGCGTTCTCCATGTCTGGACTTGTTCCCCTTGTCTGTTTTGCGCAGAAAGTGACGCCTCTCTCCGGACCTCCCAGGTGGGAGCGGTTGAATCTGTTTCAGCAGACAATTACGCATGACGAATTTCTGGCTCTCCTTGATTCCGTCTATGCGCCAGACCATGGACCCTGGTTCCAGAGCACGCCCTGCGAGGCTACGATATCCGAAAACGCGAGCGACCGATTTGTGCTGAGGTTTGCCGAGACTCCGGAAAGGCGCCGGCCCATCCCTCGATACTGGAAAAGTGTCAGCGATTTGGGAACCGACGATCAAAAACCGTTGACTGGCCTGAAAATCGCCCTTGATCCCGGGCATCTCGGCGGTCAGTGGGCAAAACTGGAGGAACGCTGGTTCCAGGTTGGATCATCGGCACCGGTCACGGAGGGCGATTTGACTCTTCGGGTCGCTCAACTGTTAGCTCCCCGACTGCGCGACCTTGGCGCAGACGTAGTCTTCGTTCGGTCGAAACCTGGACCGGTAACAGACCTGCGTCCGTCCGAACTCAAAGCCCAGGCGAATGCCTCCCTTCTGGATCGCGGTGTCGTAAATATTCTTCCTTCTTATTCCGGTCCAGCAGATCCCAAACGGGATCTCTCCGTCGATTGGGAGGCGGAGAGGCTATTTTACCGCATCGGCGAAATTCATGCTCGCGCCCGCGTCGTCAACGATCAACTGAAGCCCGATTTGGTTCTTTGCCTCCATTTCAACGCGGAGCCCTGGGGAAATCCGTCGCAGCCGACTTTGGTAAAGACCAATCATTTTCATTTGCTTGTCAACGGCGCATACAGCCCCGCTGAACTTGCCTATGATGACGAGCGTCTTGCGATGCTGATAAAGCTCTTGAATCGAGTCTATCCTGAGGAGTTAGGATGCGCGGAATCGATGGGACGATCGATTGCGGCGGTCACAGGATTGCCACCCTACCGCTATACCACGCCGAATGCTACGAGAGTCGGCAATACTGGCTATGTCTGGGCTCGCAACCTGTTGGCTAATCGGCTCTACGAGTGTCCGGTGATCTATATTGAACCTTATGTGATGAACAGCGAAGAAGTGTTCGCACGCATTCAGGCAGGAGAATACGAGGCCCTGCGAAACTTCGGAGGCGTGATGCGCCCGAATATTTACGAGGAATATGTCACCGGCGTGGTAAACGGCCTCGCCGAATATTGCCGCGCAAATCGAGGAAAAAACAGCATTCAAAAGTAGGTTGATTTGCGCGGCAAGGCGATATAACCTCCGTGCTCTCGGTCAATTCGGGCTGTGGCTCAGCTTGGCTAGAGCGCCACGTTCGGGACGTGGAGGCCGTGGGTTCGAATCCCACCAGCCCGACCAGACCCCTCCTCTGACGACGGGCGCCCTCCTGGATTGTAGGGCATCGAGCCCTGGCCGCGGCTCGCCTGGAGGCTCGCCCTACCGGACGCTCGTTCCTTGATTGGCCTATTGGGGGCGCGTCCAGGCCGAGATCGGGAAACGTCTAAATGCCTTTCCTCTGCGCTTTCGAACGACCTAATCCTATGATGAAAGCAGTTCGATTGCCATCGTCGGTAGGGCGAAGCTCCTGCTGAGCCGCCCGAGCCCGCTGATCGGCGCGTGAAATTGCGATTTGAATTGTTATTCAGTCAACCGCGCGCGAACTCGGAAAAAACTTGACTTGTCCGCAATCAATTATGTTTTTCAAGGGTTCTGGACCGGGCAGATCACGCGGCGCGCCATGATATCCATGCAAACTCGTAACATCACGTTTCTTTTTCTTTTACTCCTCGTCCTCCAGGCAACCCTTCGAGGAGACGACACCGCTGCTCAGAAGCTTCCAAATGTCGTCATAGTCGCGACCGGCGGGACGATCGCCGGCAGCGGTTCAACCTCAACAACGACGGTGGGATACAAGGCCGCGACCGTGCCTGTGCAGGCCTTGATCGAAGCAGTGCCCGAACTCAAGAAAATCGCCACGGTTCGTGGCGAACAGCTGTTCCAGATCGCGAGCCAGAACATGACGAATGACCATTGGTTGAAGCTTGCCAAAAGGGTAAACGAGCTGCTTCAACAGCCGGACGTCGACGGAATTGTCATTACTCACGGAACCGACACGCTGGAGGAAACCGCTTACTTTTTGAATCTCGTGACCAAAAGCACTAAGCCGGTCGTGATTGTGGGCGCCATGCGGCCTTCGACGGCTCTGTCTGCAGACGGCCCGATCAACCTTTACAACGCCTGCCTCCTTGCCGGCAGCAAGGAGGCGGTCGGAAAAGGCGTCTTGGTCTGCCTCAACGATCAGATAAATGCAGCCAGAGACGTAACAAAGACCAATACATCCACCGCCGATACGTTTAAATCACAGGAACTCGGCTGCCTGGGATATATACAAGGCAATCGCGTGGCGTTTTACCGATTGCCAGCTCGGAGGCACACTGCAAATTCCGAGTTCGACCTCACCGTTGTGGACAAGTTGCCGACCGTAGAGATCGCTTATGGATTCGCCAACGTATCCCGCACAACGGTGGACGCCCTTGCGGCAAGTGGTCTTGATGGAATCGTGTACGCAGGCGTAGGCGACGGCAACCCCTCCGAACTGACAGAGCAAGCCTTGGCAGACGCGCGGGCAAAAGGGATTTTAATCGTGCGCAGTGCACGGGTCGGAAACGGAATTGTTGCAAGGAACAATGAGGTCAATGACGACAAACGCGATTTCGTCGCCTCCGACACCCTAAACCCTCAAAAAGCGCGGATCCTCTTAACCGTTGCACTCACTAAAACCAGGGACACAAAAGAGATCCAGCGCATTTTCTACGAATACTAACGGGGTCATGTCTCAATATTCAACATTCGAATAGAATTCCACGGACGCCGCGACTTGAAGGAAGTATCGGTTGTCAGATCTTTAGCACTTCCCCATAAATCCTTGATCTCGGTCGATGACCCTCTTCTGCGGAACTGGTAATGAAAGCTGTTCATTTCAGGGAGGGACGGCCTTGCTGTCCCATTTTTCTCCTTGTTATAGGGGCTAGAAATGATTAGTCGGACGGCAGGGAGGCCGTCCATGAAACGAGCATTGGCCAAAATGCCCAGGGCTAGGCGCTGCATGGACCGTTTTCTACTTCAGGTAAATGTTGAATATTGAGACATGACCCCGGCGCGAGGACTTCGAATTTTTCGAAGAGGAAACCCGGGGCAACGGTGCAGCCGACAAGGGTCCACGAACCGAGGCTTCTAGCGGATTGCCACGCGTTGCCCGGCACGAAGGCCTGAGGCCGCTCCCCGGCGGTAAGATCCATTCCCAGCCGCGTTTGAATGAGATCATGCCCATCCTCAGACACGGAAAGCAGCAGAGGCGCCCCTCCGTACCAGTGCCATACTTCGACGGAATCGATTCGATGCCAGCGCGATTCTTCACCAGCGCCCAGTAAAAAGTAGATTGCCGTGGACGCTGCGCGCCCCTCGCCGCTCGCGTTATCCCGCAATGTCTCGCGGTAGTGGCCTCCTTCAGGATGAGGCTTTAGATCCAAAAGACGAATGAGATCTGAAACGGAACAATCAGTCTGCATCAAGATTGATAACGCCGGCGACGGAGGCGTTCAACGGCGCTCGAAGAGAGTCGTCGTTCAAGAAAGTCTCTTCATCTCGCTCTTAGGCGCGACTGGCGCGTCCACTCATCTCGTATTACCTTCGCCGTCTTATGCCGAGTTCTGCGCAGCTTGTTGGGGGTGCAATTGTAATTCGCGGGGCGCGCCAGAACAACCTGAAGGGCATAAACCTCGATCTCGAGCTCAACAAATTCCACGTGATAACAGGTCCGAGCGGAAGCGGCAAATCAAGTCTCGCATTCGATACCATCTATGCAGAAGGCCAACGCAGGTACGTCGAAACCTTCAGCCCCTACGCCCGCCAGTTCCTGGATCGAATGGACAAGCCGGTGGTAGACGAAATCCGTGGAATTCCGCCCGCGATTGCCATTGAGCAGGCGAATAGAGTTCGAACGACTCGCTCAACCGTGGGGACTATGACCGAGATCAACGACTATCTGAAGCTGCTCATGCCGCGAATCGCCAAAGCGTTTTGCCCGGAGTGCGCCCGCGAGATAGTCCTTGAGACACCTGACGGGATCGCCACAACCGTTCTTGCGAATCTCAAGGAGCGTTCGGCTCTTGTTGCATTCGGAGTACCGGTTCCTCCCGGAACTAAACCCTCGGAATTTTTTTCTTTCCTCAATCAACAAGGCTTCTTGCGAGTATGGCTGAACCAGGAGGTGCTGCGCACCGACGCACCGCCGCAGGTGAAACGACTGCCGGCCATCGTCGCAGTCATTCAAGATCGTATCTCCCTGAAGGAATCCAACCGCAAGCGATTGGTCGAAGCCATTGAAAATGCGCTCCGATTCGGCAAAGGACAGATCGCGATAGTGGCATTTGAACCTGTGGAGGAACATCGATTTTCCACTGGATGGCATTGTCCCTACTGCGACCTGGACATCCGTCCTCCGACACCCGGTCTGTTTTCATTCAACAATCCGCTCGGTGCATGTCCTGCATGCAGAGGTTTCGGCCGCACTATTGGGATCGATCTGGATCGAGCAATGCCGAACCGGAGCCTGAGCATCGCGGAGGGGGTTGTGAAGCCGTTTCAAACAGGGCAGATGCGCCAGTGCCAGGAGGATTTGCTCACACGCGCGATCCAGCGACAGGTCGACATCCATTGTCCGTTCGAAGAACTTCCGCTTGCGGATCAGAATTGGGTCATCGAGGGCGACGTCCGTCCGGATCTTAGCGCAGACGAGGTGTGGGAAAGCGGCGGTTGGTATGGTGTTCGCGGATTTTTCAATTGGATGGAATCGCGCACCTACAAGATGCACGTTCGCGTATTCTTAAGCCGCTACCGTGCCTATACGTTATGTCCAGAATGCCAAGGCACACGATTTAAGCCTGAAACATTAAATTTCAAGGTTGTAATTGACGGCAAGCGACATACGCTTTCCGCGCTGCAGCAGATGCCGGTCGATGCCTTATCGGATCGGCTTGGTCGATTGAATATTTCGCAAAAGGATGGGACGACGGAGATACTCCGCTCGCAGATTGTGTCCCGGCTCAACTACCTGGCCGACGTCGGCCTGGGGTACTTGACATTGGATCGCCCGACCCGATCCCTTTCGGGTGGCGAAATGCAGCGGGTCAATCTCACCACTTGCCTTGGCGCCTCTCTGGTTAACACGCTCTTCGTTCTTGACGAGCCCAGTGTCGGTCTTCATCCCAGGGATGTGCATCGTCTCATTGGAGTGCTGAAGGGGCTGCGCGATAAGGGAAACACCCTTCTTGTCGTTGAGCATGAGGAAGCCGTAATCAGGAGCGCCGACAATCTGATCGAGATCGGCCCGGGCCGCGGTGAGCTCGGCGGAAAACTTGTATTTCATGGCGCGATTGACCAGATCGAAGAGGCGTCAGGCGCCTCGCTCACGGCAGCTTATCTCACGGGTAAAAAACGGATTATCCCCCCTAGACAACGGAGAAGAGCTACTCGATTTCTCGAGGTGATTGGCGCACGGGAGCATAATCTGCGAAATATAGACGTTAAATTCCCGCTAAGGCTTTTCTGCTGTGTCACTGGCGTTTCCGGTTCGGGAAAAAGCACACTCGTACAGGACGTCCTTTATGAGAACCTATTGCGGCTCAAAGGAGGCTTAAGCGAAGAGACGCCGGGTGTTTGCGAACGTATCACAGGTGCCCACGACATTGACGAGGTTCTCCTGGTTGATCAATCCCCTTTGGCCCGTTCTCCCAGGTCAACGCCAGCGGTTTACGTAGGAGC